>Ga0209158_1000838_pt1 | contig 21618 bp, 20 predicted proteins | sample GraSoiAngelo_140_FD_185897 | JGI IMG/M metagenome (GOLD analysis project Ga0209158, IMG submission 185897) | Grasslands soil microbial communities from the Angelo Coastal Reserve, California, USA - 14_0929_12_30cm (SPAdes) (version 2) | ecosystem: Environmental > Terrestrial > Soil > Grasslands ...
ATGGCCGTGATCCTGCAGCAGCAGCGGCAGCCGGTCGGCATGCGGAGCGTAATGGGCGCGCTGCCCGTGCACCGTCCAGCCGGTGATGATCGTGTTGTCCTGGACGAGCACGCCGTTGTGCAGCACCGTCACCCGCGCCGAGTCGCGCACGGCGCCGTCCGCTGTGAAGCGGGGCCGGTGAAAAATGATGTCGTAGGTCTGCCATTGGCCCGGCGGGCGGCTCGCATTGACGAGCGGGGGGGTCTGTCCGTAGACGGCGGCGGCCTGGCCGTCGGCGTACGTGTCGCTGTGATAGGAATCGAGCACCTGAATCTCATAGTGCGTCATCATGAAGACGCCGCTGTTGCCGCGATCCTGGCCCTCGCCCGTGGCCGGCACCGGCGTCGCCCATTCGACGTGCAACTGGACGTCGCCGAAGCCGCGCTTCGTCAGGATCGCCCCCGTGTGTGGCGCCACCTCGAAGTAACCGTCTCGCACGACCCATTTCGCCGCCGTGCTGTCCTCGGACTGCCACTGTGCGAGGCTCTTGCCGTCGAACAGCACGATCGCATCCGACGGTGGCGCCACCGGTGGACGCTCCGGACCGGGATCGACGACGGCAGGGCGGGGGCGGTCCATAGAGTGAACGGGCCATTGTTGCGCCCTCATGGGCGCCGCGGCGGCGACGAGCGCCAGGAACGCCAGCCTCATGGTTTCCACGTTCCCTTCGCCACCGCCGGCACGAATTTCTCGATGCCTGCGGGGGGGAACTCCAGCGTCTTCCCCTGCTCGGCGCTCATGTAGGCCGTCATCAGCAGCTTCACGACCTCGAGGCCGTCGTCGAACGTGAGTTGCGGCGCCTCGCGCCCCAGGAACACGCGCACGAAATGCCGGTCCTCGGCCTCGTAGCCGTAGACCGCCGCCTCGTCCGAGATGACGGGCATGAGCCCCATCTCCGCGTTCTGCTTCTCGACCAGGTCTTCACCGGATTGACCCTTCACCTCGCGGCTGAAGAACAGCCGGAGCGGGCTGTCGAGCGAGTTCCACGACATGGAATACTCGGGGCCGAGCAGCTCGGCGGAGAGGCGCAGCCCCGCGCCCACAAAACTCCACGAGGTCGTGGCTTCACCGAGCACGGTAGCGCCGTCGTCCGTCGCGAACTCGATCATCACGCTCGCGAAATCTTCCGAGGGCCGCTTGGTATAGTCCACTTCCTTGCCCATGCGCTGCTGCAGCTGCTTCGCATAGGCCGGCTGGCTCCATTTGAGGCTGCCGATATGACCCGTCACGCGCACCGGCCGCACCGTCGCGAGCGGGGCGCTGGGCTTGGTGAGGAGGTGACGCACGACCAGGGACGAGTGGCACATCATGTCGTTCAGGACTCCGCCGCCCTGCAGGTCCCCACGCCAGAACCACGGCATATGCGGTCCGCTGTGCTCTTCGGCCGCGCGCGCGAGATACGGCCGGCCGGTGAGCGACGCGCCCCGTGCCCAGATGATCGCCCTCCCGTGCGAAACGGCGGGCGCAAACAGCTGGTTCTCCAGGTAGCCGTGCGCGAGGCCCGCCTTTTTCACCAGCTCGGTGACGCGCTGCGCTTCGGCGACGTTGCGCGCCAGCGGCTTCTCGCAGGCGATGCCCTTGAGCGCCCCTTTGCCGCGCGTGACGGCGTCCACGATCTCTTCCACGTTCTCGATCCGGGCCTGGTTCGGTCCGCACAGCCACAGCGCGTCGACACCCGGGTCGGCCACCATCTCGGCGATCGAGCGATGCGCTTTGGCGGGCCCGAGGTCGAGCCGGCGCGCCCGCGCGGCCATGTCCTCGGCGTGCTTCCCGTTCGGGCTCCACACACCGAGCACGTCGGCATCGCGCACGGTCTGGAGCCCCTGCAAGTGGAACCGCGCGTTGAAGCCGCTGCCCACGAACCCGATTCCGAGACGCTTGTTGCCCGTCACGCTTCGCGTGTCCCCTTTCCCTTTTCCCGTCAGTCGGTGTAGCGCACGCCGAGCTTGTCCAGAGCCTCCGGCGGGCAGCCCTTCCACTCGGCGACGAAGGTGTTGCCGATGTAGCGCAGGTCCTGCACGCCCAGCTTGCTCGAGAAGAAGCCCGAGGCCGTGAGGTCCCGGAAGCCGTTGAAGAAGGCGACGCCGGCGGCATACTGGGGCTTGGCCTGCTTCGGCCACGCGATGTCGTCCACCAGGGCGGTCCGTTCGGCATCGCTGCACGCGACGAACGTCTTGCTCCAGCGATCGTCGCACTCGTGATCCAGCCACGCCAGGCCCCCTCGGATCGGCATCTCGAGGTCGGGATCGTCCCCCAGCATGAAGTCCATGAACTCGGGGACCCCGGCATCTGTGGCGCTCCCGGAGCGGTCGTCCTTGGGGATGATCACATCGACGAGCAGACGGACCGTCTCCCATTCGTGGGCGCTGAAGTGCTTCGGCTCGTAGACCGCGCCGCGCGCGAGCGCCTCGCGCGCTTGCGCCGCCGCCTCGCGCACCGACTCGGGAGCCCATCGGAACGCCGCGGCAACCGGTGCGGACGCCAGCAGGCCGATGACCGAGCGTCTATCCATGAACTCCTCCGTTCACAACTCCCCCCGCTTCATCAGGTCCGCAATGTGCTCGCTGGTGCGCAGCGAGAGCGCGAGGATCGTCCAGGTCGGATTCTTGTCGGCCTGCGACACGAACGGCGCGCCGTCCGTCACGAACAGGGTCCTGCACTCGTGCGCCTGGCACCAGCGGTTCGTCACCGACGTCTTCGGGTCGTCGCCCATGCGCGCGCCGCCCAGCTCGTGGATGATGACGCCGCCCGCCGCGATGCCATATCCGCGCTCGGGCCCCGGCATTGGCGAGAACACCTCGCCGCCCATGGCCTCGATCAGCGCCCGGAACGTCTCCTGCATGTGTTTCACCTGCTTGTATTCGTGGTCCGACCACTTCCAGTGAAACCGCAGCACCGGGATGCCCCAGCGGTCGACCGTACGCGGATCGATCTCGCAGTAGGTGTCGTCGTTGGGAATCATCTCCCCGCGGCCCGAGAAGCCGACGGTGGCGCCGTAGTAACGGCGATAATCGTCCTTGAGCTGCTTGCCGTAGCCGCCACCCGACGGGTACCGCTGGATGCCGCCCCCGAAGCCATAGCTCGGGACCTGCGTCCCGCCCCAGACCTCGATATGATAGCCGCGCGGGAAGTCGAGCTTCTGGTCCTCGAGCCACCACGGCATGTACAGGTGCATCCCACCCACGCCGTCGTGGTTGTGCGGGACGTGGTCCATCATTTTGGGGATGAAGCCCCCCACGTCCGTCCCGGTCGTATCGGTGATGTACTTGCCCACCGTCCCGCTGCCGTTCGCCAGGCCGTTCGGGAAGGCGGACGACTTGGAGTTGAGCAGCAGGCGCGCCGTCTCGAGCGCGCTGGCCGCGAGCACCACGACCCGGGCGCGGACATGCTGGTCCGATCCGGTGGTCTTGTCGACGTACGCCACACCCGAGGCGCGGCCGGCCTTGTCCACCGTCACCTCGCGCGCCATCGCGTTGGTGACGAGCGTGAGCCGGCCGGTGGTGAGGGCGGGGCCGATCAGCACGTTGGTGGAGGTGAAGTTGGCGTTCACGCGGCACCCGCGGTTGCATTGGCCGCAGTAGTGGCACGGCGCCCGGCCGTTGAGCGGGTGCGTCAGGATCGAGAGCCGGGACGGAATGCAGGTGATGTGCAGTCGGTCCGCCGCCTGCTTGACCAGCAGCTCGTGGCAGCGGGGCCGCGGCGGCGGTAGGAACACGCCGTCCGGCTCGTTCGGAAGGCTCTCCTTGCTGCCGAAAACGCCGATCAGCCGATCGATTTTATCGTAAAAGGGGGCGACCTCCTCGTACGAAATGGGCCAATCGTCACCCAGCCCGTCCCGACTCTTGCGCTTGAAGTCGTACGGTCCGAAGCGGAGCGAAATCCGGCCCCAGTGGTTGGTGCGGCCCCCGACCATGCGAGCCCGCCACCAGCTGAACTCGGTGCCTGGGGCGCGGGTGTAGGGCTCGCCCTCGATCTCCCAGCCGCCGATGCAGCCGTCGAATTCCCCGAACGGATGGTCCTTGGTCGAGCGGCCGCGCCGCGGCGACTCGTACGGCCAGGTGAGCATGGCCGAGTCTTTCAGGTTGTCCCACGGCACGCCCGCCTCGAGCACGATCACGTCGGCACCCGCGCGGGTGAGGGCGTGGGCGGCCATGCCACCGCCGGCGCCCGAGCCAACGATGCACACGTCGTATACTCGGGACTGGGGGCTCGGGGCTCGGGGCTCGGTCATACGGTGCAAGTCTCCACGGCCTGTCGCAACGAGGTGACGGGGTCGCGCGTCGGCGTGAACTCGTGCGCCATGAATCCGGTGAAGCCCGTGTCGGCGATGGCGGCGGCGATCGCGTGCCAGTTGAGCTCCTGCGTGCCGTCGAGTTCGTGGCGGCCCGGTACGCCGCCCGTGTGGAAGTGTCCGATGAATGCCGCGTTGTCGCGGATGGTGCGGATGATGTCGCCTTCCATGATCTGCATGTGATAGATGTCGTACAGCAGCTTGACCCGCGGCGACGCCACGCCCTTCATCACGGCCACCCCGAACGCCGTGTGATCTCCCTGGTAGTCGGCGTGATCGACCTTGCTGTTCAGGAGCTCCACGCAGACGGTGACGCGTTGCTCCTCCGCGAGCGCCTTGATCGCATTGAGACCGGCGATGCAGTTGTCGATCGCTTCCGCATCGCTCCGGGCGCGGCGGTTGCCGAACATCGTGATCACGTTGGGGACGCCGTGCTTTGCGGCGAGCGGGATCGTTTGCTCGAGCTCGCGCAACAGCAGCGCGTGGTTGGCCCGGTCGTTGAACCCGGTCGGGATGAAATCGCGGCGGTCCGCGGGATAGCCCATCGAGCACACGAGCCCGTGATCCCGCACCGTGTCCCAATCAGCGGCACTGAGCAGATCCACGCCCGCGAGCCCCATGCCCGCTGCGGCTTTGCAGAAGTCGGGCAGGGGGATCTCGCGATAGGGCCAGCGGCAGACCGACTGCTTCAGTCTTCCCACGCCGAGCCGTGGGCCCGGAGCGACACGGCCCAAGGCCTGGAAACCAACCGTGGCGGCTCCCAGCAGTCCGATCGCCTGCCTTCGGTCCATCAGAATTCGAGCTTCTTCAGGTAGTCGCAACTCGCTTTGATGGACGCAAACGCGTCGGCCGGCTGGTCGTGCTCCACGAAGAAGTGCTTGATCCCCGCCTGCTGCTGCTTGGCGAAGATGCGCTTCCAGTCGATCGTGCCGGCCCCCACGTCGGCCATCTTGTTGTCGGGCGGTCCCATCGAGTCCTTCACGTGCACCATCGAGAACCGGCCCGGCCAGCGCGCGAAGTACGTCAGGGGATCCTGGCCGCCTTTGGTGATCCAGTACAGGTCCATCTCCATCTGCACCAGCTTGGGGTCGGCCTCCGCGAGCAGCACGTCGTAGGGCAGCTTGCCGTCCACCCGGGCGAACTCGAAGTCGTGGTTGTGATAGGCGAACTGCAGCCCGGCCGCGCGCGCCTGCTCCGCCTTCTGGTTGAAGTCGGCGGCGATCTTCTTGTAGCCGTCGATCCCGGTGCGCTGCTCCTCGGGGATCCAGGGGACCACGACGTACTGGTGCCCGACCACGTGCGCGGCATCGAGCGCCTCGTGCCAGGCGTCTGCCCCGCCTGCGGATATGTGCGCCGACGGGGACGTGAGGCCATTCCGATCGAGCATGGCGCGGATCTCCGCGGGCGTCTTCTTGAAGTAGCCCGCGAATTCGACCTCCTTGTAGCCGCTCGCGGCCACGCGCGCGATCGTCGCCTCGACGTCCTTCTCCATCTCGTGACGCACGGTGTAGAGCTGCAGGCCCACTCGCTCGATCTTGCTGGGGGCTCGGGAATAGGGGTTCAGGGCTCGGGGGTGCAACAGGTACGCCGCAGCCGCAGCACCGAGGGTCTGTACGAATTCGCGCCGATCCGTCATTGTGGTCTCCTCTGAGTTTCCGAATCCCGAGCCCCGAGTCCCGAGCCCCTAGAGTTCTCTCCGGTTCATGCTCTCTACAGCGTACGCGGCCGCGCGAGCGGTGAGCGCCATGTAGGTAATGGAAGGGTTCTGACAGGCCGATGACGCCATGCACGCGCCGTCGGTGACGAACAGGTTCTTCACGTCGTGGCACTGGTTGTGGGCGTTCAAGACCGACGTCTTCGGATCGCGGCCCATGCGGGCGGTTCCCATCTCGTGAATCGTGAGGCCGGGCGGGTTGTCGTCCACGAACGGCGTGACGTCTTTGGCCCCCGCCGCCTCGAGCATCTCCGCCCCGCTGACCGACATGTCGTGGAGCAGCTTGCGTTCGTTGTCGCTCCACTCGCAGTGGATCCGCAGGGCGGGCACTCCCCAGGCGTCGACCTTGTCGGGATCGATCTCCACGGAGTTGGTCGGCCGGGGGAGGCACTCGCCGAAGCCGTACAACGAAAAGCCCCACGGTCCCTGGGTGCGCAGGGCGCGCTTCAGCTCCACGCCGAAGCCAGGCTGCGACGCCGCCCGACCCCAGCCTCCGCGCCCCCCGCCCCCCTGGAACCCGTAGCCCCGCAGGAAGTCGGGATGCGGCGTCTTCACGTTGCGGAACCGGGGGACGTAGATCCCATTGGGACGGTTCCCGTGCACCGAGCGGTCTTCCATGCCCGGGATCGTGCCATTGGCCCCGCCGCCCATCGCGTGGTCCATCAGGTTGTGGCCCAGCACGCCACTCGAGTTGGCGAGCCCGGTGGGGAAGCGCCGCGTTTTCGAATTGAGCAGGATGCGCGTCGACTCGAGCGTCGACGCGCACAGGAACACGATCCGCGCACGGAACTCGAGCGCCTCGCGGGTCTGCCCGTCGATGACGCGGACCCCCGCGGCGCGGTCGCGCTGCTCGTCGTAGATCACACTGTGAACGACGCTATAGGGCCGTAGTGTGAGGCGTCCCGTGGCGCGGGCCGCCGGCAGCGTCACCCCGATGCTGTTGAAGTAGGAATGCGTGATGCAGCCCCGCTCGCACGGGCCGCAGTAATGGCATGCGGCGCGCCCCCCGTGCGCCTGCGTGAGGATGGCGGCGCGCCCGATCGTGAGCACCCGCTCCCCGGCGAAGTGCTTCGCGATGCCGTCCTTCACGACCTGCTCCGCGCAGTTCAACGCCATCGGCGGTAGGAATTTGCCGTCCGGCAGCTGCGGCAGGCCGAGCGCCTCGCCCGAGATCCCGATGAACTCCTCCACGTGGTCGTACCACGGCGCGATGTCGGCATAGCGGATCGGCCAGTCGACGCCGAACCCGTCGCGCGCGTTCGCGTCGAAGTCGAGGTCGCTCCAGCGGTACACCTGGCGGCCCCACATGATGGACTTGCCGCCCACCTGGCGGCCGCGGATCCAGTGGAACGGCTTGGCGGGATCGAACGTGTAGGGGTTGTCGCGGTCGTTCACGAAGAACTTGCCGCTGTACTCGTTGCAGGCATAACAATGGCGCTGGATGAACTGATCGCGCTCGAGCGCCTTGCGGTCGCCGAAGCCGCGGAACTTCATCTCCCAGGGCGGCACGTGCTCGACGTAATCCCGGGCTGGGTCGATCGGCCGGCCAGCCTCGAGCACCAGGGTCTTGAGTCCGCGCTCGCACAGCTCCTTGGCCGCCCACCCGCCGGTGATCCCGGAGCCGACGACGATGGCGTCGAAGCTGGGGGCGGCCATCAGAAGTCCCCCGGCGCCGCGCGCCAGCGGTCCATCGGTGCGCACGGCTCGAACGCGCCCGGGATCGCCTCGTAGTGCAGCTCGGCCGTGGCCCCCGCTTCAGACGTACAGTAGCCGTACACCGTGACGAATTTCATATGGTCGAAGAAGTGCGGCTTGCCGTCGGCCTTCGCCTTGCGAGCCTCCTGTGCCTCGGCGTCGAGCGCGGTAAGGATCGCTACGCGCTGTGCCTCGGAGGCGCTCCGGAAGTCCGCGGCGGATGCGGCTCGGGCCCGCGCGTCGACGTCGGCCAAGCCGTCGAGGAACTGCTTGCGGTCGTCGTCCGGCGCCCACTCCGCGAGCAGCAGGTCGATGAACTCTGGCAGCCGCGCCGCCCGTGCGCCGGGCGTGTCCGTTTCGGGGATGATCAGCTCGGCGATCATCTCGACCGTCTCGGCCTGATGCGGGTCGAGCACCCGAAAGCCGAGGCCGGGGCCTCGGGCGTGCGCCCGCCGGCCCACCGCCCACAGCTCGTTCGCGGACAGCCGCGACAAGGCCGGACTCGCGACGGCGGCACCGAGGACACGGCACAGCTCACGGCGGTTCATGGGCTCCTCGGGGCGGGGGAAGGCACAAGATCCACCCGAGTCGGGACGGCCGCCAGGGCGCCTCAGGCGTTGACAGGCGCGCCCGCTCGTGTATGTTTATGCATCTTCCTGCATAAACAGTGAGGCGTGAACCCATGGGGCCGTTGGTCGTCCTCGCATATTCGGGCGGACTCGACACCTCGGCGATCGTTCCCTGGCTGCGCGAGACATACGGCGCGCGGGTGCTGTGTTTCGCGGCGGACGTGGGGCAGGGCGCGGGAGAGCTCGGTGGCCTGGTGGACAAGGCCAAGCGCTCCGGCGCCATCGATTGCGTGGTCGAAGACCTGCGCGAAGAATTCGTGCGCGATTTCGTGTTCCCCACGCTCCGCGCCGGCGCCGTCTACGCCCGCACCTACCTGCTCGGCACGGGCATGGCCCGCCCCGTGATGGCGGCGCATCAGGTGGCGCTCGCCCAGCGCGCCGCTGCCCAGGCGGTGGCGCACGGCTGCACGGGCAAGGGCAACGATCAGGTGCGCTTCGAGCTCAGCTACGCGGCGCTCGCGCCGGAGCTGCGGGTGATCGCGCCGTGGCGTGAATGGGAGTTCCAGGGCCGGGAAGACTTGATCGCATACGTGAAGGCGAAAGGGATCCCGGTGCAGGCCACGCTCGAGAAGCCGTACTCCACCGACCGCAATTTGTGGCACTGCTCCCATGAGGGCGGCATCCTGGAAGACCCCTCCAAACAACCCCCAGAGCACATCTTCGTCATGACCCGCGACCCGCTCGAGGCGCCGGAGCTGCCCGCCGTCGTCGAGATCGGGTTCGAAGAAGGAACGCCGGTCGCCGTGGATCACGTGCCGCTCGGTCCCGTCGAGTTGCTCGAGATGCTCAACGCCGTCGCGGGCGAGCACGGCGTCGGCCGCGCCGACGTCGTCGAGGATCGCCTGGTCGGCATGAAGTCCCGTGGCGTGTACGAGACACCGGGCGGGACGCTGCTGCACGCCGCGCACCGCGAGCTCGAGCAGCTGGTGCTCGATCGTCGGACCCTGCGCCTCAAGGACGAGATGGCGCTACGCTACGCCGACCTGGTGTACGACGGGCGCTGGTGGACCCCCGAGCGGGAGGCGCTCGACGCCGCCGTCGCCAGCACCCAAAAACGCGTCACCGGCACGGTGCGGCTCAAGCTCTACAAGGGCGGCCTCGCGGTCGCCGGACGCGAGAGTCCGTACGCGCTCTATCAGCCGTCGTACGCCACGTTCGGGAAGGACAACGTGTACGACCAGCACGACGCCGAAGGGTTCATCCACCTCTACGGCCTCTCGGTGCGGATCGGCGCCGGCCTCGAGGCGGCACGCCAGCAGCGCGAAGTCGGCGCGGCGGCGGACTGATGGCCGCCCGGCCGACGGAGCCTGCGCCGCCTCCCCCGCCTCCCCCGCCTCCCGCCGCCCCGCATCAAATGTGGGGCGGTCGGTTCAGCGCCGGTCCCAGTGAGGCGCTCGACGCGCTCAACCGCAGCCTCCCCGTCGATCACCGCCTGTGGCCCCAGGACGTCGCGGCGAGCAAGGCCTGGGTGCATGCGCTGGGCCGGGTCGGCGTCGTGACCCCCACCGAGGAAACGCAGCTGCTCGAGGGTCTGGACCGCGTTGCCGAGCGGCTCGCCGATGGCGCGGCCGTCGGCGCCCCCGACGAGGACGTCCACACGCTCGTCGAGCGGCTGCTGTACGTCGAAGTCGGCGCGGTCGCGGGCAAGCTCCACACGGGCCGCTCGCGCAACGACCAGGTGGCGACCGACCTGCGGCTCTGGACCCTCGAGGCGATCGACCAGGTCGACGGCGACATCGCCGCGCTCGGGCGCGCGCTCGTGGCGCGGGCGCAAGACGGCGTCGACGCGCTCCTGCCCGGCTACACGCACGGCCAGCGGGCGCAGCCGGTGCGCTGGGCGTACGTGCTGCTGGCCCACGCCTGGCCGCTGGTGCGAGACCGACAGCGTCTCGCGGACGCGCGCCGCCGCGTGGCCGAGCTGCCGCTCGGGTCGGGGGCGCTCGCCGGCTCGGGATTTCCCGTGGACCGGGTCCTCCTGAAAGAAGCGCTCGGGTTCCGCGCCGTCTGCGCCAACGCGCTCGACGCCACCGGGGACCGCGACTTCGTTGCGGAAGTGCTGTTCGCGTTGTCGCTCGTGGGCACGCACCTGTCGCGCCTCGCCGCCGAGCTGCTGCTGTATTCGACCGCCGAGTTCGGTTTCGTCCGGCTGTCGGACGACTTCAGCACCGGCTCGAGCCTGCTGCCGCAAAAACGCAACCCGGATGTGCTCGAGCTGGCCCGGGCGAAGTCGGGGCGCCTGCTGGGCGATCTGGTTGCGCTGCTCACGACGCTCAAGGGCCTCCCCGCCGGCTACAGCAAGGATTTGCAGGAGGACAAAGCCCTGCTGTTCGACGCGTTCGACACGCTGGGTCTGGTCCTGCCCGCCGTGACCGGGGCGCTCGCGGCGCTCACGGTGGACCCTGATCGCATGCGCGGCGCGCTCGACGCCTCGCTGCGCGCCACCGATCTGGCCGACCTGCTCGTCGAGTCGGGTGTTCCGTTTCGGGAGAGCCACGGCCTGGTGGGCCGGCTGGTCCGCGAGGCGGAGCGCTCCGGCGTGCCACTCGACCAGGTGCCGATCCCCGCAGCGGCGGCGCTTCACCCAGCGCTGGGCGCGGCGCTGGCCCAGCTGGGCACATGGGAAGATTCGATCGAAGGGCGGGGGACGCCCGGAGGCGCATCCCGGGCATCGGTGGACGAGCAGCTTGCGGCGCTGCAACTTGCATTCGCCGCGTCCGGAGGCACTTAACCCAAGGTCTTGCCGCGCGTTAGCCGGTTGTGTAGCATACGTGGCCGTCTCGCTCGCTTCGGGCGGATGGCCACTTTTTTCCCCCGGGGAGGTCTGTGCGCTGCCTGGCGCTCAACGCGTCTTTCGAGCCGCTCACCATGGTGCCCGTGCGGCGGGCGTTGCGGCTCGTGATCGACCGCAAGGCGGAAATCGTCGAAGCGGACGGTCCCGTCATGCGGAGCGAGCGTCTCGCCATTCCGCGGCCCGCCGTGATTCGCCTCGTCAAGTTCGTGCACGTGCCGCGCCGGTTCCGCCGCCAGGTCACCAACACGTTCCTCTTCGCCCGCGACAACTACCGCTGCCAGTTCTGCGGGCGGAGCCAGCAGGAGCTGCGCCACCGGGAGTGCCTGACGCGGGATCACCTGGTACCGTTGTCGCGCGGGGGCACGAACGCGTGGACCAACGTGTTGACGGCGTGCAGCTCGTGCAACACGCGCAAGGGCAACCTCTTGCCGCAAGAGGCCGGGATGCATCCGCTGCGGCCGCCGGTGGAGCCGCATTTCGTGCACCTCGCCTGGGCGGTCCGCCGCCTCACGTCGATCCAGTCCAAGTACATCCGGCTGTTCTACGGGGGCGAGGTCCTCGCGGTGCTCGAAGCGCTGTAGCTCACCCCTAGTTTCCTTCCGCGCGGGCCACGGTCTCCGACCGCGCCTCCAGCGTGAGGCGGGGCAGGCCCGCGATCCGGACCAGCAGCCGTTGCGCGCCGCGCGCCAGCGCGCCGCCTACGTTGCCGCCGCCCGATACCGCTGGACTCACGTCGCCTTTGAGCCAGCGCGTCAACTCTTCCAAATCGGTGTCGTTCAGCGTGGTCACCTCGAGGTGGCAGACGAAGTAGAAATTCCCCGTGCCTTTGGGCGTCAAGTTCACGCGGTAGGGGATTTCCAGCGCCCGTTCCAGGTCGTCCGGGGTGCCGTAGCGCGTGACGGTCCCGCTGCTGCGCAGGAGCACGAAGTCGTCGGCGAGCGGGTCGTGGCGTGCCACGGCGTCCCACGACCAGTCGCTCACGAACTGATCGAACCATCCCGAGCGCGACCGCCACAGCTCCAGCCGATAGTGCAGGCGCAGCGGGAAACCGGAGCGCATCAGGCCGACGAACCTGCCGTCGGCGAGCAGGCCGGTGGCCTGAATACGGGGGACGCCGCTCTGGATGATGACCGTCAACGCGGGCGACTGCGCGCCAGCCGGGGCGACGGCCGCGGCGCCGAGCAGGGCGAGGACCGCCAGGCCCGACCTCAGAAGCGGTGATCGAGTCGCAGGGTAAATCGCAGAGGCTCTCCGGCGGTCACCGCCTTGGCCACGTACACGCCGAATCCCCCCCAATCGACCCCCAGGCCCAGATCGGCCAGCCAGCTGCCGAGCGTCGGCAGCCGGTTGGCGGGCAGCCGGCCCGGTCCGGCGCCGACGAGCCAAGCCTGCCCGGCGTCTCCCAGCACCACGAGATCGGGTCCCTGCAGCGTGAACAGCGACTTGACCGCTTCGTCCTCGGGTGCCGACGCGCCGTACGACCAGTGCAGGGAGAGGTGACCGCGGTATTCGGCCTGCGCCAGGATCACCCGGTCACACACCGCCACCAGGGTCCCCGCGAACGCCGGGTCGACGATGTCGCGGTTGCACGCGCTGTGGTGGAAGCCGTAGCCCGCCAGCGGGTCGGGCCCGCCGATGGAGAGGCGCTCTTGCAAGGGGAGCGCATCCCCTCCGATCCATCCGCCCGCGAGGAGCCGAAGGTTGAGGCGCCCCGCCGGGCTCACGCGCACGTAGCGACGGAAGTCGAGGAACAGGCGGCTGAACGCATAGGAGCCGTCCGTCGCGATCGCGGGGCGCACGCTGCTGGGGACGCCCGATTGCGGCGTCACGTCCTTCGAGTGAGCATGCTCGACCCGGGCACGCAGCCACCACCCGGCCGTGGGGTCGGAGCGGTCGTTGCGGGTATCGAAGCTGAGGCTGCCGCTGAGCGCCGTGTAGTGCCCATCGTCGATCGGTGGGTTGGGACGCCACGGCTGGCCGTGGCGGAACACGGTCCACGGGTCGCGCGCGGCGACGCTCTTTTGCCAGTCGTGCCGCAGCTCGAGGTCGAGCTGCAGCGCCCGCTCGGGCTGCACGAACACGCGCCCGGCCACGCCCTTGCTGAGGTAGTAATCGCGATAATCGCGCTGGAACAGGAACGCCGACCACCCTACCTCGCCGTTGCGCAGCTCCCAATCTTCGACCGGGGCCACGACGTCGAACGCGCGAAACTGCACACCGTACGCCGGCACCTCGCCGGAGCGCAGCTCCGCGCGGAAGATGTAGCCCAGATCGTTGCGCTTGTCGGTGAACTCCCCCGCCGTCCGGAACACGCCCAGCGCATCCACGCGCAACCGCTCGTTGCGGTGCAGCTTCCAGTCGAACAGCGGCCCGAACACCACGGGCAGTCCTTCGACCCTGTTGAACGTGCCCCCGGTGGCGAGCGTCAGCGACGACCGCGAATCGGCGGTGCCCCACGATTTCTCGACGCCGAGGTTGCGAAACCAGCGCCGCAGGTCCGGGGGGACGAGGGCGATCTCGTCGCCCTTGGCGCGGAAAGCGAGGGGCTCCTGGTAGACGCGCACCTCGCCCGATACCGCGGCTCCCCGGGCGCGCGCGACGGTGCCGCCGACCACGATGAGGTCGCCCGTGATTACCGCCGCCGTGTCGAGCACGGCGTCGCCATTGATCACGAGCAGCGTGCCTTCGACCCGGCCGCCCACCGTCACGGGCCCGCTCCGCACGGCGACGTCGCCGCGCCAGGCGTTCCCGGCCGGGAGCCGCGAGCGCCCCACGAGCCGCGTGGTCGTCGCGGCGTTGTAGCGGCGGACCACTTCCTCGGCGACCGGGCGAGGCAGCTCCGGCGGCTGCACCATCGCGCCGGCGCTCTCCGGTTGGATCACGATCGCCGTGTCCTGCGCCGCGGCGGCCGCGGCGCCGAGCAGGCAGAGGGCGGCGAGCGCGACGCTACGCATGGTCAGCCTGCCACCGTGCGCGGCGGCTCGAGCCCGAGCCGGCGCATGCGGCGATACAGGTTGGCGCGGTCCGTGGCGAGGCGGCGCGCCGCCTCCGCCACGTTGCCCCGGGCGGCCGACAGCGCCCGCGCGATGAGTGTGCGCTCGAAGCCGTCGAGCGCTTCCGACAGCGCCACATCGCTCCACGCCTCGGAGGCCGCGGCGGGCGTGCCGTCTTGGGGCACCACCCGCGCCACGTCGTCGGCGGTCACCGTGTCGCCGGTCGCGAGGATCGCGAGCCGCTCCACGATGTTGGCCAGCTCGCGCACGTTCCCGGGCCAGCCGTAGCCGCCGAGCAGCTGGACGGCGCCGGCGTCGAAGGCCACCGGGCGGCCCAACCGCGTCACCTGGCGCGTCGCGAAATGCTGCACCAGCGGCGCGACGTCGTCCCCCCGCTCGCGCAAGGGCGGGATGTGGATCGGGAGCACGTTGAGGCGGAACAGCAGGTCCTCGCGAAACTGCCCTTGCCGCGAGGCCTTCCCGAGGTCCTTGTTGGTCGCGGCGATCACGCGCACGTCCACGCTGATCGGCTTCTCGCCGCCCAGCCGTTCGATCACGCCGCTCTCGAGCACGCGCAACAGCTTCGCCTGCGCCTCGAGTCCCAGATCGCCTACTTCGTCGAGGAACAGCGTCCCCCCGTCCGCGAGCTCGAAGCGTCCGACCCGCCGCTCCGTGGCGCCCGTGAAGGCGCCGCGCTCGTGGCCGAACATCTCCGACTCGACCAGGTCCTTCGGGATCGCGGCGCTGTTGACGCACACGAACGGCTTGCCCGCCCGTGCGCTCTGGCGGTGGATTGCCGAGGCCACGAGCTCCTTGCCCGTCCCCGACTCGCCGGTGATCAGCACGCGCACCTCGGTGGGAGCGACCCGTGCGATCAGGTCACGCAGCTCCTGCATCGCGGCGCTCACGCCCACCAGGGGATCCGCGTGCCCCAGCGCTTCGTGCAGCCGGCGGTTCTCGGCCAGGGTGCGCGACAGCTCGAGGGCGGCGCGCAACGTGGTGACCACCCCCTCGGGCGTGAGCGGCTTCTCCAGGAACTGAAATGCGCCCAGCTTGGTCGCCCGCACCGCGTCGGTGAGGCTCGCCTTCCCGCTCATCATCACGACCGGCACGTCGGGCGCGAGGCGCTTCAGCTGCTCCAGCGTGGCGAGGCCGTCCGGCCCGCCGGGCATCATGAGGTCCAGCAGGACGGCGTCCGGCGCGGCGCGCTCGACCGCGGCGAGCGCGGCGCTGCCGCTCGCGGCCTCCGCCGTCTCGAATCCCTCGGACTCGAGCAGCGCCCCGACCATCTTGCGGATGTTGGTCTCGTCGTCGACCAGCAGGATACGCGGGTTCATGTGGCCGAGAGCACGATGGAAAAGGTGGCGCCGCCGCCCGGCGTGTCCGCGACGCCGATGGTCCCACGGTGCGCCTCGATCGTCTGCCGCACCAGCGCGAGCCCCAGCCCCGTCCCCTCCTGCTTGGTCGTGAAGTAGGGCTCGAACACTCGCTGGCGCAGCTCGTCCGGAACCCCGGGGCCGTGATCGGCGATCGTCACGACCAAACCGCCCCCGTCACGCGTGATCGCGACCTCGATCGCGCCGTGGCCCTGCATCGCTTCCGCGGCGTTGCGCAACAGGTTCGCGAAGGCGCGCCGCAACGGGTCGTAGTGCCCCAGCACCTTGCAGGGCTCGCCGTTGGCCCGTATGCGAACGGCGACCTCGGGCGGGACCGCGCTCTTGCCCAGGTCCACCAGCAGGTCCACCAGGTCGACCTCGCTCTTCGGGCCCTCGGGCAGGCGGCCGAAATCGGAGAACTCCCGGGCGAGCCGCTCCAGGCGCTCGGTCTCGGATTGCATCACGTCCACGGCCACGCCCATCCGCCCGTCAGCCTGTCCGCCCGACCGCCGCAGCTGGTCCACCGCGATCCGCATCGACGTGAGCGGGTTCTTGATCTCGTGGGCGACGCGGCGGGCCACCTCTCGGAACGCCCGCAACCGCTCGGCCTCGAGCTCGCGCTCGCGGGCGGCGTCGAGCGCCGTCGCGAGCTCGCGCAGCGCCTGGCGCAGCGCCTCGAACTCGGGCGCTCCGCGACTCGCCGGACCCGCGGGCAGGGGCACCCGCCGCCGGATCAGACGGGTCCACCCCACCAGCTCGTCGATCGGTCGCGACAACTGGCGGGACAGGTGCCCCGCCAGCCGCACCGCCGCGGTCAGCGCCAGGCCGCCGAACACGATCACGACGAGCGCGAACCCACCAGCGTAATAGCGCAGATACGTCTCCGCACGCCGCGCCAGCGTGACCGAGCCGGACAGTCGCTCCAGGTGCTCCCGCACGGCCGCCCGCTCGCGCGGCGCGAGGCGCGTGGTGTCGATCCGGTCCACCATCTGGCGCGCCGACGCCGCCATCTCCTCGAGCGCCACGCGCGCGCCCGCCGAGGGCCCGACCGTCCGCACCGCGAGCGCCCATCCCACCACGGCCAGGGCGGTCGGAACGGCGGTGAGTGCCACGAAGACGACGAAAATCCGCTGGCGGAACGGGAGCGCCATATTTGTGGGGGCAATCTAGGCATTTCGTTCCCGTGTGACAATTCGACACCGCACCAACGCGGAACGCGGAAGTGGAAACGCGGAACGAGCGAACCAGCCCCGGCCCGTCTGTTCCGCGTTCCACGTTTCCGACTTCCGCGTTCAGGAGGCTACGTGCAGTCCCACACTCACTATCTCTGGTTCAATACGAAGCAGCGCCAGGAGATCATCGACATTACAGAGCAGGTGGCGCTTCAGGTGGCGGAGAGCGGCGTCAAGGAAGGCCTCGTGCTCGCGAGCGCCATGCACATCACCGCGTCGGTGTTCGTGAACGATCACGAGTCGGGGCTGTGGGCGGACATCCTCAAGTGGCTGGAGACGAGCATCGCACCCTGGGACCCCGAACGCTACCGCCACAACGAGACGGGAGAGGACAACGCGGCGGCCCACCTGCGCAGCCTCACGCTCGGGCACGAGGTGATCGTGCCGATCACCGCAGGAAAGCTCGACCTAGGCCCGTGGCAGCGGGTGTTCTACGGGGAGTGGGACGGGCAGCGCAAGAAGCGGGTGATCGTCAAGGTGTTGGGGGAGTGAGCACCGCGACGCCGTAACGGCAAGGATTCTTCTGACACGTCTCCATGACGACCCGCACGCGGTACGACGCCGTCGTGACCGGCGTCAGGCGAACGGCGGGCGCGTGGTCAGTCGCGCGGTCCACGGCGAGGTCGTGACTCCGGAGATCGGATAACGTGAGGCTCAGCCTTGAACAATCCTCGTCGCAAGCCGCCACGAAGACGTAAGCGGTCTGCGCATGCAGCGTCAGCACCAAGGAGTCTGACTCCGCGGTGTTCAGCATTCCGATCCGAGTCGCCACGGAGGTGCCCCCCACCCCTCTATCGAAAGACCCGGCCGCCCGCCCGAGCTGCGCGCGGACCTCTCGCTCCCAGCGGTCTCCTTGAGCCCGAGCCGGAGTCGCCGGGAGCGCTGTGAACGCGAGTGCGACTCCGAGGACCACCCGCGGCTTCATCCGACTTGACGACGCATGGCGCCGCGAGCAACCAGGGCGACCGCGGCTCCGCCCAGCAGGATGCCGAGCACGGCGGCGCTGAGGGGCGCGGCCGCTCCGAGTGGCAGTCGCGGCACGAAGCGCCGCTCCCAGCGCTCGGTCCATTCCCCGACTGGTGCCTTCAAGGCAGCGGCCAGGGCTGTATCGACCGGCTCGGTCGAATTCCAAAAACCCAGGAACCGATCGTACCCGACCTCGCGCGCCACGTCGCCGAGGTATTGCGAGCCCTGGATCAGGCGCTCGTCCCGCCACCACCGACGGTCGTCGGTGAGCAGGCGCGGCAGGGAGTCGTCAAAAGAGCCGCCCGCGTTACTCAGAACGGCAACGCGGCAGCTCGGGACTCGGCCGGCGAGGCACCCGATCGCTGCGATCGAGTGCGCGTAGATGCTCTGCCACCACCAACCCTGGCGGTTGGGAAGCCTGACTGACAGCCATTCGGGTTGGTTCGACCATTCTCGGCCCCAACTCGGGACCGCGGCGAGGTCATAATGTCGCCTTGCCATCCAAAGTCGCACCGGCTTGCCCGGTACGCCCCACCGGGCGAAGAACGCGCACGGTCCCAGGCCACTCCTCAACCAGTCCTCGACTTGACGGTTCCGCGCGGGCGGTCTGGGCGCGAGCAATGTGGGCGCCCAGTACCAAGCCGGGATCAGGGCGACGCAGGTTGCGCGATGGGTCGAATCGGGAAGGAGGCGGCCTCCGGTTCCGCGAACCGGCTTTGGAGTCTGGTCCGCGGCGGTCGGCGCGGTCCGCCAGAAATCCACGACGACCCCGACCGCGACCTTGCTCACGCCGAGGCCCAAGTCGCGCCAGACCGTGTCCAGCGCCGACCTCACGAGGTCCCGGGTGTACACCGGCACGGTGTCGGGCCCATCCACGAGCAGAGCGGGGCCGGGCTGATCGACCTCACGCCGCCGTGCCAGCTCGGGCTCGAGGTGCAGCCGATACTGCGCCAGGCGCAGTGTCAGGTCGGCCATCCGCCACTGCTCGGCGAGCGCCTGGGCCCGGACGCGCGCCGCAGTTGGTCGAATCTGCCGGCTGCGCGCGCTGGCCTCCGACGCGGCCTCGCGAGGCGGCAGGTAGCCTGCGGCGACGATGGCGCCCCCGACGAACGCCGCGGCGACCCACCGCCTCAATTCACGCGCCATCTCGAGCTCCGTAGACCGAAGACGGCGAAGAGGATCGTCCAGCCGAGGGCGATCCACAGGCCCCAGGGGGGCAGCGAAACGGGCGTCGGGCGTGACGCCAGAATCTCGGCCCGCCAGCGGGAGAGCAGCGAGTCGATCGCAATCCCCCCGGCCGCCGCCAGTCGGTCGGCGATGGGCAACCCGACGCTCGCCGCCAGACGGTGGTAGGCGTCGCGGCCACCCAGGTGTAACGCGACGTCCACCAGGGTCGTACGGGCATCGTGCGTCAGCGGGCGTGGTAGGCCGCCTGGCGGGAGCGATCGGAGCAGCTGGGTGCACGCGGAGTCGCTCCCATTAGCGCACGCTTGGAGCGTCGCCAGGTGTGTGCCGCGATCGAAATACCCGGTGAAGGTGTTGAGGACCACGGAGCGCCGCTCGCGCGCGCTCCGATACCAGCGCGCCACGGGATCGCCACGCCCGAAGAGATCGAGCGCGTCGCGACAAGCGCTGATGTCCCCGATCAGGCAACGGCGTGAAGCCTCGAAGGGCGCCGTCACCAGTCGCACGTAGACTCCCGCCCGCTCCACGTCGGCGTGAATCAACGGCCGCACCTCTCCACCCAACCAGCGTTGCAGAGCCGTATCGGCCGGCGCCACAGGCACGGTGGAGAGGAGCAGCAGCGTGAGCGACGCGACGTCTTGATCCCAGGGGATCTCAGTGCCGTTGTGCCGCGGCGGTCGCTCGACGGTGGTATCGGGGTCGACGGGGACGATGGCGTAGGGGCGTTCCTCGAGCTGCCGCGCGTCATCGCCGTACACGCTGTCGATCAAGGGCCACGCACGGACTGCGGCTTCACGCAGCGGGAGGGGCGACGCATTGGTCACGATGGTGAGCGCGCCGACGCGGATCGTGTCGTGTCCGACGAACACCCGCGCGCGCTCCAGGCTGTCGATCGCGTCCGCCACAGCCGCCGCGTGACGCCACTCCCGCGCTAGGCTGTCGGCGCGGGCCTGCAGCCGCGGGAGCTCTTGGCCGATCAATCCCCGAGCGCAAGCAAGCCCAAGCGGCAGGAGCACCCAGCGCTTCCTACACATCGATCAGCATCCACCGGCCGGTGAAGATCGCGAGCGGGCCGGGCCAATTGAGAACCACGAGCTGCAGTTTTCCCACGAGGTCGAGGTCGACCCTGGCGACGTTCGCGATGACCTGCACGAGCATCACGCCACCGATCAGTGCGAGGACGATCCCCGCGGTCCGAGCCGTGCCGGCGGAGACCGCGAAGAAGACCGCGAACGCGACGAGCACGGCGAGTGCGAACCGGACGGCCAGCGCTACAGGGTATCCCTGGAGGCCCGCGGGAATCGCGGCGCTCCAGCTGGCCAGCAGCGCGCCGACCAACACCGCAGTGATCGGGGCGGCGAGAAGGAGGGCGCCGGCTCCGAACCGGAGGAGGACGTAGCGCCAGCGTGGCACTGGGAGCACCAGCGCGTACACGTGGCGACCCCGGTGATCGGGGGTCCAGCTCGCTATCGCGACGAGCAACCCCAGCGTCGCCGCGAGCACGGGGTACAGCACCCCCCACGATTGCACGGTGCGCAACAGCTCGGCTGCCTGGAGCGGGCTCGAGTCTGCGCGGGCGGCACCCTGCACCGAGATGATCGGCAGGGCGAAGCCGGCCACGCTGCCGAGCAGGACGATCAGGCGGGACCACTTCCATTGGCTGTACAGCATGACACGGAACATGTCCACCTCCTAAGCGCGCGGGCCGCGGAACGTGCGCAGCAGCTCCACGAACCCCTCTTCGAGATCCAGGTCGATCACCTCGTGCAACGAAACTCCTGGGCCCTCGAAGTACGACGCCATCCGCGGCTCCCAGTCGCGCACCAGCCATGTCTCGCCGCTGCCGTTGGTCGGCTCGCGTGCGAGCACGACAAAGGGACCGTCGGCCGGCGTCCTCGGCGCTCCGCTGACGCGGAGCCGCTTGATGCCGTTCTTGAAGCGCTCCATCGGTACCTCGGTGATCAACCGGCCGTCGTCCATCACACCGACCCAATCGCAAAAGCGCTCCAGCTCGTGGACGAGGTGACTGGAGATGAAGACCGTCGCCTGTCGTTGGGAGACGTAGTCGAGCAACGCCGAGAGGACCTCCCGGCGAACCACAGGGTCGAGCCCGTCGGTCGGCTCGTCGAGCACCAGGAGCTCCGGCCGCTGCGCCAGCGCGAGCAGCATCATGAGCTTGCCCTTCTGCCCCTTGGAGAGGCGTCCAAAGGGTTGCCGGTCTTGCAGATCGAACTGGCGGAGCAGCCGCTCGGCCCACGACCAATCCCACGTCGAGTAGAATGCCGCGTGAAACGCGAGCGTCTCGCGAACAGTCAGGATCGGATCGAGATGGGGTTGCTCGGGAACGAATCCCACACGCCCCAGGATGTGGGCTACGTCGCGGGGAATCTCGTCGCCCAGCACGGTGATGCGGCCGGCGAGCGGCCGAAGCAGCCCCAGCATGAGCCGCATCGTTGTGGTTTTGCCGGAGCCGTTGGGACCGAGGAAGCCGTAAATAGCCCCGTGTGGAACGTGCAGCTCCAGATCCCTGATCTCGAACGCCTTCCCGGCGCGATAGCGCAGGTTGTGAATCTCGATGGCATTGGTCATGACGTCGCGACTCCTATCTCCTCGGCGATTGCCACCTGCAGCTCCTGGAGCGACACGCCGATGTGCCCGGCTCGCGCGAGCATCTCGCGCACCAGCACCGTGGCCTGTTGCGCACGCT
>Ga0209158_1000841_pt1 | contig 21563 bp, 20 predicted proteins | sample GraSoiAngelo_140_FD_185897 | JGI IMG/M metagenome (GOLD analysis project Ga0209158, IMG submission 185897) | Grasslands soil microbial communities from the Angelo Coastal Reserve, California, USA - 14_0929_12_30cm (SPAdes) (version 2) | ecosystem: Environmental > Terrestrial > Soil > Grasslands ...
TCAAAGGTCGCCAGCCCCCGGACCATGCGGACGATATCAATCGCCGCGCGGAGCTCCACGATATGCACCGCCTGGATAGGCGTGCTCTGAACCGTGAGCGGATCATCGGTGAACGTAAAGGGCGCCAGCGTGACCGTCAAACCGGTCGTGGCGATGTTGCCGGCGGCGTCGCGCGCCGTAACCGTGAGCTCATTCGTCCCGACCTGGACCACGATGCCGCTGGCCGTCCAGCTCGTCGTCCCAGACGCCGTCCCGCTGCCGCCACGACCATTCCTCCACGTCACCTGGGTCACTCCGATGCTGTCAGACGCTGTGCCCCCAAGAGTCAGGAGGGGGTTGCTCGTGCTGTAGGTCGAGCCGGAGGTCGGCGAGGTGATCGCGACGGTCGGCGGGATCGTATCCGGCACGATGCCGGTGCCGGTCAGGATCCGTGAGACGGTGTCTCCGTCCGCGCTGGCGGTGAGATTCGCCGTAGCCGTCGCCGATGTGATCGGGGTGAAGCGCACCGTCACCGCCTGGGTCGCCCCCAAGCCCACGAGGCTGAACGGACTCCCGGAAACGACGCTGAAGGGGGCGGAGCTCGACACGGTCCCAGACACGGTTCCACCGCTCGTGTTTGACACGGTGAGAACTTGGTCCGCCAGGGCACCCAAGTTCACCGTCCCGAAATTCACGGTGCCGGTCGGACTCACGGCAAAACCGATTCGCGCGGTGGCACTCGCAGGGGCCGAACAGGCGCTCTCATTGCCGCTCGTGTCCACCGCGGTGACCGAAACGTTGTAGAGACTGCCCGTGGAGAGCCCCGTGAGCCTGAAGGTGACGGTTTGGTTGGGAGGTGGGCTCGGCGTCGAGGACGGCACCGGCAAAAAGGAGGACCCCGGACAGGGAACGCTAGACGTCCCAGAGTAGACACGATAGGACGCCAGATCCGTCAAAAGGCTTCCGTCGGAATTCGCGGTAGGCGCGGTCCAGGAGGCGTCGAGGACACCCGCTCCACCTGGGGCTGCGACGAGGGAGACTCCACCTAACGCCAGACCGAGGCCTACAAGCCACTGGGGCCGACGAATCAGGAGGCGCACCCCTCGGGTACGGAAGCTCGAACGGTTGTGCAAAGATTTGCAGCAACCGATGTGCCAGTCGAAATCTCATATCACTTCAGGTACTTAGGTGTACTCGTCGATCAGCGTGGATGATCAAGGCATTGACACACGCCCATTGAAATTGACACAGGCTGCGCCGGACCCTCCCCTACTCCGTTCTTACTGGAGCGCGTGGACAGCGGTACGGAGCTCGTTCAGCTGAACCGCCGTGATGACGGTGACCCTCGTCACGACGGTGGCATCCGTGTACGTGGGAAGTGCCCGGCTCGCCGCCTGATAGGCTTGGTTCAGCGCTGTCCGGAGCTCAGTCAAGTGGACCGCTTTGACCGGAGTGATCCCCTGCGTGAGCGCGGGATCAGTCCAGCCAACGGTCGGCAGCCCGTGTACCGCGCGGACGCTGTCGATCGCCGCCCGGGCCTCTATGAGGTGCACCGCCTTGACGGGCGTGCTCTGGGCCACGACCGGGTCATCGGTGAACGCCGCCGTGCCCGACAACGTGACCGTCAGGCTGACCGTTTTGGTATTGCCGGCAGCGTCCCGCGCCGTGACCGTCAGCCCGTTGGTTCCGACCAGGAGGGCGATCCCGCTCGCCGTCCAGCTCGTTGTCCCGGTCGCCGTCCCGCTCGCCCCCTGACTGTTCGTCCACGTCACTTGGGTTACCCCGACGTTGTCAGACGCCGTCCCCCCCAGCGTCAGGGGGGTGGTGCTCGTGATGTACGTCGGGCCGGAGGTCGGCGCCGTGATGGTCACCGTGGGCGCCGTCGTATCCGTCCCGGTGCCGGTCAGGACCCGGGAAAGGGTGTCTCCGTCCGCCACGAAGCCGACATTCGTCGTCGCTGTCGCCGATGTGGTCGGGGTGAAGCGCACGGTCACTGCCTGAGTCGCCCCCAGCCCAGCGAGGCTAAACGGACTCCCGGAGACGATGCGGAAGGGGGCGGAGGCCGACACGTTTCCAGACACGGTTCCACCGCCCGTGTTTGATACGGTGAAGACTCGATCCGCAAAGCTCCCGACGCTCACACTCCCGAAGCTCACGGTGCCCGTGGGGCTCGCGGCAAAATCTATTCGGGCGACGGCACTCGCCAAAGGGGTCGCACAGGCACTCTCACTTCCGCTCGCGTCCACCGCGGTCACCGAAACGTTGTAGAGCGTGCCCGCGGAGAGTCCGGTGAGCCTGGCGGTCACGCTCTGGTTGGCGGGAGGACTTGGTGTCGGGGATGCGAACTGAGAGAACGAGGCTCCCGGACAAGGGGTGGCGGAGGTTCCGTAATAGAGGCGGTAGGACGCCAGGTCTGTCAATGGGCTTCCGTCGGAATTCGTCGTTGGGGCAGTCCAGGAGGCGTCGAGGATCCCGGCGCCAGCCGGTGTCGCTGTCAGGAGGACTCCGCCGAGGATGAGGCCGAGTCCGATGCGATTGACGGCGGCCCGACCCTTCGAGAGCATGTTGATCTCGTCCTTTCGGGGAGACCACCAATGTTCCCGGGGGTGTCGAGCACCCCTCCTTCGGCAACCCGGCTGTCAGGCTCGTCGCCTGACCCGTGGTTTTGCGTCGCCGCCTCGCGGCGGGTTTGCCCTTCTCGAGAGGGGGTCTTCCCTGAGCGATTGATTTGTGCACGCTGGGTGCCAAGACAAAAATCCTTTAAAGTCAGGTCATTGGGGCCGTTTGCTTGGGTGCTCAGTCAAATATGGAAAGACATCACTGCCAAAACTGCCAAACTGGCTCACGCCTGAGAATCACCCTTCCAGCGCTCCTGGCGCATGCCATCCAAGCCCGCGATACGCTGGTGGAAGGTCAGTACGTTCTCACAGACGGTGCACAGTCTGAGCAAAGGTTTTCAGGGTTTTCATCGCTCGGAGGCACGAATGGACGTCTCTCTCAGTGCTAAGCCCCCAAATTCCGGAATCCTTTTCCGTTTGCCCATGAGTGGCGCAACAGTTGCTGCTCATGAAGCCGTGCCCCTGCGAGCATGCAAGGCCTCAGCATGAGTGAATGGCGTGGTTTGGGGCCACCCCCCTCCGACGTCGGCGCGAGAGTGGTCGACGACCTGCTGTTTCGATTCCTCGTCGACCTCGAAGTTCAGAAAGCTCAGCGACTGCGCTATTGCTTTTCGATTGTGTGCCTCGCGTTTGACGGTATCTCTCCCGAGACACGGGAACCGTCTCGACCCTCCTTCGCCGAAATTGCTACTCGCTACATTCGCACCACCGACGTTGTCACACCGTGGGCGCCGGCCTCCCTGGCCATGCTCCTCGTTGACGCCGAAACAACTCACCTACCGCCGATCCTCAGCCGGCTGACGGCGCTCCTTGGGCCCATCCCCTGGAGTGCAGGTGGCTCCTGCTACCCGAAGACCGCGACCCGGGCCGATGACATGTTGCGTCAAGCTGTCGACACGATGATCCGAGCCCGCGAGGATGGCGGTCACAGGCTCTACGTCGGGTCCTGACGTCGACCGCGACTCTGGACGCGTGCGAGCGCCTCGCTGAAGTGCTTCAGGACCTCGGGCTTCTCGATGATCTCGGTGACTCCGAGACGACGAGCTTCGGCGATTTCGCCGAGCGTCGCGAGACCTGTCATGATGATGACCGGTAGCTCAGGATCGGTCGATCTGATCTTCCGTAGGACGGCGACGCCATTCAAGGCTGGCAACCGGACGTCGAGCACGACAGCGTCCGGGCGCTCGCGTGTGAGATAGGCCAGGCCCTCTTCCCCGGAATGCATGACGGTGGTCTCATGGCCGTCAGCCTCGAACGCCTCCGCGAGAACCCTGGCAACGAGCTTGTCGTCCTCGATCAAGAGGAGCTTCATTGGACCCCTCCTATGGCCTCCAAGAGCGATCCTATCACTGTCGGGGCCGCGTAAATTTTCTAGTGACAGCGGATCGCGCGAATGGCATACTGCCGCCTCACCAGAACGAAAGGTGCCTGCGTTTTCAAGCTTTTCCGGAAAGGGCGGAGACGCCGGGATCTCCCCGGGGGAGGCGCCAGTGCGTACCGATCAAGTCGACTCAGTGGACAGGCCGCTGGCACAGACAGCGGCTCGAGCGCGTTCTCTCGCCGACCACGTCGGGCTCCTCGACGGGAGCCCGCAGATGCGAGCGGTCCGGACGGTGATCGAGAGCGTCGCCGACACTGACGCGACGGTCCTCATCCGGGGTGAGAGCGGCGTGGGAAAGGATCTGGTCGCTCGCGCGATCCATTCCGCGTCCGGGCGCGGCCACGGGCCCTTCGTCAAGGTGAACTGTGCGGCGATCCCTCCGGGCCTCCTCGAGTCCGAACTCTTCGGCCACGAGAAGGGCGCCTTCACCGGCGCGCATCGGCGGAAACCAGGGCAATTCGAGTATGCCAACAAGGGCACGATCTACCTGGACGAGATCGCAGAACTGCCTCTCGCGCTCCAGGCCAAGCTCCTCCATGTGCTCCAGGACTTTCGTTTCTCGCGGGTGGGGGGCCACGGGCTGATCGATGTCGACGCGCGCGTGGTCGCCGCCACAAATCGAGACCTGGAGCACGCGATGGCGCGGAGCGAATTCCGAGAGGACCTCTACTACCGCCTCAATGTAGTGGAGATTCGCATTCCCCCCCTCCGGGAGCGCAGAGGGGAGATTCCCCTTCTCGCGTCAGCGTTCCTCTCTCGATTCAACGAGCAGTACGGTCGCGCAAAGCAGCTCTCGTCCGAGACGATGGCTCGCCTCACCGAGCACTCGTGGTCGGGAAACGTCCGAGAGCTGGAGAACGTGATTCGACGCATGGTGGTTCTCACGGACGGCGAGCAGGCGTTCGAGGCCCTCGTTGCGCGCCAGCGGAACGGGCACGCCTCGACCCATGCGGCCGCATCGATCGCCAGCGAGGGCTTGCGGGAGATCGCGCGCCGCGGCGCGCGGGAAGCCGAGTGTAAAGCCCTCGTGGAAGTGCTCGATCGCGTGCAGTGGAATCGCGCCGAGGCCTCCGTGCTCTGAAAGGCCACAACTTCGCCGATTTCTTCATGACCCACGGCGCTGCGACCTGTGGCACGAGTCCTGCGTTACCCATCTCAGGAGAGAGCAGCCAAGCTCGCACACTGAGGGGGAGACGGGAGATGAACAGGATCGCAATTGTACTGCTCGGGGGCGGGATCATCATGGGGCTCGGTCTGGTGGCGATCCCGGCGTCGGCGGATCCGCTACACATCGCTTGCACGAGCTCGACAGTCTGCACCGGCGCGTCGGTCACACTGGCGACCAGCAACACCACTCCGACGTTCGACATCATCAGCATGGACACCGGTGGCCTGCGCGGGACCGGATTTCTTGGAGTGCTGGTGCCGAGCGTGCTGGGGCCCGACGCGACCGCAAGCTTCACAGTGACGGGCGGTACGTTCCTGGAGAGCATTGCCTTCACGAGTGGGGCATTGGGTGACGTTGGCAATCTCAACGAGCCATTCTTCAGCGACTACACACTCAGCTCGCTTGCCAGCGCGAGCGCACAAGCGGGAGTGACGGCGAGTTCGTTTACGGCATACGAGTTCAATCTCGGCGCGTACGACAGCCCTGGAGGGGGCGCCGCCGGAATCAGCGGGCTGTCAGCTGGTCCCCTTCCCACCGGAACGGTTCTGGTCGCCTGGGTGGAGACCGGCGCCGGCAGTGGAGTGCAGACTCCGCTCAGCGAGTCCCTCACGGTGGTACCCGAGCCGGGCACTCTGGCCCTTTTGGGCTCAGGTCTCGTCGGTCTGGCCGCGCTTCTCAGGAAGCGATTGGTCCACCCCATCCGAGACGACGTCGTCTAGGCTCCTCTCTCTGCTGAAAGCCGACCTCCACCTTCACACCCGCGAGGGGGAGCCCTGGATCGCGTACGACGCGCGCACGCTCATCGCTCGCGCGGCACACGACGGCTACCAGGTCCTCAGCATCACGGACCACGACCCCCTCACCTCCGACGAGCGCCTTTCGGACTACGCGAGGGAGCGTGGGATCGTGCTGATCCCCGGCGCCGAGGCGACGATCGAGGGGCGCCATGTCCTCCTGTACAACTTCGACGTTCACGTCTCCGCGATCCAAACCTTCGCTCGTCTCAGACGATTCAAGGGACCGGACTGGCTGGTCGTTGCTCCGCACCCGTTCTTTCCCGCCCCGTCCTCCCTCGGGAAACGGTTACTCGACGAGATCGACGTCTTCGACGCCATCGAGTGGAGCCACTTTTACACCCCCAAGGTCGACTTCAACCGAAAGGCGGCCGCGCTCGCCCGGGAGGTGGGCCTGCCGCTCCTGGGAACCTCCGGCAGCCATCTCGCGCGGCAGTTCGGAACGACCTACTCCCTTGTCCAGAGCGAGCCGACCGTGGCCTGTGTTCTATCGGCGATTCGCAAGCATCAGGTGCAGATCGTGAGTCATCCCCTGACGCTCAGGGCCATGACGTTGATCGCGGCCGAGATCGGCCTCCGCGATGGATGGCACCGCGCAAAGGCGGCGCTCCGCCCGGGCCTCTCGCCGCCAGAGCGAGTGCACGACGCGCTGCACTTGCACTGACCAGTGACAGGTGAAGACGCGCCGATCCAAGCTGACGGCTTGCAAGCTCGCTAGGCGATCGCCCACCGCAGGTAGATGCTGCCGGCAGTGAACCCGGCCCCGAAGGCCGACAACACGAGGCGGTCGCCGGGCGCGAGGCGGCCTTGCTCGTTCCACTCCGACAGAGCGATCGGGATGGTCGCGCCGACCGTGTTCCCGTAGCGATCGAGGTTGAGGATGACGCGGTCGAGACCAAGACCGAGGCGCTTGGCGACCGCCTCGATGATGCGCCGGTTGGCCTGATGCGGGACGAGCCAGGTGAGGTCAGCGACCGTCACGTCGTTGCGCTTCAGGACTTCCTCGGTCACCTCGGCCATGCCCGTGACGGCAGCCTTGAACACGGCCGGGCCGTCCTGCACGACGAAATGCCGTCGCTTGGCGACCGAATCGACGCTCGCGGGCTCGACGCTTCCTCCGGCCGGGATGTAGAGCGCCGCTTCCCCCTCACCGTTCATGCGACAGACGTGGTCGAGAATCCCGACCGACTCGTCCTCGACGGGTTCGACCAGGACCGTCCCGGCGCCATCACCGAACAGCACGGCCGTTGCGCGATCCTGGGGATCGACGACACTGCTCATCCGATCCGCCCCGGACAGCAGCACCCGGCGTGCCGCGCCCGACTCCACGAGCTTCGTGGCCACGACGAGGCCGTAGACGAAACCCGAGCAGGCCCCGGCGAGATCGAAGCCCCAGGCGTGGACGGCTCCGAGCTTCCGCTGCACCACCGCGGCGGTTGACGGGCACAGCCGGTCCGGCGTCATCGTCGCGACGATGATGCAGTCGACGGCCGTCGGTGAGATGCCACGGACGTCGAGGCAGCGGCGAGCCGCGGGCACGATCAGGTCGGACGTGCCGCCCACCGACATGAAGCGGCGCTCGGCGATCCCGGTGCGGGAGCGAATCCACGCGTCGGTCGTCTCCAGTCGCCGCTCGAAGTACGCGTTGGGATAGGTCTCTGGCGGCACGTAGTGGCCCGTCGCCGTAATCGCTGCCCGCATCGTGTCCTCTCCAAAGGTGGGACCACGCCCGCGCCGACGGCTCGTCGTCGGAGCGTCGCTCGCTAGAGTTCCCAGGGCGGCTCGACGGCCATCGGCAGCTCGAGCACCGTCGGGAGGTCGGCGGCGAACGCCTCCGCGAGCGCCCGCGGCAGCGTGTCCACGGTCACACGCTCGCCCCGGGCGCCGAACGCTCGGGCGAGCGCGCGGAAGTCGGGATTCGCGAGGTCCGCCTCTCCCCACCGCCCCTCGAACATCCGCTCCTGGAGCCACTTGATCGCGCCGTAGCGTTCGTCGTTCATCACGAGGAAGACGACCGGCAGCCGGTACTTCACCGCCGTCGCCAGCTCGTTCACCGAGTACATGAAACCCCCGTCGCCCGCCACGGCGAGCACCGGACGCTCGGGCCTGGCGATCTTGGCGCCGATCGCCGCCGGCACCGCGTAACCGAGCGTGGCCGAGCCGACCGGATAGAGGAAGGTCCGCGGGGCGAGCACGGGGAAGCGCCACTCCATCCAATAGTTGATCCCCGTCTGGTCGTTCACCACGATCGCGTCGTCCGGGAGCGCCGAGCGAAGCGTCTGGATCAGCCGCGCGGTCTCGACGGTGTACCGCGGGCTCGCCGCCGCGCTGAGCCCGCTACGCCAACCGTGATCCCAGCTACCGCCGGCGTTGTCGGCCCCGAGCTCGGCGAGGAGTCGCGCAAGCCCGTCTTTCGCGTCGCCCACGATCGAGAGCTGCGGCTTGAAGAGCGCGCCGATCACGGTCGGATCGAGATCGAGGTGGATCAGCGTCTGCCCGGGACCGAACGCGAGGTTCAGCAAGAGGCCCTGCGTCGACCGGTGAGCGAATCGACAGCCGATCGCGACCACGACGTCGGCGGCCTTCAGCACCGGCTCGCTGGCGCGGCGGTTGGGCAGCACGGCGTGCCAGAGCGCGTCGCGCTCGCTGATGGCGCCTCGTCCCATCACCGTCGTCAGGACGGGGGCATCCAGGCGGCGCGCGAGTGCCTGAAGCTCGGTTTCGGCGCCGGCGGCGATCACTCCCCCGCCCGCGAGGATCAGGGGTCGCTTGGCCGCGCGGAGAAGCCGTGCGGCCTCGGCGATGTCGGCCACGTGGCAGGGGGGCCGCCGGCCGTACCCGCCCGCTGGCCGCTCTCCCTCGACCCGCGCGAAGAGAAAGTCGTTCGGAATCGAGACGGCGATCGGCCCGGGGCGGCCGGTTCTCAGCAGATCGAACCCGCCGCTCAGTGTTCGCGCGATCGCGCCCGCCTCGGTGACCGCCTCGGCCCAGCGCGTGACCGGGCGAAAGCACTCGATCTGATTGGGGACGGCGTGGAGCGCGCCCACGTCACGGCCGACGAGGTCGGAGGCGACGTCCGACATGACGAGCACGACCGGCATCGACCCCGCGTACGACTCCACGAGGGGGGTGAGGGCGTTCGTCGCGCCGGGCCCCGTCGTCGCCACGATCACGCCGACCTCGCCCGACGCGCGCGCGTAGCCGTCCGCCATGAACCCGGCGCCCGCCTCGTGGCGCGCCAGGACGTGGGTGATCGCCGACTGCCGCAGGAGCGCGTCGTAGATCGCCAGATTGTGGACGCCGGGGATGCCGAAGACGTGGCGGACGCCTTCGGCCTGGAGCGCCTCGACCACCCACTCGCCGCCCGTCTTGATCACAGCATCGCCTTGAAGCCGCGGTCGATCGCGACGTCCACGAGCGACGGGCCCGCGGACGCGAGGCACTCGGCGAGCACCTCGCGGAGCTCGCCCGGCTTCTCGACGCGCTCGGCGCGCACGCCGAGCGCCTTCGCCAGGCCCACATAGTCGATCTCGGGATCGATCAGGTCCATCCCGGGGAAGATCCCGCGCTTCGCCGAGGGAAGGTCGAGGCTCAGCATCCCCGACTTCAAGATGGCGTAGGAGGTGTTGTTCGGCACGATGTAGGTGATCGGCAGCCGGTACCGGGCCGCGGTCCAGAGCGCCTGAGGGGCATACATCACGGAGCCGTCGCCAATCGTCGCGACGACTTTCCGACCCGGGAGGGCGAGCTGGACGCCGATCGCCGCCCCCATACCCCAGCCGAGCGTGCCGGTCTTCGAGCCAAAGAACGACGCCGGCGTCGCAAACGGCATGGACCGCAGCACGAAGGGCAGCGACGTCGCCGACTCGTCCACGACGACGGCATCGCGCGGCAGGACCGACGCCAGCGCGTGCATGAGATACGCCTGCCCGATCGGCGTCCGTTGAGACTCCGCCTCCGCCGCCGCGCGAACGCGTGCGACGATCTCCGCGCGCCCCCGGCCGATCGTTTCCGCCCGCGCCCGCGCCGCCGTCCGCGCCGCGTCCGTCAGCGTCGTGGCGAGCGCCTTGGTGAGCTCGACGAGCGTCTCGCGCGGATCGGCGACGATGCCGAGCGAGACCGGATAGCTCCGCCCGATCTCCCACGGGTCGTCGTCCACCTGCACGACGCTGAGCTCGCGCCGGAACGGCGCCCCCTCGGTGTGGAGGAACCAGGTGAAGACGTTCGCGCCGACGATCAGGACGCTGTCGCTCTCGCCGAGCGCCTTGCCCACGGCGGCCGGCGACGGGAACAGCCCGCCCCGCCAGAGTGGATGATCACCCGGGAAGTTGGTGCGGCGGTACACGGGCTCGCCGTGGACCCGCGCGCCGAGGAGCTCGGCGAGGGCCACCAGGGGGGCGAGGGCGCCCGAGCGGGCGACTCCGTCCCCCGCGATCACGAGCGGCGCGCGGGCTCGTGCCAGCAGCTCGGCCGCGCGCGCGACCGCGGCCGGCTCGGGGCGTGAGCGTGTCGCGATCTCTGGCGGCCCCCCTCCCGCGTCCTCGACGACGCCGCGGAGCAGGTCCATCGGGAGCGCAAGGAAGACCGGCCCCGTCGGCGGCGTCAGCGCGACCTTGAGCGCGCGGCGGAGTGCCGCGGGCGCCTCGTCCGCGCGCCGCAGCTCGTAGGACCACTTCGTGAAGGGCTCCGCCATCCGGACGAGATCGGCGGCGAGGATCGGCGCGTCCATCAGGAAACGGGTATCTTGTTGGCCCGCGGTGACGACAAGCGGCGTCTTCGCCCGCGCGGCGTTGTGGAGGATCGCGAGGCCGTTGGCGAGGCCCGGCGCCACGTGGACGTTGACGACGCCGACCCTCCCGGCGGCCTGGGCGTAGCCGTCGGCCGCGGCGACCGCTGTGGCTTCCTGGAGCCCCAGCACGTACTCGAGCCCCGAGTCCGGGAGCGCGTCGAGGAACGGCAGCTCCGTCGTCCCCGGGTTGCCGAAGAGATAGCGGACGCCGGCCGCTCGGAGGATCTCCATCAGCACGGCCGCGACGTTCATGCGCCCGAGGATACTACGGACGGCGACGCCGTTGGGCCGGAGCACGTGTCATTTCGGCCGCGGAGTCGGTGTCGGCGACCCGAACCGGAGGTACGCCGCGTCGATGGCGGCGCGGATCTCCGAGAGCGACTTGCCCTCGGCCCGCTGGCGCATCACGTCACGCGTGATGTCCATACAGAGGGTTCACGTCGCGGCGTGACTGGTGAAGGTGATCCGTCCCTCCGACTCCGCCTTGATGTAGCAGGCACGGTTCGAGGTGTGACCCAAACTCGCGCAGCCGCAAGTGCACGGAGCCGTGCGACCTCCTCCGTCACGCCGAACACCGGCAGCCGGCCGCGCGGGAGCGTCTGAACCTGATCGCCGATCTCGTCCACGGTGGCGGGCTGGGCGCCCGCCGTCAGCCACCACGCGACCCCGCCCGCCCCGAGGAGCATCGCCACGCCGAGCCCGCCGACCGTGCGCCTCACGCGCTCCTCCTGAGCTCGTAGCTCCGGGCGCCGTCGCGCAGCGCCCCGCGCCCCGTCCGCTCGTCGTAGTCCGCCATCCCGAGGAGCTGGAACGCGGCGGCGCGGCTGAAGCGCGCCTCGAACGTCCCGCCCTTGACGGCGCAGTACGGGACATCGCCCGGCCCGATCCTGAGCGTCGCCGGCTCCACGTGCTCCTGCGCCCCGTCGTTCAGCGAGGCGATGAACCCGCCCGCGCCGCGCTCGAAGCGAATCACGACGAAGGGCACGTCCGCGACCTCGACAGGGATCCTGACGCGCGTCTGGATGAAGTAGCCCTGCGCGTCGCGCCGGAGGTTCCCGCGCAGGTTGAGGAGGATCCCCGGGTGCGTGACTTCCACGTCGTCATCGAACCAGTCGCCGTTCACGTCGACCCTGAGCTTGGGTAATTCCCACTGGACCGCCATCACACGACCCGGCGTTCACGTCGCGTCGAAGACGACGCTGGCGAAGGTCACGACGCCCTCTGGATCCGGCCACTGCGCGTATCGCCGGAGCGTGCCCCGGGTGCCCCCGAGCGCGCGGAGCAGCGCGTAGATCGGCGAGAGCCCGCAGATCCGGCGGCGGTCGCCGTCGCGGGCGACCCGGTCGAAGAAGGCCTCGGCGTCGCCCGCCTCGACCGCCTCGAGCATCGCCCGGTCCTCCCCGCCGAGCCTGGCCAGCTCGGCCGGCGACACCGGCTCGGGATCGCCGAAGCGCGGGCCGACGTGAGCGAGGTCGGCGCCGGCGATCAGGGCCACCCGGCGCCCGCTCGCCGCGATCGTCTCGCCGAGCGCCTCGAGGAGACGCGGGATCCTCGGGTCATCGTCCACCCGTCGGCCGCCGACGAGCGCCTCGTGGGCGAAGCTCGCGAGGATCGGGACGATCGCGATCTCTCGCCGGCCGGCGAAGAGGTAGCGCAGGAAGACCGCCTGGAACTCGATGGAGTGCTCTTTCCGGTGGGCCCCCTCCGAGCCGAAGCAGTCCTGTCGCGCCCGCTTCGCGAGCGCGTTCGTGAACTCGCGATCGACGGGAACCTGCCCGAGGGGGCTTTCGTAGGCCTTCAGCGTCAACGCGAACGGATGCGCCATGCCGGTATGGCTGGTGCCGAAGATGACGAACAGGTCGGCGTCGCTCCGCTCGGCGAGGTCGCGGTACGCCCAGGCGTAGGCGGACCGCCCGCGGTGGAAGTCGATGTGCGGCGCGATGATCCCGGCGACACGGGGCCGGCCGGCCCCGCTGCCGTCGACGGGTCCGGGACCCTCGGGCGGCGCGAAGAAGCCGTCGAAGAACGCGTGGATCTCGGAGGGATCCAGCGGATAGGCGCCGCCGCCGTGGGCGGCCGGGCGCGTCGGGGCCTCGAGGAACGCGTGATCGATCGCGGCCCGGCGCTCCGCGAAATGCGGACTGTCGAGGAAGCCCTGCTCGTCGAGGGCGTCGGCGATCTCGGTGATCCGCTCGCGCGAGACGAGCTCCCCGTGCTGCCGCATGATCGCAGCCTGAATGTCGGCGATCGAGTGCTCGCCGTCGAAGAGCGACACGATCTCAAGAAGGACTCGCGGCAGTAGCACGATCGCGTCGGTGTATCCGGCGGGATCGCGGAGGGCGAGGACCCGGCGGCCCTCGTGCTGGACGGGAAAGGCCTCGAGCGGACGGAGACGCGGAGCGAAATCGGTCACGGTTGGAGGAAATTGAGAGCCGCGGCGGTGTAAATCCGCGCCGCCTCGGTGAGTTCCGACACCTCGACGTGCTCGTCGACCTGGTGGGGGATCAGCCGGTTGCCGGGACCAAGGGTGACGATCGGAATGCCGAGCGTCGTCCGGAGGATGGTGCCGTCGGTCGAGCCCGGCACTCCGCTGAAGCGTGCCGGCCGGCCCGTGACCCGGCGCACGGCGGACACGACCGCCCGCACGAGCGGCTCGCCCCGCTCGACCCGCGTCGCGAGTCTGAAGCCGTTGACGGGCGCCCACTCGATCGTCACCCCGGGGCGGCGCGCCATCGCGCGCTGGCAGGCGGCGTCGATCTCACGGGCGACGGCGCTCCCGTCGGGCCCGGGCGTCAGGCGCACGTCGAGCGTCAACCGAGCGCTCGACGGGATCACGTTCGACTGCCCGATCCCCTGCGCCGGAGATTGCACGATCGTCGGAGTCACGGTCGGCGGCTTGAGGTACCGGCTCTTCTCCGAGAGGCGCCGGAGGCGCTTCTCGAGCGCCGGAACCTCGGCGAGGAGCGCGCCGATGGCGGAGATCGGGTTCACCCCCGCCTCGGGCATCGCGCCGTGGGCCATCCGCCCGCGGACCAGGACGCGCGCCCAGACGACACCGCGCTGCTCGAGGCAAACCTCGTTCTGCTCCGGCTCGCAGATGATCGCCGCGGAAAGCTCGCGCCCGAGCGGCGTCGTGCAGAGGTGGCGCGCCCCGAGCATGTCGCCCTCCTCGTCGGCGAGCGCGCCGACGACGAGACGTCCGTGGAGCTCCGCGCCGCTTCGCTTGATCGCCGCCCCGGCGATCATCGCGGCGGCGAGGCCGCTCTTCATGTCGGCGGCCCCGCGCCCGTAGATCCTACCGTCGACCAGCTCGGCGCCGAACGGCGGGTGCGTCCACTCGCGCGGATCGCCCTCGGTGACGACGTCGGTGTGGCCCTCGAGCAGGAGGCTTGGGCCCCCGTCGCGGTCGCCGAGCCAGGCGACCACGTTGGGCCGTCCGGGCGCGACCTCGTGGACCTCGACGCTGAACCCCTGCTTTCCGAGCCAGCGCTCGATGTAGCGCGCCACCTCGGCCTCGGTCGCAGTCGAATCCCCCGGCCGGAACACGCTCGGGATCCGCACGAGGTCGCGCGTGAGGGCGATCAGCTCAGCGTCATCGATCGAGGAGAGCGCGGCATCGATCGCCGCGGCGCGGCGCCGGGCCACGGAGGGCTACTCGTGCGGGTACGAGAGGATGACCGAGTCCAGCCGGATGACGCGGTACTCTTCACCCGCGATGTAGAAGTAGTGGCCCTCGACTTCTTCGGCCGACTCCTCGAAGGCCACGACCGCCTTGAGATCGGGCATTTCTCGGAAGGCATTCGCGCCCTCGTCGAAGCCGTCCCCGCGGGCGACGACCTCTCCGTAGCGAATCGGCGACCCCTTGGGGCAGTGGATGCGGACGTCCGCGGGCCCTTCGGACATGAGCTTCACCAGGAGATTGATGCCGTAGACCTGGATGGGGATGGGCGTCATCGGCTCACTATACCACGCTCGTTTCCGTCCGGACCGCGGGGCGCGTGGCACTGACGAGGTACCACGTGAGGATCGCCGACGCGATGACGGCCATCGCGCCCTTCCCGCGCTGCCCGAGCACGAGGCCGCCGATCCCGAAGAGCGCGAGGTAGACGACGGCACAGCCGAGGAGCCACTGGACGAGCCCGGCGCCGAGCGCGGTCTCGCCGGCGGTGTCGGGGGCGACGGCGCGCCAGCCCGGCCCGCCCGCACGGACGCGTCGGTGGAACGCGCGCAAGTGGTCGGGCCGCTCGGCGGGCGTCAGGTACGTGACCGCCAGCCAGACGATCGTCGTGAGCGCCGTCGTCACGAGGAGCAGCTGCGCGAAGCCGCGCGGGTCGTCGGGGGAGAGGCCGAAGCCCCACTGGGCGACGAGCGAGAAGACGAGCGCCGCCGCCATCGCGCTCACCTCCGACCACGCGTTCACCCGCCACCAATACCAGCGCAAGAGGTAGACGAGCCCCGTGCCGGCGCCGATCGCCAGGAGGAACTTCCACGCCCCCTCCACCGTGCCGATGTTGAGCGTGACGACGCCGGAGATCACCATCATGACGAGTGTCGCCACGCGTCCCGCCGCGGCGTAGTGGCGCTCGCTCCGGCCCACGGCCCAAAAGCGGCGATAGACGTCGTTGACGAGGTACGACGCTCCCCAGTTCAATTGCGTCGAGATCGTGGACATGTACGCGGCGAAGAACGCGGCGATCAGGAAGCCGCGCCAGAACGGCGGGAGCAGGTCCACCATGACCTTCACGTAGCCCGACTCGGGATCGGCGAGCCCCGGATAGAGCACCATCGAGACGAGGGCGACGACGATCCAGGGCCACGGCCGGAGCGCGTAGTGCGCGATGTTGAACCAGAGCGCCGCGAGGAGCGCGTGGCGCTCGTTCTTCGTCGAGAGGATCCGCTGGGCGACATACCCGCCGCCCCCCGGCTCGGCGCCCGGGTACCAGGAGGCCCACCAGTTGACCGCGAGGTAGACGAAGAACGTGAGCGCCGGCATCCACGCCGAGTCGAGCGCCGGGATCACGCGGAGCGGTGCGCCGTCGGGGAAGCGCGTCTGGAGCGCATCGAGGAGCCCCGCCATCCCGCCCACGGCGCCGAGGGCGAAGACGGCGAGCGCGATGCAGCCCAGCATGGCCAGGACGAACTGGAAGAAGTCGGTGACGAGGACACCCCAGAGCCCGGAGAGCGTCGAGTAGAGCGCGGTGAGGACGAAGAGGCCGAGCGTCGCCTGCCACTTCCCGACGCCGAGGGTCATTCCGACGATCTTCGCCATGGCGGCGGTGACCCAGCCGATGATGATCGAGTTGATCGCGAGCGCGAGGTAACAGGCCCGGAAGCCGCGCAGGAACGCCGCGGGTCGGCCCGAGTAGCGGATCTCGGCGAACTCCGCGTCGGTCATCACCCCCGCGCGGCGCCAGAGGCGCGCGTAGAACACGACGGTGAGCATGCCGCTCATCACCATGCACCACCAGAGCCAGTTCCCCGCGATCCCGTACTTGACGGTGAGCCCCGTCACGGCGAGTGGCGTGTCGGCGGCGAACGTAGTCGCGACCATCGAGGTCCCCGCGAGCCACCAGGGGACCGCGCGGCCCGAGAGGAAGTACTCGTCGGCCGAGGCGCCGGCGCGCCGCGAGTAGAGGAGCGCGATCGCGACGGACAGGACGAAGTAGAGCACGATGACCGTCCAGTCGACCGCGGTGAGGGTCATGGCGCGTCGCCTCCCTCGGGGAGCGCCGCCTGCTCCCCCTTCCGCTCGATCGCCTCGAGCTTGGCGCCGAATCGTTCGAGCGCCCGCTCGGCGTCGGTGAACTGACTCTGCGCGTTGCCGAGGTGCTTGCCGAGCGTCCGGATCGGCTCGCGCACCTTGTCCAGATCGCCGGAGAGCCGGGCGAGATCGTTCTGGATCTCCCGCGCGTGCGCCTCGATCCTGAGCCCGCTCAGGCCCAGGATGATCACTTGAAGATAGGCGTAAAAGCTGTTCGGGGACACGGGCACGACGCGGCGGGACAGCGCGTAGGTGGCGATGGCCTCGTCGTCCGCGTCCGCCTCATCCTTGATGATGATCTCGTAATAGACGTTCTCCGCCGGGACGTACATGAGCGCGAAGTCGAAGGTGCCCTCGTCCGGCAGGATGTACTTCTTCGCGATCTCGTCGATCCGTGTCTTCACGTCCCGGGCGAACTGCTTCCGCAGAAGCCGGTGCCGCTCCTCCTCGGGCTCGGCGAGCATCCGGCGGAAGTTCTCGAGCGGGAACTTGGCATCCACGGGCACCAGCCGCCCGGCGAGGCGGATCGCGGCGTCCACCTTCTCGCCGCTCTTGAACAAGCACTGCAGCTCGTAGTGCTCGCGCGGGAGCATCTGCGCCAGGAGCTCGCCCAGCAGCGTCTCGCCCAGTCCACCCCTGACCTTCGGCGATTTGAGAATCTGCTCGAGGCCCTGGATCTCCTTGCCGACCTCGACGACCCGCTGGGTCGCCTCGCCGAGCTTCCCGAGGCTCCCCTGCACCTCCCCCACGACCCTCGCGGCGCTGTCGAGGCGGTCGCCCATGGTCGCCTGCGCCGACTGGATCAGCCTCATGCCCTCCTGGAGCTGGCGGCTCACTTCCGCGCTGACGCCCTTGAGCTCGGTCGCCACGCGCTGCTGGAGGCCACCCACCTCGTCCTTCACGCGACGCGCGAGGTCGCCGACCTCCTTCCTCACGGACTCCTGTCCTTCGTGCGCCTGGCTTCTCGCGCCCTCGATCTGGCGGAGCAGCATCCACGCCACGAAGACGAGGGCGACGAGAAGCGCCCCGGCGACGGCGGCCAGGGCCTCGGTCACGCCCTCCGGCCTTTCCAGTGGCGGCAGATGGGCTTGAAGCCGCAGGGCGCGCAGACGACCGCGTCACGACGATCACGGCAGTCGCCCGACATCCGCTTGTGGCAGAGCGCGAAGTCGTACTTCACGGGGTCCTCGGGGTCGATCGCGGCGAGCCGGCGCGTGATCTCCTCGGCCATGCGCCAGGTGCGCGACTTCCGCCGCGTGAGGCCGATGGACCGCGCGATGTTCTCGACGTGGGTGTCCACCGGGATCAAGAGCCGCGCCGGCGCGACCGCCGTCCACAGGCCGAAGTCGGGCGGCTCGCGGCGGACCATCCAGCGCAGGAACAGGTGCAGGCGCTTGCACGGGCCGCCCGCCGAGGGCAGCGGGAACAGGTGCCGGTACCCGCGCGAGCGGCGCCCACGCGGAAAGACCTCGCGCAGATCGGCCTCGAGGAAGCTCCGGGCGAAGCGCTCGAGCGCCGGCCCGATCGGCCCGGCGGGGTCGGGATCTCCCGCGAGGAACAACTTTTCGAGTGTGCCGTAGCGCCCGAGCTGGTCGCGCGCCGCCACGCAGAATGCGACGAGGTCCCGCGGCCGGTTGAAGCGGTACCAGAAGCTCTCGAACGCCCGTGCGTCACGCCGCGGATCGAAGCCCACGACAAACGCGGCGGGCGACGGGCCCATCACCGCGAGGACTCCGTCGAGCTGGCGCCCGAAGAGATCCACGCGGCCGTACGCGAGACACGCGGCGAGGAGCCCGACGAGCTCGCGATCGCGCGGATCGGGGTAGCGGAGAGGAAACCGGATGGCGTCGAATTCGACCCGCGCGGTGTAGTCGAACTCGCGATAGAAGTGCTCGAGCGGCTCCCTGAGCGTGCGCGCTGACGTCATTCCGCCGCCTGCGGGCATGATACCATGCCCTCACCCATGAACGTCGGTGTCGTCGGCCTCGGCGCGATCGGGCGTGCGGTTTGCCGCGCTCTCGACGAGGGCATTCCGGGTCTCAGGCTCTCCGGGGCGACGGCGCGCGACCGGGAGAAGGCCGAGCGGTTCCTCAAAGGGCTCCGCTCCCCCGCCCCGTTCCTCTCGCTCGACGACCTGATCGACGCCTCCGGCCTCGTCGTCGAGGCGTCCACCCAGGCGCACCTCGAGGAGATCGCGCCCAAGACCCTCAAGGCCGGCCGGGACCTGGTCGTCCTCTCGTGCGGGGGGCTGCTCGGCCGTCAGGACTGGGTGAAGCTCGCCCAGGCCAACCGCTGTCGCATCCTCGTTCCCTCCGCGGCGATCGCCGGGCTCGACGGCGTCAAGGGCGCGCAGGTGGGCACGATCTCGTCGGTGACGATGGAGACGCGGAAGCCCCCGCGCGGGCTCAGCGGCGCGCCGTGGATCGAGGCGCAGAGGATCGACCTCGACCGGATCACCGAGGAGACGCTCATCTTCGAGGGCCCGGCGACGGAGGCCTGCCGGGCGTTCCCGGCCAACGTGAACGTGCTCGCCGCGCTCTCGCTCGCTGGCATCGGGCCCGAGAAGACGCGCATCAAGCTCTACGCGGTGCCCGGGCTCACGATGAACCGGCACCGGATCACGGTCGTGGGGGAGTTCGGCCGCCTCGCGATCGAGGTCGAGAACGTCCCGTCGGAGAACCCGCGGACCGGCAAGCTCTCTTACATGTCGACGATCGCGCTCCTCCGCGAGCTGACTGCGTCTCTGCGCGTCGGTACCTAGGCTGCAGTATCAGTCCCTAGTGCGGCTGGGTCGCTTCGAGGTACCGCTCGGCCTCGAGCGCAGCCATGCAGCCCGTCCCCGCGGCCGTCACCGCCTGGCGGTAGACGTGGTCCTGGACGTCGCCCGCCGCGAAGACGCCCGGCACGCTCGTCCCGGTCGTCCCGGGCTTCACCTTGATGTAACCGTTCGGCAGGAGCTCAATCTGGCCGCGGAAGATCTGGGTGTTCGGCTCGTGGCCGATCGCGACGAAGAGACCATCGACCTGACGGTCCGAGAGCGCCCCGGTCTTGACGTTCCTGAGGCGCACGGACGTGACCTTGCCACGGTCGACGTCCATGACGTCGTCCACGGCGCTGTCCCAGACGAACTCGATCTTCGGGTTCTTGAACGCCCGCTCCTGCATGATCTTGGAGGCGCGCAGCGTGTCGCGGCGGTGGACCACGTCGACCTTCTTGCCGAGCCGCGAGAGGTAGAGCGCCTCCTCCATGGCCGAGTCGCCGCCACCGACCACCATGATGTTCTGGTCCTTGAAGAAGAAGCCGTCGCACGTGGCGCACGTCGAGATGCCGCGCCCCATGAGCTTCGTCTCGGCGGGGAGCCCCAGGAGCTTCGCCGTCGCGCCGGTGGCGATGATGATCGTGTGGCCCTCCCAGGTGGCGTCGCCGGCCTGCACGACGAAGGGCCGGCGGGAGAAGTCGACGGCGGTGACATCCTCGGCGATCATCTCGGTCCCGAAGTGCTCCGCCTGCCGCTTCATCGTCTCCATCAGCTCGGGTCCCTGGATCCCCTCCACGAATCCCGGGTAGTTCTCGACCAGCGTCGTGAGCATGAGCTGGCCGCCCGGCTGCACCCCCGTGAGCATGAGCGGCGCGAGGTTCGCGCGGGCCGCGTAGATGGCCGCCGTATAGCCCGCCGGCCCGGAGCCGATGACGATGACCTTGCGCGTCGTCCCCATAACTCTCCTCCGTCTTTAGATGCGCTCCCGGTTCCGGGCGATGCTCGTCACACGCCGAGGATCGCGCCGAGGTCCGCGAGGTCTCGGAGCTCGTAGCGGGGCGGCGTGATCCCGGGCGGAAGCGGGGCGCCCTCCGGATTGATCCATGCGGCGTCCATCCCGATCTGCTGGGCCCCGAGCACGTCGATGTCGGCGCGGTCGCCGACGAAGAGCGCCTCGTCGACCCCGACGTCCAGGCGGCGCAGCGCCTCGTCGAAGATCTCGCGCTTGGGCTTCCGCCAGCCGACGGCGTCGGAGACGACGATCGCGCTGAAGCGGCGGGCGACGCCCTCGCGCTCGAGGATGTCCACGGCGGTCGGCGTGTAGTCGAAGTTCGAGACGACCGCCAACCGGTACCGCCGCGCGAGGCGCTCGAGCAGCGGCCCGTGATGGAGGGGAAACTCGGCGGCCTTCCCGAGCTGGGACCGGTGGGTATCGATCAGCGTCTGGCCGAGCCCGGGTGGCAGCCTCGCCGGGTCGAGCGCGAGGCGACGGAAGAAGTGGTCGAACCGCTCGGGGGCCGGGACCTCACGGTAGTCGATCGCGCGCAGCCGCTCGGCCTCGCGCCAGCTCTCGACGAGCGCCTCGTAGCACGCCTCGAGGGAGATCTCGGGGGCGTGCGATCTCAGGACCTGGTGGAGGTGGCCCGCCGTGGAGCGCACCGTCCGCCCGTTCACCTGGATCTCGGGCATGCGATCCCGATCGAAGCGGACCAACGTGTCGAAGAGGTCGAAGAGGACAGCGGTGTAGGTCATCAGAGCGGCTTCCGCCCCGCGTACCCCTCGTCGAGGCCGTGCCAGTGACGGATCTCGCGTTCACCGTACTGCCAGCAGAGGTTGACCTCGCGACCGTCGCGCAGGTGCGGGAAGTCCACCAGGCCGAGCCCGAGGTCCTTCGGCCGGCCGCCGAGCTCCACGACCTTCTCGAGCGTCTTGCGCACCCGTTCGGTCAGCTGCTCGATCCGCCCGGAGTCCGCGCGCCACTGCGCCCGGTCCACGACGCCACCGCCGGCCAGCGCGATCCGCGCCTGCTCGGCCCGCAGCCGCTCGCGCAGCGCGGCGGCCTTCGTATGAGCGGCCATCGCCTCGCGCATGAGCGGCGTGAGCGCGGGGATCAGCGCCTCCACCTCGCGCGGCGTGAAGTGGCGGTCAGCCACGGATCGGCGCCTCGACGAAGATCGCGTGCACCTCCTTCGGCCCGTGCACGCCGCGCGTGAGCGTCAGCTCGATATCCGCCGTTCGGCTCGGGCCGGTGATGAAGCTGATGACGGCTCCGCGGGGCCCCGGCGCACCGTCGGCGTGCCAGAGCTCGAGGAACA
>Ga0209158_1000842_pt1 | contig 21543 bp, 17 predicted proteins | sample GraSoiAngelo_140_FD_185897 | JGI IMG/M metagenome (GOLD analysis project Ga0209158, IMG submission 185897) | Grasslands soil microbial communities from the Angelo Coastal Reserve, California, USA - 14_0929_12_30cm (SPAdes) (version 2) | ecosystem: Environmental > Terrestrial > Soil > Grasslands ...
CAGAGTCTGACGCCGCGCTTGCCATGACGAAGCGGGCCGCTTCGGCCAGCTCGGGATCCTCCATGGTGATGGTGACTTCGGCGAGTCCCAGCGGAGGGCGCTTGGTGGTCCCATTAAAAATGCAATCGGCCATGCGCTCGGCGCGAAGTGATTTGTGGCTCTGCTCGCCGAGAACCCACGAAATGGCATCCACAACGTTGGATTTGCCACAGCCGTTCGGCCCGACGATGCAGGTCGTGCCGGACCCGCTGAATGTGACTATGGTGCGCTCACAAAACGATTTAAAGCCAACGATTTCGACTTTTCGCAGCTTCAGCAAGATGTCCCCTTTTGGTCGTCAACTTCTCCCACGGCTGCCAGCATGAACTCGCATACAGCTCGAAAACTGCGAAAGCCAGCTGTTCTCCTACGGCTGGGGCATAAACTCGTGCAGAGGGACGACGTTTCATTCCTCGAGGGGAGGGTCTTCGGAGCAACAGGTCAACCCTTCTCGGGTGGCCTGTCAGAACGTTTGGCAGGTTCTCAGTCAGAGGCCCAGCCGCCTGGCGCAGGATGGCGGTACGGGAAAAAACAGTAACACGATGTTCATCGCATGTAAAGCCTTACGGCACAACTTGTGGCCGCCTTGCTACGGCCACAAGTGTTTGTGGAATGTCCGACGTCTCGTCTTGGGCCTACCTGGCAGCTGACGATCCTTCTTTCAGATGCCTGTCGTACCAGGCGAGGATGCGATTCAGGCGATCTAGGAGGTGCTTTTCCTCATGAAAGGTGTGAGGCTCGCGAGGATAGACGACGAGTTCAGTCTCCACGCCGTAGCGCTTGAGGCCGCGATAAAGTTCCTGGCTTTGGCCGAGAGGATCGACCGAATCGGCGTCTCCTTGAAGAATCAAGATCGGCGTTTTCACATTCTTGAGGTGCACGAAGGGCGAACTATTCAAGAAGCCGGCGATTTTTTCCGGCTCATACGGGACGCCGTAGAACCATTCATCGTAGGAAGGGCCCTGCTCGGTGCCGTATTCGGAGATGAGATTTGAGAGGCCCGCGCCGGAGACAGCAACTTTGAATCGCGTGGTTTGCGTAATCGCCCATTCGGACATGTAGCCGCCATACGACCAGCCGCCAATGGCCAGCTTTTCGGGATCGGCGAGGCCCCGCGCGATGAGGTCGTCGACACCGACCATGACGTCCCGGTAATCGCCGCCACCCCAGTCGCTGCGATTCAACTCAATGAATTTCTCGCCGTAACCGCTTGATCCGCGAATATTGGGATAGAAGACCGCGTAGCCGCGCGCCGCAAAGAGCTGCCCCCAGGTTTCGATGGCGTCCTGCCAGGCGCCCGTGGGGCCGCCGTGAATCAGGGCGATGACCGGCAGCTTCGATTTGCCGTCGTAGCCGAGTGGTTTCAGAAGAGCCGCTTCGATTTCCAGGCCGTCGAAGGATTTGTATTTGTAGAACTCCGGGGCGCTGAGCATGTACTGCTTCCATGAATCATTCAAGTGAGAGATTTGCTTCGGGGCGCTTTTCTGATCCCAAATCCATAGTTCCTGGGGAGTCGTCGCGGTTTGCCCGGCAAAAGCAACCTCTCCGGAATCGGAAACGCCGAAAGCATTCGGATTGGTGGGAATCGCAGGGACATCCTTGAGCGCGCCTTCGGCGGTGAAGGCCACGAACTTCGAGTGGAAGCCATCGCCAACCACGGCGAGCAACCCACCGTCCCTGGACCAGCGGTAGTCAAAGACCGGTCGGTCAACGTCAGCGCCACTGAGATTCTGAGTGGCTTTGTCGCCATGATGAGCGAGTATGAGGTCGTGCGGCGTTGGGCCGTCTTCGCGGCAGCCGACGAACGCCATCTTCTGGCCATCCGTCGCGATGCGGATATTTCCGAAGGGCCCACGAGGAGCGAGGACCTGTGTCATCGAGTCGACCGCTTTGCGGTCATCGCTTACCGTGTCCCGGAGACGAAAGGAAAAAATACGCTCGGTATTCTGATCCGATTCGGGGTGATCCGTGGCGCTGAGCACGAGGCCGGTGCCGGAAGGATGCCACACGGCTTCACTGATTTTCCATTGGGGTTCGGTGAGGGCTTTGGCGTCTCCCGTGTCGAGAGTAAGAAGCCACAGGCGGGCATGTTTATCTTCTTTGTCCGCCACGTGTGCGTCGTCTTTGTCTTTTTCTTTCTTTTCTTCCGCTTCCGTTTTTGCGTCGGGGGCCAGAAAGGCGATCTGCCTGCCGTCGGGGGACCAGACAAAATTCTGCACCCCGCGCTTTCCTTTGGTCAGGGCGCTCGCTTCGCCGCCGTTTGCGCGCATGGCGTAGACCTGCTGCTGATCGTCGCGGTCTGAGAGGAAAGCCAGCCGTTTGCTGTCGGGTGACCAGCGCGGCAAGAAGTCGGACTTTGCGGAATATGTGAACTGTCGGAGTGAACCCGATTGTTTGTCGTAAAGCCAAATGTGACGTGCGCGGCGCTCGCCCTTCGCGGGCTCGGTGACCACAAACGCCAGACGGTTGCCGTCGGGAGAGAATTGCAGATCGGAAATACTACGCAGATCCAAGGAAGCTTCTGGAGTCAGCGGCTTGAGTACACTGGCCTTGGGCGGCTCCTGCGCAAGGGTGGCCGTCGCGAGAGCCGAGAGAACAAACCGAGCGCCGATCGATAGGAAACGATTCATCGATTACTCCTTCACTAGATGAGAAGGAGGACTGTAACTGTGTCGGTGGCGGGCGTCAATTAGGACCAATCAGGTCCCACTACACGGTATTCTGCGAAACATCGCGCAGCTTCGACATTGCTAGGTTTCAAAGGGCTCGGCTACAATCGATCGCTTATTCGTTTGCGGAAAGAGACCCTCTAGAGCCTATGGCCGATATTCAGCTGCACAACACGCTGAGCGGAAAAATCGAGAATTTCGTACCTCAAAAGGCCGGGGAAGTGCGCATGTACACGTGCGGGCCGACGGTCTACGACTACGCACATATCGGGAATTACCGCACCTTCATATTTCAAGATATCTTGCGGCGCTTCCTGAAGCTGCGCGGATTCAAGCTGAACCACGTGATGAATCTGACAGACGTGGACGACCGCATCATCGCGAATGCCGCTGCGGCCGGCGTAAGCATCCGCGACTACACCGCGAAATTCGTGCAGGCGTTTTTCGACGATTGCAAGACGCTTAGCATCGAAGCGCCGGAGCACTGGATCCGCGCCACGGACCATATCGAAGAGATGGTGAAGTTGATTCAGCGGCTCCAGGAAAAGACATTCACGTATCCGGGCGAAGGTTCAATTTATTATCGCATCGCGAAATTCCCGGACTATGGAAAGCTCTCCAAGATCGATCTGACCGGCATTCAGACGGGCGCACGCGTCGACAACGATCGCTACGAAAAAGAGAGCGCGCGGGACTTTGCGTTATGGAAAGCGCCGAAACCAGGAGAACATTTCTGGGAGACAGCGATCGGCCCGGGGCGCCCCGGCTGGCACATTGAGTGCTCCGCGATGGCCATGAAGTATCTCGGTGAGACGCTGGATATTCACACCGGTGGAATCGACCTGGCATTTCCGCATCATGAAAATGAAATTGCACAGAGCGAGGGCGCGACCGGCAAGCATTTCGTGAGCTACTGGCTGCACGCCGAGCACTTGCTTGTCGAAGGCGAGAAGATGTCGAAGTCCCAGGGGAATTTTTTCACGCTGCGCGATTTGTTTGCGAAAGGTCATAAGCCTTCAGCTCTGCGGTTTGCGCTGGCCAGTGTTCCTTACCGCAAGCAGCTCAATTTTACCTTCGACGGTCTGCAGCAGGCAGCTAGCTCGGTGGAACGGTTGCGGAATTTCGCCGATCGGCTGAAGCGTGGAAAATTTCCCGCTGGCAACCAAGAAGGCATGGCTGCGCGCATTGCGAAGGCGGCGGAAGAGTTTGACGCTGGTCTTGCGGACGATTTGAATACGGCGCAGGCGCTGGCGGCGGTGTTCGACCTGGTGCGGGAAGCGAATGTCGCCGTGGATAAAGGTGAATTTCGCCAGGGCGAAGTCCCGACCGTGCTGGAGTTTCTGGCTACCTTCGACAGGGTTTTCGCCGTTGTGCAAGACAGTGATGGCGAAAAACTTCGGGCGCTCGGATACGGCAGCGCGGACGGCGGACCGGACGACGCAGAGGTCGATCGGCTGGTCGCGGAGCGCAATGCCGCAAAGAAGAAACGCGACTTTGCGGCGGCCGACCGGATCCGCAAAGAACTGGCAGATCGTGGTATAATAATAGAAGACGCCAAAGACGGTAGCGTGCGCTGGAAACGCAAGTGAGCCTTAATCTTCAAATTCGTCCTTCCTTCCTCGTGGGAAGCTGCCCGCCGGCCGCCCAGCGGCCACAACTCTACGGCGTGGACTAACCAAGTTCTTTTTTTCTCTCTTGCAAGCCGCGTCCGGATTCGTCCGTTCGCGTGCCTGCTTTCGCCCCGCAATGTTCGATCAACTCCAACCTTTTGATTTCTTCCCTGGAGGAAGACATGCCAACGACTTTGGAAGTGAAAACACCACGGCTGGTGACCGCTATACCCGGGCCCAATGCCAAGCGGGTGCTGGAGCGGGACGCAAGATTCATGTCGCCGTCCTACACGCGCGACTATCCACTGGTGGCCAGGCGCGGGCGCGGCGCGATTGTCGAAGATGTGGATGGTAACGCTTTTCTCGATTTCGCTGCGGGTATCGCCGTGTGCTCCACTGGTCATTGCCATCCGCAAGTTGTCGCTGCGATTCAGAACCAGGCGGCCGAACTGATTCACATGTCCGGCACGGATTTTTACTATGAGAGCATGCCGGAGCTGGCAGAACGGCTGGGTCGCACGATGCCAGGTACCGAAAGCAAGAAGGTCTTTTTCACCAACTCTGGTACGGAAGCAATAGAAAGCGCCGTTAAACTGGCGAGATACGCCACGCGGCGAGACAAGTTCATCGCATTTTACGGCTGCTTCCACGGCCGCTCGATGGGCGCTCTTTCGCTGACGGCCTCGAAGTCGACTCAGCGCAAGGGATTCGGTGCGCTGCTCAGTGGAATCGAGCACATCCCGTTTCCATATGCCTATCGCTGCGCGCACGGTCATACCGCGGAGACCTGCGGCGCGGAAATCCTCGAACAGCTCGAAGGGCAGATTTTCAAGCGGCTGTTCGATCCCGAGGACGTCGCGGGCATCATCATCGAGCCGATTCAAGGCGAAGGCGGCTATGTGCCGGCGCCGAAGTTCTTCCTGCAGGAATTGCAACGCATCTGCCACCAACACGGCATCATGTTCATCGTCGACGAAGTGCAGTCGGGCATGGGACGCACCGGGAAGTGGTGGGCCTGTGAACACGCCGGGGTCGAACCGGATATTCTTTGTTCCGCGAAGGGCATCGCGAGCGGCATGCCTCTGGGAGCGATCATCGCGAAAGAAAGCGTGATGTGCTGGAAGCCAGGCTCACACGGCACAACGTTCGGCGGAAACCCGGTGTGCATTGCGGCAGCGCTTGCCACCATGGACCTGATCGAGAGCGAGTACAAGGAAAATGCTCATCGCATGGGCGATTACCTCTTCGGACGCCTGGCCGATTGGGTGAAGGACTTCAGGATCGTGGGAGACGTACGAGGACGCGGATTGATGATCGGCATTGAGATCGTGCGCGATCAGCGGACCAAGGAAAAAGCCGCGGATCTGCGCAACGCAATCGTCGACCTGGCGTTTCACAAGGGCTTGCTGGTGCTCGGTGCGGGTGAGAACACCATTCGCCTGTCGCCGCCGCTCCTGATCGATCAGGAGCAGGCGGACTTTGCCGCGCGGACACTGGAAGATTGCTTCCGTGAGGCGGAGAAGAAAGTCTGATTCGAGGCGAAGAGATAGGAATCAGAAATACTAGCGGAGACTTCCGGATCCTGTGGCGGCCGCAGAAGAACTATGGCCGCCGCGGGATTTTTGTCTATACTGCGCGGAAGGCTGGAGAATCGGCGTCGAGACCGAGGCGATCTTTTCACTACCCATGTGTCGGGCGGTGCGCCGGACGACGCGGCGTGGCCTGCACGAAGAAAAAAGCAGCAAGCCCGGAGCGTGACCGGAACATCTTCACGGGGGCGTTAGACGCGGTACAATTCAAAGTCTCCTGGTTGCTCACCCCGCGCGGGTGACCCAGAAACGTATTCAAGGAGGATTGCTTTGCCGGAGTTACGTAAGGACCCGATCACGGGCCGATGGGTGATCATTTCGACGGAACGAGGGAAGCGGCCGAACGACTTCCTTCGGGAGAGCGTCATCCCCAGAGAAGAGAAGAATTGTCCCTTCTGTGTGGGCAATGAAGCGCGCACTCCGCCGGAAATTCTCGTCTATGGACGGAACGGCGGAGGCCCAAACACGCCGGGCTGGAGCATCCGGGTTGTGCCAAACAAATTTCCCGCGTTGGGCATCGAGGGTGAACTGGACCGCGAAGGGGAAGGTCTCTTTGACAAGATGAACGGAATCGGCGCGCATGAAGTCGTGATTGAGTCGCCGAACCATCTTGCAACACTCGCCACGTTGCCCGAACGCTCCGTAGAGGACGTGCTGTGGGGCTATCGGGACCGCATGCTGGACCTAAAAAATGACAAGCGCTTCCGCTACATTCTGATTTTCAAGAATCACGGGGAGGCCGCCGGGGCGACCATCGATCACCCCCACTCGCAGTTAATCGCGCTGCCAATTGTCCCGCGGCGCGTGCGCGAAGAAGTCGACAATTGCTGGCACTATTACGACGAGAAAGAACGATGCATTTTCTGCGACATCATCCGCCAGGAGCGCGACACGGGAGAACGCGTCATCGGCGAGAATGAGCATTTCATCACGCTCGCTCCCTATGCGCCTCGCTTCCCGTTTGAGATGTGGCTGCTGCCAAAGGCGCACGGATCATCTTACGAGAATAATCAGAGCTCCATGTATGCCAGCTTGGCCCGCATGCTGAAGGATACGCTGATACGCCTCGACCAGGTGCTCGACCGGCCAGCGCTGAACTTCATGATCCACACCTCTCCGATCGGCGAAGAGATCAACGATCACTACCATTGGCACATTGAGATCATTCCGAAGTTGACGAAAGTAGCCGGCTTTGAATGGGGCACGGGTTTTTATATCAATCCGACGCCGCCGGAAGAATCGGCGCGATTTTTGCGCGAAGCCAAAATCCCCACGGTCGCCGAGAAAAAGTAGACTTTGGCGGAAGCAGCGCTGCTCGGGGGAAGCCCGAAGAGTTCAAGCGAATTTGCTATACTTAGTGATTCGGCGCGGTACCCAAGTGGCCCAAGGGAGAAGTCTGCAAAACCTTTGGGCGTACTGGGTAAGTGTTGTAAGTACTTGATTTTCCTGAGTAACTCCACCGGTCTTACCTGCTCGTTTAGGCACTATTCGTCCGATGGTGGCAGCAAATTGGCAACAAATTCTCGCACTTTCAATTGAGCACTCTACTCGTCATTGCCGTTCCCGCACCAGCGCTGCGTTGCGACGGAAAGAACGCTGAACTTCGAGCCATTGTTGTTCCGCGCTTGACGCTGCTCCTGGTCGGCCCCAGCAAATCCGATAATCGTCACTAAGTAGGACATGAAAATGTCTCCTTTTTCTGTCCCATTTTTCTGGCACCCCAAAGCGAGGGCTTCTGCTTCCAAGGCGAGCGGATGCTTTATGTGAGGGACCTGGGCCGTTCTGTGACTTGAAGCATCGCTTGGCCGAGATTCCAGAATCGGAAGCGTCCACTGGAAGGCATTCCGCGTTCACAGATCGGTCGAACCACGCTCGTACCGCCCGTGAGCGTCGGGCCACGTAGGGGACGCCTTGACTTGAAGCGCTATACGCCCGGGTGCTTGACGGGTATGCAAATCGAGTACTTTCTGCGGTCCTTGTCAGCCACGCGCCGCATACGAAGAGTTGCTGTCAAAGCTGGCCGACATCCCGACTCCCGCAAGGCCGACTCCCCGGCAACTCAGCCGAGAACATCTCGTGCGACTGCGGGGCGGTGAACAGCCAACGCGACCGGACCATTGGTAAATCCGACAGATCGGGATCACGCAATAGTCTCCAATTTTTCACGCGCTCCCGTTCGGGCCGCTGCCGATAGAAAAAACTGGGCGAGAGCTTTGGTTACAAAACGCAGAAATCAAAGATATAATCCCGCCATGGCCGCCGAATCCCAAGTTGTCAAAGCCCCTGGAATGGTGCCCGACGGGCTTAAGCAGGAGCCCCGCTCCAAGGGCATCACCACAGCGCGCAAGAAGAAGCCGAAAGAACTCGCCGTCATCATCGAATGTTGCACGGGCTGCGCGGGATCGCCGGCCTGTGTGGAATACTGCCCGGTCGAAGACTGCATGTTCTGGGTGGCGGACGTGGCAAGCGGGCAGTCTACATGCCGCTTGCCCGATAGGTGAAGCTCGTCTCTGTACTCTTGGTCGGTTCGACGGTGATTTCCTCATCGAGTTCGCCCAAGCTTTCCTGCCAGACCTTCAGGTGGTAATGACCTGCAGGGACACCCTCAATGCGGAACTTGCCTCCCGCTCCTGAAATCACGTAGTAGGGATTCTTTGCGACGACAACATATGAGCTCATCCACTTGTGCACGTCGCAGCGAACCGTTACTCGGTCCGCGCGCGCCAGCGGTATTTCCTGGGTGGCCGCACCCGGAGGGATGGCCTTGTTCACTTCCCGGTTGGCGTAGGAAGTAACATGGATGTTGTGCAAGCAAAGGTCGGTGTTCCCCAACTTGAGGCCTCCCCCCTTCATCAGGAGGATATGCGGGACAAACGAGCATTTTTTTTGATCGACTAGAGGGCTCGGGAAATTAAAAGCCTTGCCGCTGGTGATGTCATCGATCCACACGACTGCGTCGGCGATTCCTCCCTCTTCGATGGTTACGGGATAAACCTCTTTCGTAGTTCCACAGACCGCTGTGTCACTGGTTACTTTGAACCGCTTCGGCACCACTGGCCCTCCGTTATACAAGATGCGGCCAGAAATTGCTCCGGTGGCGGATTCCTCGATCGTCCGGACCACGTAGCCAGTGGGCGCGGACGACTGGGACTCGCTTGCCGACGCACCTTGCCGTTCAGGAGAGACCGGATGCGACGTCGATCGACTCCAGGCGATAGTGCTTCCCAGCAGGGCCAAGGCGCCCAGGCCGCCCCTGAGGCTCAGTCTCCGAAACTTATGATTCCTCGTCATCTCAGCCCTCCTCGCAGTCACATCTCTGGCCACTGTGGGCCGCAGCGTCCCGACATTCACCTTCATCTAGCTCCGAAATCAACCAAAAGCCAGTGACCCGGGTCACTTCCCCATGTGATAGCCATCACGACAGAGCAGGACCGGGTTTATAGACGAACACGTTCTGACGCGCTAGATCCAATTCCATTTGTACGGATCGGCCGACTCCTCCGCTTCGAAGTCGGGCAGGTCCGAGGCTATCTGAAGTCTCGCTCCCGGAATCCGATCAGTGATAATGTGGCGCTGACCGGTGGAGTTGCTCGGGCCAACGAAGGGAGGAAAAGGCTCATGGCCCGAAAGCGATTCGAGAGTGGATATATACGTCTCCGCGGCAGCACAACCCGAGCTGGGAAGGGGGAGGACATTCTTCTGCCCGACGGTCGGATTGTGCGGAAGCGCAGGGGACGATATCTCGGCAGTTTGGCGGAACTTCCTACGAAGACGCTTGCCAAACGGAAGCTCGCCGAGATTGTTGCGGAGTTGAATGATGTGGACTACAAACCGCGGGCAGTGGTGACAGTGGCACAGTTCGTTGAGGACAAATACAGGACCCTCATTCTGCCTGTTCGAAAACCTACGACACGGCGCGGATATGAGGTTGTCTTGCGACAACATGTTCTCCCCGAGCTGGGAACCAGCCAACTCGTGGAAGTGACGCCGGAGAGAGTCCAGTCCTTCATCAATTGTAAAGCGGGAAGCGTGGCTTGGAATACCGTAAGGAATATTAGGACGGTAGCCGGTGCCATCTTCTCGGCAGCAGTAAAGTATGGGTATCTTAAGTCCAATCCTGTTCGATCTGTCGAGTTGCCATTCGAACCAGTTAAACTACTACCGTTGCTCCCGAGTGACGAGCAACTGCAGCGTCTGCTTGACGAACTCCCCGAACCGTACCGTACAATGGTGTGGTTGGTGTGTATCAGCGGCGTTCGTATAGGCGAACTGCTTGCCCTTCGCTGGCGCGCGGTAGACTGGGACCGCACTTGCTTTTGGGTGGTAGAGGCCGTAGATCGAAAGAAGTTCTACTCGCCCAAAACGCACCGTAGCCGTCGTCCGATTCTTCTTGCAGACGAGGATATGAAGCGGCTGACCGAGTTTCGGCGGCGGACTCCTACGGCGGGCGACGATGACTGGCTGTTTTTGAACAAACGCGGGACTGGTCCGATTCACGCCGACAAGGCGCTCGAAAAGCTCCAGGCCGCGGCAAAGACAGTCGGCATTTCCTACATCACCTGGCATCTTCTTCGTCACTGGCATACGACAGTGCTGCATGACGAGGGAGTTCCGATGAAGGCGGCGCAGGATCGACTCGGACACGCTGATGCCCATACAACAATGAAACACTACGTTCACCTGTCACGGGGAGCGGAGCGGCAGGCGGCAGATGCCGTGTCGCAGCATTTTCGAAACTCTGGTGATGGGAAGACTTGGTCCGAATTTGGCAGCAAATTTGGCAGCAAGTCGGGCGTAGAAGGTAGTGCAGTGGCAGTAAGTAGTTGAGTTATCAGGAACGGCGCGGTACCCAAGTGGCCCAAGGGAGAGGTCTGCAAAACCTCCATTCGTGGGTTCGAATCCCACCCGCGCCTCCAAGATCTCTAGCTTTGCAATAAATCAGTTAGGGCGTCGGTTTTTTCCGTGTACCCTGCGTTTGAAGAGCAATGACTGGGTCGCGGCTCCAAGCACTCGCCAAATCCGCCTGGGGTCCGGAGGTTCAGGTGGGTGGTCAAGCAGTAATACCGCTCAATTGGGGCAATGGGAAAGCAGGTCTCCAATCAGCGGCCGCATTCGATCACTTATCTCGCGTCGTACAAGAGCTCGTCGCTAGGATGACTGGTCGATTACAATGGCAATCTGCTTTTTGCCAGAAGTTCTTGAAAACTGTAACTGCCGCGTAGCGGGTCGAGTCGCGGTTCAACCGCGAGAACCATCACCGCCCAATCCCGTTCCTGATAAGCCTTTTGCAGATAGTACAGGGCCGTGTCTTTCTCGTTGAGGGCCACGTGAATGACAGCTAAGTTGTAAGCGGGGACGAAATCGTGCTTCGATTTCTCCTTCAGACGCTCGAGAATCCTTCGGGCTTCCGGCTGGCGACCCCCCGCAGCAAGGCTGTAGGCAAGCTCTGTCAATCCAACACTGTTGTCCGGCATTGCCTGCAGGACTTTCTTCGATTCTGCGATCGCTTCCCCGTACAATCCTTTCTGGGCATAGACCCGCGCCAGCCAGAAATGCGTCCGATAGTAGTCGGGATTAAGCTGTAAGGCTTTCTGGCCGTGCTCGACGGCCCGATCGTAGTCTCGAGCGTAGTAAAGCGTTCGAACTACCTCGGCATTGTTGGGGAGAGAGAGCGGGTCCAACCGCATTGCTTGGCTAATCTGCTCCCAAGCCTCATCATGGCGCTTCAGCGTCACGAGGAGCGCCGCGTAAATGCGGTGTTCGGTGGAGTAGCTCGGATTCAGCTCGATGGCTCGCTTGAACTCAGTCTCTGCTTGGGACCAGTCCCATAGCCCGAGCATGACACTGCCCATGGCATTGTGTGATTCAGCCAGACCTTCGCCCAGGGCTACTGCTTGGTGTGCAGCCTCCTGGGCTTTGGATTCGCCGTCCCGTGGTGACATGGCATCCGTAACGACAAGGAAATAATAGGAGTCCGCCAGTCCCGAGTAGGCTTCCGCGAAACTGGCCTGTCGATCGATGGCTTGCTGAAAATAGGTAATCGCCTTCCCGTAGCCAACCACCGTAAATTGGTTGCCAAAATAGCGTCCTCGCAGATAAGCTTCGTTCGCTTGCGGATCAAGAGGGGGCGGGCCGGCGGGGCCACTGTAAGCCGGATTGAGTTTTATTCTGATCTGTTCAGCCACTGCCCTTGCGACCTCTTCCTGCAAAGCAATGGAGTGACTGATATGCCGGTCGTAGCTGTGAGCCCAGATATGCACCTGGTCCGCGGTACGGATAAGTTGGGCGCTAATACGCACCTGGTCCCCATCGCGCCGGATACTGCTCTCCAGGATGTAATCGACTCCCAATTCTCTTGCGATCTGCTGCGCGCTTTTCGATGTACGTTTGTAAGCCATCGAGGTCGTGCGTGCGATCACGCCGAGCTGATCCGGACTTAATGCTCCAAGCTGAGTAATAATTTCTTCAGTGAGTCCGTCGCTGAAATAGTCCTCGTTAGGGTCTGCGCTAAGGTTTTCGAAGGGGAGCACCGCCAGCATCACGTGGCCCGAGCTCGAGGGACGGGCGGCGGGTGTTCGACGCCAGCTGAGGAGGCCGACAAGAGTGAACACAAGCGTGAGTGTGCCGGCGAGAGCCAACATCGAAAACCGAGGCCATCGGCTCTCTTGCGGCGACAGAGGCATGGAATCAATCGGGTTGGACACATTGACCAGGGGTGTCGGATCGCTGGCAATCACCAGTCCAGTTGCATTGCCGTTCTCGGTGATCTGCCCAATGAAGCGATAGCCGAGACGTGGCAACGTCTCAATGTAAAGCGGAGCGTCGACGGAATCGTTTAGGACATCGCGAATTCGCTTGATGGCATTGTTGAGTCCGTGGTCAAAATCGACGAAGGTGTCGGCAGACCACAAGGCCTGATTCAGATCCTCGCGGGTGACTAGCTCCCCAGGCCGATCCAGTAAGATACGCAGCACCTGGAAAGCCTGAGGGGCCAGCTTCAGTCGCAATCCGTGCTTGAAAAGCTCCTGAGTGCGCAGACGGATTTCGTAGGGGCCAAAGCACACGACTTCCTGTGGGCGCGAGCCTGCCACTCCGTCACTCCCCAACAACTGAATGGGATTGTAGCATGGGGCTGCCGCAAAACTTGCTTAGACTACCCAAAGCCGCGTATCTCCCTTAAATCGAGAAGCTTGAACGATGATTCAAAAAGGGGCTGAAACAGCGCGGGAGAGGATTGCCCTTTAATGACTGATTCGGTTAAATGCTGCCCGCCCGATAGTTGGGCTCCGTTCCCCGGAACAGGTTTACGCAACGAGGCCGAGTGCGTCCCGGCTCGAATTCGCTCGCCTATCTGACGGACGGAATCTCATAACGCGAAAGGGACAATTTTATGAAAACGAAGTCAGGAATGTTCATCGCGGGCCTCGCAATGGTCATCGTTGCGGCGATGTTCGGCCCCGTCGCCTCGGCTGGATGTGGCGAGCCGTTTAAGGGGCAACCTAGCCCGGTGGTCACTTGGATGAGCCACCAGGAAAACAGTGAATCGAATGGGCGCACTACCATCGTTGGCTTGTGGCATCTCCACTACACCGCTTCCGACGGTTCGCCATTCCTCGAGTCGTTCAAGACTTGGCATGCCGACGGAACGGAGTTTGAGAATGCCTTTCTGCCGCCAATCGGCGGGAACGTCTGCTTTGGCGTTTGGAAGGAAGTCAGCCATCTGACCGTAAAACTGCATCACGTCGGCTTGATGTTCAACCCGGACGGCAGCATTAAAGCCACGTTTACCGTGGATGAACTGGATACCGTAGCGGCAGATAACAAAACGTATAGCGGCACGTTCGATTTCAAAGTCTTTGACCCGAGCGGAAACCTGTTACAAGAGGTGAAAGGCACAACGGCTGCGATGCGAATTACCGTGGACTGAAGAACAGATCGCGTCTCCTGGTGATGAGCAGAACGCAGTAAGGCCCACGCTTTTACACCCCGAGAGTGTGGGCCACAGAATCTCCGCGTGTCTATAGACGCGATTTGACTGCCTAAGGATTTCAACCGGAGCTCAAATTCAGAGATGAGATAGGTCTTGGTAAACGCGCTATCTCGAAGTCCAGCGGGAAAGCGGACCGGGAGTTCAGCAAGGTCCCGTTGCAAACTATGCTTCCTGCACCTTCACCGGACGGCGCAGCCATGTCGTTAGTCCAGGAAAAAACAGCAGCACGATACGCCGCAGCATCATCCAGCCGACCTTTAGCAGGGCCACGATTGTGAAGCCCCATATCACTACCACCGGAAGATTCAACAAAAGTGCCACCATAGCGTCGGCGTAGTCAGCCATCCCGACAAGTGCGCCGCGCAGCGACAACTTCGCCTCGTAGAGCGGCCGCCAATGGACGCCGAACACTTGTGCTTGAGCCACCGCACTGATGTTAGTCGTGAGCAGAGACATCTCCACCTGGTGATGAAGAAAACGCAGATCGGCTTCGGACTCGTCAATGCGCCCCCGCACCTCGGCCAACTTCGAGCTCACCTCCAAAACGTCCTTTACCGCCACGGCGCGCTTCAGAATTGCCAGATACTGCGCTTCCTCGGAGCGAGCGTTGCGCAAGCGCGCTTCTTGGTCCACGTACTCGCGCGTAGCGTCACGCGCTTCACTGGTCTCCTGCTCCACAGTCTTGGCGATCCTTCGCACCTGTGTTCGCGCCTCATCGAAGTATTTGGCGGGAATGCGCACCGTAACCTGGGCCGAGCGCGTCCGCTCGTCGCTACCCGTTACCCTGGAACTCACGACAAATCCGGAGAAGTGCGTTGCGAGGTCACGCAACTGTTCAGCGGCTTGCAAAGGATCAACGACGACGATTTCGAGCGTCCCGGTACGAACTACCATCCGCTCGGTATTTTCCAATGGCGTAGCTGGTTGTGAAACATTTACGGCCAACTGGACACTTCCGGGCACGCCCCCGAGCACACCGCCGGTCATACCGCCGGGCGAGCCGCTGATGGAGTCCAGGCCTGATCGCACGTGCCGTCCGGTGCTGAACCATGGAAGGATGCTTTTCTGGTGCCCCGCCGACGCGGAATCTACGGAGACGGATGTCAACCCCGTCACTTTCTGCACGGCGATGCCACGGTGTTCATTCCGCCAATTCATGAACATCAAGACCAGGAACAAAATAGTGGAAGCGAAAAATCCTGTGGCCAGCCAATGGCGACTCGCATTCCATGCCGTTCGCACTGGCTGCGCCATCTAAAGCTCCTTTGTTGTATTAGACAGACGCCAGACGAGTTTTGTTCCCGCAAGATTTCTCGCGTACAAGCGCACGCTGACAGCAGGTTAGGTGGGCAGCCTCAATAAATTCGGCGTTCCTGCGACAGGTAGTGCTTGTCAACAATCACCAATACCTCTTGATCAACGTATTTACCGGAGAAGGGGGCTCGATGGCGAAGGCGGGCAGGCAGATCCGACTAACCGGGCGCTGAGACCTAAGAAGCAAAGTGGTTTTATTGTGCGCTTCGGAGTTTGACTTAGCTAATCACGCATAATCTCAATGCCCGCTTCGCTGCAGTAGTGCCCCTCTTCTTGTGGTCGATTAGCCAGCCACAACTCGCGACACTGGATTCGCACAGTATCAAGATAATCGTCGGCTATGCTTACGGAGGTGAAATCATCCGAGCTCGGAGAATAACTTGTCGTAAATCTCTTGTGTGCGCGCCACTACTCTCCAATATTCATCGTGGCTTATGTGGACAAAAAATTATTGGAATTAGAAACGATATAAGCATCCGAACCGAAGACGAAGCAGGGCACTAGAAACGCGCTGAGGTCAACCGTTTGGCGCGGAGGCCCCTGAGTCCTGGCATTTTGCGAGGGATTCGCAGAGTGCGCGCACGCGATTCTCATTCGTGCTTTGCAGACTGGAGTCCGGGTTCTAGCGTCGCCGGAGCAGCATTTGATCGATCAAACGAAAACAAATTCGATCTACAACGTATACGTACGCGGCTACCACAAAAATTAAAAACAGCACGGTGATTGTTGTGGAACGGACCTCTCGCCAGGCAGGCCAACTAATGTCCTTCATCTCCCGCCTGACTTCGGCGAGAAATGTTCGCATAGCTGCAAACCATTGTGCCGTCTTTGGACTTTCAGAATTGCCTTGATACAAGGAAACACCACTCCTTTTCAGGCCCGACTACTCGGGCCGGTTAGCCGGCGGGATGGAGCTAGAGCCTCGCGGTCTCGGAAAGACCGGGGGCACGACTGTCGACAAGGAGTAACTAAGCAGGAGGGGCGCGGCCGTAAGACGCGGCTAAGAAGGGCTCACTAGTCGAGAAAACGCTTCCTAGCAGAACCCAGTCAGACTTCGTCTCTGCCGGTATAACAAGGCAGAAAAAGAGCACCGGAAAAGAAAACGTCACGTGGTCAAAGCCGCAAGCAGGAATCGGAAGTAGAAATGCGAAAAGAATCGCGGACGCTAGTAAAATTGCCACCAAGGAGGCAATTGCGCCCCGCGATTCGCAAAACAGTTGGAAACTCTTCAGCATCGGCCTCGAAGATACATATCTTACATGGTCTTTACGCTCACGTCTTTGCCTGGCTGACTTGCCCATCTGATTAACGCGGACAAGTGCAATCATCTCTTTTCAATCGACCGACCATGTGCCCGGCGTGGCGAGTTCGATCAAATGACGGTCCGGGTCTCGAAAGTAGAGGCTCCAGCCTCCCAATTTCCACGTTCGCGTCTCTTCTACCGCGATTCCTCTTGTTTGGAGCCACGACTCCCAGTTGGCCAATTCGGACGATGGGATAGCAAACGCGACGTGTAATTCGCCGTCCCCGTCGTGAGGCGATTGGATCGCGCGCGAAGCTCGCTTCTTGAACAGCAGCAGCACCTGGCGTGTACGCGCGTGCATGGGACCCGGTTCGCGAGCGGCCACGAGAACGCGTTTGCGCCACATAGCCATGGCCATATCCCGACAAAGGCGTCTCAGAAAAAACTCGAACGCGAGTGGAAACAACGGAGGTAGCATTCCTAGCGCAACAGCCGCTAGTGAATGAGGAGGAAGAATGTCGTTACGAGATCTGGCATTTGCCGGCCGAACACTGCGAAAGAGTCCCGTCTTCGCACTCACTGCCGCACTAACCATTGCCCTGGGCGTCGGCGCGAGCACCGCCATCTTCAGCGTCACCAACGCCGTGCTGCTGCGTCCACTTCCGTATCAAAATCCCCATGAGCTCGTGATCGTCCCCACCGACATGCGCAATCGCGGCGTCAAGGACTTCCCCTTTTCCAACGCAAATTTTATCGATTTGCGCGAAGCCACTAAAAACGAATTCCAAGGCCTGGCGGGTGTCTTCACGTTCCCCTTCACGTTAACCGGCGAGGACGGCATGCCGGAACGAGTCCACATGGGCTTCGTGACGACGAACTACTTCCAACTAGTAGGGGCGAGGATTGCGTTCGGCCGCGATTTCTCCGACGAGGACGGACAACCGCAGCCACCCCCGCCGGCGCCAGGGACTCAATTGGCAACGCCCCCCCAGCGCCTGCCGATTATGGCGATCATTAGTTACGAATACTTCCAGCGCCGGTTCGGCTCGAATCCGGCTGTACTCGGCCAATCCTTAAACAAGGGGAAGCCCTTTAGTCCGCGAATCGTCGGAGTCCTCGCGCCGCAGTTTCAGATCTACTTCCCGCACTCCGCAGATTTGGAAGCCGCGCCCGAGATCTGGATTGCTAATCGCCTCGGTTACGACGCCGCGCAACGAAATTCGGTTTCGATGCGCGTGATCGGCAGATTGAAACCAGGAGTGACGATCGGACGCGCTCAAGCTGCCGCTGATCAAGTCGCCGCAGAGGCGCGGAAAAACTTCATGATCGAGAACACCGCGGGCTACGCAATCCGCGTGGAGCCTATGCGGCAGCATCTCGTCTCCGAAGTCCGCCCTGCAATTCTCGCGCTGATGGGGGCCGTCATTTTTCTTTTGCTTATTGCCTGCGCCAATGTGGCTAACCTCTTGTTGGTGCGAGCTTCTTTGCGCCAACGCGAACTTGCAATTCGCTCCGCTATCGGCGCCGGCTGGTGGGACCTGGCCAGCCAGATCCTTTCCGAGGCGTTGCTGCTCGCGACCATCGGGGCCTTAGGCGGTCTCGGCATAGCCTGGGTCGGAATTCACGAACTGCTGGCCATCGCTCCAGCGCATCTCCCGCGCCTCGATACGATCCGAATTGATTCCACTGTGCTGATCTTCACTGTAATCTCGAGCCTGGTGGCCGCCGCAATCTTCGGCATGGCGCCGGCGTGGCGCGCTGCCCGTCCAGACGTAATGGTCGTTCTACGCGGCACCAGCCGCAGCGAAGGCCTCGCCAGCGGCGGTTTCTCGCGCAAGATCGTCGTCGGCCTCGAAGTCGCTCTCGCTTACGTACTTCTCATCGGCTCGGGACTTATGGTCCGCACCTTTCTCGAATTGCAGCGCATCGATCCCGGGTTCAATCCTCATGGCCTACTCACGTTTCAGGTTCAGTCCGATCGGTTTCTCCAGAAGCCGGAAGAACGAGCCGTCGCTATTCGCCAGCTCGAAGACCGCCTGCGCGCCATCCCCGGCGTTCAAAGCGCGACCGCCGCAAATCCATTTCCGCTCACTGGTGGCTTCAGCCCGATTCGTTGGGGCACCGAAGAAGCGCTCGCCGACGCGAGCAAATACAAGGCAGTCGATCCCCTAATCGTGCTTCCCGGCTACTTCGAAACCATGGGCACATCTCTGATCGAGGGCCGTACCTATAACGACCAAGACAACCAGCCAGGTCGCACCGATGTCGTTGTTGATAAAATTTTGGCCGATCGTGCGTATCCAAGTCAATCGGCCGTCGGCAAGCGCATTCTTATCCGCATTCAAACGCCCGAACCCGTATGGGTCGACATCATCGGCGTGGTCGCCCACGAGCGCGGTGTATCGTTGAGCGAGCCTGGGCGCGAGCAAGTTTATCTTACCGATGCGTACGTTGGCTCCGGAGCCATCGATCACTGGGCTCTCCGAACTGGAACCGACCCATCGAAATACGCGAACGACGTTCGCGCTGCAATCAAGGCATTCGACTCGCACCTCCTGATCACCGACATGCAGCCCATGGACGTCGTAATGGAAAAGGCAGAAGCCGGCACGCGATTTACGTTACTCCTCATCGGAGTGTTCGCGGTAATCGCAGCGTTGCTCGCCGCCGTCGGACTCTACGGCGTGCTTGCGACCATCGTGCGACAGCGTACCGCGGAAATCGGCATTCGCATGGCCTTGGGTGCTCAGCCCGGCAACATTTTCCAACTGGTTGTCGGCCAGGGACTGCGTCTTACTGCCATTGGCATCGCCGCCGGTCTGATTGCAGCTTTCGTCCTCACCCGCGGGATGACGACGATGCTAGTTGGCGTTAAGGCGACCGACCCCGCAACCTATACCACCATGTCGCTATTGTTCTTCATCGTCGCAGCCACGGCATCCTGGCTACCCGCATGGCGGGCGGCAGGTCTGGACCCCACCGCCGCTCTTCGCGAGGAGTGATAGTCCTCGGTTTTAGGGACAACCGCAGTGCCGTTGAATTCAGGACCCGACTTACGCAACGTGTTTCACTCCTCGAACCTTGTGCACGACAACAAAACAAAAACGGAGTAACTACGGTTGGCACGCGTCGCCGCGAGGATCGTCGGCAGTTTTCGCTGTGCCCGTGCTTGCGAGTGGCAGCGGAGCGACCTTGTACTTTTCAAGCCTCGCGTTCACGACCGGGAGCGCGTGCGTCTGCAGCGCACGCCATTCGGCCAGATGCTTTGTAAGTCCGCTGCAAGACTCCTTGATGGCCGATTGCGCGGCGCCGGACGGAGCCGCGTCGCCGCTTTCAACCATGAACGCCACGCGTGCGAGATCGCGATTGATCGGCCCGATCCCCGGTGACGCGGGCGAGCCGTCCTGGATGGCGTCGGCTTGCATCTCGAGATCTCTTATCGCGTCCGCCGCATCTTTGGCTTGCGCGTCGGATGCGAGCTTCTTCTTGCGCTCCGTAATTTCCTTGTGCAGCGCGGACAGCTCGCTGAACGCGTCGTAGCTGGACTTCAATCCCGCTTCGATCTTCATGGTTGTTTCGAATTGCCAGTCAAGGTCTGCTTGCGAAACGTGGACGCGCGGATCGAGTGTGATCGCGAGCGGCTGCGTAAGTTTTTGATCACCGACCGTGAGCACAACCTTATACTCGCCCGGAACTGCCAGCGGACCGAGCGTCTGCTCGCGCGGGGTGTCGCCGGCGATGGCGTGGCCCGAGAGCGTGTATTCCACAAAATTGAGCGTATTCCCAAAGTAGCTGTATTGCAGCGTGGGAGGGGGATCGTAGTGCAGGTCCCATACGAATCGATTGAGTCCCGCATTCTTCGAAATGCCTACGAGCGGGGCGAACCAATAGTCGGGAACGTTCTTGATCGTTTTGTCGGGCGGGGGCGGCTCGCTCGAAAAACGGCGGACGAGTTTTCCTACGGCGTCACGGATTTCAAGCGAGATGGCCGACGGGGACGGTGATTTCAAATAGTAATAAATCATCGCGCCGTCGGGAGGATTTTGTCCCGTGGGAACCTCAGGAGGCAGCGGGGTTTCCTGGTCGTTGTCCCAGCGAACGCGAACAGCCATTGCGGGCCGCAGCAGATAGGCATTGGAACTTGCGATTTGCGTGGTGGCCTGCCGCAACGGAGAGAGATCGTCAAGCACCCAAAGAGCGCGGCCGAACGTGGCGACAACGAGGTCAATATCGTGCACGGCCAAATCGCGAACGGCTGACGTGGGAAGATTCAGTTGCAGCGATTGCCAGTGATCGCCGTCGTCGAATGAAACGTATACGGCATTCTCTGTACCTGCATAAAGAAGGCCTTTGCGCTGGGGATCTTCGCGTACCACGCGCGCGATCCGGCCGGGTTCGAGTCCTTTCGTAATTTTCTGCCAGGAATTTCCGCCGTCACGAGTGCGATAAATGTAAGGCGTCGAATCGCGATTATTGATCACCGCAACAAATGCGGTATACGCGTCGAAGTGGGACGGCTCGATGATGCTCACCATCGTTTCGGGTTTCAGATCTGGCGGCGAAACGTTCTGCCAGGTAATACCGGCGTCTGGAGTTATTTGGATGATCCCGTTGCCGGTCCCGGCCCAGATCAGGGCGGGAGCGATGGGCGAAGGCGCGAGTGCGGTGAGCGCCATGCGTCCACGTGGAGCTTGCTCCTGCGCAGCGTCCTTTTCACGCTCATTGGTGCCGTAACCCGAAGACTCGTCTTGCAGTTCGTGTCTACCGGAGTTACCGCCCTCGGGTTTCATTGGCGTGCCAGGGCGAGCAGTGAGATCGGGACTGATGCGCTGCCAAGTATCGCCGTTATTGGTTGTCTTCATCACGTATTACGTGCCAAAGTAAAGCGCGCGCGGGTTCTGCGGCGAGAAAACCAGCGGCGGCATTTGCGACGTGTGGTCCTGGTTGCCGCGAACGAAGACGTGCACAATCTGTCCAGTGGTCTTGTCGAAGCGCACCACGCTGCCGTACCACCCGCCCGAGTAAACAATATTCGAGTTCAGGGGATCGGGCGCGATGTAGCAGAACTCGAACCCACCAATCGAAAACC
>Ga0209158_1000844_pt1 | contig 21501 bp, 21 predicted proteins | sample GraSoiAngelo_140_FD_185897 | JGI IMG/M metagenome (GOLD analysis project Ga0209158, IMG submission 185897) | Grasslands soil microbial communities from the Angelo Coastal Reserve, California, USA - 14_0929_12_30cm (SPAdes) (version 2) | ecosystem: Environmental > Terrestrial > Soil > Grasslands ...
GGCGGGCTGACGAGGCGCCTCCTGCCTGCTGTCGCGTGGCGAGTCGCCGCAGTGCGAGCCGCAGGGTGGTTGGGGCTGAGGCCCAGCGCCCGAGGCGAGCCGACGAAAACGATCCAGCCCGCTCGTGTCGCTGCCAGCGCGACGTGACTCGCTGGCGATTCGCGCGGCAAATTTTGCCGGAGCGGGGTCGAAGAACGTGTCAAGTCGCGTTTTTTCCTTGCAATCGACTTTACGCGACCATACAGTGACTTTGTTTTTGGCTGCGGCAAGTTTTTTTTGCCGCGTAACAGCGACGCCGATGAGCGCGTTGCAGGAGAGGTGCGGTAGATGGTCGAAGGCGAAAGGAGGCCGCTGGATTGAACGCCTTGGGACGACACCTGCTTCTCGAGTTGTTCGATTGCGACTCCGAGTCCATCAACAACCTCGAAGCCGTGAAAAGCTCCCTCATCGAAGCGGCGAAGCGGGCGCAAGCCACGATCGTCGACGTCGTCTTCCACGAGTTCAACCCATTCGGGATCAGCGGCGTGGTCGTCATCGCCGAGTCCCATCTCTCGATTCACACCTGGCCCGAGTACCGCTATGCGGCGGTGGACGTCTTCTCCTGCGGTGAAGTCCTCCAGCCGGAGATCGCCGTGAATTACCTGGTCGAGCAGTTCGGCGCCGAGCGCGCCTCCGTGGTCGAGATGCAGCGGGGCGTGTTCGTGAACGCCGCCGCTCCGGTCGCCAACAAAGCGCCGGTCGCAGTCAGTTGATCAATCCTCAGTCGTACAAGTGGTTCTTCGAGACCACGACGCCCGTCGAAGGGCACATGCACGCCATCGTGCGGACCCTCGTCCAGGCTCAGACCAAGTTCCAGCAGGTCGAGATCATGGAGACGGCGTCGTACGGCAAGTGCCTGGTCCTGGACGGCCGCATCCAGTCCAGCCAGCATGACGAGTTCATCTACCACGAGGCCCTCGTCCATCCCGGTCTGCTGGCCGTGGAGGGCGCGCCGAAGAGCGCGCTGGTCATCGGAGGCGGGGAGGGAGCGACCCTCCGGGAGTTCCTGCGGTACCCCTCCTTGACGCGAGCCGTCATGGTCGACATCGACGGCGAGGTCGTCGAGTTCTGCAAGCGCCATCTGCCCGAGATGCACCAGGGCGCCTTCGACGACCCGCGCACCGAGCTACGGCACGAAGACGCCCGGGCGTACCTCGAGCGGACCAGCGACCGCTTCGACCTGATCGTCAGCGATCTCGTCGAGCCGCTAGAAGAGGGCCCGGCCTGTCTGCTCTACAGCCGGGAGTTCTACAAGGTCGTCTACGATCGCCTGACGCCCGGTGGCGTGCTCACCATGCAGGCAGGGATGACGAAGATCGGCGAGCAGGCCTTCTTCACTGCCATTCACCGGACACTTCGGGAAGTTTTCCCGGTTGTCGCCGGCTATCAGACATTCATCTCATGCTTCGGGACTCCGTGGGGGTTCATCCTGGCCGGGAAGAAGATCGATCCCCGGAAGCAGGATGTCGCCACGGTGGACCGACTCATCGCCGAGCGCGTGAAGGGTGAGCTGTCCTACTGGGACGGCCAGACCCACCAGCACGCTTTCGGCCTCCCCAAGCACCTCCGCCGAGCGATCGCCGCCGAGACGCGCGTGGTCACGGACGCCAACCCGCTGATCGTGGCATAAACATCGCCTCCGGCGCGGCGGCCCAGCGTGGGTTCGGCCTCGTCGTGTTGATCGTCGTGGCCGGTCTCGTTGTCGGCTCGCTCCTCGGCGAGTTGCTCGGTAATCTCACCAGCGGATGGGTCCAGGAATTCCTCACGAAGGGCCCGACCATCGGCGTCACGCCGCCCGTGACGCTCGATCTCCGGCTGATCGCGTTCACGCTGGGTGTGGCGTTCAAGGTCAACGTCGTCGGCGTCCTCGGCATCGTCATCTCCGCCGTGACGCTCCGCCACCTCTAAGCCTCCGCGACGACCAGTGGTCATCCTCGCTTCCGCCTCGCCCCGGAGGCGGGAGCTCCTCGCCCGGCTGATTCGCGATTTCGTCGTCGTCCCATCGAACGTCGACGAAGCGCTCGCGGGGCCGATCACGCCAGCCCCGGTCGCCGCGCTGGCGCTCAGGAAGGCGCGTGCCGTCGCCGGCCGGGTGACCGAGGGCGTGGTGCTGGGCGCCGACACGATCGTCGTCGTCGACGGCCAGCCGCTGGGCAAGCCGACGAGCCATGATGATGCGCGCGCCATGCTCCGCCGCCTGCGCGGCCGAAGCCACGAGGTCATCACGGGCGTCGGCGTCGTCGATGCCGCCAGTCGGCGCGAGGCCGCGACGGCGGTCGTGACCCGGGTGTTCATGGCGTCGTTCACCGATCAGGCCATCGACGACTACGTCGCCACGGGAGAGCCATTCGACAAGGCCGGCGCCTACGCGATCCAGGAGAAGGGGAGTGATCTGGTGGCGGGGTACGTCGGCTCCTACACCAACGTCGTCGGGCTGCCGCTCGACGCGACCCGCCGCCTGCTCAGGGACTTCGGCGTTTGAGAGCCGACCGGTGGATGAACTCCTCGGGCTTGGGCATCTTCAGCGTGGCGGGCAGCGGGCCGTAGGCGCGGACGATGTCCACGGTCTCGGTGAGCTGGGCGGGCGTCACCGTGCCGTTCGGCAAGAAGATCTCGCGCGTAGTGTTGAGCCGGCGCGAGAACTCGTCGGGGGCGCCGATCAGGCTGGCGGGCCACCGCGCCGCCAGATCCTCGGCGGACGTGTCGGCGATCAGCCGCTCGGCCGCCAGCACCGCACGGCCGAAGGCGGCGAGGTCGGCGTCGCGCGGCATGCGGTCGGATCGACCGAACACGCCCGCGTTCACAGTCGGCGAGCCCAGTGTCCTGGCCACGGCCTCCGGGCTGCGCAGATCGGCCAGGACGACGGCGCCGTTGTCGTTCACCAACCGGCTCACGTTCGGCTCGGCCACGAGCCCGGCCTGGACGTCACCGGTCTCGAGGGCCGTCACGAGCCCGCGCGTGCCCAGGCTGACGAGGTCCACCCGCATCAGCGGAACACCGGCGCGAGCCAGGATCGCGTTGAGCCAGGCGTGCTCGGGAGCGCCCGGCGTCGCGACGCCGATCCTGAGACCGACCAGGTTCTTGACGGAGGTCAGCGTGCCCTCGAGGTTCCTGGTCGTGAGCAGCGCGACCGGAGGCGCCGCCGTGAGGCCGAGCACCAGCTTCGACATCTGACGAGGCTGCCGCGGCCCGAAGCGCAGGATGGCCTCGAGCGAGGTCGCCGCGAGATCCACCTGGCCCTGCGCCAGGGCCTCGGCCGCGCCGACCTCCGCCCGCGTCGTCTTGAGGACGACGGTGAGGCCTTCGCGCTTGAAGTAGCCCTCGGCGTCGGCCACCCGCAGCGGGAGATACTCGGGTGAGGTGGGCGGCCCCGTCACGGCCAGCAGCAGGGTCTGCAGCAGGACGATGAGTCCGAGCATGTCGTCAGCGCCTCCGTTCAGACTCCGCCATCGCCGGATTCCTGGGCCGCCGCCGGATCCCATCAAGGCCCGGCTCTTGCGGCTCCACGTGGCTCTCCTGAGACGGTACGGGCCTCAGCGCTGGTGGCCGGGCAGATCGGCCTACGAGATCGCCGTGGGTGCGATCCTCACCCAGCACACCGCGTGGACCAACGCCGCCCTCGCGATCGCCGCGCTCCGCAGCCGCCGGCTGCTCGACCCGACGCGGCTCGCCGCCGTGAGCGTCGACGAGCTCGCGCCGATCATCCGCTCGGCCGGCACCTACCGGCTCAAGGCGCGCCGGGTCCACGACTTCACGGTGTGGCTGCTCGAGCGCTTCGGCGGGCGCTGGGAGCGGCTGCGCCGCGAGCCGCTGGCTTCGCTGCGCCGCGAGCTGCTCGACGTTCCCGGGCTCGGCCCGGAGACCGTGGACGCGATCCTGCTCTACGCCGCCGGCCGGCCGGTGTTCGTCGCCGACGCGTACGCCCGGCGCGTCCTGGCTCGCCATCGTTTCATCGGCCCGCGGGCCGGCTACGAGGAGACGCGCGCATTCGTCGAGGCTCACCTGCCGTCCGATCCCGCGCTCTTCAACGAATTTCACGCGCTGCTCGTCGCCGTCGGCAAGTCGCACTGCCGCACGGCGCCGCGCTGCGAGGCCTGCCCGGTGCGCGTCGATCTTCGGGGCCGTCGGCCAGCCACGTAGCGCGTTGGGGCGGAGCGCCCGCCGCCACTCGATCGTCACCGGCGCGCCGTCGTGAGGAGCACGTCCACGATGCGCTCGGCGGCATCGGGGACGGCCACGGCACGGGCGTGCTCGCCCATTTTCTTCAGGGCGGCCCTGTCGGCCAGCAGCTCGCGCACACGTTCGACGAGGCGGGCCGGCGTCAGCTCTTTCTGTGGGAGCACGGCGCAGCCACCAGCGCGCTCGGCCACTCTCGCGTTGGCCATCTGCTCGTCCCCGCTGGCGCCGGGCAGGGGAATGTAGAGCGCCGGCACCCCGAGGTGGCAGCATTCGTTGACCGTCCCCGCGCCGGCGCGTCCGATCACGAGCGTGGCGGCCGCGTAGATCGCCGCCAGCTCCTCACCCACCCACGGCTTCAGCGTGTATCGGGCGGCGAGCGCTGGTGGCAGGGTGGCACGAAGGCCCTCGAGCCACGCGCGATCGCCCGTCGTCGGGTTATCACCGCACTGGTGGATCACCTGCGTCTGTGCGAGCAAGGCGGGCAGCGACTCACCGACCGCGCGGTTGATGCGCTGAGCGCCCTGGGCGCCTCCGGTGACGTAGACGAGCGGCGTGGCCGGATCGAGCTTGAACATGGAGATGGCGTCGGCGCGCGAGCCGGATCTGAGCTCGGGCCGGATGGGGTTGCCGGTGACGATGACGCGCGCACGCGGGAAGCGTCCGTCGGCGTCAGGAAACGTCACGGCGATGCGCGAAGCGAGGCGGCCCGCCAGCCGATTCGCGAGCCCGGGGACCGCAGTCTGCTCGTGGATCACCGAGGGCACGCGGCGGACGGCGGCTGCCAGCACGACGGGCAACGCGACGTACCCGCCGGTGGCGAAGACGACGCGTGGACGCAGGCGGCGGAGGGCGTGAGCCGCAGCGAGGACGCCGGTCGGCGTGTTCACCAGCAGATCGGCGACGTTGCGCCACGACCAGTAGCGGCGGAGCTTGCCCGTGGGTATGGCGGTGTACGGTACGTCGCGCCCGGGGACGATCCGCGCCTCGACGCCGTGGTGGCTGCCGATCCAGGCGCACGTGAGGTGACGCTGGCGAAGGAGCGCCGCAACGGCGAGGCCGGGACTCGTGTGACCGCCGGTGCCGCCACCGGCGATCACGACGTCAACCATGTGCGACCTTTTGACCGCCACGCTCGAGATTTTCGGTCATTTCACCGCTCGCCTCGGCCGTCGGACGGCCTCACCTCGCACTGCCATTTCGGTCATTTCAGCGCTCGCCTCGCGGCCCTCGTGCCTGCGGCAACTCGGGGGCCGCTCAGCTCGCACTGCCATTTCGGTCATTTCACCGCTCGCCTCGGCCGTCGGACGGCCTCGGCTCGCACTACGTTCGTCCCCGGCCATCCCGGTGGCGCTCGAGGGCGAGGTCGATGAGGCGGTTGACGAGCGTGACGTAGTCGAGGCCCGACGCCTCCCACATGCGCGCGTAGCCGCTGGTCGCGGTGAAGCCGGGGATGGTGTTGATCTCGTTCAGGAGCAGGCGGCCGTGGTCCTCGAGGAAGAAGTCGACGCGCGCCATGCCGGCGCAGTCGATGGCCTTGAAGGCCGCCACACCCAGTTCCTGCACCCGCCGGGTCAGCTCGGGCCCGATGGGCGCAGGAATCACGAGCTGGGCCTGGCCCTCGGCGTACTTCGTCGCGTAGTCGTACCACTCGGCGCCGTAGCGGATCTCGGCCGGCAGCGAGGCTACCGGCTCGTTGTTGCCGAGGATGCTGACCTCGACTTCGCGCCCGACGGCCGCGCGCTCGATCAGGATCTTCCTGTCGTACCGCGCGGCCTCGTCGATCGCCGCGGGGAGATCGTCGACCTTCCGCACCTTGCTGATACCCACGCTCGAGCCGAGGTTCGACGGCTTGACGAAGCACGGGACGCCGATGCGCTCCGCGACTCGCCGGGTGACGCCGGCACGATCAGCGCGCCACTCGTGACGCATGACGACCTCGTGCTCGACCATCGGCAGGCCATGAGCTTGAAAGACGGCCTTCATCGTGACCTTGTCCATCCCGACCGCCGAGGCCAGCACGCCGGCGCCCACGTACGGGAGGTCGGCCAGCTCGAAGAGCCCCTGGATCGTGCCGTCTTCACCATACGGACCGTGCAGCATGATCACAACGACGTCCAGGCCCTGACTGAGACCCGCGGGCAGGCCGCCTGCCGGCTCGATGCGGACCAGCGCGGTGTCTCCCGCGGCCTGGGCCTCGGCACGGTCGGCGAGCGCCTTTTTCACGGATCCGGTGTCGTCGTTCGAAAGGGAGACGCGGGCTTGATTGGCCAGAGCACGGAGCGGGTCGCCGCCGACGATCCAGCGTCCATCGCGCGCGATCCCGAGCGGCACGACCCTGTGACCGCCGCGCTCGAGCGCGGCGATGACCGACGCCGCCGAGGCGAGCGAGACTTCGTGCTCGCCGGAGCGGCCGCCGAAGACGACGCCGACGCGAAGCGGCGACATGAAATTGATTCTAGCAGGCGACGTCGCGCCGATCGCCGATCTCAGCGGTTGTGTGGCGACCTCCCGGGCTCGGTGCGAACGAAGCCGACTGCAGTGAACGGCTTGCCGTTTTCGGCCGTCCCGAACACCGTCACGACCTCGCCGGGCCGGATGTCCCTGGCCATCGTGCCGTCGAATCGCGACACGTCGATGTCCACCTGTTGGCCGTCATCGCGTCGGATGACGAGCGTATGGCCGGACACCGATTGCACGGTCCCACGCACCCGTTCCCACGGGCGGCTGGTGGACGGCGCAGGTGGCGCCGTTGAATCCGTGCGCGGTGACGCCGCAGCCTCTCCGGGGACCGGTGGCGCCGCGCTCGTGCTGGGCGGCTCGCTCGAGACCGCGGCCGCGTCGGGTCCGAGCGCCGTCGCCGTGAGCTCGTGAGGCCTCGCACCTTCGGTCCCGACGATGGCGACGCGGTTGCCCGCCCGCAGCGCAGCCGTCCCGCGGCGCTCAGCGGTGGTGACGTCGGCGTAGTAGAAGCGGCCGTTGTCGGCGCGCACGACCAGGAACGGCTCGTTGGCCAGGATCGCGGGCCAGGCGAGGATCCCACGAACCGCGACGGCATCGCCAGGGTTGGCCCATACGGTGACGGCACCGCCGATCAGGACGAGCATCGGCGCCAAGGCGACGCGCAAGATTTTCATCGCACACCTCCCGCGGAGGTATCCGCAAGTGAGGTGCCAGTAGACGTCGGTCAGCTCGACCGGTTTCGTTGCTCAGCGCGCCATCGGCGCCACTCGGCGAGGCGGCGGCCGAGCTCAGCTTCGAGTCCACGCTCGGTCGGCTGGTAGTACTGGCGGTCGCGCAACGCCTCGGGCAGGTGCTCTTGATCGACCCGCGCGTCCTCGGCGTCGTGAGCGTACTGATAGCCGCGGCCGTAGCCGAGGCCCTTCATGAGCCCGGTGGGCGCGTTGCGGATGTGGAGCGGCACCGGCTCGGTCGGGCGCTCTTCCACGTCGGCCTTGGCCTCGTTGTAGGCCGTGTAGACCGCGTTCGACTTCGGCGCCAGGGCCAGGTACAGCGTCGCCTGGGCGAGAGCCAGCTCGCCCTCCGGCGAGCCCAGGAAATCGTAGGCGTCCTTGGCAGCCAGCGTGAGCGTCAGCGCGACGGGGTCGGCGTTGCCCACGTCCTCGGACGCGAACCGGACCAGGCGGCGCGCGACGTAGAGCGGATCCTCGCCGGACTCCAGCATTCGCGTCATCCAGTACAGCGACGCGTCGGGGTCGGAGTCGCGGAGCGATTTGTGGAGCGCGGAGATGAGGTTGTAGTGCTCCTCGCCCGACTTGTCGTAGAGCAGCGTTTTCTTCTGCGCCGCCTCCCGGATCGCCGTGTCGGTGACCCGGGCCGGCCGGGCGCCCCGCGCCACCATGGTGACGGCCAGCTCCAGCATGTTGAGCGCGGCGCGGGCGTCGCCGTTGGCCAGGCGAGCGATCAGGCGGAGCGCGTCGTCGTCGGCCTCGGGCCGGAGCGCGGCCAGGCCGCGCTCTCGGTCGGTGAGCGCGCGGCGCATGATCCCGAGCAGATCGTCCTCGGCGAGCCCGTGCAGGACGTAGACGCGGCAGCGCGAGAGCAGTGCCCCGTTCACCTCGAAGGACGGGTTCTCGGTGGTCGCGCCCACCAGCACGACCGTGCCCTTCTCGACGTGGGGCAGGAAGGCGTCCTGCTGCGCCCGGTTGAAGCGATGGATCTCGTCGACGAAGAGGATCGTGCGCCGGCCGCTGCGGGTCCGTTCGACGTCGGCCTCGGCGATCACCTGGCGGATCTCCTTGACCCCCGAGAGGACGGCCGAGAAGGCGACGAACCGAGCGCCGGCGACGTGGGCCATGAGTGAGGCGAGCGTGGTCTTGCCCGAACCGGGCGGACCCCAGAGGATCATCGAGTGAAGCTCGCCGCGCTCGATGGCGTCGCGCAGGACGCGCCCGGGGCCGACGAGGTGCTCCTGACCGACCATCTCGTCGAGCGTCTGCGGCCGCATGCGGTCGGCCAGCGGCGTACCCGGCGATGCTCGTCGCGACGCTTCATCGGGCTCTGAGCCGAAGAGATCTCCCGTCGATTTCACCGCTCGCCTCGGCCATCGAAGTTTGCCGCGAGCCACCCCGGCAACGTGGCGAGGTCATCCAGGATGGTCTCGGGCTTCACCTGCCAGCGCTCGAGATCCTCCAGGCGGGGTCGGTAGGCGACGAACGGTACGCCGGCGGCGGCCGCGGCCACGCCATCCACCCAGGAGTCGCCGACCACGACCGCCGCGCAGTCCCCGAAGCGCTCGCGAATCACGCGCCAGCCGGCGGGATCGGGCTTGAGCGCGTCCATCTCGTCGCGCGTGACGATCAAGTCGAACCCGCCGAGCAGGCCGAAGCGGTCGAGCACGTCGGCCGTGATCTCCCGGGCGTTGTTCGTCCACAGCGCGACGGCGAAGCTGGCAGCGCGTGCGCCCTCGATGGCGTCGCGGGCCCCTGGCTCGAGCGACGCGCCGTCCAGCGCTCGCCGCTCGTGATCGAGCGCGATCGCCCACAGCGTGTCGAGGAGCGCCGGCGCGTCACGGCGGCAGTGCGTGATGAGCTCGTTCACGCGATAGCGATCGGAGCGCGGGGGCAGGGGGCCGCACGTCACCTCGAGGCGGGCCCGCATGTCGAGCGCCATCGCGGCCAGATCGAGCGGCGAACGGATCAGCGTGTGATCGAGATCGAACACGCACAGACGCACGGTGGCCGTAGGATACCGTGCTACGATACTCGGGTCATCATGAAGCGCCGCGGCTTCACGGCGTTGGCGTTCCTCTTCTTCGCGTTCCTCCCCCTCTCGGCCGCGCGTGCGGTGGAGGAGGCCGACCGCCTCTTCCTTGTCGGCGAGCGCGCGACGGCCGACGGCATCGTGCCGGTTGCCCGTCGTGCGCTGGAGCGATTCGTTCAGGAGTTCCCCAAGGACTCGCGCCTGCCCGACGCCGTGCTGTTGCTCGGACGCGCCCGGCTGGCCGTCGGCGACAACGAAGCGGCGCTCGAGGCCTTCAAACGCGCGCAGACCTTTCAGCCACCTCCGGGCCGGCCGCTCGAGGTGAAGTTCTGGGAGGGCGAAGCCCTCTTTCGTCTCCGCCGTTTCGCCGACGCGCGGGCCGCGTACGAGTCCGTCCTGAAGGCCGATGCGACCTCGCCGCTCGCACCCGAGGCGCAGTACGGCCTGGCGTGGACGGAGCTCGAGCAGAAGCACGCCGAGGCGGCCAAGGCGTTCCGCGAGTTCATCGACACCTGGCCCACGCACGCGCTGGCCCCGTCGGCCACCTTCTACCTGGCGCGCGCGCTCGTCGAGCAGCGGCGCTTCAACGAGGCGGTGCCGTTGCTGCAGGGCTTCGTGGCCAAGAATTCCTCCCACAAGCTCGCGCCGGACGCGCGGTACCTGCTGGGAATGGCCAAGGTGAACGGCGGTGATCCGCGTGCGGGCGTGGCCGACCTGCGAGCCTTCATCGAGGCGGCCCCCCAGCATCCCGACGTCCCGGCGGCGCGGGCGGTGATCAACGAGACGCTGGCCCGCCACGGCGACCGCCAGGAGATGCAGGACACGTACGCGGCGCTGATGGCCCAGTCACCGACGACCGCCGAAGCGCTCAACGACGCGGCGGGCATCGCCGGGCGGCTGGCTCGGCCGAAGGATCAGGAGGCGGCGTGGAAGAAGCTGCGGGCCGAGTTCCCCGACCACCCGCTGGCCCATCGCGCCGCGCTCGACCTCGCCAAGGCCGCCTTCAAGCGCAAGGACTATAAGGACGCGGCCACGCAGGCCCAGGCGGCGACCAAGAGCGAAGAGGACGGCGTGCGCTCCGAGGCGCTCCTCCTCTCCGGCGAGTCCGAGCTCAAGCTCAAGCGCTTTCCGATCGCGGCGAAAGCCTTCGAGGCGGCTGCCGAGATGAAATCGGCCGACGCAGCGGTGCGGTATCGCGCGCTGGCCGGGCTCGGCCTGGCGCGAGAGGAACAGCGCGAGTGGCGCGCCGCGCTGGCCGCGTACGAGTCGGTCGCGGCCAAGAGCCCGGATCCCACGCTTCGCGACTGGGCGAAGGAGCGTGTTGTGGCCGTGAAGCAGCGCATGAGCAGTGGGGGCCCGGCGGTGAAGCCGAAGAGCGGATCGTGAGTCGCCGGTTGTTCGGCCTCGCGACGATGTGGCTCGTCTTCGTCGCCGCGACGCCGATGCCGCCCAAGCCGCCGCCGCCCGACGTCATCTCGCTGGTGCCGTTCGTCTCCGCGCCGCTCGACAAGCCAGCACTTCAGATCGCGCGTCTAGCGCCGCCGCCCCCGCCCATCGACGTGCCGCCGCTGCCACCGGCGACGGTGGTGCTGCCGGCGGCGAGCAAGCCGACCGCCGCGGTGCCGGCATCGAGAGTGCTGCCGTGTGCGGGCGCGTGGCTCCGGATCTCTTCGGAGTCGCTCGAGTGCGGCCGTTCGAAATTCGCCAAGGGAGAATTCGACGAGGCGGCCCGAGCGCTTGAGCAGGTGCTGAGGGGCACCAGCAATCCCGACCTGCTCGTCGATGCGCGGTACTGGCTCGGCGAAACCAATTATCGGCTCGGACGCTTCGAGGAAGCCGATCGCCTCTTCCGTCAGGTCGCCGCCGATCGCGAAGCCGCCGATCTCGCGGCGTGGGCCGTCTTTGGGAGCGGCTTCACCGCACTGCGCCTCGGCGACGGTGCCCGTGCTCTCGACGCGTTCAGGCGTCTCGAGAAGACCAACCTGGCGGCCCCCGCCGACACGTGGGTTCGCCACGGCCTGACCCTGGCGCTGTACACGCTCAAGCAGTACGACCAGGCGGAGAAGGCGTGGGCCGATCTGATGCAGCGCCGGCCGGCCTCGGCGGGTCTCGAGCGCGACGTCCTCTTCTGGCACGCCGAGGCCCTCGCCCGGCTCGGCCGTTCGGACGATGCGGCGCGCGAGTTCGTGCGCTTCGCGCAGCCCGGGCTGCACCCGCTGCTCGTCACGAGCCTGCTCCGGCAGGGATGGGCGCTGCGCGATGCCGGCAAGCCGGCCGAGGCCGCCACGGTGTTTCGCACGTACCTCGGCGCTCCCGCATCGCCCGAGAGCTCGGCCTCGGAGCGCGACTGGGCCGAGCTCGGCCTCGCGCTGACCTCCATCGCGTCGGCCGATTGGAACGGCGCGTCCCAGCACGTGAACCAGCTTCAGTCGCGCCGCTCGCCGCTGGCCCTGCCGGCTCGCCTCCGCTTGGCCGGCGGCGCCATCGAGAGCGGCCAGGCCCCCGTTGCGCTCAGCCTCACACAGGACCTGCTGGCCATCACCCTGACGCCGGCCGCCCGCGCGTGGGTGCTCCTGATCAAGGGCGAGGCTCACTACGCCGACGGCAACCGCGACGAAGCGCGGACCCAGTACGAGCTGGCCCGCGGGATCGATCCGGCCAGCGTGGTCGGACGTCGCGCGACGTTGAGGCTGGCCCAGACCAACTTCGAGCTGCGCGAGTTCGCGCAGGCGTTGAGTGATCTGGCGCCGCTCCTGAGCGCCAGCATGCCGCCCGAGATTCGCAGCGCCGCCCTCATGCTCCAGGGCGAGGCGGCCTATCACGCCGGCAACTACGCTCAGGCCGCTGACGCGTACCGCCGCGTCCTCGTGGAATTCCCCACCGACGGCCAGACGCCGACGCTGCGCACGGCGCTCGCGTGGACGGCGCTGCGCCAGGGCCGGCGAGACGAGGCGCTCCAGCAATTCCTCGAAGTCTCGCGCACGCAGTCCGGCGATCCGCGCGCGGCGGACGCGCTCGTGCTCGCCTCGGAGCTGATGCTGGCGGCGGGCAACGTCGAGCAGGCGCGCCAGCTCGTCGAGCGGATCATGGCCACGCAGGCCAACCATCCGCACACCGACTTCGTGCGTCTGAATCACGCGCTGTTGCTGGCCCGCACGGGGCAAGCCGGGCTCGCCCAGCGCCAGCTGCGTGACTGGATCACCCGCGCGCCGTTCCCGCCGCTGCTCGGACGCGCCCACGCAGGACTCGGCGCCACGCTCCTGGCCACTGGTCGGCCCGCCGACGCGGCCCGAGAGTTTGCAGCGGCGCAGCGCGAAGGCGTGGCCGATCTCGCTGGCCTCGGCCTCGGCGCAGTGGCGCTGGCGGAGCGCCGGTTCGACGACGCGACGAAGAGCTTCACCGAAGCGCGGGACCAGGGCTCGGCGCCGATCACCCGAGCTGCCGAGTACGGCCTCGCCGTCGTCGCGTACGAGCAGGGGAAGACGCGCGAGTTCCGTCCGGCTGCTCAGGCCGCGCTCGACGCCGCGCCGCGAAGCCCCACCGCTCCGCGGCTGCTCTACGTCCTCGCTGCCCTCGGCGCCGAGGACAAGGACTGGCCGGCTGCCGTCGGCTACGCCAAGCGACTCGTCACGGACTTCACCGATGACGAGGCGGCCGACGACGTCCTGATGCGTGTCGGCGACGACGCTGGCAAGGCCGGCGCCTGGCCGGTCGCCTACGAGATGCTGATGCTCCTGCGCCAGTTCTATCCGAAGTCGCCCTTCGTGGAGGACTCCCGGCTGTTGCTGGCCCAGGCGCAGCTCGAGACCGGCAGGGCTGGTGAGGCGCAGAAGGCGCTCGACGACCTCGTCGCGGCCGCGCCCAACGACGCCCGCGCGCCGCAGCTCCTCCTGGCGCTCGCGCGCGCGCGCGAGGCGGCTGGCGATCGCACCGGCGCGCTCGATGCGTTCGAACGCGCGGCGCGCACGGCGCCGGCGACGGCGTGGACGCCGGAGACGCGGCTGGCTCACGCCCGTCTCCTCTCCGCCGACAAGCGCTGGGCCGACGCGCGCACGTCGCTCGAGCCCGTGCTGCGCCAGTCCGATCCGGGGCTCGCTGCCCAGGCCGCGCTCGCGATCGGCGCGACGTTCGCCGGCGACGGTGATCAGCTTCAGGCGAGTGAGTACTACCTGAGCGCGGCGTACCTGGCGCCCGACGCCCCCGCGGGGCGTCGCGCGCTGCTCGAGGCCGGGAAGGCCCTGGCCGCGCTCCGCCAGCCTGACGCGGCCGCGACGGTTTACCGCAAGCTGATTGCACAGAGCGGCGTGCCCGCCGATCTCGCCGCCGCCGCCCGGCAAGCCCTGGCCGACCTCAAGCGCTGATCGTGCGCGGTTACGGTGGTCGGGTCCTCGCCGTCGATCTCACGCGGGCGACCTCGCGCATCGAACCGCTCGACGAGGCGACCGCGCGCGCGTTTCTCGGCGGCAACGGATTGGCCGCCCGCCTGCTGTACGACCGCGTGCCCGCCGGCGTCGACGCGTTCGATCCCGCCAACGCGATCGTCTTCTCCGTCGGTCCCATCACCGACACGACGGTTCCCGGCAACAGCCGCGCGTGCGTGGCCGCCAAGTCACCGCTCACCAATCTCTTCTTCGACTCGACGTTCGGGGGTCGCTTCCCGGCCACGCTCAAGCGCACGGGATTCGACGCCGTCATCATCACGGGCCGCGCGGCCGGCCCGGGCTATCTCGTCGTCACCGAGCAGGGCGCCGAGCTCAAGGCGGCCGACGATCTCCGCGGGCGGACGACGCGCGACACGGTGCAGGCGCTCGTGGCTGCCGAAGGCACCGACGCGGATGCCATCGCCATCGGCCCCGCCGGCGAGCGACGCGTCCGCTTCGCCGCGATGGCGCATTACTGGAAGAACCGCGAAGGCGTGTCCGGCCGCGGCGGCCTCGGGGCCGTGCTCGGCAGCAAGAACCTCAAGGCCGTGGTGGTCAAGGGCGGCCGCAAGACGGAAGTCGCTGATGCTCCGGGTCTGAAGGCGCTGATCGACCAGACCCGCGAGCCGTTGAAGACGGGCACCCAGGCCCTGTCGACCTTCGGGACGCCCTTCCTGGTGGGGCCCATCAACGCCATCGGCGCGCTCGGCGCCTATAACCTGCGCCAGGAGACGTTCGCCGAGGCGGCCGCCGTGAACGGCGACACGATGAAGGCGCACTACCACGACCGCGACACGACGTGCCTCAAGTGTCCGGTCGCGTGCGGCAAGCAGTACGCGATCGGCGAGGGTGAGTTCGCGGGCACGCGCGCGAAGATGCCGGAGTACGAGACGATCTTTGCGCTCGGCCCGATGCTCGGCATCGCCAACCCCGAAGCGTTGATTCTTGCCAACGACCTCTGCGATCTGCTCGGCATGGACACGATCTCGATTGGCGTCACGCTGGCGTTCGTCTGCGAGGCGCTCGAGCGCGGCTGGCTCAAGCGCGAGGACGTCGGCGTGCCGTTCGGCTGGGGCGACTGGCGCGGCATGCTCCGGCTCGTGGAGATGACCGCGGCGCGCGAGGGATTCGGCGCCCGGATCGCCGAGGGCGCGTGGCGACTGGCCGAATCGGTCCATCCCGAAGGGACCAAGCTCGTGTACGCGGTGAAGCGCCTGGAGCTCCCGGCCCACTCGGCGCGAGCGCTCAAAGGGATGTCGATCGGGTACGCGACGGCCACTCGCGGCGGCAGTCACCACGACACTCGGCCGACGCCCCAGTACGCGGCGGGCTTCGATCGCCGCTCGACGGTCGACAAGCCGGCCTTCGCCATTCGCAGCCAGCACTTCACGGCCGTCGGCGATTCGCTGGTAATGTGTCGCTTCACCTCAGAGCGCGGGTTCGGGCTGTATGTCGGCGAGCCCTACGCGGCGATGATCCGCGCGGTCACCGGGTGGGACGTCACCGTGGACGAGGTCGAGCGCGTCGGCGAGCGCATCGTGAACCTCGAGCGGCTCTTCAACGTGCGCGAGGGCGTGCGCCGCCACGACGACGTCCTGCCGTGGAAGGTGATGCACGAGCCGATCCCCGACGGCCCGTCGGCCGGGATGTACTGTCCACCGGACGAGCTCTCGGCCATGCTCGACGCGTACTACCGTCTGCGCGGATGGGACACCGACGGTGTCCCGACGCGCGCCCGCCTGTCGTCGCTCGGTCTCTGACCGCTCAACCCTCCGAATCGGCACGTCGTGTGCTTCGGTACTCAGGTGTTAGGGGCAAAGGAGGGGTATGCAAGTGTTTGCCCACTGGTCCCTGCCGGCCGTCGTTCTCATCAGCGGATTCGGCGCGCTCGTGATGTGCGCACTGCTCCTGCGTCACTGGTATCCGTCTTCCCGCGCGACCAACTCAGACGCCGAGCCGTCCGGTGATGCCGGCCTGACTCGCCTCGGCCACGCCTTCGCCGCCACGTGCTTCGCGCTCATCGCCGTGATCGGCGTCATCGGCCTCGTCCAGCAGGGCCGGGCCGCGCGGCAGGCCCGGACGGAGCAGGACGGCGTCGCGACGAAGATCGCCGAGGTGCGCGAGGAAGTACTCGGATTGGACAAGCGCGTGGCCAGTGTCGAATCTCGCGTGGAGGGCGGAGCAGAGTCCGCCGACCGGCTGGCGCATCGACTCGATGACCGTGTCGCCGGGCTCGAGACGCGGATGACCAACACCCAGACGGCGCTCCGTCAGATGAGCGGCGACGTCGCGCGCGTGCAGGCCAACGTCAAGCAGATCGAGCGAGTCGTGGCTGCCGAGGCGCCGCGCTCGGCTGCCGCGCGGGGACTGACGGAGCCGCCGCATGCCGCGGCCGCGGCGACGTTCGTGCGGAAGCCCGCATCGCTCAGCTCGGCGCCGTCGGCGTCGCCCTCGGCCGAGCCGCCGCGTCCTCAATCCGAGGCGCGCGTGACCCCGGAGACGACCTCACCCGGCGTTCCCCCGGCGCCCGTCATCGCGCTGCCGTCGCCGCCGACGAGCCGCGAGGAGCGGCCCGGTCCACCATCGCCGCCACGGCCCGAGCCGGACTTGAAGACGAAGATCCGCGAGGACTGGGAAACGACCAAGCGCGACGCGCGCAACGCCGGCAACGAGATCAAGGACGCGTTCCGGAGATTCCGCGACTGGATCAGCCCGTAGCGGGCTGTCAACATCGCGTGGCGTCAGCCTCTCGGACCGTCAGCCCGCGTGGCGCGTTACCGCGCAGATGATGCGCAGCAGCGTGTGGTGGGCCGCGTGGAGCAAGAGCAAGACGATCTGCGTCAGCGTCGCCCACAGGATCGTGCGGCGGCTGCAGCCGGCCGCCACCATCCGCTTTCGGTCCTCGCGGAGATCGCCCAGCCAGGGTTCCCTGATCGTCTTCGGCACGAAGAAGGCTGCCGTGTTGAGCCAATCGGGATACACGGCGAGTTCAATGTCGGCGAGGTGGCGGGCGTGGGGGCTAGCCAGCACGGCGATCACGATGTCTTCGCGCGACCGATGATCGTGCTTGATCCTGTTCCAGGCGCGGCTGGGCACGGCCACGTGGTAGCGGCGAGACGCGTGCTTCACGTGCAGCACGACGCCGTAGGCGCCCTCGCCGAGGACGATGAACTCCGACTTCATCGATCGCGCCAGCCTCTCATCGCCCGCCGGCCATCCCGTGGGCGAGCCGGAGGGCAGGGCCCAGGACCAGCTCGGTCTCGCTGAGCGCCCGGGCGCCGAGGCCCGCGATCTTGTAGTAGCGGCGCCGCGCCCCCTGACGGTCGTCCACCGTTTCGCCCCACCGGCTCGTCACCAGCTTCTTGCTCTCCATCCGGTGCAGGGTCGTATAGAGGCCGCCGAGCGAGATCCGGCGCTTGCCCCGGGTCAGGGCCAGGACCTCGTCGACGATCTGAAGGCCATAGAGCTCCTTGCCCGAGATCGCCGACGCGATCAGGATCTCCGTCTCGCTGAGCCGCGGCACCTTCATCTCTTTTCTCCGTAAGGATACTTACGATGGTAAGGATACGCCCCTCCGGCACGTCCGCAAGCCGACGCCAGGCAAGGCTGGGATGAACGCTCGGGCGGATAGCTCAGCTGGGAGAGCGCGGCCCTTACAATCCTCACGACACGAATGAATCCCTCGGGAGATCGCTGATTTACCGAGGGATTGTTGTTTGTCTGGTTGGCTGGCGTTGGGTAGTTTTGGGCCGAGTACGCGCGGTCGCGGGCACGTTTTCGGGCACGTTCTTTCTCGGGCCCACTGCGAGCCAGCCAGGGAAGCTGATGAATCCGGAACGGAGATCGTTCTCGACCGCCCCTTGAAGGCGGACACAACGACAGCACGTTCGGGTCAATTCACGACCGGCGTCACCTACCGAGTGATGGCCTCGCGGCCTCACTGAAAAGCTCGCACTGCTGGTCGGCTTTTGGCTATGGTCGACCGCAGAAGTAACGATGTGAAGGATAACGGGATCAGCAGAAAGTGGACTGCATGCCCGAGCCTACAGAAGAAAGAGCAGACTAGTGGCGTGGCGTGCCCTCGGATCATCAGATAACGCACACCCGTGGGGAACAAGAAAGGGTGCAACTTGAACGGCAATTCAAGCTGCCTGGGCCTCGGACGATGGAGCAGTCAGCCAACCGCTGAGTCCTTGCCGCCCGGCATCCGAGCAGACCTGGCCACCCGGCTCGACTTTGATGGGCGGAAGCCGTGAGGCATGGGAGGCTCGAGCCAGGACGATGCCAAGCCCGGCAACCCGACGGTCGTGCCAGCTGAAACAGTATCCGCCGTGAGCTACCTGATCACCGTGCCGGTGGAAAGCCGCTGATGATCACCACTCGTCGAAGCGCCCGAAAGCCGGCCACGGTGCATTGACGAGCGGTTTTGCCTAGCCGGGGCGATCCCTCGTGCGTCCGCGAGACCGACGCGACGGCAGCAGAGCGGTGGCTGGCATCGGGGTCGTGACATTCCACCGCGCCCCGGCTTGAATTGGCCAATTTGGGCGGCATGCCGCGACGACGTCCGCGACATTGGGGGCCGCGGCCGCACCATGGCATCGAATGCTGCTACGACGACGCCAAGAACTCCTCGAGGCTCATAACCGCAGGGGCGATCATCGGCACCCGTTTCAGCAGTCGCCGAAACTCATCGTCGTTCGAGACGAAGATATCCGCCGTCGACGCAGCGATCGCGTGCGCCTGGTCACGAGAATCCCCTCGGTCGGTAGCACGGCCTTCGACCAGCTTTGCGTACACCATCGACGCGGCGGCGCCGATTGCCATGGCCACGCACGGGACGGCGAGAAGTCGATCCATGCCACGCTCGCGGCACCGCTCCCACACTCCGACATGCCCCGCGTACCCCTCCGCGAAGCCATCCGCTACGTCGCGCCAATACGGGATGAAGTGCCGCTTGGGGCGGCGGCCCTCCAGTTCACGGAGCGCTTGCTCGCGAGCTCGCCGCAGAGCCTCGTAGTTTTCGTCAATCTGGTCACGGACCTCCGCTGCGACCTGTGTGGCGTATTGGATCTCAACACGAGTCGCGTCGGCCAGTCGCTCCAAGTGCTCACGCATCGCCGTGGGCATGACGATCACTGACTCGCTCGGCGGAAGGTCAAACGCGAAATCGACGAGGGCGTGGGTGAGGAGTTGGTCCGGCGGCTTGAGCAGATGACCAAATCCGATGACATCACGGATGAGGCGCAGTTGCTCGATCGCATGCTCCGGCCGCAGCGGTCGCCGACTTTGCAGACCGGCGATGATCTCGTCGAGATTGGTGATGCTCAACATCAGCTGGAAGATCCCACTCTTCCCGATGGATCTGAGCTGATCGACCTGTCCGTCCGTGATCTTATGCCGCTTGACGGCGTGATCCACGACGTTGTGGTCGAAGTAAACGCGTATCGGTCCGGCCATCGTGTTTGAGCGTCACACGCCGAACGGCAAAGTGCAATACCGCATGTGGTGATCGGCGAGGACCGAAGTGCCGACAAGACGATGACGCCCGCGCGGAGCTTCACGACACCGCGGCTGCTCTCTCGGGAAAAGACCAGGCGCGCCCGCGTGCTCGGGCTCGTCCTTCGGGAAACCGGCGGCGGCGAGGCGACCCTCGAGCCCGTAAAGTTCTATCCGTTGATCCCGCTCCCCGGATTCCAGACGGCGGTCGTGCTTGTGACGCCCACCTGACGGAGCATCCCTCCGCGTCTTCCGCTAGTCCGATGCCCTTCCGCTACCACGCCACGGGGTGATTCAGTGTGGATCACCGCTCCATATGGAATGGTAGTTCATCGGACTTCTGCGCGTAAGGTGGCGGAGTCTTGTCGTACCACCAATCTTGCCGACGCGACATGAGCGCCCGGAGGTCCATCCGAAGCTCTTCGACGGTCGGACGGCCCACGTACCACCAGCCGTTATAGATTTTGTAGATCGTGCGATCGCGCTCCAGAACAAAGGTATAAGGAATGGCGACTGGGTGGTATCTGTCGGTCGTGTCTACGATCTCGAGTTCGGTGATCACCTTCTTATCTTCATCGCTGAGGAACGGAAAGGTCGCTCCCAGGCCGTCCTTGATGTCCTTGGAGAGCATCGGGCTGTCAACTGAGACTATGACTAGCTTGCAATAGTTGACAATCAATTCCGGTTGCAGGTGCTCGACGTAGTTCGTCAACTGACGACGGTCTTTCGGTCAGAAGTAGCCACGAGAAAATACCAGCACGGTCGGGAATCCGCGAACCAGGCTTGACAGTGTCACCGTCTCGTTGTCGTGGTTCGGCAGCTCAATGTCGGGAAACGTGTTGCCGGGTTTCAGATCGACTCGCATGGTAGTTTTCTCCTCTTTCCTATTGAGTAGGAATGTGCGATTTGGCCCCGTGCCTCGTGGTCGGGCTTCCCGCCTCGCAACGCTCCGCGAACCGTGATGTGAAGATCGGGCTCGGATTAGTCTCGGCATGACTCGGTGAAACTGTCTCCGAACATAGGTCGACCACTCTTGGATTCCGCTTGCGAAGCCTCGTCCTGAAGCACATCCCAGTGTTCGACGAGAACTCCATCCACAATGCGGAGGATGTCCGCCGCGATCCAGCTCTTTGGCCGGCCGGCTCCCGAGAAGCGTCCATCGACGATTACGAAGTCCCCCTCGGCCACGATCACGCCGGGCTCATGTCTCAGTGTCGACGGAACACTTTTGATCAGAGTGAAGAGGCCCTCGCGGAGATTCAGCAGTCGTCGGCTCTCCACCACGTCCGCACGGATGCCTCTTTCTTCAGGTCCATGGACTGCGTGTGCGCGTTGGTTCAGGCATTCATTCCGCCATCAACGGTAAGATTCGCCCCGGTAATGTACGAGGACTCCGGACCGGCAACGAACGCCACCAACGCGGCGACCTCATCAACACGCCCATAGCGGTCGAGCGCGGTGGCGGCCTTCTGAGGCACCGCCCAATCGCCCGCCGCGGGATTCAAATCCGTGTCGATCGGACCCGGCTGGACGTTGTTGACCGTGATACCCCGGCTCCCGATCTCTCTGGACAACCCCTGACTGAACATCTTTACGGCTCCCTTCGTGGCCGAGTAGGCGACCAGCCCGGGCACTAGGACACGTTCGCCCACGGACGAGCCAATCATGATGATGCGACCGCCGCTCTTCATGTGCTTCAGCGCCGCCTGCGTCGCGGCCAGTGTGCCGCGGACGTTGATGTCGATCAGGCGATCCATCTCCTCGAGCGTCGTCTCCTCGAACGTTTTCGGAATAGCTGTGCCGGCATTGTTCACGAGCACATCAAGTCGGCCGAGGGTCGCGACGGTCTTTTCGACCGCGCCCTTGACAGCTTCGACGTCGGCGGCGTCCGCTTGGATCGCGATAGCCTTTCCGCCATCGAGTTCAATCGCTTTGACCACGGCGGAAGCCGCGCGGGTGTCCTTCGCGTACGTAATGGCCACGCTCGCTCCATCCGAGGCCAGACGCTTGGCGATCGCTGCGCCAATGCCCCTTGAACCGCCGGTAATGAGTGCCACTTTCTCCTTTAACTTAGACATGGGATCTCCTTTGGTCAGCCCGCGGTCTTGCCGCCGTCGGCGGTGAGGACTTGGCCAGTCACGAATGA
>Ga0209158_1000846_pt1 | contig 21483 bp, 24 predicted proteins | sample GraSoiAngelo_140_FD_185897 | JGI IMG/M metagenome (GOLD analysis project Ga0209158, IMG submission 185897) | Grasslands soil microbial communities from the Angelo Coastal Reserve, California, USA - 14_0929_12_30cm (SPAdes) (version 2) | ecosystem: Environmental > Terrestrial > Soil > Grasslands ...
CGCGCGGAACATCTGGAGCGCGAGGACATCAGCCGCCCCTCCCACGCCGCCTTGTGGATTCGTCGCACCGTAGACGAGGTCGAAAATCTTCAGCTCATAGAGGATGCTCATCGTGAAGACGACGATCGTCATGGGCTTGAGCAGGGGGAAGGTAATCTGCGTGAAGGTCCGGAACGTCGAGGTCCCATCGATCTTGGCGGCTTCCCAGTACTCCTTCGGAATCGTCGTCAGGCCGGCGGAGTACACAATCATGCTGAAGCCCGTCCAGAGCCACACCGAGCCGAAGATGAGCCCGAACAAGAGCGTGGTGGGGCGCTGGAGCCATCCGACGCCGAGGGAGTGAATTCCGATTGCGTCGAAGAACCTCGGCACGACGCCGATCGAACCATCGTAGATGTAGAGCATCATGATGCCGCCGATGATGAGCGGCGTGACCATTCCGATGAAGATCGCGGTCTTGACCCACGAGGAACCCCGCACCTCCCGGAGCACCAACGCAAGCCAGAGGCCGAGGAACATCGACAGGGGAAGGTGGATGGCGATCCAGACGGCATTGTTGATAAGCGTCCCATACGGCGGGGGCTTGGGAAACCCGTTGAGGTTGATCGTGTCCGGACTCCCTAGGACCTGTTGGTAGTTCCCGAGCCCGACGAAGTGTCCGTTCGCGTCGAAGAAGCTGACGCCGATCGTGGTCAGGACCGGATACGCGACGAAGAGCATGATGAGCAGGAGGGCCGGGGTGAAGAACGCGATGCGCAACCCCGCCTTTCGAGCCCGAGGGCTGCCCCGACCTCTCAAGGCCCCGCTCACGCGATCCCTTAGTTTTCGTAGGAGCCCCGTGACTCCTTCGATCCGCAACCGCCTCATGATGCGGGCATCTTCGCTTGGATCGCGGCGAGGACGCTATCCAGCTGATTCGGCGACACCCACAACAGCTGGAGTTGGCTCCAGAAATTAGTCTGGAACGTCCCTCCGATTGTGTCGTCGAGGTCGGAGAGGATGACGACTCCGTTCATGAGCTGCGCGACGCCGCGGTCAACGGTCGGGTAGTCGCTCAACGGCACCCCGAGCGCCGTCGCAATGTGGCCGCCCTGCTTGACCTGAATCGTCTGGCCGTCCTTGCTCGCGAGATACTTGAGCAGGATGAGAGCCTCCGTCTGGTGGGTCGTGTACTTCGGAACGAAGAAGTAATCGCCGCCGAAGACGATCCCGGTCGTCGTCCCGGTGGGCGGCGGCAGGGAGAAGACGCCGAGGTCCGTGGCGTTGTCGACGAGCCCGGTGATCCAACTGCCCATGAAGTACAACGCGTGCAGACCGCCCCACCAGTTGGCGAGCGCCACCGTGTTCCATTCCAACGGTTCGCTGAAGCAGCCTCCGGCCAGGAGGGGGACGAGTCGGTCGGCGAAGACCGCCCGCACGTCCGTATCCGTCCAACGTTTGGTCCCGTTGGTCAGAGCTCGATGCATGCTGGCCCCGCCATACGTGGCGATGAAGTGTTCCGTCACGTCGGAGAGAGGCCAACCGACGCTGTCGCCGCTGACGATGGGGGTCCGAATGCCCTTGATCTTCGAAATGGTCACGAGGAGGCTCTTGAACTCGGCATAAGTGGTCGGGACCGTCAGGTTATGAGCTTGGAAGAAGGACTTCCGGTACCAGAATCCCGGCTTCACCTTTCCCGTGTACACGCCGCCATAGATGTCGCTGCCGACCTTGACCGGATCCAGCGAACCCGGGAGGAAGTCCGAGTCGCTGATATTGGCGTTGACCTTGATCATGTGTTGAGGCCCGTTCGCCTTGATGAACGAGCTGGTCATGAAGATCACATCTCCAGGGGCCGTCTGCGTGGCGAAGTCAGCGGGAAGAACCTGCTGCAGTTGCTCCTGCCGCATCTGCTGGTATGTGACCGGGATTCCGGTCGAGGTCGTGAAGTTCTCGAGGACCGGCTTGAAGTGATCGAACTCGCTCCCCGCCCAGGGACCGATGAGCGTGATCGTGGCTTGGGTCGTCCGGTAAGGCGGAGCGAAGTGGACCGTAAATACCGGCGATGCGTCGCCGGATGCGCCAATGTCCCCACTCGTCGATACTGACGCCGACCGCACGCTCGCTCCTGTACCACACAGCGGCGTCACCGCGACCGGTGGCTGGGCGAGATAGAAAGCAGTCAAGCCGGTGACCACGTTCGTGACTACTAACAGAGCCACGACGATGATGATCAGTTTGCTCCGGCCGCTTGGCGGCCGATAGCGCTCGGTCGATTCTCCTGGCGCACCCTCTCCAGCTGACGAACCCGCCATTCCCACTCCTCCCCGACGGTCTTGCCGGCGATGGCTGTCATCGCTCATTACTCTTGCGGACTCGGTCCTTGGGGCGACCGCGGCGACCGACGGGACCCGGCCATATAGCGAGCCGGTTTGCGACTGCCTTCACTTGCTCCACCCCCCGGCTCCGCCGACTTGGACCCGCCTCGGTTTCAGGTTCGCGCGCGCATAGGACTCGCAACCGCGAAATAGCGCCCGTTCATGGGTGCCTTCCTTCATACGGAGTCCCATGACGGAAATCCGGAAGGACTACGCCACGCCCACCTGGGTCGTGTTCTCCGCGGCTCGGTCCCAGCGTCCGGGCGCCTTCCGAATCCGAAGGATGCGACGCCGAAGGAGAATTGTCCGTTCTGCGAGGGTCACGAGGCGATGACCCCGCCCGAGGTCGAGCCGCCCAAGCGGCTGGTCGACACGTTCGAGTACGAGGGGATGCCGGGCCACGTCCTGGTCGAGACCGCGATCTTCGAGGAGATCCGCGGCAAGACGAAGCTGACGCAGAGCTCCCTCTTCGAGAACGTCGAAGACCTCGAGGCGATGCTCGCGTCCGGGATGGAGGAAGGGGCGGGCGAGACGATGGAGCGATTCACCGAGCTGGTGACGGAGATGCAGAAGCGGGGCGCGCCCGCGAAAGCCGCGAATCGCGAGCTCGTGATCGTGCGCGTCTTCGACGCCCCGCGGGCGCTCGTGTGGAAGGCGTGGACGGAGCCGGAACGCCTCAAGCGGTGGTGGGGCCCGAGGACCTTCACCACGCCGGTCGCGAAGATCGATCTCCGCGTCGGCGGAGCCTTTCTCTACTGCATGCGGCAGCCCGACGGCAAGGACATCTGGGGAACGGGGGTATACCGCGAAATCGTTCCCCTGAAGCGAATCGTCTACACGGACAGCTTCGCGGACGAGAAAGGCAACGTCGTCCCGGCGACGTATTACGGAATGAGCCGCGACTTCCCGCTCGAGATGCAGGTCACGGTGACGCTCGAAGATCATGACGGCAAGACGAAGCTCACCTTGCACCACGTCGGCATCCCGGCGGGTCCGGATCGCGACGGCGCGAACCAAGGCTGGAACGAATCCCTCGACAAGCTCGCCGAGACCCTCGCGGCATGATCGTTCCGGAAACCAGGGGGAATCGTCGGAATTCGAGGCTCCGACGTCCCCACCCTCAGGCCGAGTCCCTCTCACGGAACGGTTCAGTAGATTCGTGTATTGTCGTCGGGCGGGTCCTGGGCGGCTTCCTGCGGGTCGGGGGACGGATCAGGGAGGGGATCCAGGGGCGGATCGGGGAACGGATCCGATGGCGGGTCCGGCGCGGGAGCCGGCGTGGGCGTCCGAGGACCTCGCCGCCATGACCAAACGCTCAACATGAGCGTGGCCCCGACGAGTGCCAACCCGCCGACGAGCACAATCAATGCAACGACCGTTTCCCCGGTCTTCAGGCCCACGACGACGAATTCAAGTTGGATCTGGAGTTCGCGCCGCTGTGGGACATCGACGGCGACCACGTGATACTGACCCGAGCCCGTCAGATTCATGGTGAACACGATACTCGTTCCGCTCTGCTCGAAGAGGGGAGCCACCGAATTGGAGCCGCTGCGAAACGACGCGTAGCCGGCGTCATCGAACACGAAGAGGTCAAAGGACCGGCCCTGAAGTTCCGAGAGATTTCCGCTCAGCCGCCCCGTCCCCAGGATGCCAAATTCGAAGAGGTAGACCTGCCCGGTGGGGACGAGGGCATTTTGGGCCATCCGTACCGGCTGGGCCGCGCCGATCAGGGTGATCGAGCCGAGGAGAATTTGCAGGCAGGCGATGGCGACGAGGAAGTAGGTGCGTTTCACGGGTCCGTCTCCTGGTCGCTTATTCCGCTCTTGATCGACACATCCTCCCGTGCGAGACGTGCCGCGGCGCCTCCGGTAGACCATTCGGCTTCCGCGATTTCGGAAGCCTTCGGCTCTCCAGGCGAGAGCATTCTTCCGGGTCCGTTCCGCAGGTCGAACATCTTGCTCACGTCGTGGAGGTCGGTGGGGCGCGCGCGATGATGACCGAGATATTGTCCGTTCCGCCTCCCCTGTTCGCCAACGCGACAAGGATCTCGCAGGCCTTTTGGGGATCGCTCGTTTCGACGACGACGCGATGAATGTCCTCGTCTTCCACGTGATTGATGAGGCCGTCGCAGCACAGCAAGACGCTGTCACCGGGCTCCATGGTGAGGCATCCGATGTCCGGCGTCACCTCCTCGTAGACTCCGAGGGCCATCGTGATCACGTTTTTCCTCGGATGGTGCTTCGCTTCCTCGGGCAAGAGCTCCCCGCGATCGACCATCTCCTGAACGAGGGAATGGTCCCGGGTCACCTGGAAAATCTCTCGTGCATTGACAATGTAGACGCGGGAGTCACCCGCATTCGCCACATGAAGGCTGCGACCATCGGCGACGGCGAGGCTCAAGGTCGTCCCCATCCCCTGGCACTCCGGATGCCGTTCGGCCTCCGCGAGAATCGCCTGATTCGCGCGGGCGACGGCGGCTCCGACGTCCCGGTAGTACGTGGCTCGCGGGATGTCCTCTTCGCTCGTCAACAGCGGGAGAAGCGTGCGTGCGACGGTCTGGATTGCAATCCGGCTCGCCACCTCCCCGCGATTGTGTCCTCCCATCCCGTCCGCGACCATGAGGAGCAGCCGGGTTCGGGGTTCGGACAGGAACGCCATCCGCAGCTCGACTGCGAGGATGCTGTCTTCATCGACCGGTCGGACCCTCCCTACGTTCGAGGCAAAGCCCACTTCCCCCCGGGGGGAGCGAATGATCGTATCGGACATCCTGGCGGACACTCCTTTTCCATCGGCATTTCGCGTCAATGTCACCGGCCCCCGCGTCGTCGGCCACCCTTGAATGCGATTGTCATGTACGGCCCGCGCCCCGGCTTGTACACGAGGGCGACGACATCGCCGTCGGTCAGCTTTTCGCGTTTGAATCCCGGGATCTGTCGATAGGTTCTCCCGCCGTCGTGCGACATCGCCGTGCCGTTCAAGCTCCCCAGGTCTTCAATCCAGCAGCGGCCTTTCCCATCCTTCAGAATCCGGGCGTGATGCTTCGACAGGTACCGTTCCGCATCGAGGATGCCGATCTCGGGAGGGTGCCCGAAGCCTCTCTTCGTGCAACTCTGGTCGCAGGATTTGTGGTCCCGGCCGATCTCCATCTCCCGCTTGACCTTGCACTTCTTTCCTAGCACCACGAGGTGCGGAAACTCGAGCGACTCCCCCGATCCGCCGGACATCGCTTGCGCCATGTCCTGGGCCGTAGGGAAGCGTTCCTTCGGGTCGAACGACATGGCCCGCGTCACGACTTCCGAGAGCTCCCGGGGGACGCTGGGTTCGAGGTCGCGGGGGGATCGGAAGAGTTCGGATTTACCGGCCGCGAGCTGTTTCATCGAAGCTTGGGGGTCTTTGGCGGTGAGGAGGAAGAAGAGGACCGCGCCCACGCTGTACAGATCGCTCGCCGGAGTCGCCTCTCCCAGGTTCTGCTCAGGGGCTCCCCAGCCCGGTGTGTAGATGACGGTTCCGGACCCGGTGAACTGGTGGAACTCCTTCTTCGCCGCTCCGAAGTCGATGAGGACGACCTCTCGGCGGGCGTCGAGGATGATGTTCTTGGGCTTCACATCCCGGTGGATCACGTTCCGCCCGTGGAGGTACGAGAGCGCCTCGAGGAGCTGGATTATGTGTCGAGTAGCCGTCGCCGCATCGGCTGGCTTATCCTTGTACAACTCCGCCAGCGTCTCGCCTTCGAGTTGTTCCTCGACGAGACAGAACGGTCCGAGGTTGGCCCCTTCGTCCAGATACCGGACGACCCTCGGATGGCCGGGCGAGCCGAGGGTCCGCAGGATCTCGGCTTCGATCCGAAGTCGTTCCTCGGATTGGGCGAGATCGACCCCGCTCGCTTCTTTCACGATGACGGATTGACCGCGCTTGGACTTGCCGAGATAAATGGTCGACATCCCTCCTTCCGTCAACTTGGAGACGACTTCGTAGCGACCCTTCCGACCTTTCAAGGTGCAGGGAAGGGAGAGGGTCATACCGTTCGCAGGCCTATCTCACCACGAACTGCAGCGTGACCAATTCCGCGACGTCAATCTCATCGTCGTGCTGGAGCTCGGTGCGGCCCGTCCCGGTGACCAGGATTCGGGAGCTGCCTCGGACCAGCCAGGTCTTGTTCGTGCTGGCCTTCCGTTGCACCATCGTCGTCCCGTCTTCGACGAAGAACCGATCGCCTTCCTGGAAGACCGTGAGATGCCCTCGCGAAATCTCGTTCGCCTGTTTCGGGTCGGGGAGGTATTTCGCCAAGTCCGTGCGGCCAATCAACCACTGGGACGGGGGAATCGGCTGCTCCGTGTTGTCGGGAAACACGAGGTAACCCGCCTTGGGCAGCGGGGCCGGGAGCTCTTCCTCGGGCTCCGTGGCCTCGGCCGGGCCTTCGTCCTCGACGTCTGCGAGGTCGGGGGAACTTTCGCCCTCCGGGTCCATCGCATCGGCGGAGGGCTCCGATTCATCCGTGGGTTGGAGCCCACCGGCATCCGGGCCAAACATCGAATCGACGAGGCTTTCGTCCTCGTTCGTCGGAGCGATCGAGCCCTCGTCCTCGGCCGGCATCGGGGCGAGCTTCAATTCCGACGTTTCGGCTTCGGGTTCAATCTTCGCGCCGCACGCGTCGCAGAATCGTGCGTCTTGCCTGTTCTCGCTTCCGCACGCAGAACACTTCGTCACGTTCATCACCGCTTCGGTTTCTTCTTCCCGATGATCGTCGTCGATTGCAGGAAGTCCTTCTTCGCGGCGTCGCTGAGCTGGAGCCCGCTCCGTGCGACCGTCGCCTGGGCATCCCGCATCGTCGTCGCGACGTCGCTCAGGGTGGGGTTCGCGCGAATCGCGGTCGCCGCGCCGGCATCCGTCGCCATGGACCGCATGATCGTCTCCGCCTTCTGGAGCGCCGTCGCATCCCTCGACTGCACCGCCCGCTGCATAAGGACGGTCGCCTCCGCCGAGCTCAGCAGAGTGCGTGGGTACGGGTTTGTCTCGGCGTTCGACAGCCTCGGGTCGTCGGTGAAATTCACTTCGACGTCTTGCATCACTTCGACCAAAGAGAAGCGAATCAGCGTCGCCTTCCCCGCGGGCTTCGACGGGACGCCAATTCGGAACACGAGCGTCTGCTCTTCACCCGCGATCAGGTCTCGTAACGGAACCGCATAGGCGGCTCCGTCGAACCGAGGTCGAGGCAGTCGGTTTAGGACCGGCTTGACGGTATAGGCATCGGCCAGCTCCGACCCGGGCATGATTGAGACTTTCAACTCGGGATTCGAGACGACGGTGCCCGCCATCTGGGCCGCCTGGTCCTGGAAAATCTGGGGGAGGTTGGCTCTTGCATCCACGATGTGGTGCCACAGCCCCCCGCCGGATTCAGCAATCTTCTCCAGCAATTGCTCGTTGTAGTCGGTTCCAATTCCGATCGCGGTGATCGTGATGCCGGATTCGCGAATCCGCTGTGCGAGGGTCACGAACTCCGAGCCGATCGTCTTGCCGACGGTGGGATTGCCGTCGGTCAGGAGCAGGACCCGATTCACGGTCCCGGGTTCCTGAGAGGCCCGGCGCGCCTGGTTGAAGGCGGAATCCAGCCCGTCGTACATCGCGGTGAGGCCGCTGACCGAGATGGCCTTCACGGCCGCCGCGACCTCTCGGGAGTTCCCGACTTGCGTCATGGGCAGCTGGACCGTGACGGTGTCCGAGAATGACACGATCGCTATCTGGTCGGTCGGGCGAAGCTGTTTGATGAGAGCGAGCGCCGCGGCCTTCGCCTGTTCGATCTTCTCGCCGTCCATCGAACCGCTCGAATCGATCGCGAGGGAGATGCTTCGGACGCGCCCCGCGATGACGGCGGCGGACGGGGTCAGGTCCACGGCAATGTACACGGAGGTGCCCGCATTCGGCTTCAGATTCGCGCGATTGACGGTGCACTTCATCGCCAGCGGCGATCGCCGCTGGGGGCGGTTCTGGGGCTCCATCACCTGTTTCATGTTCCCACCTGGGGGCCGGGCGATGGCGGCGACGCTTTCTTATGTCTTGCGTCCTCGTTCTCACGAACCGATGTTCAGGTTATTGCGTGTCCCTCGTACACGTGAAGAGCTTGGCCTTTTGCTCGGAACTTCGACGCGTTTCAAGATCTGCAGTCGGAACGCGCGGGACCGCGAGGGGAGTCGACTCGCGCGATGCAACCCGCGGCCGGGGTGAGTGTCGGTCCGACTCACCCGCAGAACGGAGCGAATCCGATGCGTGGGCCAGGATTCGAACCTGGGAACCCCTTCGGGAAGGGATCTTGAGTCCCTCGCCTTTGACCGGGCTTGGCTACCCACGCGCGGCCGCGCAGAGACCGCGGTCCGTAAAACCTTTCCCGTCTCGATTGAGACCCGCACACCAACCGAGGCTTTTTCGTGTCCGCCTGCTTCGGGGCCGCAAAGGGGCGTCCATGGTCCGATACTTCACGAAGGCATTCTTCGACGAACTCGCAGGTCGCCTGAATGCGGACCCGGAATGGGGAAAGAAAGCTGGAGCGATCGCCGCGAAGATCGTCCTCACCTGCACGGACCGCAGCGCGTCGTTCCTCCTCGACATTCAGGGGGGCCGGGTCGCGGTCCACGACGTCGCGCCCGACGTCCCCGCGGACTTCAAGTTCGAAGGGACCTACGAGGCCTGGACGCAACTCGGGAAAGGGGAGAAGGACTTCCAAGGACTCGTGCTCGGCGGGAAAATCCGATTCCGAGGCTCGATGCCGAAGGTCATGGCCCTCATGGGCCCGCTGAGCCGCATCACCCAACTCGCGCAACAGGTTCCGAAGGAGTTCTAGCCGCCGCCCAGAACGCGATCACGGCGACCAGAAGGCCCCCCAGTTCGAGGACGCCGAGCAGGAAGGCGGTCGCCACGAACAAGACCGTCCAGGTTTGCGACCCGATGAACGTGACGTTGTCGGGGCCGGGGACGACAAAGTGGCTCACGAGCCCGTACACGAAGGAGGCGCCCATGAGGACCGCGATGAGCGCCGCCGCGAGCGGTGGGTTGAATCGCAAGATGACGAGGGCGACGATCGGCCCGATCAGGATGACCCCGAGGATGAAGACGAGATTGAGACCGGCAGGCAGAACCTGAAGACCGAAATGGGCGGTCGCGTGCACTAAGTTCACGACGAAATGGGCTAGCACGACACCGATGAGGTACCGATCGAGACGTTCCATTCCTCACGACCCCCGCGTCGGAAAGCCCTCGGCCCGCCACGAGGTCACGACCTCTTCAAGGCCTTCCGCGTACGTGGGAAAGGAAGGCCGCCAGCCAAAATCGCGCCGGAACCGGGCGTTCGACGTCGCAAACGAGGAACTCAGGATCCGGGTCCCGTATCGGCCCAGGAACATCCGCGCGAGCCACCGCGGCATTCGGCGGGGCGGGCGGGCATCGAGTCGCTTCGCGATCTCCCCCAGGAACTCGGCCAATGGGACCGGCCGATCGTCGACGATGTGCCACACACCGGTCCTCGGCGCTTCCGCGGCCGTGACGAAGGCGCCGGCGGCGTCGTTCGAGTGGATCAGCGACCACACGGGGCTCTGGCGTCCGATCAGCACCGGGCGTCCTTTCACGATGGACTCCGCCAGGATCCTCGTATGCCAGCCGTCCGCGGAATAGAATCCGCCGCAGCGCAGAGCCAGGGTGTCGAACCCGTCGGCCGAGCCCGCCTCCCGGGCGATGTGCTCGCCGTCCAGCGCCGAGGCGAGGACCGGATCGTTGGCCGGCGGCGCGTCCTCGTCGAACAGTCTTCCGTCGAGCGTCCCCACGGCCCAGACGACGCTCTCTTGCAGAAACGCCCGAGCCCCGACGCGGGCAGCGGCCGTGACGAGCGAGCGCGTCCCTTCCTGACGGATCCGATCGTTCACCGCCCAATCTTTCGGCCCGGTGCGAACTTTCGTCGGAATCGCGGTCGCGGCTCGGATGATAATGTCGCATCCCTTGGCCGCCTGCGCGACGGCGTCCGCATCGAACAGGTCGGCCCGTCGCGGTTCGCCTCCGAGCGACCGCACGGTCGCTTCCGCGGTTCCGCTCCGGGCGAGCCCCACGACCGTGTGGTTGCGCGCGACGAGCTGCCGAACGATTCGGCGTCCCAGGACGCCGCTCGCGCCCGCCACGAGCACGCGCACGCGCGGGTCATGTCTATCAAGAGATTAAATATCGCGGGGCTCATCGTCCCGTGAGCGCGGCGGAGCGGAGACGATGGTCGAGTTCGACCTCACGGATGAACAACGGCTGCTCCAGAAGACGGCGCACGAGTTCGCGGAACGCGAGATGCGGCCCGTCGCCCTCGAGTACGACAAGAAAGGCACGGTCCCGTGGGACGTCATCAAGAAGGCGCATGCGCTCGGCCTCGACACGGCCTTCATCCCCGAGGCGTACGGCGGTGGAGGCATTGATTCGGCCCTGACCCACGTGGTCGTCAACGAAGAGCTGAACTGGGGTTGCGCCGGCATGGCGACCGGGTTGATCGGCGCGGGCCTGGCGTACCTTCCGATCATCCACATGGGGACCGAGGACCAGAAGAAACGGTTCCTGACGCGCTTCACCGGCAAAGAGGCGCGCCTCGGCGCGCTCTGCCTGACCGAGCCCGACGCCGGATCCGACGTCGCGAACATCTCGACGACCGCGAAGAAGGACGGCGACGAGTGGGTCTTGAACGGCGTCAAGCGCTTCATCACGAACGGCGGGATCGCGGACATCCACGTGGTCTTCGCGACGCTCGACAAGAGCCGCGCGCATTTCGGCATCCGGGCGTTCGTCGTGGAGCACGGGACGCCGGGGCTGAAGGCGGGCAAGGTCGAGGACAAGATGGGCGTCCGCGCGAGCCACACGGCGGAGGTCATCTTGGACGACTGCCGGATCCCGGAAGACAACCTGCTCGGCTCCGACGAAGGCACCGCGTTCTACGGGGCGATGAAGACGCTCGAGTCCTCCCGACCGCTCGTGGCCTCTGGGGCCATCGGGATCGCGCGGGCGGCCTACGAGTACGCGCTCGACTACTCGCGCAAGAGGAAGGCGTTCGGCACGCCGATCGCGAAGAAGCAGGCGATCGCGTTCATGCTCGCGGACATGAAGACGAAGATCGAGGCCGCGCGCCTCCTGACGTGGCGGGCCGCGTGGATGCTCGACCAAGGCATGCCGATGAACAAGGAGGCGAGCATCGCGAAGCTGTTCGCGGCCGACATGGCGATGGACGTCACGACGGACGCGGTGCAGATCCTCGGCGGCGCGGGCTACATGAAAGACGAGCCGGTCGAGAAGTGGATGCGCGACGCAAAGATCTTCCAGATCTGGGAAGGGACCTCGCAGATCCAGCGACTCGTCATCTCGCGCGAAGAGATCGGGGAACTCTAGGCTTTCCGGGCGAGCGCTTGGACCTTCGCGGGTTCCTCGAGGAGAGACCGTAAGAGCTTGCGGTATTCGCGCTCAACGTTCAGGTACTCGGTGAACTCCTTGTCCGTCATCGTCAGCAGCTTCGCGAGATGGGTGATCCCCTGTTTCACGAAGAAATCGACGTCTTCGAGACCGGCGATCGCCTCGGCCCACTCCGGCTTCTCGCCGACCGCCTCCATGCGCTTCTCGAGCTCGACGATGCGGGCCACGACCTCCGGATCCGTCCGGACGCGCAGCCCGATTTTCGCGAGGGCCTGCAACGCCTCCGTGGCCTTCTCCGCGGCGTACGCCGGGGACATCCCCTCGCCGTGGGAGAGGTTGAACATCTCCGCCGTGGCGCGATAGTAAGTCTCGATGAAGTGGTCCACGCGTTCCTCGCGAGCGACCTCGACGAGGTCGGCGTCGCGCATCTTGCGGATGTGATGGTAGATCGCCTGGGGCGTGAGCCCGAGCTCCGCCGAAATCTGGCTCACCGTCATCTCTTTCGCCCGGAGAAGATAGATGATCCGTCTCCGTGTTTCGTCTGCGAGAAGCTGAAATGCTTCGGGGCTCTTGATGACCTTGAATGCCTTCATTGGCCGCCTCCGGAACAATGTATGTTTGTGCTCTAACATAAATGTTTCCATAATTAAAACAAAGGCTTTATTAACGTCCATTGCAATCAACCAAACATGCATTGGAACAAGAGAAACAGACGATTTACGAAGCCAATTGATGAGACGAACGACGCCCTCCCGTCGGACTCCGCAGTCCGCTACGCTTGGGCCGTGCGCGGGCTGGATCCGTGGATCCGGAGGTGGCCGGTATGATGAGCATCCCTCCGTACACGTCGATATCCGCCGGGTTGCAGCGAACCCGGGCGACGGACCTCGACCGGTATGTTCGGGCCGAATTCGGGGACCGCGACGGCGCGTGGCTCGCTGACGGGGTTCGCCCGAACCACTCGGACCGCCGGTCGTCCAAATCCGAGGACGACGGTCGCCTGCTGCGCCGGTTGACGCAGGCGATTAGCACCTTTTTCCTCTAGATTTTTCATTCGCGCATCGTCAGCCTTAAGCGCCCCATCCACTGTTGCGCGAACGTGGCCATCCCTCAGGTCGGCCAACTACCCGAGCCCCTCCGACTCCCGCACGGGAGCGTGCGCGGGGCGATCGCCGTTATCGTGACCGCGGCATATGGGTACGTCCTCCTTCAGGGAGGGTCCACACCGACCGTACCGACCGTCCTCGTGAATGCCGTGGTCGTCGTCATCGCCTTCTACTTCGGGAGCCGTGCCGTCTCGACCCCGCTTGCGGTTCAGCCCGGCCAGCCCGCTCCAACTGTTCCGCACCATCCGCGACTGGTCCGGATCCTCTTGTTCCTCGGATTCGCGGGCCTCACCGCGTGGTTCCTGACCCGGAACCCTTCCCTGCAGGGCATTCCGGCCGACCTCCGGGCGGTCCTGCAAGTCCTCGCGGGCTATGTTCTCGGGGCCACGGCCTCCCGGCTCGTCCACCGTCGGGCACACGAGAGCCACATCCGGCACCGTCTCGCCACGTTCTTCCGCGATATCGTCGCGGTCGGCGCACTCGGCTTGACCGCGTACATCTGCTTCGCCCTGGTGACGAAACAAGGAGGGCTCTTGGCGGGCCGCGCCGAGCAAGCGCTGTCTCTCGTCGTGACTTTCTACTTCGGGTCGCGTGTGATTGGACATTGATTCCGGACGGGCGCTCCCGCCACGATCGCGGCAGCAAGACGCGCGTCAGAGTTTCATTTTAGATAGGCAGCGAGGAACGTATTTAGTTCGGCCCGGGAACGACGCGCCGTTCCCCCATGGACTCGCTCGCGATCGCAGCCGTAGCTGTCTTTCTTTCGTGCTTGGCGGGGTTCGCCTGGGGACGACGTCAATCGTTCCGGTCGGGAGCTCGGCGAGGAGACTGGCTCTGTCTTGCATGCGGGCAGCGCAACGAGTTCGAGCTGGACCGATGTTGGAGCTGCGGACGCGGAGCCGGGGCGACGGTCCACGATCCGAGCCACATCCCGCTGGCGCGACGGTGGCCATGCACCACTTGCGCGGCGTGGAACGGCATCGCGCGGGACGCATGCTGGCGGTGCGGAAACGCTCCCGCCGCTAGTGAATCTCCGGGGCTTCCTCGAGGATCTCGCGCTCCCGCATCTCGCGGCGCTTCCATCCCTCGAGCTGCCCGACAAAGTATGGGAGCAGACGCATGGAAACGTAGGAATTCATGAGCGGGATCCCGAGCTGCTCCGAGAAGACGAGAAGGTTGACCGCGTCATTGTACCGGATGCGCATCTTCATGTTCTCCGTGTAGAGGTCGAAGAAGAACAGGCCCCATAGGATCTCCTTGACGATCTGCAAGGCGCGCCTCCAGCGGCTCACGCCGTCCCCCAGTCCGAGCGGATGGTCGGGCGGCGCTAAACGTTTTCCTCCGCCGCCGGAGGCCTTTAGGGTGCACTCGCATTTCCGTCGGCCGTGGCGGATCTCGACCCCGGCTTGATCGCGGTGCTCGTCATCGCCGCCTTCTTTCTGGTCTGGTACTACGGTGCCTTCGTCTACACGCGTCGCCTCGCCCGCCGGATCGGGACAGAACTCAAGCGGGCCGTCGTCGGCTTGGGCGGGACCTCGAAAATCCAGTGGTTCGGGACGACCGCCTTCCGGATGAAGACGGAGGGAGCCGATCCGCCCTTTCAGGAATTCTCTCTCACGGTCACCCTGCGACCTCGAGAAATGCCAATCAACTGGGCGATCGGGACCGCTCAGGGCCGGCGAGATGCCGCGCTGGTGGAGGCCTCCCTCCGGAAGGACCCGCGGATCGAGTTCGAGCTCGTGGACCCGCAGACTCGTATCGGCCGGCGGAGGAGTCGCTCCAAAGCGGGCTGGTCGAACGTCTCCCTCGGTGGGAGTGAACTCCTCCTGTCCTCGGACGACGAGCGGAGTGCCCGTCGAATCCTGGAAAGCATCGACCCCGGCACGCTGGACCCGATCGCGGCCCTCCATGTGACCTCCGGGAAGCAGCCGGGCATCGCGGCCTCCGTCTCCGTGGCACCGGGGGCCGCGTCTCGAGGAATCGCGGCCATCCGGGCATTGGCGGAACGCCTCGCTGTCTAGTGGCAGCGCGTCCCCGCGAGAGGAGACAGCAGCCCTTCGAGAAGTTCCGGCGCTCCGCGGTGCATGAACCGGAGATCGACGAGACGCTGGGTCTCGTCGCACCGGTACGACACATGGAGCACGTGATAGATCTTGGTCCCCAGGAGGCCGAAGTGAGCCGAGCCAAGCGTGTACGCAGCCGAATGGCCTCCGATCTTGCACGTCCCGGGGTGGGACTCATCGAACTTCGGGGGCGGAATCGATCCGCGCGAGGTTCGCACGGACAACTCGATCGCCCGCCGGGCTCGTGCATCGACGAGGAGCCCCGCGGCCCGGCCTTCTTGGGCCCAACGCACGCCGTCGTAGGCGACCGTGTAGTCCACATCCATCGGATGTCGACCGAGGCGCAAGTCCCAATTGTCCGGAAGGCGAATCACAACAAAATTTGAGGGACCCAAGACGAAGTGCGTCGCAGCGACGACGTGATCCCGCGTCGTGGGCTTCATGCCGCGCCCATCAATTCGGCAGCGAAGGGCGGGGTGTACGTCATCATGTCCTCGGAGACCCGACGGACCATGTCGACCCCCGTGACCTCGGACGAATACAGCGGGATGTACGACCGGACGAGCGGACCCAAGTCGCGGTACAGGACCTTCATGTACGCGGTCTGTTCGTGGTACTTGTTCGCGAGGTACTCGCCTGCGCCGTCTTGCAGCGCGATCTCCGGGCGGAGCACCTCGTTCACGACGACCCCGCCGATCGGGATGTTGAACTTCTGGACCATGCCGATGAAACGCCGCACGACCGCAATCGGGAGCGCGAGTGGCAGTGTCACGAAGAAGAACGCGGTCCGTTCGGGATCTACGAGCACGCCTTTGGCCTTCTCGAACCGCTCGTTCATGGAAATGAGGTCCGCCATGAGCGGATCCTTCTTCACCTCCGCCATGACCTTCTCCTTCCGGAACGAGAGCTGGACGCGCATGCTCAACGCCTCCTTGCGCGAATCGATCATGCGGGTGAGCCAGAGGCCGTAGATCTTGCTCAGGCCGATCAGGCGCACCGCGTTCGCGACCGCCGCGGTGTCGAAGATCACGCGATCGTACGCTTCGCCTTCTTTGAGGATATAATCGACCATCCGATCGAACATCGCGCTCTCCTCGAACGCAGGGTTCGTCGCGGCAATCTCGATGAACGGCCTCGCATCGAGGGGGATGTCCGCCCACTTCAGGAATTCCTTGACGCGGCCTCGAATCGAATTACGGTAACGTTCCACGACCTCGGTCGTTTCCACCTCGACCGCATACACGTTCTTCGCGCCCTTCACCTCGATGACCTTTCCGCCGGAAAGGCTCTGGCCGAACAGGCTCGACAGGGAGTGCACCGGGTTCAAGGACGCGACCAGGACGCTCTCGCCTTGGGAAGCGCAGTGGTACGCGAGCCCCGCCGCGGCAACCGTTTTCCCGACGCCTCCCTTTCCGCCCGTGAAGATGTACCGCATCTTCGGCCGTTGTTCGAGGAGTTCGGGAAGGGTCGTCACACGGCATCACCTAGAGCGCGGGTCCGAAGAGCAGGTCTTGGGACACCCGCTCGATCATGTCGAGTCCGCGCGGTTCCCTCGGGTACATCGGGAGCATCGCAACGACCTTCCCCGCGAACTTCGATTTGATTTCATCGAGATATTTCCGTTGCATCCGCGCGCGGTTCCGGAGGAACTCGACCGCTTCGCCGCCTTTCGCCTCGGCGAGCTCCGCAGGGTACACCTGGTTCACGATCAACCCCGCCATCTGAAGGCCGAGGGCGTCGAACATCTCGAGCGCGCGCTCCGTGTCCAGGATCGCCATGCGCTCCGGGATCAGGACCATGAAGAAGGATGTGCGCCGCTGGTCGACCATGAGGTCCGTGAACCGCGTGATCTTCGCCTGAATGTCTTGAAGCTCCTTGAGGACCTCGTCCTCCGAGACCTTCGTCCCCTTCAAGGTCGCCGCGACCGCCTCGTACTCCTGGGCCTTCTCGCGCGCCTCCGTGATTTTCCCGACCCACTTGCTCAGGATCTCCGCCATCGCGATCATGCGAACGCCGTGGCCGAACGGCGGCATGTCGAACACGTACAGGTCGTGGCCGCTCGTGGACACGAGGTCGGCCATCGCGTCGTACGTCGCCGACTCGTACATCGCGGGCTCCGCTGACGTCGAGTCGATATATTCTTCGATTTCCACAGGGAGCTCCGAAAGCCCGTACATGGTGAGGATCTTCTGCTTGACTTCATTTTGGTAGTCGGCCACGCGCCGGTCCGCATCGATCTCCACCACGTCCAGGTTCGGGATGACGGAGACGAGCCCTTTTCCGAAAATGTCCCGGTCGAAAATATCGCTCAGGCTCGCCTGCGGATCTGTGGAGAAACAGAGCACGTTGCGCTTCCGTTTCGAGGCCATGTAGTGACTCAGGCCGGCGCTGCACGTCGTCTTGCCGAGGCCCCCTTTCCCGGCGAAGATCACGATCCCTTTGTCGCCTTTCTTCTCGAAAAAGGAGGCAAGGCCCATGGATTCCCTCAGAAGACTTGGTCGGTGAAGTCCCGCTCCCGGAATACGCGCTGCTTCCAGCTCTTGATGTTCGGGACCGCGTACGGCAGAATCTTGAGGGAGTAGTACGGGGGAATGACGGGCACGCCGAGCATGTCTCCGAGGGTGATGAACATGAACAGATGCTCGAGGTACATCCGGGTACGGAGCGCCGCCGTGACATGGCCATGGGCCGCCATCCCGTAGAAGACGCCTTTCGCAGCCTCCTTCATCTTTCCGCCGCGGCCTTTCGGCTTCGGTGCGTCGTTCGATTCAGTCATCTCGCCTCTCTCCTCCTTTCCCGATGCGCGACGGGCTCAAGAGCCTTGTCGGTGCGGCTACCTCTCTCGCTCGCCGCCGTCCGCAGCCGCGGGCGCCCGAGCGCGACGCTCCGCCATGCTGCTGCGGTAGCTGCGGAACAGCCGGACCGCCATCGACAGGCCGACAGCGAACAACACGGTTCCCACGGCGACGAAGACCGCATTGATTGCGACGGCCACGAGGATGTAGTCCTTCGTGTTAATCGGCGGCCGGACGTTCCGGAGGACCCATGAGTTGTCGTTGTTCAGGTACGCCCAGACGGAGTACAGGAACGTCCCGGTTTGCCACACCAGTGCCGCCAAAGTCGTCACGATCATGAAGACCCCGGGGATGAGGGAGAACCTCGTCGGGGCGCGCGTCCTTGCGAGGTGGATCGTGATGAGCATGATCGCAAGACCCGCAAGGAGCTGATTCGCGCCACCGAAGTACAACCAGAGGGCCCACCAGCTCCCGGAGACCGCGAATGCCCATGGGATGCCGAGGCCGACCACCGTCGAGACGTGCTTGTTGCCGAACACGTGGAACCGACCTTCGCTCCACGATTCCGCGGCGACGAGGCGGAAGAATCGCGTGACGAGCGCCTGAACCGTGAGCGCATAAATGATGAGCACGAGGCCGAAGAACGTCGTCAGGATCGGAGCCGTCAGACCACCGAGGAACGGCGTCGTGAGCGTGACCGCGCCCGCGACCCAGGCCGCGACATTCGTGCGGCCGACGAAGAAGCTCGGGGCGAGGACCATGTACGCGATCAGCGAGGCGAGAGCCAGGAGTCCTTCCGAGAGCATCGCTCCGCCGCCAACCGGGAGGGCGTCCGTTTCGATGTCCAGCTGTTTCGCCGACGACGAGCTGCTCACGAGGCTGTGCCATCCGGAGATCGCGCCGCAGGCGATCGCTACGAACAGGATTGGCCAGATCGGCCCGAGGATTCCCTGGGGATCAAACCAGAACGGGCCGGCCGGCATCTGGATGCTAATCGGGGTAGGTGCCCTCGGCAACGTCAACCCGAGGAAGCTGGCGCCCCAAAACGGGGTCATGAGGGCTCCGAAGAGAATCAAGAGAATTGCCGCGTAGGCCGGGTAGAACGCCAGGTAGTTCGTCGGCTGGACGAACATCGGAGTCGGAAGGACCGCGGCAGCGTACAGGATGACGGCGGCCACGAACGCCCAGATGGGGATGTTCCACACCCCGAAACCAAGGGTAATCGGGAAGGCCACGCCCAAGTAGATGCTCAGGACGACCACGGCGAGTCCGATTCCGGTGACCGCGAAGACGTTCATCTTGACCCGGTACAGGAGCTGGCCGCAGAGCAGCCCGGCGAGGAGGATGCCGACCGTTGCGACGAACGTCCCCGGGAACGCGTTCCAGAACGACGCGATGAGGGCAATGAACGTCGCCGAGATGATGATGAGGTAGAACAGGACGAAGGCGAGCAGGTTTGTCCGGCCCCGGGCCCCCGTGAACTCGTATGTAATCGGTCCGAACGAACGTCCCTCTTTCCGGACCGACAACATCATCGCGCCGTAGTCTTGCAGCCATCCGATAAAGAAGTTCCCGCCGATGATCCACAGGAGGGCAGGAAGCCATCCGAACGTGATTCCAATGAACGGACCCAGAATCGGTCCGAGCGCCGCGATACTCTTGAACTGATAGCCCCAGAGGACGTACCGACTCACGGGAAAGTACTCCACGCCGTCCATGTACATGTGCGCCGGCGTCGCCTTCTTCGCGCTGGATCGCCACACGTTCCGGTCGATCCACTTTCCATAGCCCCAGTACGCGACTCCATACAGCCCGATCGTGACGACGACCCACAGAAACGGAGTTGACAGAATGTCGACCACGGTACCTCCTCCCGCTCCCCGAACCCCTGCGAGGAGCTGCCACGGGTATTCTTGTCAGGCCGCTTAAACGTCACGTTTACCGGCCCCGGCCAAACCCGCCCGGATGCGCTAGCCCAACCCCCCGGATGCCCCCTCGCCGCCGCGGAAGACAGATACCATGGTTCGCCGTTTCGAGAACGTGGTGACGCGCCCCCCGCGGATCCAGCTGCTCGGCCTCCTGCCGGCGATCTTGAAGCCGTGCGGGCCCGCGTGCGCCCAGCCATTCACGAACCGGAACGTCGAGGCACTGAGGGACGAAGAGTGGGACGAGACCCCGGCTTTCGTGCTCGAGAACGCGGATCGGGCGCATCGGATCGCGGAACACCTGTTCCGGGATTTCGGGGACCGCGTTCGGATCGAGGTCGTGGGACTCGATTCGCCGAGGGGTGTGTGGCTCGGCCTCCGCCACCGTGTCGGCAAAGGCTTCGCAGTCATCGTGGACGGTCGCGATGTCTTTCGAGATCCCCGCGACTACGATCCGGTCAAGGGGGCGGTCTCGCGAGCGCTCTCGGCCCGTCCGTCGCCCGCATGATCTTGCAGCCCCCTAAGCAAGTGGCGCGGCTCCCGGCATCTCCGGTCGGAACAACAAAGGCAGCGCCGCCAGCCAGAGAATCTCAAAGACCAGGGAAACGATTGAAGGCAACGTGGCGACGGAGCCGAACACCGCGAACGCGAGGACGACCGTCAAGCCGAGATTCTTGAACGACGAGAACGTGGTCACGGCCACTCGATCCGCCCATGGGATGCGGAGCGCCCGCGTGAGCAGGAAAACAACCCCACCCAATAGGAAGGTCCGTCCGAACGAAAACAGGGCGAGAGACGTGATGAGCTCGGGATGGGCCAATAACGGTCCGCGGGTGGAGCCGGCCGTCGCCACGACGAGAAAGAAGAACGAGATGCTCACCCCACTACCGCGAAAACTGACGACTCGGGGAAACCGCCGGAGGAACCGGGACGCGATGAGCGGGACTCCAATCAGCAAGACCGTTTGCAAGACGAGTTCTCCGAACGGCGCGGCTTGGTTCGTGAAAACGAGGGTGATGGCCGGTACGAGACCGAGGCCGAGCAGATACAGAAGGGCCAAAGCAATCACGGACTGACGCGTATCTCCTCGGAGGATGGACGTAATCGGCACGACGGCGATGGCCGGGGGGACCGCCGCCATGAGCACCCAACCACTCCGGATTTGAGGATCCGGACTCAGGACGGCGAAGGCGAGGATCAGTCCGCTCAGGACGACGTAGCTCATCCCGAAGGCCACCAAGAACGGTCGCAGCTCAGCGCGCGGGGAAATCCCGGAGATCGAGATTTCGGTCATCGAGAACGTCATCCCGAGCACGAGGGCGACCTGCGAAATCTCCTTCGAGTACGCGGGAAAGCCGCCCGTCGCGAAGCCGATCACCAGGCCCGAGGCGACCATCGTCGGGAAGCTGCGCCACGGGCGGAACACGTCGGCCGGAGACGGACCCGCGTTGAAAAGCTTGCCGCATCAGAGGGCCGCGAGGAAGGCCCCGACCATCGCGAGGCCAATCGCGAACTTCTGCGGGAACGTGAGCCGCTCGTCCATCCAGAACCGCCGCACCAGGATCGCGACGATCGGGTACGCCGTCGTGAGGGGCACGACGATCGCGATCGGACCGAGCCCGATCGCCAGGAAAATTGTAATCCCGGCGATGCTAAAGAGGAACAGCGACGGAATCGCCTCGCGGATCCCGGCACGATCCCAGGAGCCGCTCTCTCGTAAGCCTCTCGAAGCGACGGCCAAGTAGATCGGCGTCGAAACGAGAACGTAGATTCCGGCATTTCCCGCGAAGCCGAGCGCGTCGATCGACATGCGCTCC
>Ga0209158_1000853_pt1 | contig 21363 bp, 18 predicted proteins | sample GraSoiAngelo_140_FD_185897 | JGI IMG/M metagenome (GOLD analysis project Ga0209158, IMG submission 185897) | Grasslands soil microbial communities from the Angelo Coastal Reserve, California, USA - 14_0929_12_30cm (SPAdes) (version 2) | ecosystem: Environmental > Terrestrial > Soil > Grasslands ...
CAACAGTTGGTATACCGCGTCGTTCGTCCAGGACAATTTCCGGGCTTTTCCGCGCCTCACGTTTAACCTTGGATTGCGCTGGGATATCCAGACGCCGCCAACCGATCCCGCGAATCGCGAATCAACCTTCGTACAGGGCGTGCAGTCGAGGGTGAATCCCTCGGCCCCGCTGGGTGTGCTGTTCCCGGGTGATCCCGGCATCACCCGTGGAATCGTTCCGGTGCGCTGGCACCACGTTTCTCCCCGAGTCGGCATCGCCTGGGATCCGTTCGGCGACGGCAAGACCTCCCTCCGGGCCGGGGCAGGAGTCTTTTGGGGCAGCACTTCCGGCAACAATTGGAATATGACTTCGAACTTCGAGCCGTTTGCCATCCGCCTCAATCCATTCCCCAACGTCGGAATCGTGACGACCTCGGCGGGGAGGGCGCAGGGGGCGACGCTAAGCAACCCGTACCACAACTTCCCCGGCGGCAACCCGTTCCCCTACACCGGCAAGTTTGTGACCGGAGGCTCGATCTTAGGTGTGTCGCCGAATTTCCAGTGGCCCTATTCGTACCAATTCAATCTTTCCGTCGAGCGGCAGATCCTGAGGGACTTCAGTGTCTCCGTGGCATACGTGGGGACATTGAGCCACAACCTTCCGTTCGCGGTGGATGTGAACTATCCAACTCCTTGCCCGATTCCCCCATCCGCTTGCAGTGGTTCGGGTTCCAGTGTGCTCTCCCGGCGGCCCATCGACACCGGTACCCTCGGTCAAATCTTTGTCGTGGGGTCCAACCAGCACGCGGCGTATCACGGGCTGCAGATCACTACCGCGAAGAGAATGTCGCACCACCTTCTGTTTAATGCTTATTACACCTATAGCAAGACACTGGATAGCGTCGAACTGCAGAACAACACAACGAACCCCACGGCCGCCGGCCAAGTGCCGCAGAATTATCGGAATCTGGCCCCGGAGAAAGCCCGCGCCGATTTTGACCTGCGCCACCAATTCGTGGCCTCGGCGATCTGGCAGGTAGACTACTACAGCGGGCAGAGTGCGGTGCTGCGCGGAATCCTCAACGGATGGACGATCTCACCGATTGTGATGCTGCGCAGCGGCCTGCCATTTACGGTCGTCAGCGGGAGAGATAACAACCTGGACGGCACCAGCGCCAATGACCGGCCCAACCTGGTGCCCACTATGAACGCCGTATTGGACTCCCACCGCTCCCGCGCGCAGTTGGTAGCGCAATGGTTTAACACGGCTGCGTTTACTCAGAACTGCGTCGGGAACACGAGCACGCCAACGTGCCTGCCGACGGACGGAAACGCGGCGCGCAATCTGCTGGATGGCCCCGGCTTTCGGGACGTAGATCTGGCTATCTTTCGGAACTTCAAGATCAAGGAGCGATTGGATCTCCAGGCGCGCGTGGAGGCCAGCAACGTATTCAATACGGTGAGCCTGAATAGTCCAAATGCCACTCTGACCTCGTCTGCGTTTGGAAAGATTACGAGCGCGCAACCCATGCGGCAGCTTCAGCTTGGCCTCCGTTTGACGTTCTGAGCGCACCGAAAGGCTTGGACGCAAATTGGCCGATGAGCCACGTTGGTTCCAGAGGGACATGAAAAATATGCTCTAGAGCCCGCAACCGGGGAGCTTTGCGGAGTGGCCACGCTGGTAAGTCTGCCAGCTCCCTTCAGGCGCATTCGTCATTATCCAAGGGGAGGACTTTTCGCTATGAGTACAGAAGCACGGGTCGTGTCGGAAAAAATGATCTTCCGCAAGACCAATGTACACACTGGGCGACGCATTGCGGTCTCGCCCAGCAACAGTACAATGCGGCATCTCGCATACGGCCGCATCATCCTGAACGCTTCGCATCCTTCGGTGGCGTTTGCAACCGGTGACCGTGAATCCGGCCTGATTTGCCTCGCGGGCGAGGCGCTCGCGATAGTCGGGACGACGGAGACACACCTCGGACAGTATGACGCCATCTACATCCCGCGCGACTCTGCGGTCGATGTGAGGACCGGCTCGTCCGTGGATATCGCCGAGTTCTCCGCAGAAGTCGAGGGACGTTACCCGCTGCAGGTTGTGCGCTATGCGGACATCTCCAAGGATCCAGGGCTGAAGTTCAGCACCGGTGGTCCAGGCTCATCGCGGCATCTGCACGTGCTGCTCGCCAAGAACATCGAGGCCGGAAGACTGGTGGCAGGCTTCACGCACTCCGATCCGGGCAACTGGACGAGTTGGCCGCCGCACGAGCACGCCACGATGCTCGAAGAAATGTATGTGTATTTCGACATGCCAGATCCGGCGTATGGAATTCAGCTCGTTTACAGCAACACCGAGTATCCCGAGTTCGTGACCGTTGTTCGCGACGGCGATGCCGTGCTGATGCCCAGTGGTTACCACCCGAACGTCTCCGTTCCGGGCCACCGTATTTGTTTCCTGTGGGCGATGGCGGCGCACCGCGAGGTCGCAGATCGCCAGTTCGGCGTGGTCAACGTGCAGCCGGGGTTCAACCAGGGCAGCTCGGGTCTGGATGCCGGCCGCGAGAGGTAGGACTCGCGAATCACGCGATGGACGAGCGAAATTCCAGCGCCGGGGCTGAAGTGGCCGCATCGGTCCGTGCCGGCGCGACCGCGGCTGAGTCGCGGCCAAAGGCCACGCGCATGATTCTCGAGGCCTTCCAACTCACCGGCAAGAATGCATTGGTAACCGGCTCCCATCGTGGATTGGGCGCCGGTATCGCGCTAGCGCTGGCCCAGGCCGGGGCTAACGTCGCCTGTCATGGGAAAGACTCGGATGGCAACAGCCCTTGCGAGAGAATCCGTGAATTGGGGAGGAAGTCTTCTTATATCGCGGGCGATATGGCGGACCCGGGGGTGTATTCGAGTCTGATTGAGAAGACAATCGAGGAATTCGGCTCGATCGACATCCTCGTCAACAATGCGGGCACGATTCGCCGGGCGCCGGCGGCCGAGTTTCCGCAGAAGGACTGGGACGAAGTGATCGCCGTAAACCTCACGGCTGTGTTCCGGCTTTCGCAACTCGCCGGGCAGCACATGCTGAAGCGGGGCGCGAAAGGCAAGATTCTGAACATTGCCTCGCTGCTCTCGTTTCAGGGGGGAATTCTGGTGCCCGCTTACGCCGCGGCCAAAGGAGGCGTGGCGCAGCTCACTAAGGCGCTCGCGAACGAGTGGGCACCCAAGGGCATCAACGTCAACGCCATCGCGCCTGGCTATATGGCCACGGACAATACGACGGCGCTGCGCAACGACCCGGAGCGCAGCCGCGAGATTCTCGAGCGCATCCCCGTCGGCCGGTGGGGCGAGCCCTGCGATCTGGCCGGCGCGGCTGTCTTTCTCTGCTCCCCGGCGAGCGACTATGTTCACGGCCACGTTCTGGTGGTGGACGGCGGCTGGATGGGCCGTTAAGCCCATTGAGGTGGACTGATGGAACTGACGATCAAACCGAAACAGGAATGCCGCTGGGACCTGGTGAGTCTTGGCGAGTCATGCTTCGGTTCGACCCGGGTGAGAAGGCATCTGGACGACGCGTAGATTCGAGGTGTACGAGGGCGGGGGCGAATACAACAACGCCCGCCGGTTCCTCGCAATCGTGAGGCAGGCGCGGACGCGACCGGTTCCGTCGAGCACGGCAGCCACAAGCGGTGTATCACCCATTTGAAGGGAGCACTTATGGCCACACAGGAGCAAGCCTTTCCAAATCTGGTGGTCGTCAAGAACAACGAAGCGCGGGAGTCGGCGCCCGAGCGCGGCCTAACGCGCAAGGTGCTGGCGTTCAACGAAAAGCCTTTCTTGGTGGAACATCAAATGCAAAAGGGCTGGGTGGGCGCAGCGCACAGCCATCCGCACGAGCAAGTGGTTTATGTGGTTCGCGGGCATCTGAAGGTTACCTGCCTGGGCCAGACATTCGACGTCCGTGGGGGCGACAGCTTTTTGGTGCGCGGTGGAGTGACGCACGCCGCGTCAGCCGTAGAGGACTCGCTCGTCGTGGACGTCTTCACGCCGTGCCGCGAGGACTACCTCCGGTAACGAGGTCCGTCCGGAAAACCCCCGGGAGCAATCGCATTGACGCAGACTCCATGCGTGGCCCACACGTTTGCCGACGGCATGATGCACCCAGGCGAGGCGCCGGGGCTCGGAGTTGACATCGACGAAACGCTGGCGGCGCAGTATCCGTATCGGCGGGCGTACCTGCCGATCAACCGCGTAAAGCGCAAGACGGCGCGGATCACCCCATGCTGCCGTGGGTGCATATCTCACGAACTGCAAGGAGCGAGACGTATTCCTCTTGGCGCATCAGCCGAAGGAGCGCATGCCGTCATGAATCGAATTCTTGCGGCGATTTGTTGGATGGGACTAGTCACTGTGGCTGGTTCGTCCGCACCTGCGGCTCCGCCGAGACAGAAGACGGACCAGGTGCAAGCGACTCCGGCACAGGTGTCCGCGGCAGATTTGGACCGCGAGATCCGGCAGTTCCTCGAGCGTGAAATCACCGCCCACGTCGAAGACATCAAGACTCTGGATCCGCCGCCGGATCGCGTTGTGGGCGCTCTGACGACGGGTGAGTTTTCCTGGGGAACCTTCATGCGTGCGCTGGCCGCCTATGCGGAGCTCTCCGGAGCTCGGGCGATTGCGGGTCGCGACATTCCGACCCTGATTGGGAAGATCGGATTAATCGAGTCCCGCCAGAGTGGAAAAGCATTTGCGCAGCTCTATGCGGCGCTTGCTTTACGCCACTTCGGCACCGACCTGAATCGCAACCCGGTGTGGCAAAGTTTGTCGCCGGAGGAAAAGCAAGCCTGGCGTTCGCTTCTGGACCCCGGGCGCTTCTATGACCGCCAGAGCCGCCGGGTAATCAATCTCCCGGAAAACTATCTCGGGGTGGCTTCGCGTATCGCCGCCATCAGCTATCAGCTTGGCATTATCACGGGCCGTGCCTACGTGGACGATATTCTGGACCGAGCGGCGCAGCAGTTCACCAGCGGGGCCCTGTATGCCGACGATGCGATTCCGACCGGACGCTACGACCGGTATTCCCAGGAGTATGCGCGGTACATTTATGACGCAGCCGAGACATCTGACCGCAAGGACATCCTGAAGGCGATGGAGCCCACCCTCAAGGTTCAGATGCAGTTGTGGTGGGACTTGCTGTCTCCGGATGGCTACGGCTATCCGTGGGGGCGGAGCTTGGGCGCCATCGGATACATGGATACGGTCGAGATTGTGGCCTTCCTGGCAAGGCACCCGCAGTTTCGGCCCGCTCCGATGTCCCAACTCGCCACGGCATACTATGTCGCTTGGCGTTGGCTGCGCAGAGACTTCCAGGACAACAAACACGTGCTATCGGTGTTTGCTTTCGGCCGCGGCAACTATAGCTACATCAACAAGGAGCGCGAGTGGCAGCAGACGAGCGGCTTTTTCGGCAAGCTGACTGGTGCTCATCTCGCCTTCGCAAAGGTGCTGGCCGAGGAAAATATCATTAGCTTTGCTGCGCAGTTACATCTCCCGAATATCGCCCGCTTCGAATTCTTCCGCCGCAATCCCACGAGGCAGTTCGGCGTGTGGGTGGTGCGGCACGGGCAGATGCGTTTCGCATTGCCCTTTACGACGGGGCCAAAAGCCGGCGTCACGGATTACCTTCCGGCCCCGCATGGCGTGCCTGGGTTCGCGGTCCCCGTCGAGCAAGTGTACCCATGCCTGGTTCCATTTCTCGAGCTTCAGGACGGCACAGTGATTGTGGCCTCGGACGGTGCGGACGCGATTCAGCCTTCAGAAAACGGGCACAGCGTGACGGCGACTTGGAAACGCTGGGCAGTAGCAGGCAGGAAGGCAGGAGCCACGATCGACCCGGGAATCAGAGCGAGCGTGGCTTGGCAGGTAAATGGGAATCACCTCCGCCGCACCGAGACTCTGGTTTCTTCCAAACCGCTTCGCTTGCGCCGGTGGTGGGTGGCCATCCCGAGCACCGCAGACTATGTCTTAACAAATGTAGAAAAGGGTTCACGCGTGGACCGTTTCGAGTCACGCGAGGGGACACTTGAGTTTCGCGTTCTGCGCTCCGACTGGACCATCGAATCACAACTCACGGCGACCGGCGACTCGGCGCTCGGTCGCGGCGCTCGCGGTCCGATTCCTCTCATTCTTGTTCTTACCGCACCAGGTTTCGCCCTCGACCCGAGCCGGCCGCTTAAGTGGGAGGTTGACCTCCGCGCCGTGGCGCCGCCAGACGAAACTCCGTCGGGTGCGGGCGGGCCGTAGTTTCCTTGTGTCACACTTGATTGAGCGGAAGTGACTTACCTAACTTGCAGAAGTAAATTTGGCCGGTAACGGTCGCGATTGTAAAGCCCGCCACATCCACCTCGATTGGCCGTTTAATGATCGTGCTTGCTCAGGTTGTTATTTCTCAGCCGTCAGGAACTTATCCTGATCTACATAAGCCTTCATTCAGGGCAAAGGAACAATCCAAACCTGGGATTTTTCCTCGCCTCGGAGCCGGTCGGCCAGAGCCTCCGCCTCAGCTTTCGTACTCGCGGGGATGCGAACGCGGTACACCGTCTTGCCTCCCACTTCAACGGGCGACAGTATAGGTGGAGTCGGGTACCGCGCGGCCAGTCTCGAAGCCAAAGCTTCTGCGAAGGCACGGTCCTTGTACGCGCCGACTTGCACGGCAAAGGCAGGCTGATAGGGGGCGGTAGTGGTGGGGAGGGCAGGCCCAGTCTTAGCAGCTACGGCCGTCGAAGGCGGCCCTTGAGGTGGGAGCTGACTCCGCTGGCCGCCTGTCGCCATCTCTTTTCTCTCTGCCGCTGCAACCAAGCTGCCGTCAACCTTGGTGCGAGAGATTGTCGGCCTGCGCCCGGTCTGAGCCAAGCCATGCTTAGCCTTCTCGCGCGACGCGGCCAAAATTGCTGCCGGTTTGCTCTCTTGCCGCAGAAGATCTCTCGTACTGGAAACGATGCGCAGATCGTACATTTCCGCCGGCAGGCGCCTTTGGTCCACGGGGATGACCCCCACGGCCGCCTGGTTCAAACCATGGTCGGGAGAGAGGAAGATGCGTTTTGTCTTTGCGAGTGCTGGTTCAAGAGGCTCCCAAAACGGCTCTAGCAATCCTGTCCGCCCAGCCGTGGCGCGGTTTGCTTGCTGCTTCACGACTCCCTCGGCAGTTTGACCAACGCTAGCGCCGGGTCCCACCGGTTGGCGAGGGTCGTGCGGCGCGCCGCCTGCCAAGCTCTTCCCGTCGCCCAGAAGCACGAAGCTGGGCGCAGTCCTACTTTCCGGCGTGACGACCAAGGCGGCGTAGTAGCTCGGCCCACTCGCATGCTTGCGGTCCTGGAACGGGAATCGCACCAACTCGACTGCCGCTTCTCCCTCTTTCAATGCCTTCTGGACATCTCTCCAGGTGACTCGCCGGAGGGTTCTACCTTCTGTGGAAGCTAGGAGACCCTTCTCCCAGAGCAGCGCGTCATACATCTTGCCGACCAGGGCCGGATTCTGCTCCTGGTTGGCATAACAAAAGCTGAAGTAGATGGGCAGGAACCACGTCACCAAATCCAGAAACCCGAGTCTCTCTTTCTCGCTCAGTCGGTCGAACCGTTTGCTCAGATTCTGCATGCTGCGGTCCAAGAGGACTTCGGCCTGTCGAGGCTGCTCCCAGTCGTAATAGAGGATGCCCAGGTTCATGAGAGTTATTTCTGTGATGGGGTGCTCCGGCCCCAGAACGTTCTCCTCGATCCTCATGGCCCGCTGGTAGAGGGATTCTGCTTCCGCATATTGGCTCTCGTCCTTGTACACGCCGGCAAGATTGTTCAGCAGGATTGCCACGTTGAGGTGGCCGGGCCCGAGGGCTTTCTCCAGAATGGCCAAAGCCCGCCGGAAGAGCGGCTCAGCCTGAACATTCTGGCGTTGATCCCGGTAGAGCAGTGCCAGGCTGTCGAGCGTGTTGGCCACTTCGAGCTGCTCGGGTCCCAAGGCCTTCTCTTGGATGGCCAAGGCCCGCTTATACAACGGTTCGGCTTCCGCGTACTTGCCCTGAGCCTTGTAGAGCCCGGCCAAGTTGTTCAGGGAGTCGGCAACGAACGAGTGTTCGGACCCCAGGGTCTTCTCCCGGATAGCCAGAGACCGCTGGTACAACGGCTCGGCGTCCGCATACTTGCCCTGAGCTGCGTAGAGCTGCGCAAGGTTATTCAGCAAGTTGGCCACGTCGAGGTGCCCGGCTCCCATGGCCCTTTTCCGGACGACCAAGGCCCCGTGGTACAACGGTTCGGCTTCCGCAGACTCGCCAGACCCTCGGACCTTCTCCCAGATAGCCAGGGCTCGCCGAAACAATGGCTCGGCTTCTGCATACTTGCCCTGGTCTTTGTACAGGACCGCCAGGGCGTTCAGCGAAGTGGCGACATTGATGTGCTCGGAGCCAAATGTAGCTTCAGCCGCCCGCAAAGCTTCCTGAGCCCATTGGACAGCCTGGGCGTAATTACCTTGCTGCTGGAATGAGAAAGACCGAGAGATCGACTCCTCCCAGCGATCTTGTTGCGCGCCGAGAGGAGAAGCCAGGAGCAGAGCGAGGGAAATCGAAGCGAGGACGACAGAGGCGTTGCTGCGGAACCACATTGGCAACTCCCCTCCGGCTCCAGCACACTGTGGCCCAGGGCAGGCAAGCAGAAACAGTTCCAGAGATACAGAGGCGAGCCAGAGTGACGGAGCGCAGGCAGCCTGCGCTCTGTCACTCTCTGGTCAATCCCCCGGCTACCTGCCGAACCGGAAAAGGACTCCGGTCGTCACGCGCAGGTTGTGCTGCACAACGTGCCTCGGAGTGAATTCCCGGAAGCGGCTGAGAAGGTATTCGATCTGGACGAGACGAATACCGACGTGCTGGCTAGCAATCACGTCGATACCTCCGCCCACGCTCATGGCAAAGGCATTGTCAGTGACCCCCCCGGGAAAGCCGACATGTGCGCCCCCGAACAAGATCTGCCCATAGGGCACAACCTTGTTCTCACTGCGCCGGTAGCTATATCGCGGGCCAAACAGGTAAGTGATGACCGTGGAGTCCACGCGACTGCCCCTGACTGTCTCCACGTGGTAGCCGCCGAAGTCGCCTACAATCCCGAACGAATTGGTCAGGTTATAGGCGAGCGACGCGCTTCCGCCGTGCAGGTTGACGATGGGCGCGCCTGATGTGTCCGGGGCGGTCCGCAGGTAGGAATAGCCGAGTGAGGCATCCATCTTCGGCGTATCCTGCGCGGCAGCCATCCGGCCCAGCAGAAGCACCATCCCCAATCCCAATAGACACGCAAACTTTCTCATACACGCCCCCCCTGGAGTTTTTCGATGACCGAGTCGGGCCGATTCGCACCTCACGAGTTGCCTGGAGTATGCCGGGCGTTATAAACACTCCTCCCTCGGGTTGGGTTTGACTTTGTCAAGCTTTATAGACTGCGGCCGACCAGGGAAAGGCCCGGCCTCGTTCGGGCCTACAGATACAACATGAGATTGAGACTTTGTCCTCTAGCGAGGCCGGGGCGAATTTTGCTCCCCGCCCGTCGCTGCTGTCAAGAGCTTTTTTAACTGGGAGTAGTATTACCTCTTGATATAATTAACTCTAGAGTGGACAACTTGTCCACCGGACTGAGCCCTCCCGCCGTACTCCAAAGGACTCGAACGACAAACACCCAATGTTGGCTGCACTGAGAAAAGAGAGCCCACCCTCGCCCCAGCGGCGGGGCGAGGATGGGGCACCCAAAGAGGTGCGGCTCCAACTCATACAGCTCGCCGGTCGGCTACAGAGTTGATGCCCGATGAACTCGCGGCTTTTCACTTCAACGGCTGAAGCCGCTGAAGGGATAATACGCAGCCACTTTGCGTAGTATTACGGACGGGCAAAGATAGCGCAAATCGGCGTGCCGCGAGAATCGGGCGGTTCGAGGAAAAGCGCAGATTTGGTTGCGGAAGAAGAAGGCGCTCTCACCTGCGACACTGCCGCACACTTGATCTCAGAGCTGAAGCTCCGACCCCCTCACTTCACTGTGTGTTGTTCTAGGGCTTCTGACTCAGGACCAGTACCTTTTTCTCAAAATTTCTTTGTTACTTGTCATTGTGCCGGAGATATGTAAATCTGCCCCCACGTCCTCCGCACTCCGTATTGGTTATCCCATCTCCTATCATCTAGAAATTGGGGCTGAGGGGAGAGAGTTCATTAGAAAAGCATTCTGGCTGGGGTTCTTCATCGTTTGGCGTCTTCATCTCATGTGCCAGCGACACAGGGCCCGTGGGTAGCCGTTGTGTGACCACGACGACCCCCGCTGGTGGCCGCGCTGACGAAGTGAGCCCTTGCGAATAAATCGCGTTTGTTGACAACAGACGTTCCATTCCATCCCCGGAGGGATAAGGACAATGTACACAGCACATTATCAAGGGCCGGCTGGCGTGGCCGTAATCGCCGCCCTCGCCCTGTTGTACTGCTTGCCCGCTTTACTAGCCTATGCCAACAGAAGGAAGCACGCCGGGGCGATCGCGTTGCTGAATCTCTCGTTCGGCTGGACATTTCTCGGCTGGGTCTTGGCCCTGGTCTTGGCGTGCGTGCCCGACCACAGCGCAGCCCCAGCATCAGCGCCCGCGCCGCAGGCACTGGTGTTCGCTCAGGCCGCTCTCAATGAGGCAGAAAACTAACAAGATCGCACCAGCAGAGGCGAATACAGAAATTGAACCGACGTTATCGCTGCATCCGGCGGGCGTTTCGTTCAACGTCCGCTGGCACAAACCAAGCACTCGTAAGATAGTTTTTGTCTCCTGAGACAGCTTGGTTCCGCAACGCGGGCAAAAGCTGGGCTGACTGGCCGGCTGACCTTATGGTCGCGGCCCGGGCAGCTTACCCCATCTCCTGCGTCTCCTTGCCAAACCAGCCAACCAACCAGTCTGGCCGCGCATCGCGGACTCGGGCTTAGCAAGACGGCATCAAATAGTGTCAACTCCATACATCTGCCAGGTGCTGTGCGACTGGTCGTAGCGCCAGCGCCTGCCTTGAGCCCGCCTCGGTGGGTGAAGCGTCTCGCCGGTGCTATGGCAAGCGCATCGAATGGTCGGGGCCAGGGTGTCATTCCGACGAGCCCGCCGCGGCGGGCGACGAGGAATCTCTCTGAAGGTTCCCTGCCATGGACGCAGAGAACAAGCAGGAGAAATTCCTCGCTTCACTCGGAATGACCCCAGGAAAGCCGATCCAGTTGTCCAGTGCGCTATTCCTCTTCGGCCAGCAAGAAATGGAGACGCCCCACGGCGGGGCGCTTCCTTCGGGAGCCGCCTTTTTTTGTTTTTCTCTGATGATAGAATCCAATCCCGCAATTGTTCAGGGGAGGATGGGGGAGCGCATATGGAAACAGTGTTACAGCTAGTCGTCGCATCTGGTATGGCATTAAGCCTCTACGGTTTTGTGCAATTGGCGACTCGGACCCTGGTACGGGAAGAGAAGCTCGCTCCGTTCTGGTTCTCGCTTTATCAAATCGTTTTTCTTCGGGAAGTGCCGTCTGATTCCGGGGGAGGATTCAGTACCCCTCCTAATCCAGACCGTAAAACCAGAGCCGGCTGGTTCTGTTTGATAACTGGCTCTCTCGTCCAGTTGGTTGGGCAAGTGCTGCTTCCACTGGCAAATTAGGACACTACCGGCCATTGGCCCGATTATCGTGACCGACAAGCGAGGCGATTTCGAGGCCCCGCTCCAGCGGGCTTATCCATAGCAACATGGAGGAAAAAAGCATGAAGGCGCCGGGAAAGAGAAATATTCGTAACGCGATCGTGCTAGCGGTGCTGTTGGCGCTCATCCTGCCACGCTTGACGGACATCCTTGCCAATTTCATCATCGATTACAACTGGTGGAAAGAAGTCGGGCAGGTCTCCACATGGATCAGCATGTTGTGGTATAGCATTGCCCCCTTCACGGCGGGCGCCTTGGTAGCTTTCACTGCGCTGTGGATGGCTCATGCGCGGGGGTTACACTTCGCCGGCGTCCGCCGACAGGATTTCCGCCTGTACTCCCGGCTGGTTCCGGTGGGGCTGGCCGCAGTGGCGCTATTGTTCGCCTCAGCCTCGATTGACTACTGGACGATCATGCGCTTCTTCGGGTCGCGGGGGGTCACGCTGCCCCCCGACGCTTGGAAGGACCAGGTTTTTTCGCGCGCCCTGCCGTTTTACCTGTTCGATCTGCCTTTCTATTCGGAAGTACTCGGGTTTGTATTTGTGCTGGCGATTCTTTGCGCCGCGGTCTTCTGGGCCACGGCCCGGGGATGGCAATTATGGCTGCGTGGCAGGTCACCGAAAACTTTTGATCTGGGGCCCCACGCGCTGCTGCTGCCGGGCGCCACCCGTACCGGCTTCGTCCGCGTAATCGCCGTAATTCTGTTGCTTAGTCTTGCTACCTGGTTTTTTCTCGGCAACTACAAGCTTTTGTTCAACTCCCACGCCTTCATGACCGGCGCAGATTACGTGGACGAAAAGGTTACCCTTCCCTTGCGCTGGCTCCTCATTATTGCGGTTTTAGCGGCGCTCCCGCTGGCTTGGACGTCGAGATACAAGAAGGCGATAGCCCTGTTAATTGCCGCTTTTATCCTGCAACCGGTCTTGCCAGGGATCGTTCGCGCCGTCTATGTGCGACCGAATGAGATCTCGATCGAGCGACCTTACATCGAGCGCCATATTCAGGCTACCACGGTTGCCTTCGGCCTGAATCGGCGCGCCACTGAACGTCCCTTCGCTGCTTCCGGGCAAGAGACGATCAATGCTGTGCAGGACGCCACGCTGCTCGATAATGTTCGTCTTTGGGACCTGCGCGCCTACAACGCAACGATCACCCAAATCCAAGCGCTGCGCCCGTATTACACTTTTCCCGACACCGACGTTGATCGCTACTTCATCAACGGCCGCATCAAGCAGGTACTGCTCTCCCCACGCGACATCGACGTCAGCCAATTATCCGCCGAGGCGCGCCAGAGCTGGATCAATCCGGGATTCATTTATACGCATGGCTTTGGCGTGGTCGTATCGGAGGTCAATAAGATTACACCCGACGGCCTGCCGGTCCTGCTCATCGAAAACGCCCCGCCCGAAATCAAGTCTCCTGGGTTCCGGCTCACACGGTCAGAGATCTACTACGGCGAGAGCACTCAGGATCCGGTGTTTGTGCACACCGCCCGCGAGGAGTTCGATTATCCTTCCGGCGACCAGAACAAGTATTCGACATACCAGGGCACGGGAGGTTTTCCCGTTGGCTCTTTTCTGGTGAAAACCGCCGCGGCGATATCCCAGGGTGAGCCGAACATTATTTTTACGGGCTATCTTACCGGCCAGAGCCGCATGATGATCCACCGCAAGGTGCAGCGAAGATTGGCGCATCTGGCCGGCTTCTTGCACTGGGACGCTGACCCCTACCTGGTGATTACCGATGACGGCAGGTTAGTGTGGATGGTGGACGGCTACACGACTTCTCTCTGGCATCCTTACTCGGCGGCGCTTCCTGTGACCGGGCTGGACGAAGGCGCCAACTACATTCGCAATGCGGTGAAGGCCACGGTGGATGCCTACACGGGGAAAATGTCTTTGTTCGTATTCGATCCGAGCGACCCCATCATTCAGGCTTTCGAGAACCTGTTCCCGAAACTATTCCAGCCCGCTTCCGAAATGCCCCCCGACCTGCGCCGGCACGCCCGCTACCCCGAGGTTCTTTTTCGCACGCAGGCCGAGGCTTACCGTATTTTTCATATGCGCGATCCGCAGGTGTTCTACAACAAGGAAGACATATGGGAAGTCGCGAACAGCCTGCTCGGCCAGTCTGGAAAACCTGTGCCCATGCAGCCCACTTACGTAGTGGCCACCTTGCCTGGGGAGAAAGAACCCGAGTTCCTGCTGACCCTGCCTTTCACCCCGCGGGGCAAAGACAATTTGATCGGGTGGATGGCTGCCCGCTGCGACGGGGATCAATTGGGGAACCTGATTTATTTTCAACTCTCGAAACAGCAACTGATGTACGGCCCCATGCAGATTGAGTCGCGCATCGACCAGGACCAGAACATCTCCAAGGATCTCAGCCTGTGGAACCAGCAGGGCTCGCACGTTCTGCGCGGAAGCATCATCGCTCTGCCGGTGAGTGGCGGCTTCCTCTACGTCGAGTCCATTTACATTCAGGCCACCGAGGCCCGTATGCCACAGCTCAAGAAAGTTGTACTGGCCATGGGTAACCGGCTGATTTATCGGGATACCTTCGAGCAAGCCCTGGCCGAGCTAACGGGCGGTCCCGCGCCAGCCAGGACCGCTCTCGCCGCGGTTACATCCGCCCCTGCTCCGGCGGCCACTGGGCAAGGTTTCCCCGCGCTCGCTGAACGCCTCCGCCGTCTTCGGGATCAGGCCGCACAACTGACCCGGGAGCTGGAGACGCTGGAAAAAGAGACGCGCAAGAAATAGCGCCTCCCACGAGAACACTTTATTGTATACACGCTAATTGCGGCGCCCAGTCAAAAGAATCCCGGGAGGCCGCAGAGGAAATTACGTTGTGGTACTATAACCCGCATTTGTTGGAGGAGTTATGAAGCGCCGATCTGTCGCCCTTTTTGGCAGTTGTCTGCTGATGGCCGCTGGTGCGGCTGCGCAAACGAAGCCCACGGCCTGGACAGCGCCGTCTGGGGAGCAAGTGAACGCCATCTATCCTGACGTCGAGACGCTTTACCTCGATCTGCATCGCAATCCTGAGCTCTCGCTGCATGAGCAGCAGACGGCAGCTAAGCTGGCCGAGCGCATGAAGGCGTTGGGATACGAAGTGACAACGGGAGTGGGCGGGACCGGCGTGGTGGCCGTCCTGCGCAACGGACAGGGCCCCACGGTCCTACTGCACACCGACATGGACGCCTTGCCGGTGGAAGAGAAGACCGGCCTGCCCTACGCCAGCCAGATCAGGGTGAAGAGCGATTCCGGCACGACGGTTCCGGTGATGCACGCCTGCGGTCACGACGTGCATATGTCGAGCTGGTTCGGGACTGCCAAGCTTATGGCGACGAATCGGCAACGCTGGCACGGGACGTTGATACTGATCAGCCAACCGGCCGAAGAGATCGGCTCGGGCGCAGCCGCCATGCTCAAAGACGGCCTGTTCACGCGCTTTCCGAAGCCCGACTTCGCGCTCGCCATCCACGACGACGCTAGTCTGCCTGCCGGTCAGGTCGGCTACACACCCGGCTATACCATGGCCTCGTCGGATTCGGTGGACATCACCATCTTCGGGCGCGGTGGCCACGGCGCGGAACCGCAGAACACGGTTGATCCTATCGTGATCGCCGCGCGCACCGTGCTGGCGTTGCAGACCATCGTGTCGCGAGAGAACAATCCGCGCGACCCCGCCGTCATCACGGTGGGCACCATCCACGGCGGGACCAAGAACAACATCATTCCCGACGAGGTAAAGCTTCAGCTCACGGTGCGCTCGTACAAGCCAGAAGTGCGAAAGCACCTGCTGGCATCGATCGAGCGCGTAGCGAGGGGAGAAGCGCTAGCTGGCGGTGCGCCGCGCGAGCCGCTGGTGAAAATCGAGCCCGCCGCAAACGCGACCTACAACGATCCTGAGTTGACTAAACGCCTTGTCACGGCGCTGCGCAATACGCTCGGGCAGGCGAACCTGGTCGAGGTTGTGCCGAGGATGGTGTTCGAAGACTTTTCGGAGTTCTCGCTCGCGGGCGTGCCCTCCGTCATATTCTGGGTGGGCGGGGTAGAGCGGGCGAAGTTCACCGCCGCGCAGCAGTCGGGCACGCCACTGCCGGGGCTGCATTCGTCGTTATGGGCGCCTGACCGTGAGCCCACACTGAAAACGGCGATCACGGCGGAAACGGCGGAGCTGCTGGAACTGCTGGGCGCTAGGCCGTGATTATAGTCGCGCCAATTCCCTTCTCATACCTCACATGGCGCGCCGTCCCGACCTTAGTATCCCGCAAGGTGCCCCTGTCGCATTGCTTGGTCGCCCTGCACACCGCATTCGGACAGCAGCAACGGGATATAATAATCAAGAGTTAGGACGATGGCGAACCCCACGATTACCATTCCGCTCGACCCGCAAATTGGCCCGATTGTCGCTCGGGGAGGCGGATATGGCGGACGAAACTTCCTTCTCTTTGGAGGATTCGTCTTTGTGCTTAGCTTATTTGATATCGCGGATGCAAACCAGTGTGGCACCTTCGGATTGCCACCGCGTCAGGAGAATCATGGGCGACCGAGCCGCAGAGAAGAACATCTTTGAATCTTTACACAGAGTCAAGCCTGATTTCGCCGGCGAACTCTTGCGGGTGTGGAATCAGCCGAAACAAGATCCGCCAGACATTCTTTGTACGACTGCTTCGGGCCGGACGATTGGCGTAGAGCTCGGCGAATGGTTGAATGAGGACCAGATAAGGGACAGGAAGGGTCTGGAAGCGATCCAGAATTCGCTACTGAAGGCAATCGGGAAACAGCCAGACAATGGGTTCGAGAATATCTATTTCGCATGGCCGTGTCCCCTCCCGAAAGCTCGTGTGAAGCCAGCCGACGCCTTAGCACTTCGAGAGGAGATTCTCAAGCTTGCAGAGGGTGTTGATCGCCGGTGGGACCAGGAGCTGGATTGGCAGTCGCCGCAAGGCTGCTTCTTCGATGACTTCACAGGATACCCGACGGTCGGGAAGTATCTCCAGTTGGTGAGGTTCTTTCCCCGGCGCCACTACGAGGGTTGGCCGCCGTATGGTCGCGTGGTGAAACGGACATGGCCTGCTGGGTGTGACTGGCTAGTTTTCCGCCCGGCCGGTGGTGCTTATAGTCAGGACGCAATGGTGGATGCACTGTGGGCTATCATTGCCAAGAAGATCGAGAAGTACGAAGCGAAGCCTCCACAGGTACAGATGGATGATTTCTACCTTCTGATCCACTACAATCAAGCGTTTCTCTACAACACACCGGTTGAAACGCTGTTCTTCAAGTTCGAAGACGCGGCCCGTGCTGGGTCGGCGTTCATCGGTGAGGACCCTGGGATCTTCGGGAAGGTATTCCTTATGCTGGCGTTCCAGCCAGGAGAAAGGGTATTTCAATTGTACCCGGCATGAGGAAGGCCAAAACGACATAGCTCTCAAAGAAAGGGATCAAAAGTTCTCAAGCATCCAAACGTTGCTATCAGAAGTGGCGCTGACTGCGAATGCAAGGTGCCTACCATCGGGAGATGACACTGGCAAACTAACGTTTTCTTTTTCCTTTTTCGGCTGCCATAGGCCGCGTGCGCGGCCATTCAGATCGACGTATAGCAAGGTCGATCCTCCTGCGCGTACACTTGTGAGAAAAAGACCGTCTGAGTGGGCCGACCAACCCACGTCTCTGAGACCAGCCCAACCTTCGATTTGGACATCGCGAAAAATGGCCCCATCGGGTAGGTCGATGATCGAAACGCGACCCTTACGTGGATTGTGCTGGACCACCGCAATTTGCCGACCGTCCGGCGAAAGGTCCCAATCGTAGCCTTCAGACTGGTCAACCTTGACCTTAGTGAGCGGGCGAAGCCTCCCTTGGGCTGGGTCGAAGGCCGAGAAGACCAGCTGTTCGCTTTCTTCGCGACTCAGCACACAAGACATCACCTGGCGGGCACAACGGAACTCGGAGTTACCACTTGTGTCTCGCAGCACATCCTGTGAAGGTCCACCCAGGATTGGGTAACGCATCAAGTGCTTCGATTTTGGTTGAAGACCGCCACTGCGGGGCCACGCCCAGTAGAGAATCCAAGCACCATCGGGTGCCAAGCGGGGTTCGGCCTTCATTTCGGCACCCGGAACAAACGCTTGCGCAGGGCTCCCATCCACGGGCTGTTCGAAAATCTCGTAGACGCCATTGGGGTCCGAATAGAAGAGGACAGCTTTGGAATCTCCGGTCCAACCTGTTGGCCGATCATTAGTCTGCCTCAAGACCAACCCTTTGGGCTTTCTCAATCCGGTGCCCCTTCCTTCGAGTTCTCCCACGTAAATGTCGTCCTGACTTTTGAACTTAAGGTAGGCGAGATGTTTTCCATCGGAGGTCACGCTCAGATCAGAGAAATAAAAACCCGTTTCTTTGGTGAGGCGTTTGGGCTTCTTGGTGAATCTCCAAATCAGCGAGTTCGGCTTGATTTCCCAGAGGTTGGAGTAGGCTGCTTCGCGCCCTCCCTTTTCCCCAAGCGAAAAGACAACGCGGCCATCACCGGTCCAGCACAAAGCGGGGCTTAGCACCAGCAGGGCTCTATTCGACAGAACCGGCCTAGGCTTTTTCTCTTTCAGATCGAGGATTTCAAGCGAAGCTTCACAGTCATCAGGCGCTGAACATGCCTTGATGTAGGCGAGACGGTCAGCTTCGGGAGACCAGGCGAGTTGCTCGAACCATTCCTCTTTTCTTTGGGCCGTAAGAATCACGTGGGGTGTTTCCCCGTTTTCGCTCATTACCCAAATCTCGCGATCATCCGCGCTTATGAAAGCCACATGCGAACCATCTGGTGACACAGCGGGCGCCAGACCGTGGTCGCTAAGCTTGCGAGGGGTCTTGTCGGAAATGGAGATGGACCAAATGCTAGTGGTTTCCCCCGACTCGGCCGACCCACTAACTAGAAAGCGAGTTGAATCCGGGAACCAGGCAACCTGCCATTCAGCGGTTTCAAACCAAAAATGCTGTTGTTGCGGTATTTGAATCGGTTCTGCGTTGCTGCTTCCCAAGACCTTCAAGAAGATGCCGCTTATGTCTACATAAGCGAGATATTTCCCGTCTGGAGAAACAGCAGCAGCATTAACTGGAGTATTTGCCCCGTTAAACGTAAGTTCTAATGGTGGCGGCTTTTGCTCGCCCGCCCGGCGCCAAACGAACCAAGCCACACCAACCACTACGAGTAGTGCCGCCAAGGTTCCGACCACTCGCCGCCACGGGAGAAGCAGCAATCGTATTCGGGAGATCTTTTCCCATGGCAGGTGAATCTCGTAAATGTTCACGGGCAGTTGGATGTTCTTGAGTTCGCTCTTGCCTCGTTCGAGGATCGGCAATTTAATCTTGTTTCTAATTTGGCGGGCCACGTCCTCGGATAGGCATATGCCCCCGTGTTTCGCTAGTGGTTCAATACGAGCGGCGATATTTACGGCATCACCGAATACATCGTCTCCGTGATGCACCACGTCCCCGACGTGCAACCCGATGCGGACCAGGATTTGTCTTTCCCTCAGTGTTGCTGAGTTCCGTTCCCGTAGTCTTTCTTGAATCTCGATGGCACAGTCAGCAGCCTGCAGAGCACTTGCAAACTCCACTAGGAAGCCATCACCCATCGTCTTTATTTCTATTCCGCCATGTGCGGCCAAAACGGGACGCACTGTGTCCACATACTCATGGAGCAACTCCAGCGTCAGCGCCTCGTTCTTCTGCGTCAACGCACTGTAACCAACCATGTCGGTGAACATGATGGCTGCGAGTTTTCTGTCCTGAGATTCACCCATGATTAGTTTCTCCCAAAACTCTCTAAGAAGTAATCCCGCCCTATCCAGCTTTTCCGGGCATCTTAGGCCGCACCCGCGGGCAAGTCAACGCGCAGTGCACAAGTGCCCCTCGAAGCTTTCGGTCTGAATCAATCCGGTGGCCCTGTCCGCCCGACGACGAACTCGCGCATGAGCTGGATAGTTTCGTTTAGGGGACGACGCCGATGCCCACTTGCCCATCGGCAATCAAGTGGCCCGGCTGGTTTAAACGCTGTGGTGTACCCTTGAAGCTGCTGGTCGCTTGCAGGAAATGCTGGTTGCTGAGGGAATTTTGGAAGAGGAGATTTTCAAACACTTCAAGCGGTGGCACACCGGCGGGCACAAATGAGTGCTCGGAAAGACTCCCTGCTAGACTCCAGCAGCCTCTCGGTACCTGTAATTGGATAGCGATTCCGAAGAGTGGAGAACTGAACAGCGGATTTTGAATGACTGCTAAAGATTGGCAACACGGGTATAATGGGGCCATGGCGAACCCCACGATTACCATTCCGCTCGACCCGCAAACGGCGCGGGCATACGAGTCCGCCCCGCCAGAGGAAAAGCGGAAGATTCAGGCCCTGTTGAGCCTTTGGCTTCGCGAGCTCGCTGCCGGCGAATACCCGTCGCTACAGCAAGTACTCGACGAGGTCGGACGTAAAGCGAAGGGTCGGGGACTCACACCGGAGATGCTGGATTCCCTCCTGAAGGGCGCGTAGTTGCGCTGCGTCTTCGATACGAGCGTCATCGTCAGTGCGTTGCTCCTGCTCGATTCGAAGCCTCGCCAAGCTCTTGATCTGGCGCTCCAAAAAGGAAAAGTCCTGCTTTCTTTTCCAGTGCTCGCCGAACTCTACGAGGTTCTAGGCAGAAAGCGGCTCCGCCGATATATCGATGAGGAAGACGTTCGCATTTTTCTCGCCGCTCTGACGCGCGAAGCTCAATGGGTCGATGTGGATGTGCAAATAGCAGCTTGCCGCGATTCCAAGGACAACAAATTCCTCGAACTCGCTGTGAGTGGCCATGCGACCCATATCGTTACCGGTGATTCTGACCTTCTCGCGCTCGATCCCTTCCAGGGCATTCAGATTCTTCCTCCCCACTCGTTCCTAGAATTGTCGTTACCTCCGGCCTCCCAGCCTTAAAACAACTCGACACACCCCTAGTCGGCAATCATTCCCTGGATAAGCGAATTCCGTCTGTGGTGCTAGTCTCGGGGTCAGAAAACACGAAGAACACGCAACAGGGCAGGGTAAAGCGAGGGATAATCCTGTTTTTGATAGGGGCTGCACTTGGACTTGCAGCGGTCTGGCGCCCGTTGAAATCCGCAAGTCCTTTGGAATGCGCACTTGTGAGATTTCGGTCGCTAAGTGCTTTACAATCCGCAGTTGCGAAATTAAAGGACTTAAAGTTCCTTAGAATGAACAGATACAGAAAAAATGGGGGGTGGACACCTCCAAACCGGGAGCGCCATCGAGAATGGCGGTTCCGCAGTCGCGGCTTCTTGCCCACCGCCCCTTCTAAACGCAAGTCGGGTGGCTTGATGAGATTCAGGGTGCAGGTTGCGCTTGCGCCCAGAAAATGGAGGTGACACCGTGCAGAGGTTGGCGAACAAAGTTGCCTTGGTGACGGGCGGGAACTCTGGGATCGGACGCGCAGCGGCGCACGCATTTGCAAGAGAAGGAGCTAAGGTCGTTCTAGCGGCTCGCGGAGTTGACCGTGGCAACGCGGTGGCCCGAGAAATCAAGGAGAAAGGCGGCGACGCCATCTTCGTGCAGACCGACGTCTCCAAAGCGACCCAAGTCGAGTCACTAATTCACAGGACGGTAGAGCGGTACGGCAGGCTTGACTGCGCCCT
>Ga0209158_1000854_pt1 | contig 21362 bp, 18 predicted proteins | sample GraSoiAngelo_140_FD_185897 | JGI IMG/M metagenome (GOLD analysis project Ga0209158, IMG submission 185897) | Grasslands soil microbial communities from the Angelo Coastal Reserve, California, USA - 14_0929_12_30cm (SPAdes) (version 2) | ecosystem: Environmental > Terrestrial > Soil > Grasslands ...
ATGAAGTGGATCGGACGGGGATCCCCACTTTCAAACAAGGTCATTAGTGGGGGGCTAATATAGCGAATCTACGAAACTTGCGAAAGAGACCACGGGGTCAGACGACCAGCGTCAAAATCCTCGACACAATCTCCCGGGCGGCGTCCGGGTGCCCCCGCTCCCGGGCCCGGGCGGCGAGCGATGCGAGCCGTTGCTCGTCGCTGACGAGCTCGCGCACCAACTGGGCGAACCGCTGGGCTGCGAGCTGCTCCTCTGGCAACAGCACCGCGGCGCCCGCGGCCGCGAGCGCGCGCGCGTTGAACGTCTGGTGTCCGGCGGCGGCGGATGGCAGCGGCACCAGCACGCTCGGTTTTCCCCAGGCGCAGAGCTCCGCGATCGTCATCGCGCCTGCGCGGCACACGACGAGATCGGCGGCGCGATACGCGGGTGTCATCGGGTCGAAGAACCCCTGCACCACGACGCGGCCCGGGACCGCGTATGACGCCAGCGCGGCCGCGTGCGCGGCGCCCGTGCCCCACAACACGTTGATCTCGCCCAGTGCCCGGCGCTCGAGCGCCGCCGCCACGGCGTAGTTGATCGCGCGGGCGCCCTGGCTGCCGCCGACCACGAGCAGCGTCGGCCGGCCGGCCTCGAGCCCGAAAGCACGCAGCGCGGCGGCCCGGTCGTCCGGCTCTCGACGTGGCGGCGGGCGGATCGGGTTGCCGAAGCAGTACACCTCGGTGGTCGCGCCCGGGTGCAGCCGCGCCCGCGCCTCCGGAAAACCGAGGTGCAGCTGCCGCGCCCCGCGCGCGAGCCAGCGCGACGTGAGCCCCGGAAACGCGTTCTGCTCCTGCACTACGGTCGGGATGCCGGCGCGCTGCGCGCGCAGCACGACCGGACCAGCGGCGTAGCCGCCCGTGCCGATCACGACTGCCGGTCGCTCCGCCGCGAGGATCCGGCCGACGGCGCGCCACGAGCGCCACGCGACCAGGGGCCACCGCAGGTTGCGCCACCAGGCGCGGCGGTGAAGCGGCTCGATCGGCACGAGGTGGAAGCGGAACGGATGGCGCGGCAGCACCTCCCCCTCGATGCCGCGCAGCGCGCCGACCAGCACCGGCTCGACGTCCGGCCGCGCCTCGCGCAGCGCCTGCGCCAGGGCGAGCGCGGGCATGAGATGACCGCCTGTTCCGCCACCGGCGAGCAGGATCTTCATCGCGGCCCTGATTTCGGATTGCGGATTCCGGATTGCGGATTTGGACGGGTGGGTTCGATCTGCGGTGCCAGGTGCGCGCCTCGACGACCGTCCGGTCCGATCCGCATTCCGCAATCCGCAATCCGCAGTGTCACGCGCCCACCGCCCGCCGTCCTCGCCCCACGCTCGCCAACACGCCCGTCGCCACCAGTGCCACAAACAGACTCGAGCGGCCGTACGAAATGAACGGGAGCGTGATGCCGGTGGCGGGGAGGAGCCCGAGGCTCACGGCGATGTGGAGCAACGCCGCGAACCCGATCAGCGCCGTCAGCCCGACCGCGAGCAGCTGGCCGAACGCATCGCGCGCCGAGCGGGCGATGCGGAACCCGACCCACATGAACGTGCCGAACAGCACGACGATCGCGAGCACGCCGAGGAAGCCCCATTCCTCGCCGATCGTCGAGAAGATGAAGTCGGAGTAGGCGTACGGCAGGTAGCCGAGCTTTTGCTGCCCCTGGCCCAGCCCGACGCCGAACAGCCGGCCGGACCCGAGGCCGACGAGGGACTGATGCACCTGCCACGTCGCCTCGGAGGGCGCGCTGCCCGGGTTGAGGAACGTGAGCACCCGGGCGAGCCGGTACTGCGCGCTCGCGACCGCGCCGAACGCGAGCGGCGCGGCGCCGACGCCCACGAGCAGGAAGTGCCCGATGCGCGCGCCCGCCGTGAACAGCACCGTCCCCGCGAGGATCGCGACGAGCAGGGCCATCGACAAGTTCGGCTCGAGGAAGATCAACCCGACGAGCGGTCCCAGAATCACGAGAAACGGCAGCAGGCCCCGCTGGAACGTGCGGATCTGCTCGCCCTTCTTCGCCGCGAGCATGGCGGTCCAGACGACGGCCGCCAGCTTGGCGAGCTCCGACGGCTGCACCGTCACGACGCCGAGGTTCACCCAGCGGCGTGCGCCGTTGATGGTGGGCGCGATGCGATGCGTGAACGGGAGCAGCGGGATGACCAGCAGCAGCGCCGTGACGCCGAGGAGCGGCCAGGCGGCGCGGCGCCAGACGTGGTAGTCGCTGCGGGCGAGCCAGGTCGCGACGAGGCCGCCCACCACCGCGCCCACGAGCTGCCGCAGCGCGAAGTCGGCCCCCACTTCGCCGCCTCCCGTGGCGACGAGGCTCGACGCGCCGTATACCGCGACGAGGCCGACCACCACCAGCACGGCCGCGAGCACGGCCAGCAAGCGCGTTTCCCACTGGCGGTCGGTCACATCGCCTCCACGAGCTGCCGGAACGTGGCGCCCCGCTCCTCGTAGTTCCGGAACATGTCATAGCTCGAGCACGCGGGCGACAGCAGCACCACGTCACCCGGCCGTGCGGCGCGGCGCGCCCGCGCCACGACGTCCTCGAACGTCGTCCCCCGCTCGAGCGGCACCACGCCGGCGAGCTCCCGCTCCACGAGCGGGCCCGCTTCCCCGAACGCGATCACGAGGCGGCACCGCTCCCGCAGCCGCGGGGCGAGGCCGGTGTACGGCTCGCCCTTGTGGCGCCCGCCCAGGAGCAGCACGAACGGCCGGTCCATCGCCGCCACCGCCACGGTGGTCGAGGCGATGTTGGTGGCCTTGGAGTCGTTGATCCACAGCACGCCGCCCACCTCCCGCACGGGCTCGAGCCGGTGCGGCAGCGCGCGAAACGATCGCAGGCCCCGGGCGACGGCCTCGGGCGCCACGCCCGCCGCGCGCGCCGCGAGCGCCGCGGCCAGCGCGTTCGCCACGTTATGGTCGCCGAGCAGCTTGAGCTCCCGCCGCGGCAAGAGCGGCGCGTCGCCCAGCTTCAGCAGCTGCGCCGTCCCATCGTACCAGCCGTCGGCGCGGCACGTGAGCGAGAAGCCGACACGCCGCCCCGCCGCGCCCTCGGCGAGCGCGAGCACGGCGGCATCGTCGGCGTTCAGGACCCAGACGCTCTGCGCCGTGGCGTTGTGGAACAGCAGCCGCTTGTCGTCGTAGTAGGCGGCCACCGACGGGTAGCGGTCGAGGTGGTCGGGCGCGAGGTTCGTAAGGACGCCGACGTCGGGGGCGAAGTGCGGGCTGTCGTGCAGCTGGAACGAGGACACCTCGACGGCGAGCCAGTCATAGCGGTCGCGCCCGACGGCGATGTCCGCGAGCGGCCGGCCGATGTTGCCCGCGGCCGTGGCGCGCACGCCGGCGGCCTCGAGCACGTGCGCCACGAGCGCGGTCGTGGTCGTCTTGCCGTTCGTCCCGGTGATCGCGATGCAGCGCGCGCCCTCCAGCGCGGCGAAGCCGATCTCGATCTCCGACACGACCGGCACACGCGCTGCGCGGGCGGCGGCGACGGGCGGTGCGCCCGGCGGCACGCCGGGCGAGACGACGACGGCGGCGGCACCGCGGATCTTCGCCAGGTCGTGGCGGCCCAGCTCCACCTCTACCCCCGGGAGCCCCCGCAGCTCGGCGAGCGCGTCGCCGCCGTCCGGGCGATCGGCCGCGTCGCTCGCGTACACGTGCACGCCCTCCCGCGAGAGCAGTCTCGTGGCCGCGACGCCGCTCTTCCCCAGCCCCACGACCGCCACGACGCCCCGGCGCCAAGTCGCGGGAATCATCTCACCTTCAGCGTGGCCAGCGCTATCGCCGCGCACAGCACGCCCAGGATGTAGAACCGCATCACGACCTGCGGCTCCGGCCAGCCGAGCTTTTCGAAATGGTGGTGCAGCGGCGCCATCCGAAACACGCGATGGGCGTCCGCGTATTCCTTGCCGCGTCGCCGCCGGTGCCAACGATACGCGCCCGTCTGCAGCAGCACCGAGACCGCCTCGGCCGCGAACACGCCGCCCGCGATCAGCAACAGGAACTCCGCCTTGAGGAGGATCGCCACGGTGCCCAGCGCACCGCCGATCGCGAGCGCCCCGGTGTCCCCCATGAACACCTGCGCCGGGTGCGCGTTGAACCACAGGAACCCGAGCGCCGCGCCCATCAGCGCGCCGCAAAAGATCGTGAGCTCGCCCGCCCCCGGCAGGAAGTACACGCCCAGGTAGCGGGACGCGTCGAACCGGCCGAAGAGGTAGGCGAAGATGGCGAAAGCACCCGCGGCGATCGCGGTGAGCCCCGTCGCGAGCCCGTCCAGGCCGTCCGTGAGGTTCACCGCGTTGGAGCTGCCCGTGACCACCACCGTCACGAACAGCACGTACAGGGGTGGCCAGAACGGCAGCAACCAGTACTTGAACAGGGGCACCTGCGTGGACGCCACCGGCTGGATGTTCGGCGCCAGCGGCCAGAGCAAGAGCAGCAGGCCCAGCGCCAGCCCGAACGTCACCTGGCCCGCGAGCTTCCAGCGGGCCACGAGTCCCTGCGACTTGCCGCGCACGATCTTGAGGAAGTCGTCCACAAACCCGATCGCGCCCATCCACAGGGTCGCCCCCATGGCGACCAGCACGTAGCGGCTGTCGAGCCGCGCCCACAACAGGGTGGGCACGACCGTCGCGAGGAGAATGATGAGCCCGCCCATCGTTGGCGTGCCGCGCTTCTCCTGGTGGCTCGCCGGCCCCTCGGCGCGGATCACCTGCCCCACCCGGCGATCGCGCAGGGTCCGGATCACCCAGGGGCCGACCACGAACGCGAGCAGCAGCGCCGTGACGGTCGCTCCGGCGGCGCGAAACGTGATGTAGGTGAAGAGGTTGAACAGGATGTGCTGCTTGGCGAGCGGCACGAGCAGGTGATAGAGCACGTCCGGTCTCTCCGCCTCTCAGTTGAGGAAGCGCAGCACACGCTCGAGCGCGACCCCGCGCGACGCCTTGAGCAGCACCACCTCGTCGCCCCGCAGGGCGGCTCGGAGCGCGGGGCCGAGCGCCTCCGCGTCGCCCGCGACGACGAGCCGGTCGCCCAGCGCCGCGCGATGCGCCTCGAGCGCGGGAACGAACGCCCCCACCGCGGCGACGAGCGCCGGGTGCAGGGCCACGATCTCCGCCGCCGCGGCCGCATGCAATCTTGCACTCTCCGCCCCCAACTCCAACATCGAGCCGACCACCACCGCGAGCGGGCGGCCTCGACGCCCCGCCAGCCAGTGCGCGAACCTCAGGGCCCAGCGGAGCGAGGCCGGGTTCGCGTTGTAGGTGTCGTCGATGACAGTGAGGCCACCCGCCGCGAGCACCCGGCCGCGCCCGCCCGGAACGCTGACCCCGGCCAGGGCGGCGAGCGCCCGGCCGGCATCCGCCCCGGCTTCCTGAGCGACGGCGAGCGCGATCATCGCATTCTCGATCTGGTGGAATCCGACGGCCGGCACCGTAACCGAGTGGCCGTGCCACGCAATCCGCGGGCGGCCGTCCATATCGAGCCCTGCGGCCTCGGGGCGCACGTCCGCGCCGGGATCCGTGCCGGCCACCACCGTGCGGGTCCGCCGCCGGGCCTCCGCAGCCAGGGCCGCGGGCTCGGTGCCTACGACCGCGAGCGGAACGCCTTCGACCAGGGCGAGTTTCTCTCGCAGCACGCCCTCGAGCGATCCGAAGCCCTCGAGGTGCGCGGGCGTGACGTTCGTCACCACCGCGATGGTCGGCTCGACGATCCCCCGGAGACGGGCGATCTCCCCCGGGACGCTCGCCCCCGCCTCGACGACGAGCGCGTTCCCGTCGTCTGGCGCCGCGAGAATCGTCAACGGGACGCCGACGAGGTTGTTGAGATTGCCGCTGGTAGCGTGCACGCGGTAGCGGGTCGCCAGCGCGGCGCGGACCATCTCCTTCGTGCTCGTCTTCCCGCTCGATCCCGTGATCGCGACGACCGGGCTTCCCGCCGGCAGCAGGCGCCGCCGCGCACGGGCGAGCCGCCCCAGCGCGTCGAGCGTGTCCTCGACCTCGAAGCGCGGCAGGCCGGCAACGGGCGGCGTGCCGCGCCGCACCACGGCGCCGGCCGCGCCCTGCGCCTTCGCTTGCGCGAGGAAGTCGTGCGCGTCGAAGCGCTCGCCTTTCAAGGCCACGAACAGCTCGCCGCCCGTGAGGCCGCGCGTGTCGGTGCTCACCCCGGTGAAGTGCAACCCCTCGGGCCCCGACACGCCGAGCGCGTGGGAGACTTGTGCCGAATCCCAGGCGATCACCTTCATTCCGCCCCGAGCTCGCGCACGATCGCCCGCTCGTCGAACGGCTGCTTCACGGCGCCGACGATCTGGTAGGTCTCGTGCCCCTTGCCGGCGAGCAGGATCGTGTCGCCCGGCCGCGCCAGCTCGAGCGCGAGCGCGATCGCCTCGCGGCGGTCGCCGCGGCGGTGGTGGGGCTTCCCCTTCATGCCCGCTTCCACTTCGTCGAGGATCCGCTCCGGGTCTTCGGTGCGCGGGTTGTCCGAGGTGACGATGGCGACGTCGGCGAGCCGGGCGGCGATCTCGCCCATGGGAGCGCGCTTGCCGCGATCGCGGTCGCCGCCCGCGCCGAACACGAGGATGAGCCGTCCCGCGGTCAGAGCCCGCACGCTCTCGAGCGCGCGCTCCAGCGCGTCCGGCTTGTGGGAGTAGTCTCGCAGGATCGTGCAGGGCCGCGCGGCGATGCGCTCCATGCGGCCCGGTACCTGCGGCGCTGTGGACAGCCGCTCGGCGATCGTCTCCGCGGGGACGCCCAGGCCCCAGGCGCAGGCCGCCACGCCCAACGCGTTGGTGACGTTGAAGCGGCCGAGCAGCGGCAGCTTGACCGGAGCGCTGCCCATCGGCGTGACGAGATCGAAGCGGCTGCCGCTGCCGTCCGCGGCGACGCGCTTCGCCGTGACCTCGCCGCCCCGCTCCCCAAATGTTACGCGGCGGCGCCGGCGCGGCAGCCGCTGCCACGCGGGATCGTCCGCGTTGATCACCTCGAGGCCGTCCGCCGCGATGTAGCTGGCGAGCTTCGCCTTGGCCCGGAAGTACTCCTCCAGCGTCTTATGGTAGTCCAGGTGCTCGCGCGTCAGGTTGGTGAAGATCGCGGCGCGAAACACCAGGCCGTCCACCCGTCCCTGGTCGAGGCTGTGGGACGAGACCTCCATCGTGGCGCCGCGCGCCCCACGCGCGACCAGCGCGGCGAGCGTCGCCTGGAGGTCGATCGGCCCGGGCGTCGTGAGGTTCCCCGCTTCGCTCGGCACCAGCTCGCCCGCGGGGTCGAAGGCGCCGAGCGTCCCGATCGACCCCGTCGGCTGGAGCGCCGAGAGGACGTGCCGCGCGAGAACGACGGACGTAGTCTTGCCGCTCGTCCCGGTCACGCCCACGAGGTCGAGTCTCGCCGCCGGCCTGCCGTACCAGGTCTCGGCGGCGACGGCCGCCGCGCGGCGGCCGTCTTTCACCAGCACCTGGGGGACGGCGACATCCTGCTCCTCTTCTACGAGCGCCGCGACCGCGCCGCGCGCGGCCGCGGCGACGACGAAGCGGTGGCCATCCTGCACCGAGCCGCGCACGGCGCAGTACAGCATCCCGGGCTCGAGCTTGCGGCTGTCGGTCGTGAGCCCCGCGATCGCGGGCAGCGCGCCGCCGTCCGGCGCCCGCACGAGGAGCCCGGCGCGCCGCAGCGCGTCCACGATCTCGGGGAGTCCGCTCACGGACGCGGGGCGGCGAACAGCGTCACCGTGGCCCCGGCTGCGGCCGAGTCGCCCGCGGCGGGCCAGGTGTGGTGAGCCACGCCCCACCCTTTCAGCGCGACGCGGAAGCCGCGCCGGTGCAGCGCCCGCACCGCCTCGCGCAGCGGGCGACCCGTCACGTCGGGCACGGCCCGCCGGGCGACGTCGGCCATGGCGGGCGCGCTGTCGGGGCGGAACGGCCAGCTCACGACGTAGGGCACGACGCCGGGATCGTCGTCGAGCGGCTGAGCGGCCGCGCGCGGCGCCGTGGTGGACAACCGGGCGCGGTCGAGGGCGACGGTACGCGCCGCCAGCGCCTGCTCCAGCATCGAGCGGGTGACCGGGGCCGCGGTCTGCGCCGCGAAGTAGCTCCCCTTGCGCGGGTCGTCGATCTTCACGACCAGCACCAGCTGCGGGCGATCCGCAGGGAACAGCGCGGCAAAGGACGCCGTGTACTGTCCCGGCGCGTAGCGCCCGCCCACCACGCGGCGCGCCGTGCCCGTCTTGGCCGCGACCGGGAAGTTCACGAGCGCAGCCTCCGCCCCCGTGCCGCCCTCCACCACGCCGCGCAGCAGCTTCCGCAGGGCCGCCGCGATCTCGGGGCGCACGACCCGGCGCACCGGCTCGGCGCGGTGACGGTACGCCACGCCCCCGCCGGGGCCGCGCACGTCCCGGATCAGCGTCGGCGCGAGCAGCACGCCGTCGTTCGCGAGCGCGGCGTACGCGACCGCGAGCTGGAGCGGCGTGACCGAGACCTCGTAGCCCATCGCGAGGCTCCCGGCGCTCACGCCGGACCACTCGGCGGGGGGGCGCAGCCGCCCCGTCGCCTCGGCGGGGAACTCGATGCCCGTGAACGCGCCGAACCCGAAGTCGCGCAGCATGGCGTACTGCTCGGCGGGCGCGAGCCGGGCGGCGAACTTGACCAGCGCGATGTTGCTCGAGACCCGGATCGCGTCGGCCAGGGTCAGCACGGGGAGCGGCTCCTCGTCGGTGATGGTGCGACCGCCGACGCGGTACTTGCCATCCTCCCCGGACACGCGCTCCGCCGGCGCCACGCGCTGGAGGGCGAGCAGCGCCGCCGCGGTGAAGATCTTAGCGACGGAGCCGGGCTCGAACGTGTCGGTGAAGGCGCTGGGGCGGGCGGAGCCGTCGCGCCGCCGCGACGCGACCGCCAGCACTTCGCCCGTCGCCGGGTCCATCATCACCACGTCCCCGCCGTCCGCATCCATGCGCCGGATCGCGTCGTCGAGCGCGCGCTGCGCGATCTCCTGCAGCTCGGCGTCGAGGGTGAGCGCGACGTCCGCGCCCGCGACCGGCTGCGCGATGACGCGCGCCGGCGACTCGTACTCGCGGCCGGCGCGGTCCTTCAACACCACGGCCGAGCCGGGCCGGCCTGCGAGCAGGCTGTCGAGCGCGCGCTCCAGCCCCGACGCCCCGCGGCCGTCGTCGCCCACCCGGCCGATCACCGGGCGGGCAAGGTCGGATGCCGGATAGAACCGGTTGAGCACGGGCTCGAGGTGAACGCCGCGCACCGCACGGAGCGGCTGCACGTCGAGCGCGCCGTAGGGGCCCGCGAAGTAGGCGTAGCGGCGGCGCAAGGCGCGCTGCAGCTCCGCCGTGGGGAGCCGCAGCTGGCGCGCGATGCGCGGGGCGTCCTTGGCGGGGTCGCGCAGCTCGTTTGCCGCGACGCCGACGTGATACGTCTCCTGGGTGAGGGCGAGCGGTGTGCCGTGGCGGTCCGTGAGGGCGCCCCGCCGCGCCGACAGCACGATGTGCTCGGTGCGCTGCGCCCGCGCCTCCTCCGCCCAGCGGCGCCCCTCGAGCAGCTGCAGCTGCGCCGCGCGCCCGGCGATGCAGACCAGGGCGCCGCCGGCCACGACCTCGACCGCGCGCAGGCGCGCGGCGGGCTTCGCCATCAGCGCGGGTCTCCCGGGGGGAGGGGCAGGAGGATGATCTCGGAGTCCGACGGCAGGCGGAGCCCGAGCCGCTGGGCGCGCGGCACCAGCACGGCGCGACTCTCGGCCGCGCGGACGCGGCGCTCCAGGTCGGCGCGGTGGCCCTCGAGATTGGCACGCCGGGTCCGCAGCTCGGCGAGCTCGCGCGCCATCGCAAGCGACGAGTTGTAGCGCGCGATCACGACCCAGGCGACCGCGAGAAACGCGATCAGCCATACCGCCAGCCAGTGCCGGCCCTTAAGCCTCACCGTTCACCTCGAAGGCGCGGAACCGCGCGGTGCGGGCCCGCGGGTTCGCCTGCAGCTCGTCCGCGGCCGGCCGTTGCGCCTTCTTGGTCAGCACCCGCCCCAGCGCCCGCCCCCGGCACGTGCACACGGGCTGGCGCGGGGGGCAGACGCACGCCTTGCTCCAGTCGCGGAACGCGCGCTTGACGATGCGGTCCTCCCCCGAGTGATAGCTGATCACGCCCAGCCGGCCGCCCGGCTGCAGCGCCGCGCGCAGCGCCGGGAGCGCCAGCTCGATCTGTTCCAGCTCCTGGTTCACCACGATGCGCAGCGCCTGGAAGATGCGCGCGAAGTCGGCCGGGCCGGAGCGCGGGCCCAGCGTTTCGCGGATCGCGTTCACGAGGTCGTCGCTCACGGCGAAGCGGGCGCGCGCCCGGCGCTTCACGATCACGCGCGCCAGGCGACGCGCCCGGGGCGGCGGCACGTCGGCGTAGTCCGCGAAGCAGCGCGCCAGCCGGTCGGCCGGCCAGCCGTTGAGCAGCGCCGCGGCGGGCACTCCCTGCTCCGGCGTCATGCGCATGTCGAGGGGCGCTCCCGGCCGGAAGGTGAACCCGCGTTCGGGCGCGTCCAACTGATGCGAGGACACGCCGAGATCGAGCAGGATGCGATCGGGGCTGAACGCCGCGATGCTGCCCAGCACCTTGGCCGACGCGAAGGCCCCGGTCGCGTAGCGGATGCCGTGCTCGCCCAGCCGCACGCGGGTCGCGGCGATCGCCTCGGTGTCGCGATCCACCGCGAGCACCTGCGCGCCCGCCGCGACGAGCAGCGCGGCGTGGCCGCCGCCACCCAGCGTCGCGTCCACGGCCCGGCGGCTCCCCTCCGCCCACGCCCGCACGACGTCGGCGAGCACGGGCACGTGATAAGTGGACGTCGCCACGCTCCCGGAAAAAGCGAAAGCCCCGCCTGCCGTGGCAGACGGGGCTCGGTGCGTCATCCCGCGACGCGGGTCCAGGCGGGGCTGACGGGGCTCGAACCCGCGACCTCCGGTGTGACAGACCGGCACTCTAACCAGCTGAGCTACAGCCCCCTGCGACGGAGCGCTGCAATATAGAGGCGCGCCGGAGCCAATTCAACGCCTAGAAGTTCCGGCACTTGAACGCCTGCTTCACCTTCGGCATCTGGTCCTCGAACCGCCCCAGGTTCTTCAGCATCGCGTTCATGGTCGGCGGGTGGACCCGCGAGCCCAGGACCAGCGCTTCCTTGGTGCGGGCGATCCGGTCGTGCACCGCCTTCGCGTCCGTGCAGCTCTTTGACTTCACCATCTCGCCGTACGGCGCGGAAAGCGTCGCGACCGAGGCGATCCCGTACCAGAAGCTCGCCTGCACGCGGATCTGTTGACGCGGGCCGACCGTGTCCGCCGGCGTGCGCGGGTTCACGATCTGCAGGGTCTGGTCGAGCCAGGGATAGGCGCGGTCGTAGGCGCCCGCCTGCGACAGCTTGGAGCCCCCCTGGAGCAGGATCACCGCCGCGTTGATCTGCAACGCGGTGTCCGGAGACACGGCGGCCCGGCCGACATACGTCCGCGCCGAGTCCAGCCGCAGGGCGAAGGCCGTGCGCAACGCTTGGAGGCCTGCGGTGTCCTTCGACTGCTGCAGTTGGCGCGCCTGGGCGGTGTCGTAGGCGGTCCCTTCCACGATCGCCTGCGCCACGAGCAACGCGCTCGCCACGTCGTTCGGGTCGAGGGCGATCGCGTTCTTGTACGCCCACGCGGACGAGTCGCGCTTCCCGGTCATGACATACGCGGCGCCGAGCGTCTTCCAGAAGGCCGCCGACTTCGCGAAGTGCCGGGCCGCGGCGCGGCTGAAGAACAGGAACCGCTGCGTGTCCGGGAGCGCCTGCGCCGCCCCGATCGCGGCCTTGAGGAAGCTCGAGTCGCCGAGCACCGAGCTGTCGGCCTGCACCTTCGCGGTGAACCCATCGAGCACGCAGCGCCACAGCTCCCCCTCGATGCACACGCGGCTCTTCAGGTCGCTGAACCGCTGCTCGCCGGGGGAGCGCGCCAGGCCTTCGTCCAGGATCTGGACGGCCCGCGGGTACTGCTTGTGCTGCCGCAGCAGCTCCGCGATGCCGAGCCGCAGGTTCGTGTTGTACGGCTCACCCGCGAGCTCGTGGATGAACGCGTCGATCGCCTTCAGGGTGTCGCCCTTCATCTGCCAGATGTGGGCGACGTTTTCCCAGGCGGTCGCGTTCACTGAGTCGCCCTTCGTGGCCCGCTCCGCCGCCGCGAGCTGGCTGTCGATCGGCATCCGCTGGGCCTCGTAGATCGTGCCGATGCACAGGTGCGCCGCCGTGAGGTTCGGCTCGATCTGGAGCGCCTTGCGCGCCGACTCGAGCGCCTGCGACAGCTGGCCCTTCTGGCGCCGGTCGTTGCACTCGCGCGCCAGTTCGCCCGCCCGAATGATGGCGTTGAGCCGCTGCGATATCTGCTCGGCCAGCGCCGCAGTCGTCCCCGGGTTCGCCGTGGACGCCGTGATGAGGAAGGCATAGCCGGACGAGCCGATGTCCACGATGCGCACCCGGGCCGTCATCGTGCCACCGGCGCGCTCGAACGTGCCGGTGTTGTACGCGTTGACGTTGAGGAAACGCGCGAGCAGCGAGGCCTGCGACGGGTCCAGCAGGACGTCGCACGTGAAGTCCGACGCCTTCAGCGCTTCGCACAGCTTCGCCTTGGGCACCACGTAGGCCTTGTAGCGCGCCGACGCCCCGACCTTCTCCCGCACGGCATCCATCAGCGCGATGCTCGCCGCGGAATCCGCAGGCGTCTTCGCCTGCAGCGGCAGGAGCAGCAGCCTGGTCGTCGGCTGTGGAGTCGTGAGCTGCGCCGACGCGCTACCCGCAGCGGTGGCCATCAGGCTGGCCACCAGTCCTAAACCTCTCACTCGCGAACTCCTCCGTTGCAACCTGGTACCCCGAATGGGCGAAGAGGGATTCGAACCCCCGACTTCCTGCGTGTAAGGCAGGCGCTCTGAACCGCTGAGCTATTCGCCCGTCCCACGGCGGCGGGTGGCTACAGGGCCAGGCCTACGGGGAAGAAGACGCAGTAGCCGAGCACCAGCAGAATCGGGGCCGCAGTGGTCGAGCCACGCGACAGCAGCCAGTACCCGGCCGCGAGCGAGACGACCGCCGCAGCGAGGAAGATGTAGTTCTTGGGCCCGAAATGCAGCCGCGACGGCGTGATACTCTGGTCGGGCATGAGCGCGCCAGAGTTTACCCGGCAATCCCAACCTCGTCAAGCAGTTGGGCCTTCGTCGCTCGGCACGGTCCATCCCTCGTCCAGGAGGGCGCGCCGCGCTCGGTCCCGGCGCCGCCGCAACACCACGAGCCACACCATCAGCGACCCCGTGACGGCCCAAAACAGCCCCACCGCTCCGGCCCAGGAGAGCCAGCCGTAGCGCGACCGGACGTCGCGCTGCCACCGCTCCGCGAAGTCTCCCTCCGTCACCTGGTAGGTCGCCCGCAGCGCCGCGTCGAGGCTCGGCTCCCGGGCGAGACGGTCGATCAGGGGCCCGAGTCCTTGCGGGCCGCCCCAGCGAGCGAGCAACAGCACCGCCGTCGTAGCCAGGGCGTAGGCGGTGGCCGCATCGGGGCCGTCGGAGCGCAGGGCCTGGTCCACTTCGTCCAAATCGAGCGGTGCGCCGCGCGCCACCTGCCAGTTGAGGCTGAGCGCGTCGAGACGGTCCCACTCGGCAGCCGCGACCGCGGCGTAGCCCTCTTCGAACCACAGCGGCAGGCGGCGACCGACCCGCCAGCGCAGCGCGAGGTGCGCCAGCTCGTGCCGGAGCGCGGTCGCCAGGCGGTCCGCCGGTCCGGCGGACAGCAAGACCACGGTCCCAGCCTCCGGGAACGCCGCGCCCTCGCTCCACCGAGGCAGGCGGCCTCTCGTGAGCGAGTCGAAGCGGGCGCGGTCGGGGGCGAGCAGCAAGCGGATCGGGCGATCGGCGAGCGGGCCCACGCCCGGGAACGGCGCCGCGCGGTCGGCGGCCTCGGCGAGCGCGACCGCGAGCGTGAGCTGGGCGGGCCAAGCCACCGCCGTGACGCGCCCGACCTGCACGGCATCGGGGGTCTGCACGAGCAGAGCGAGGAGGGCTAAGTGCGCGGCGGCTCCCCTCCCTGGAGCACGAGCTGCAGGGTGTCCTGACACTTCTTGCCCCAGGGGTTGAACTTGTTCGCCGTGAACCCCTGCTCCCAGATCTGCTTCGCCTGGGCCGCTTCGCCCCCGAACCAGTAGGCCCGGCCCAGCTCGTAGTGGGCCTCGATCAGGTTGGGTCCGAGCTTGAGCGTCTTCTGGAAGAAGGTCTGCGCGTCCTCGTACATCTCGCGCTGCAGATAGACCAGGCCGAGGTAGAAATGCGCGTACAGGGTCGCTTTCTTGTCGTTGTCGAGGCGGATCGCCTTGGAGAGGTGCTCGATCGCTTCCCCGAAAATGCGCTTCTTCAGGCAGATATAGCCGACGTTGATGCGCGCCAGCGAGTTCGCCGGCTCCTTCATCAGGACCTTCTGGAAGGTCTGGAGCGCCTCGTCGTAGTCCTCGTGCAGCATCTGCGCCCAGCCGAGCAGGGACTCGCCCTGGGTCTCGCCGGGGGCGAGCTGCAGCGCCTTCTGCAGGGACTGGATCGCGCCGGCGTAGTCGCCGAGGGAGATCAGGCTCCACCCCTTCTCGATGAACGTCGACGCGCCGATGTGGTCGGCGTGCAGGGCGGGCCGCGACCCGGTGAACTCGGGCGCCGAGGCTTCCGCCGTGGAGGCGGCGACCTGCTTGTAGCGGTCCACCAGCTTGCGGATGTCCTCCCTGAGCTCACCCAGCTCGGCGATCAGGGCGTCCACCTGCTTGAAGTAGGCGATGATCTCGCGCTTCACCGCTTCCCGCTCGGCGGCCCCCGCAACGCTGTCGAGCTTGCGCACGATGGCGTCGTACTCGGCCCGCAGGGCGCGGATCGGGCTCTCGGTCGTCACGCCTTCGTTTGCTCCTGGCCGGTCGGCTGCACCGCCGTCTCCAGCGCGAGCTTCTCCTGCGAATTCAGCAGCCGCCCCGTGTTGAGCACGATGATGGTGCGTCCATTCTTCACGATGAGGCCGGTGATGTACTCGGCGGCGAGGCCTTTGACGATCGAGGGCGGCGCCGTGACCTCCGTGGCCAACAGCTGCAACACCTCGGTCACCGCGTCCACGACGATACCGAGCTTCGACCCGTCCCACTGGAGGACGACGATGCGGGTCTCCTCACGCAGCGGGGCCGGCACGCCCAGCCGTTTGCGAAGATCGATCAGTGGGACTGCGGTCCCCTGATATTGCAGGATTCCCTCCAGGAAGTCGGGTGCCTTGGGCAGGGGCGCCGGGGCGTCGTAGCGCAGGATCCGCTCCACCTGGAAGATGTTGAAAGCGAAGTCCTGCCCGGCGATCCGGAAGGTCACGAGTTGGACGTCGTCGCCGGTGCTCACCCGATGCGGTCTCCCAGGGCGTCGAGGTCGAGGATCGGCACGAGCGCTCCCATGCGCCGCGCGACGCCCGCCGCCCAGGGGAGCGACTCCCCACCGGGGACGGGCAGCATCGCCTCGCGCACCACGTCGTCGGCGTCGTCCACCTCGAACGCCACCGACCGCTCGCCCAGCGCAACGAGCACCGCCGTACGGCCGCGCTCGGCGGGAGGGGGGCGCTCGCCCAGGAGCGCCCCGAGGTGCACCAGCGGGACGAGGCGGCCGCGCAGCGGGGTGAGGCCGCGCATCGCCTGCAGGGCGCGCGGCACCTCCAGCACCTCGCCCAGGTCACCGACCTCGAGCACGCGCCCGAGCGGCAGGCCGTACGGCTTGCCCTCGGCGCGGACCAGGAGATAGCCCTGGCTCACGGGATGGCGCGGCTGAAGCCGCGACACGGCCACTGGTGCTGAGCCGCCCTCAAGGACTCCCTGACGGTCGCGAGTTTACTCGCGCACATTCCCGCGCCTCCGCAGCAATTCGATCATGACCCGCTCGGCAATCTGGCCGAGCGGCAGAACCGCGTCCACGCCCCCGGCCTGCACCGCGGCGGCAGGCATCCCGTGAATCACGGACGACTCGCGGTCCTGGGCGATGCCGCCGCCGCCGGCGTCGCGGATCGCCCGCAGCCCCTCGGCGCCGTCGCGCCCCATCCCGGTGAGCACCACGCCGACGCTCTGCGCCCCGAACACAACCGCCACGGAGCGGAACAGGGGGTCCGCAGCCGGGCGCACGCCCCACACCGGCGCGCTCTGGTCGAGCGCGATCACCGCACCGTCGGGGGCGGGCACCACTCGCATATGATAATCGCCCGGGGCCACGTACGCCGTGTCCACGACGAGCGGCGCGCCGTCGTCCGCTTCCACGACGCGCAGCGCGCTCATCGAGTCCAGGCGCTCGGCGAGGCTGCGGGTGAACTTGGGCGGCATATGCTGCACCACGAGCACGGCGGCGCCGCACCCCGTGGGGAGCCGCGGCACCACGTCCGCGAGCGCGCGCGGGCCGCCCGTGGACGCGGCGAGCGCGACGACGCAGCGCGCCCGCGCGCGCACCGCGGTGTCGCCGCGCCGCGGCGCCACCGGCGGCCGAGCCAGCATCGGGACGCGCGACACGTCGGCGGCGAGGGCGCGCTGCACGGCGGCGACGAGCTGCGGGCCCATGCGCAGCATCGCCGCCCGGTCCGCCTCCTGCGGCTTGGCCACGATCTCCACGGCGCCGAGCTCCAACGCCCGGATGGCGGCGCCGGTCCCCGGGCCGGCGTGCGCGCTCACGACCACGATGGGCCGCGGCGTTTCCGACATGATGTAGCCGATCGCCCCGAGGCCGTCGAGCTCGGGCATCTCGAGGTCCATCGTGACCACGTCGGGCTCGAACTGGTGCACCTTGCGCACCGCGTCGAAGCCGTCCCGCGCCGTCGCGATCACGTCGAACCCGCGCAGCACGTCGCTCAGCACGCGCCGCATCAGGGCGCTGTCGTCCACCACGAGGACGCGCGGGGCGGACCCGCGCCGCTCAGATGACGACGGCATCGCTCCCCACGGTCCGGATCTCGACGTGCCCGTCGGCCACGTGGAAGCGGACGGAGCGGCCCGCACCGCCGCCCACGGCCTCGCGCGCCAGCGGGATGGACGCGACGCGCAGGGCGTTGCGCGCGGCGACGATGTTGCGCTCCCCCATCTGCACGCTGCCCGGCGTCATCAGCTGGGCGAACATGCTCGCCCCGCCCACGAGCTTCGCGACGAGGCGCCGGGGGTCGGCGCCGAGCGCCCGCAGCCGCTCGACGAGAAGCGGCACCGCCGTGTCGGGGAACTTCGCGGGGTTGGTGGCGTCGTGCGCGAGGCTCCGCGACGGCAACAGGATGTGGGCCATCCCCCCGGCGCCGGCGGCCGCGTCGTGCAGCATGATGGCGACGCAGGACCCGAGCCCGAGCGTGACGATGACGGCGTCGCCGCGCTCCGCGGCCCACTCCGCCACCTTCACGATGGTCTCCTTCGGGGCGGGACTCATGCCGGCCGGCGGTAGATCCGTTCCCGCGGCTGCTCGAGGACGAGCCGCTCGCGCGCCGCTCCGAACAGCGTCTCGACCTTGCCCAGCAGCAGCACGCCTCCCGGCGCGAGGCCCTCGGCGAACGCGAGGAACAGCCGCTCCTGCATCGGCCGGTCGAAGTAGATCACCACGTTGCGGCACACGATCAGGTCGTACGGGGGCGCGGGCGGCGGCTCGCGCGTGAGGTCGTGCTTCAGCACCCGCACGAGGCGCTGCAGCGCGGGGCCCGGGCGGCGCGGCGCCTCGGCGGTGAAGTAACGCCGCACCAGCTCCGACGGCGTCTCGCTGAAGGCGCTCTCGGGGAACGCGGCGGCGCGTGTGCGCTCGAGGCTCACGCGGTCCACGTCGGTTGCGTCCACCCGCGCGCGGCCGAGCCGCCCCTCCTGGTCGAGCCGCCGCGCCGTCTCGGCCAGCGCGACCGCGATCGTGTAGGGCTCCTCGCCCGAGGCGCACCCCGCCGACCAGACCCGCACCTCGCCGCGGCGCCGCTCCCACAGCTCGACGAGGTAGGGCTCGAGCGCGCGCCACGTCTCGGCGTTGCGGAAGAACTTCGTGACGTTGATCGTGAGGGCGTCCAGCAGCAGGTCGTACTCGCCCGCGTCGCCATCGAGGAGCCGGGCGTAGTCCTCGAAGGTGTGGACGCCGCGCGCCCGCATGCGCACCGCGATGCGACGGCGCAGGCACTTCTCCTTGTAGGCCTCGCACACGACGCCGCGCGCGTCGGTGATCTTCCGCGTGAGCGCCCGAAAAGCCCGCTCGTCCTGCTCCGGCGTCACGACAGCGCGCTCAACGTGTCCAGATTCGCCTTGACGAGCTCGTGCTTGGGGTTGAGCTCCAGCGCCTTACGCCACAGCTGGGCCGCCAGCTCCCGGTCGTTCCGCTTGTAGGCGATGTTGCCGAGCTTGAAGTACACGTCATCCCCCAGGTCGGGGGCGAGCTCCACCGCGCGGCTGTAGGCGTCCCACGCCTCGTCGTAGCGCGACCCGCGGTAGGCGAGGTCGGCCAGGTTCTTGGACAGCTGCGGCAGCGACGGCTCGTTCTTGCGGGCGGTGCGCACCAGCTCCTCCGCGGCCTCGAGGTCACCCGCCAGCTCCTTCAGCACGGCCAGGTTGTTGAGCAGCACGGCGTGCGTCGGGTAGGCGGCGGTGGCCTCCCCGGCCAGCTGCTCGGCGAGCTCGAAGTCCCCCGCCCCCGCGGCCGCCAGGGCGCGCGCCCAGTACCATGGGGCGGGCGGCGTCTCGCCCGCGAGCTCCTTCGCACGGTCGAGCCGGCCGGCGGCGCTCGCGTAGTCGCCCTGCTTCAGGGCGACGATCCCCCACCCCAGGTAGACGCGGACGTCCGTGCGGGCGCGCGCTGCGGCCTCCGCGTAGGCGGCCTCCGCCTCCTTCAGCCGGCCGAGCTGCTCGTAGGCGTAGGCGAGGTTGTGGAACACCGCGGGCCGACCGCCCCCCTTCTCGGCCGCGAGCCGCAGCGCCTCCATCGCTTCACGCCAGCGCGCCTGCTTCAGGGCGACGAGCCCGATGAAGAAGTGGGCGTTCGCCTCGCTGGGCCGCAGCTCCGCCACCCGCCGGAACTCGCGCGCCGCCTCGTCCAGCATCCCGGTCTTGTAGAAGGCGATGCCCAGGTTGCGGTGCTCATCGACGCGGGCATCGGTGATGTGCCGGTCAACGGCCGACGCGGTGCGGCCCGCGCGATGCACGAATCCGGCGGTGATCAGGCCGTACAGCGCCTTGCCGATCTCGAATTCCCCGAGCCCGGAGTCCTCGATCACCTGGTTCATGTCGCGCGCGCCGTCGAGCAGCGGCAGCACGCGCTGCTGCGTTTCGGTGAGCGCCGCCTCGCTGATCGCGAGCCGGTCCTTGTCGACGGTGAAGATCAGGTCGAACGAGGGGATCTTCTTCTCGATCAGGCTCCACTCGTCCACCCGGCGCGCGCCTTCGAGGAGCAGCGACTCCGGGTTGATGTTGACGAGGAAGTCCTGGCGCTCGGGCCGCACCTCGCTCTCGAAGTTGAAGGTCCCCTGGGTCCAGGTGAAGAGGTAATAGACCGATTCTTCGATCTGGACCCGCATGTAGCGCTCCAGGTCTTCTTGGGAGATCACTCCCATCCCGACCAGGATCTCGCCGAGCTTCTTGTCGCGCTCCTTCGACTGCCGGTGGATGGCCGCGTCGAGCTGGTCCGACGTGATCTTCTGGTGCTTCACCAGGATGTCGCCGAGCCGATCGCGCCGGTTGACGATCGAGGCGTAGCAGATGCGCCCTTTGTCGAAGTAGATGTAGCCGAAGTTGGAGCGATCGGCGATCGAGAGACACCCCGTCTTCTGCCCCAGCGCCAACAGCTGGAGCACGTCGGGGAGCGAGGCCTCCTTGAGCGAGCCTTTGATCGCCATGCTAGCGGTACTCCTCGATCAGGCGGTCGGCGACGTCCGGCCAATCCCACACCATCTTCTCGCGGCTCTTCACCCCGCCCAGGCTCGAGACGACGATCCCGCTGGTGCGCATGCCGCCCGAGCGCCGCGCCTCGCGCGGCTGTCCCTCCAGCACGTCGCGGGCCAGCCCGGCGGTGAGCGGCACGTCTTGCGCCGCGGCGGCGCCGACGACGCGTTGCAGCACGGGAACGAGGCTGCGCACGGAGTCGACGGGGCGATCGGCGAGGTAATCGAGCAGCGCGGCGTCGGGCGGCACGCCCGGCTCCCCCAGCGCCCGCTCCACGAAATGTCGCTTCAGCTGGCGGTCCGGCTCGGAGAGCTCCGCCACGAGCCCGCCGCCCAGCCGGGTGACGATGCGCTGCTCCAGCCCCTCGAGCGCGCCCGGCGCCGCGGGCGCCGTGAAGACGAGCTGGCGCTCCTTGTCGAGGAACAGGTTGAAGAGGTTGAACAACTCCTCCTGGGTGCGATCCTTCCCCGCGAGCAGGTGGATGTCGTCGAGCAGCAGCGCCGTCGCGCGCCGGTAGCGCGCGCGCCACCAGTCCACGCGGTCGCCGTCGATGGCGGCGATCAGCTCGTCGATGAACGCCTGGGTCGAGAGGCACGCCACCACCGCTCCCTTGGCGCGGGCGAGCTCCAACCCAATCGCGTTCAGCAGATGGGTTTTCCCGAGCCCGCTCTTCCCGACGAGGACGAGCGGATTGTACTTCTTCCCGGGTCGCGCGATCACGTCGCGCAGGGCGCTCACCGCGACGTCGTTCGACGGGCCGACGGCGTAGCTCGCGAGCGGGAACGCCGCGGACGGCCCCGGCGGCGGCGCCCCGCCCGCCCGCACCTGCGCCGCCGCCGCCTCCGCATCGGCCAGGCGCTCCGGATCGCGGAACAGACTCTGCCCCGACGCCTGCGGGTCGAGCTGCGCCACCTCCGTCTCCAGCGTCTTCAGGCGCTCCACGTCCTTCTCGTAGGCGCCGATGGCGTCGTCCACCGCGGTCGGCGCGTCCCGCTCGAGCAGCGCCTCGAGGCGCCGCGTGCGGTAGCCTTCGCCTTCCCAGCGCAGGATCGCCTCCGCGACCCGCGCCCGCCACGCCTCGACGGCCTTGCCGAGCCCCACGGTCACGTCCGCGAGGAACTGCCCGAACTCGTCCGCGGCCGGCGCGGCGCTGCGCGAGAGGGCGGCGCCCGCCGGCACCGCGGCCTCCGCTTTCAGACCGAGCAGCTGCTTCGCCGTCTCCGCGTTGATCTGCGTCTCGTTGACGGCCTGGTAGGCGACCAGCCGGTTCAGCGCGCCCATCAGCTCGCGTACGTTGTCGAAGGCGGCACCCGCCACGGTCTCGAGCACGCCCGGCGCGAACCGCGCGGCGCGCTCCTCCGCCTTGCGCCGCAGGATCGCGACCCGCGTCTCGTAGTCCGGCGGCCCGATGTCGACGACCAGACCGCCCGAG
>Ga0209158_1000863_pt1 | contig 21147 bp, 25 predicted proteins | sample GraSoiAngelo_140_FD_185897 | JGI IMG/M metagenome (GOLD analysis project Ga0209158, IMG submission 185897) | Grasslands soil microbial communities from the Angelo Coastal Reserve, California, USA - 14_0929_12_30cm (SPAdes) (version 2) | ecosystem: Environmental > Terrestrial > Soil > Grasslands ...
ATCCTCGCGATGATCAACGGCTACTGCTTCGGCGGCGGCCTCGAACTGGCGATGGCGTGCGACATCCGGATCGCATCGGAGCGGGCGACGCTGGGCCAGACGGAGATCAATATCGGGATCATCCCCGGCGGCGGCGCGAGCCAGCGACTGCCGCGCTTGGTGGGCCTCGGGAACGCGCTCAAGCTGACGCTCACGGGCGACCGGATCGACGCGGCCGAGGCGTTGCGCGTCGGCCTGGTGGACGAGGTCGTGCCGCATGCGCGACTCGAGGGCCGGACGTTCGAGGTGGCGGACCGCATCGCGTCGCGGAGCGCCCTTACCGTCCGGCTCGCGAAAGCGGCCGTGCGGTCGTCGGCGAGGCTCCCTCTGGACCAGGGCCTGCGGTACGAACAGAGCCTCTTCAGCCTCGCGATGGCGTCGGAAGACAAGGAGGAAGGCGTCCGCGCGTTCCTCGAAAAGCGGGAGCCCCGTTGGAAGGATCGCTGACCCGCGATTCTCAAACTTGATTGTTCGTTGTCAGCACCGATAACCACGTGAGAGGGGTCTTAACGGGAGGCCCGACTCGTTCGCCGGACATGTCTGTCTGGTCCGGCATCGCGGCTGCCGGGGTAGCCATTGTGCTCGCCTTCGTCGCCGTCGGCCAGCCGCTGTGGGAATGGCGATTGGAGAATCCGCAGCAGTCCGACGTCTGGGACTACGGTCCCTTCTCGGCGCACCACTTCGTCCAAAACCAGACGACGAAGCAGAGGGCCCCCGATCGGTTCTATAGCTATCCGGAGCTCGCGACCCTGACGTCCGGCGCCCAGAGGAACATGTCTCGGGTCTTCGAGGATTTCGGGCAGTTCTTCATCATCGGCTTGATTGGAGCGCTCGCCGGCCAGGTCCTCGCGGTCCTGACCTTCTGGAAAAAACTCCGAGGGATCTTCGCGGGCGTGGCATTCTTAGGCGGTTGCGCCTCCTTCCTGTACGCCGCCTTCGCGATCGTGTTCGCCATCCCGGACGCGGCGAACAGCGGCGACCTACCGAACACGGGGTTCGGCCGGGTCCAATTCTTCAGCTCAGGGAGCAATCCGACTGGAACTCTGGCCCTTTCTACGACGCCGGGGCTCGGGTGGGTCCTCGTCTTGGGAGCGGGCTTGGCGCTCGCATGGGCTTCCTCCGATCTCTGGCACCTCGTACCCTCGAAGAAGCTCATGCCGAAGCAGATGCAAGTGACCGTCAAGCGCGTCCCGTCCAGGGTCGCTCCGCCCGCACCTCCCGCTGCCCCTGCCCAGACGGCCCCGCCGGAGCCGATCATCGAGGAAGTCTTCGTCATCGGGGCGAACGGCCTCCTTGTCAAGCACATGTCGCGGAGCCTGATGAGCGACAAAGACCGCGATGTCGTGGGGAGCATGATCTCCGCGATCTCGTCGTTCGTCCGCGAGGCGTTCACGGAACGGGACGGGGAGGTGCACGAGGTCACCCTCGGCGACCATCGGTTCGTGATGTGCAACGAGAGCGGACTCGTCCTGGCGGTCCTCGTCAAGTCAGGTGACACGGAAGACATCGTTCACCGCCTTCGACATCTCCTCGCAATCCTCCGAGATCGGTACGGGGACCGCCTCGCAACGTGGCAAGGTGAAGCACTCGAAGGGATCGAGGATGAACTCGGGGTGCTCTGGGAGCCGTACCACCTGCCGCCGCCGCCCGCCGCCTGAAATCCTTTTCGGTCCCCTGAATCACGCGGGTCTGGGACAGATATTTATGCGGCGGAAGCGTCCCGTCCGCGGCCCGCACGGGAATCCGCGGGGCGGGCCCACTGTTCAGGCGGCCTTCGATGGAACGAGCAATCGTCCTGCTCTCCGGCGGCGTCGATTCCGCCGTCGCCTTGTGGTGGTCGCGGAAGCAGGGTCTCGACATCCACCCGCTCACGTTCGACTATTTCGGCCGGCCGAAGCGGGAACACGACGCGATCCGAGCGCTCACCTCACAGGTGGGCACCGCGCCGATCCGCCACGTGGACCTGCCGTTTCTCAAAGAGGTCGACGACCTTCGCAAGGAGGGATTCGAGAATCAGCTCCTCCTCAACTCCCCGGAAGGTTACATCCCGGGTCGGAACCTCATCTTCTACGGCCTCGCGGGCTACTATGCCGAGCTCGACGCGGCGCGCTACATCGTCGGCGGCCACAACGGACTCGACCCGGAATCGTTCCCGGACTCGAGCCCGAAGTTCTTCAATTTCCTGAACAGCGTCTTCCACCTCAGCCTTTGGTCGTACGACAAGTCGCCGGTGCAGATCCTCGTGCCGCTGAGCGGCAAGTCGAAAGAGGAAGTCGTCCGGTTGGGGCTCGAGCTGAACGTGCCGTTCGAGGACACATGGTCGTGCTACTGGGACCGCCCGCTCCATTGCGGCACGTGCGTTTCGTGCCGCGAGAGGAAGGAGGCATTCGACGCGGTCGGGGTCAAGGATCCCGTCGCGTACGAAGCGTGACGCATCCTTTGTCATCCCGCGCAAACCCTTAAAGAGCCCGATGGATACCCTCGGAGCCCGACATGTATACGACCACGGTCCGGTCGGTCGCCGCAATCCGTTTCTTGGAGGACGGCAGTCACAACGTGAAGATGAAACAGCTGATCGGTCACGAGGACGGAGCCCGAAAGACCTCGATGCACGAGTTCATCATCACGAAAGGCGGATTCTCGGCGATGCACCGCCACGAATGGGACCATCAGCTCGTCGTGACCGAGGGTCGCGGCGTCGCAATCTTGGACGGGAAGAAACTCGCGCTCCGCCCCGGCGTCGTCCTACTCGTCCAATCGAACGAAGAGCATCAGTTCCTCCAGCGCGGGGGGGAACCGCTGAAGTTCGTGACCGTCACGCCGATTTGAAGCGGCCGCGGGCCAAGGTTTATGGCGACCCGGTCCTTCGTCCGCCGAAATGAAGCTCGGGATCACGGAGTACATCGACTGCGCGCATCACCTCCCGGGCCACGAGCGGTGCGGGTCCCTCCACGGGCACACATACCAGATCGACGTCTTCATCGAGGGCGAACACAAAGGCGGGATGCTCCTCGACTTCGCGGACATCAAGAAAGCGCTCCGCGCCATCCTCGCCGACTACGACCACAAGGACTGGAACACGTTTCTCGAGTACCCGACGGTCGAGAACATTTGCGAGCTCATCGCGAAGCGACTCCAAGAGAAGATCAAGTTCCCGGCCCATGTGCGCGTGTGGGAAGGATACGGTAAGTGGGCCGAGATCTGAGCGCAGGCTCATATCCGCCGAGCGACTTGTGCGGCGTATGTCCGACCTCGTCGAGGCGATCGAGGCGGAGGCCCGCTCGGACTTCGCGAAGGCCCTCGGGCACTACGCTCGGCTCACGGAGTCCGGTTCCGCGCTCGATCGAGTCGGGATCTTCCAAGCGCTCGCCCGGTGTAACGAGAAGCTCGGCCGCCTGAAGGACGCCGGCACCTGGCGTCGGAGGGCCGGCCAAGGATACCTCGCCCTCATGGACGACGAAATGGCGCGGGACGAGCGGCAGTATCTCGCGCTGGTCGAGTACCGCAACGCGGTCCAAGACCTCCACGGGGATCCTTCGCTCTCATCGGTTGCGAAGGAGTATGCCGCGGTCCTCAAGGACAACTTCTCCGGCGGCGCGGAGGGCCTCACGCACGAAGGGCTCTTCGCGGGCGCGTTCTTCCGGACGCTCGGCGACCACCTGACCGCGGCGAAGTACTTCTTCGACACGGCGGAGGCGATGAGCGAGCAGGCGACGACGGGCGGTGATCCGCTCCTGCGGGAGGCGACGATCCTCGCGTACGAGCGCGCGATGGACTCCGCGACGAAGGCGGGCCGCGCCGACGTGGCCCGGGTGGCGCAGATGCGCGCGTACGACCTGAAGCAGGCGAAGTGAGGCGCCGCCATGTGCACCCTGATCGCCTTCTGGCGGTCCGTCCCTGGCTACGACCTTGTGATCGGAATGAACCGAGACGAATCGGCGATGCGACCCGCGGATCCCCCGTCCGTCTTCGACGGGACGCCCCTCATTGTGGCACCGCGAGATCGGCAAGCGGGCGGGACATGGCTCGGCGCGAGCGGGACGGGGCTCGTCGTGGCCTTGTCGAACCGCCGGGGCCGGACTTCGGCGACCGCGCGTTCCCGCGGTCAACTCGTCCTCGAGGCGCTGCGACAGCCGAGCGTCCCGGGCGTCGACGTATTCCTCCAGCGGGCGGTCCGCGAGCACGAATACAACTTCTGGAATCTCCTCGCGGCTTCTCGGAAAGACCTTCGGTTCTTCCGCTATGATGGGGAGTTCGCGACGAGCCGTGGCCACGAAGGGCTGAACGTCCTCACCAACGAAGGGGGCAACGTCGCGACGGATCCGAAAGTTCAGCTGGTCCAGGGTCTGCTCGCAAAAACGACGGCGCGGTCCATCGAGGACGTGATTCGAGCCCTCCAGAGCGCGTTGCGCACCCATGCGTCCGGCGCCGGCGCCGTCGGGCTGTGCGTCCATTTCCAAGGCGGAGGCACCGTGTCCTCGACGATTCTCGCGCTGAGCAACGCGGATCCTGGGGAGAACGTCCTTCTGTACGCAGACGGCTCCCCCTGCACGACACCGTACCGGGACTACCGCGACGTGATCCGGGCCCTCCTGAATCCCGATTGACGAAGGGACGGAATGCCCCCACTCCAGCATGACGACCGGTCGATCCTCGGTCGCGAGGAAACGTTGCGATCATGGCTCGTGAAAGGCCGAGATCCGATCATCCAAGAAATCGACGGGCTCGACATCGGTTGGGGCGGAGTCCAGCGATGGGCGACCGCGCGGATGGCCGACCTCGGCGACGGCCTCCATCTCGATTTCGCGTGCGGGGTAGGAAGCTTCCTTGCGCAACTGGGATGGCGTTTCCCCCAAACCAATCTCGTCGGACTGAACATCGACTTCTCCGGGCCCACGAACCGATTCGCGAGCTCCTTTCGCGGGCGGGAGTGAAATGCCGCCTCGTTCGGGCCCGCTCGCATGGTCGAAGCGCGCAAGATAGGTTGAATCGCGAACCGCCGCGGGCGGCTGCGAAAAGGCTTTCCCGCCAGCCCAGCTACCGCCGGAACATTGCCCGGGATCACGGACGTCCACGTCCACATCGAGCCCTACCGCTCCCTTAAGCCGGAGATCCTGGAAACCCTCTGGCGGACGATCCCCGCGAAGGACCAGGCCTCGCGGTTGGCGGACGATCCGCGGGCGTTCCTTGCCCACCTCGATTCGATCGGCGTCGAGCGGGCGTGCTTGATCAACTACGTCGCGCCGGAGGTCATGGGCTTCACCGAAGACGTGAACCGGTTCGTCTCCGAGTTCGCCCGAGAGGACCGGAAACGCCTGATTCCGTTTGGCTCCGTCCATCCGAAACGGACGAGGGATCCGAAGCGGGACGTCGAGCGCCTCGCGTCCAAGTGGGAGATGGGCGGGATGAAAATTCATCCGCCCCATCAGTTGTTCGCGGCGAATGCATATGCGGATGGCAAGCTGCCCGCCCTGCGCACGATTTACAAGACCGCCGAGCGACTCGGCATGCCCGTCACAATCCACACGGGGACCTCGGTCTTCCCCGGCGCGCGATCGAAGTACGGAGACCCGATCGCCCTGGATGACGTAGCCCAGGATTTCCCCGACCTCACGATCCTCATGGCCCATGGCGGTCGTCCCCTCTGGTGCGACACGGCCTTCTACCTCCTGCGCCGGCATCCGAACGTGTTCCTCGACACCTCGAGCATCCCGCCGAAGCGGCTCCTCGAATGGTTCCCGCGGCTCGAAGAAATCGCGGACAAAGTCGTGTTCGGATCCGACTGGCCCGGTCCCGGGGTGCCGGGAATCCGCGAGGAGATCGAGGGATTGCAGGCCCTGGCGTTGTCCGAGCGAACGAAGGAACAAATCCTCCGGACGAATGCACGCCGCTTGATGAAATGACGTTGGCAAAGCTTAATCTCGCGCCGAAGCGCATCCGCAGGTGAAAGGCATGATGACAACTCCGAAGACGACGAAGGAAGTTGTGACCATCGCGGGCGGCTGTTTCTGGTGCCTCCAACCCGTGTTCCAGGAGCTCCGCGGCGTTGAGAAGGTCGAAGTCGGGTATTCCGGCGGGAAGTTGGCGGACCCCTCGTACGAAGCCGTGTGCACGGACACGACGGGCCACGCGGAGGCCGTGCAAGTCACGTTCGATCCGACTGCCGTCCCGCTCGCGGACATCCTGCGAATCTTCTTCTCCGTCCACGATCCGACGACGCGGGACCGGCAAGGCGGGGACGTCGGGACGCAGTATCGGTCCGCGATCTTCTACCACTCTCCGGAACAAGAGAAGACGGCCAAGCAGATCATCGCGGAAATCGAAAAAGCCGGAATCTGGGGGCGACCGATCGTCACGGAACTCGCGCCGTTGACGGCGTTCTACCGCGCGGAGGAGTACCACCAAGATTACTTCCGCAAGAACCCGACCGCGGGCTACTGCCGCGTCGTCATCGCCCCGAAGGTCGCGAAGTTCCGCAAGCAGTTTTCCGCTCGCTTGAAGGCGACCGCGGTCTCACCCAAAGGCACTTAACGCGGCCTCGCCTCCGTCTCTCCATGGCGGAGAACCGGCTCGCAAAGGAGACCTCGACGTACCTCCGCGGCGCAGCCCAGCAGCCGGTCCAATGGTATCCGTGGGGCGAAGACGCGTTCCGCCGGGCGAAGGAACTCGATCGTCCGATCCTCCTGGACATCGGGGCAACGTGGTGCCACTGGTGCCATGTGATCGACCGGGAATCGTACGAGGACCCGGAGCTCGCGAAGGTCATCAACGAGCACTTCATCGCGATCAAGGTGGATCGAGACGAGCGCCCGGACATCGACGCGCGGTACCAGCAGGCCGTCGGCGCGATCGCGGGCCAGGGCGGGTGGCCCCTCACCGCGTTCCTGACGCCGGACGGCAAGGTGTTCTACGGCGGCACCTACTTCCCGCCGAAGGACGCGTACGGTCGGCCCAGCTTCCGCCGGGTCTTGCTCGCGATGGCGGACGCGTATCGCGGGAACAAGGCGGACACCCTGCGGGAGGCGGAGGCCCTCCACCAGGCGCTCGCGGAAGGCCGCACCTCCCTCGTCGAAGAAGGCCTCGTGAACGAGGCGATGCTGAAGGAAAGCCTCGACGCTCTCCGCGGCCAGTTCGACCCCGTGAACGGCGGTATCTCCGGCCCGCAGAAGTTCCCCCATGCGGGGACGATGGAGTGGGTCATGGCCCGCTACCACCGCACCCGCGAAGAAGGGCTCCACAAGATCTTCACGCGAACCCTGACCGCGATGGCGAACGGCGGGGTCTACGACCAGGTGGGCGGCGGCTTCCACCGCTACGCGACGGACCCGCAATGGATCGTGCCCCATTTCGAGAAGATGCTGTACGACAACGCGGGCCTCCTGGCGAATTACGTCCATGCATGGCAGCTCACCCGCGACGCGCGATACCGCGAGACGGCGGAAGGGCTCCTCGCCTGGGCCGACGAGGTCCTCTCGGACCGCAAACGCGGCGGCTACTATGCCAGCCAAGACGCGGACGTCGGCTTGGATGACGACGGCGATTACTTCACCTGGACGCGCGAGGAGTTGAACGCCGCGGTCGATGCGGACGAAGCGCGGGTCCTCGAGCTGCACTACGAGGTCGGGGACCGCGGCGAGATGCACCACAACCCGAAGAAGAACGTCCTCTACGTAGACCGAGAACCGGCGGCGATCGCGAAGGACCTCGGGATGCCGGAGGACCGCGTCCGAACCCTGATCCAAAGCGGCAGGAGGAAGCTGAAGGCGGCCCGCGAGAAGCGGCCGGCGCCCGCGGTGGACCCGACGATCTTCGCCTCGTGGAACGGGATGATGATCGCGGCTGTCCTCGACGCCGCCGTTGCGTTCGGCCGGGACGATGTGCGAGCATTCGCGCTAGAATCGCTCGACCGGATCATCGCGGAGATGTGGTCGAACGAGGATGGGATGTGGCACGCCTCCGCGCACGGCGTCCGCAAGGTCCGGGGCCTCCTGGAGGACCACGTGTACGTCATCGATGCGCTCCTCACCGCGTACGGCGCCACGGCCATTCCCGGGTACCTACGCACCGCGGAGGAAATCATGGAATTCACTTTGAAGCACTTCTGGGACCGTTCCGGCGGATTCGTCGACATCGCCGCGGACCTCCATGAGGGCGTCGGCCTCCCGGTCCGCGAGGTCCGTCGCCGCCCCGTTGAGGACTCCCCGTACGCGGGGGCGAACGCAGTGGCGGCCCTCTGCCTCCAGCGGCTCCACGCGCTCACCGGGAACGACACCTACCGGCTCCGCCACGACGAACTCATGGTGTCGTTCGCGGGGGAGGCAAGCCGGTACGGCCCTGTGTTCGCCGGCACGTACCATCTCGCCGCGGAACTGTGGATCCATCCCCCGCCGGAAGTCGTCGTGCTCGGGGGCCGCGATCATCCTCGAGCGGGCGCCTTGCGCCGGGCCGCCGTCGAAACGTTCGCTCCGGGAAAGACGGTCCTCGTCGTCGACAAGGCGGACGCGTACGTCCCCGCCCTCGTCGTGCCGATGCTCGCCACGAAAGAGGCGAATGCGGGCCCGGTGGCGTTCGTGTGCCAGGGGAATGTCTGCTCGCCGCCCACATCGGATGCGACTCGAGTTGTGACGTTGCTCGAGACCGCCGGCAGAGTCTCGGCGGCACCGAGGGTGCAACCTTAAACAAGGTTAACTCGGAAGCTGCTCCCTGTCACGTACTGCCATGGCTTTTGAACCCCTACGTCAGATTTATGTCCCCACCCCCGCAAGGCTCATGGACCGCCAAGTGTCTCCGTGGAGTCGAGGTTCGACAGCATCGTCTCCGACCGCCCGCAGGTTCTCGTGATCGGCTGCGGAGCGGTCGGTTCCGTCGTCGCGCATCACCTCGCCGCACACGAAGCGATTGGGGATGTTCTCCTCGCCGACGTCGACGGGGAGCTTGCGAAGCGGACGGCCGCTCATCTGCGAAGCCCCAAGGCGCGTGCGATGCAGATCGACGCGAGCGACGAGGACGCGCTGCGCCGGGCCATGCGCGGATGCGGGCTCGTCATCAACACGGCCCTGCCTCGGTTCAACCGGCTGATCCAATCCGCGGCGCTCGGAGAACATGCGAACTACCTCGATCCCGCGAACGACTCGGCCGATCCGTTCGTGGATTCGGACACCTGGAAGGCCGCCGGGTTGACGGCGCTGTGCGCGATGGGCGAGGATCCCGGGCTGAGCAACGTCTTTGCGCGATACGCGGCCGACGGGATGGACCGCGTAGAGTCGATCAAGGTGCGCGACGGCGACACGGCATCGAGTCCGGACTATCCTTTCATCGCGCTCTTCAGTCCCGAGACGTTCGTCGAGGAGACCCTCGCCCCCTCCCGGATCTGGCGGGATGGCAAGTACGAGTCCGTCCCGCCGTTCGGCGAGTTCGAGACGTACGAATTCCCGGCGCCCATCGGCCCCCTCCCCGTGTATTCCGTGGACCACGAGGAGGTCGACACGCTCCCGCGGTTCATCGGGAAGGGCGTGCGGTACGTGGACTTCAAGCTCGCACTCGACCCGGCGACCGTGCAGACGTTGAAACTGTTCCGAGATCTGCATCTCCTGGAGCCGGGAGCTGCGGGAGGGCCGAGTCCGCGGAGGGCCTTGTTCGCCGCGCTCCCGAAACCCGCGGACCTGGCCGGCCGCGTCGACGGATACGCCGCGATCCTCGTCGAGGTCGCCGGAGAGCGGGACGGCCAACACGTGGTCCACACGGTCTCCTCCGTGCTCGGCCATCGCGAGGCGTCGGAGAAATTCGGTGCGACCGCGACGGCGTACCTCACCGGGACCGGCGTGGCGGTCGGCGCGATCCTCCTGGCGAACGGCGCAATCAAGGGGAAAGGAAAGGTCTCACCAGAGACCCTTGACCCGATGCCGTTCTTTCCATTGCTCCGGAACTTCGGGATCGACGTGCGGGAGCAGGTCCACTGGGAGCGGTCCGTGGCCTAGCGAGCGTGCTTGCGGAGCGCGCCTTCCATGACGTCGAGCGCCTTGTCCAACAGAGGCTCCTCGATCGTGAGCGGGGGCTGGATCCGCAACACGTTCATCTCATAGTCGTACAGAGGAATCACGCCGCCGCGGACACAGTCGAAGAAGACGTCGCGGGCCGTGTCGTTGTCGCGCGTCTTGGCGTCCTTGTCCTTGACGATCTCCACGCCGATCGCGAGCCCGAGGCCCCGCGTCTCGCCGACGATCGAGAGGTCTTCCCACTCCTTCACGCGCCTGAGGGCCTTGCCGCCGATCCGTCCGGCGCGTTCGGGGATCCGATCCCGCCGCATGATGTCGATCGTGACGGATGCGGCCACGCACGCGGCCGGGTGACCGCCAAACGTCGTCCCGGCGATCACGTCGTGGGTCCCCATCGCCCGGTCGTCCCCGAGGACCGCGCCGAGGGGCATCATCCCGCCCCCGAGCGCCTTCCCGATCGACACAAGATCTGGAGCGACGCCGAAGTGCTCGATCCCCCACATCGTCCCGGTGCGCCCCAAGCCGGACTCGACCTCGTCGGCGATCAGGAACCACCCGTGTTCATCGGCGAGCTTCCGGAGGCCGCGCACGAAATTCGCCGGAGGGATCCAGACGCCGGCCTCGAGGGCCACCGGCTCGAAGATCGCGCCCGCGATGCGGTCCGGGTACGCGACGTACCGGAGGATCTGATCCTCGAGGAACCCGAGGCACCATTCGCCGAACTCGTCGTCGGTCATGCCCTTCGGCTTGCGGTACGTCATCGGATACGGCGCATGCACGGCGCCTCCCGAGAACGCTTCCCAGTTCCGCCGCATCCGGGAGGCCAAGGTGCCGAAGGCGGTCGCCCCGATGCTCAGGCCGTGGTACTGGCCCATGAAGCTCAGGATGAGGGGACGCCCGCTCGCCTCGATCGCATGCTTCACGGCCCCTTCCGCGGCTCCCGTGCCGGAGAGCTCCAAGAACACGCGGCTGAGGTTCTTCGACGGCCGAATCTCGAGCAGCTTCTCCGCGAGGTCGATCATCGGAAGGTGCGGATTCATGAAGAGGATCAGGAAGCCGTACCGCTCGAGCGCGTCGACGGTCGCCTTCAGGACCTCCGGGTGGACGTTCCCCAGGTTGTTCGTCGCCCACTGGCTCGTGAGGTCGATGTACTCCTTGCCTTCGACGTCGTAGAGGAGGGAGCCTTTCGCCGAGGCGACGACGATGTCCGCGAGTTTCGTCTCGTCGGACCAGAAGTACTTCGGATAGAGCTCCGTGTACCGCTTCCAATAGTATTCCGCGGCGCCCTTCGTCCCGATGGGAGGCCTCCCGCCTTTCTTGGCCATCCCTGCCCGGAACGCGCCTCCCATCATTGACCCTTTGGGCGGGTCCTTAAAAGACCCCCAAGGGACGGGAACAGAGCTACGGCTCCAGGGCCGCCTCGAGGAGTTTGCGAAACGCCGGGGTAATCGGTTTCGATTTCTTCGTATCGTAGTCGTACGAGACCAAGACGCTCTTCGCGCGGGCGAGGATCCGGGCGCTGCGCTTCTCTTGGACCTCGTAGCTCAACGTGAACGACGACGTGCCAATCTTCGAGGGCCACACGGCCACTTGGATCTGGTCGCCCCACACGCCCTGGGATTCGAAGTCGATCTCCACGTGGGCCAGGATGAAGTCGATCTCGTCGAGCGTCCGCTTGCTCGCCTGATGCATATAGAACTGCGTCCTCGCGAGCTCGATGTAGGACAAGTAGACGGCGTTGTTCACATGGCCCATTCCGTCGATGTCGCGGAACCGCATCTGGATGTCCGTGGTGAAACGCGTCACCCGCGGCCGATGAGGGACCCGCCGAATAACGTTTCGGTGGGCTCACTCCCGCCGAATCAGGCGGGTGAATTCTTCCGACAGGTCGAAAACGGCCTGCTTCGACGCGTCCCCTTTGATCGCCGACCGCGCCGGGAGGCTCGCCTTGGCGAGTTCGCGGTAGATCGACCACGACAATTCGATGCGGCGCTGCAAGGTCTCGTCGACTTCGCGGATCGCCTTGGCCGGGACGCCCGCAATCAGGCTCCCCGCCGGAAACTCGGCCGACTCCCGTACGACGGCGCCGCTCGCGACGAGCGATCCCGCTCCGATCGTCGCGCCGCTGTTGACCGTCGCGTTCATCCCGATCAGGCAGCGGTCGGCGATCGTGCAGCCGTGGACGACGGCCGCATGGCCCACCGTGACCTTCGCGCCGATTCGCGCCGGCATGCCGCGGTCCACGTGCACGACGACGTTGTCCTGAAGGTTCGAATCTCGGCCGACAACGACCTCGTCGAAATCGCCGCGCAGCACGGCTCCATGCCAGACGCTCGCCCCGTCCTCGATCGTCACGTCTCCGACGAGGACCGCGCTCGGTGCGACGTAAATCATCGGCTCACTCGAGGTTCACGAGGACGTTCTTCACGTGCGTGTAGAACAGGACCGCGTCGACCCCTTGCTCTTGCCCGAGGCCGGATTGCTTCCACCCGAGGAACGGCGTTTGCGGGAAGGTGACCGGGAACTCGTTAATCGAGACCATCCCCGCCTTCAACCGGCGCGCGACCGTGTGCGCTTTCGCGACATCTTGGGTCCAGACGCCCGCCGCGAGACCGTACGGCGTGTCGTTCGCGTTCCGGATCGCCTCGTCGAGGTCGGAGAAGTGCCATGCCGCGACGACGGGACCGAAGACCTCCTCCCGCGCCACGCGTGTGCCCGGCGGCGGATCCTCGAACACCGTGGGCCGGACGAAATTTCCGTCCCTGAGATCGGGGGAATCGGCGCGACCGCCTCCTGCGAGCACCTTCGAGCCCTTCGCGACGCCTTCCTCGATCGCCTTCACGACGTTCGCCGCATGGTCCCGAGAGACCAGGGGGCCCATCTGGACGTCGTCTTTCAGCGGCGGGCCCAGCCGCAGCTTCTCCGTCTGCTCCTTGAGCTTCGCCAGGAACGCCGACGCGATCGAGTCATGGACGAAGAGCTTCGATCCGGCCCAGCACATCTGGCCGGCGTTCTGGAACGCGCCCCAGAGCGCCCCTTTCACCGCGCGGTCGAGCTTTGCGTCTGCGAGGATGACTTGTGGATTCTTCCCTCCGAGTTCGAGGGTCGTCGGGACGACCCGGTCCGCGACGATCTTGAGAAGTTGTTTTCCGGTCTCCGTCGAACCGGTGAAGGTGACGGAGTCGACGTTGGGGTGGTGGGCGAGCGCATTGCCGACCTCGCGGCCGGGACCCGTGATCACGTTGACGACACCGGCCGGGAAACCGGCGGCGGTCGCGAGCTCCCCGAGTTTCAGCGCGGTGAGGGGCGTGAGCGTGGCGGGCTTCAGGACGACCGTGTTGCCCGCCGCGAGGGCCGGCGCGATCCCGCGCGAAGCGAGGAGCAGCGGATAGTTCCACGGCGCGATGTGCGCGGTCACACCGAGCGGCTCGCGCAGCGTGTAGTCGAACCGCGCGCCCGGCACCGGAATCGTCTCGCCCTGAATTTTATCTGCAAGACCTGCATAATATTCGAACAGCTTGTACACGTACGCGAGGTCGCCTTTCGCCTCGCGGAGCGGCTTTCCGACGTTCGCGGCCTCGAGCCGCGAGAGCTCCTCGAAATGATCCCGCACTTGCTGTCCGAGGAGCCATAGCAGCCGCCCGCGTTTGCTCGGATCCAGGTCCCGCCACTCCGGTGAATCGAACGCGTTGCGCGCGGCCTCGACCGCGGCGTTCACGTCGTCCTTCGTGCCGGCCGCGACCCGCGCGAGCGCGTGGTTCGTCGCCGGATCGAGGATCTCCGTCATCGATTCAGAAGCCGACGGGACCGTCCGCCCTCCGATGAAGAGCCCGTGGGCCTGCACGTCCATCGTCGATCGGAACCTGCGATGGTCCCGCGGGGTATAAGCGTGTGGGCTTTGCCCGGCTGCACCGGTGGCCTCTTATCTCGTCCGCCGGATGAGGCCGCGAGGACAGCGTGCCGGATGTCGTCCGCCTGAGCCGCACCCTCGCGTGGCGACAAGCGGCCGCGGAAATCGACGCGCTGCGTCCGATGTTCCTTGACCAACTCCGCCGCGAAGATCTTCGCGGGAAACTCGTGCTCGACCTCGGAACGGGGGAGGGCCGACTCGCTTTCGAAGCCGCTCGTCTCGGCGCGCGAGTGGTCGGCGTGGACCTGGACCGAAATCGGCTCGCTCATGCCCGCGCCTACGCGGGGATTCGAGATGTCCGCCGGGCCGAGTTCGTATGGGGCGACGTCGAGAAGACGCCGTACGACGAGTTCACCCGTGATCCGATCGACGTGGTCGTCAGCAACCTCTGCATGTCCGCGGAGATCGTTTCTCACGCGTCCCGCACCCTCCGGCCCGGTGGGGCCTTCATTTTCTGTTGCCATCACGGCGACCACTGGCGGGAAACGCGTCGGGGTTCCGGATGGGCGTTCTTCGAAGACGCGATGGCGAACCTCCTGGAGGAGCATCGGTTCGCGGTCGAGTTCACCGGCGTCGACACGACGATCGCGACGTTCGAGGACTTCGGCGAGGTCGCCCTCTTCCTGCGCAGCGCGACCGTCCGCAAATGGGTCGAGGACGGACGGTGGGACGAGCTCGATGCGGCATTCGCGCGCGGAGACAAGCATCTCACCCTCTCGTATCTCATCGTGAAGGCGAGGCGGATCGCGTCTCCATACACGACCGAGTGAATCCTCGCGGTCAAGCCATGAGGCGTCTAAGCGCGGCGAGGCCGCCGGAACGCGTAGCCCATGTCGAGCCCGACCATCGGGCGGAGCCGGCCGTCGGCCGTCATCGAGAGAATGCGCGCGAGGAGGGGAATCATGCCCGTGAACCGCGACTCGACCTTCGACATGAGGGGCACCTCCGACCTCCAACCCCATCCACTGGACGGCGCTTCAAATCCCTTCGCCCGAATCGCGCCCAAATCGGTAGGCTCATCCGCGCGAAGGTGATTCCGCGAACGGGGGAGTCATGTACCTCGGTGCGCACGTCTCGATCGCGGAGAACATCGCGCTCGCGCCGGAACGCGGCAAGGCGGTCGGAGCCGAGGCGATTCAGATTTTCTCCCGCAGCCCGCGGATGCTTCGACGGACGAAGCCGCTGACGATGGAGGAGACGCAGGGGTTCCGGGAGAACCTCCAGAAAAATGGGATCGTCCGCGCGGTGATCCACGCGAACTACCTGATCAACCTCGGCGGCGCGGACGACAACACGATCAAGTACAGCCGCGACGCGTTCGTCGAGGAACTCGACCGGGCACAAGCCCTCGGAGTCCGCGATGTGATCTTTCATCCGGCCAGCCACGGAGGGAAAGGGGAGGCCTCTTCGATCCGGACAACGGCCGAGAGCCTCGACTGGTCCTTCGACCATGCGAACGCGCCCGACGTCTTCGCGGTCCTCGAGAACACGGCGGGACAGGGGACCGTGATCGGCTCCCGGTTCGAGCAGCTCGCCGAGATCATCAAGGGGTGCGCCCACGCGGACCGCCTTGGAGTCTGCATCGACACGTGCCACACCTTTGCCGCGGGCTACGACTTCCGAACGCGGGAGGGCTACGACGCACTCCTCCGCACGATCGGCGAGACGGTCGGCCTGGGACGAATCCGCGCGTTTCACCTGAACGACTCGGTCGGCGATCTGGGATCGAACCTCGATCGACACGAGGACATCGGGAAGGGGAAACTCGGGAAGGAGCCGTTCGGGTTCCTGGTGAACGAGGAGCCGTTCCGCGAGGTTCCGGGCTGCCTCGAATTCCCGGGCCGCGACGCCGGGTACAAGAAGAACCTGAAGACGCTCCGCTCCCTCGTCACAGGACCGAACCCGCCGACGTCCCCGAGGGCTCCAGGCGGCAAACGAGGCGATCGCGGAACCGCGTGACGAAGCCATAGAACCGGTGGACGACGCCCATGAGCGCGGTCGACCCCCGGAGGACCCGCTCAACGCCCGCCCCGATCGGAAACGCGCCGATCAGGGTCGGAACGGCATCGCCACCCGTCGTGACGTGGCCATCCGGGGACACGACGTGCAGGGCATCCAGCATCCGGTCCTCGGGAATCCCGACGAGGATATTGCGAGACGATTGAATCGACTGGAGCCGAATCCGCCCGCGCCAATCGAGGGTCCGGATCCACCGCGAGACCGCACTGCAAATGCCGCAATCGCGGTCGTACAAAAGGATGTAGGGCGGACTTTTCATGGTCTAGGAAATGTAAGCGCGCGAGGACTTAAACAAGCGGGTCGCACCACGGAATTGTTATTCGCCTGTCAACGTTGCCCATGGAGGAGATCGTTTCATGAGCGTCGACCCGGCGTCCCTATCCGCGAGAGAGACTCCTACCGCCTGATGATTTCCGCCTTCGTCCCGCGAGTTCGTCGTCAACCTGGTTCCGGAGGGAATCGCCGAGAGATGAACCAAGCCTCGGGGGACTATGCGGCATCCGTCAGCGAGTTCGACGAGGCGGGCCTCACGAGGGCCCCCGCGGAGGCCGTGCAGGTCCTCGAATCGGGGAGTCGCCCGTGAATTTCGAATGCCGCCTCATTCGGGCCATCCGGGTCGCGGACAACATCGTGTTCTTCGGGCGGGTGGTTCGACTCCATGTTCGCGAGGACGTGCTCACCGAAGGCTTGGTGGACGTCCGAAAGGTCCATGCGATTGGTCGTCTCGCGGGTCCGCGCTACTGCCGCACGCAAGACGTCTTCGAAGTGATGCGGCCGCGAGTCACCGGACCGAAAAGCGCACGGCCCACGGATGCGCGGTGAATGAATTCCGCTCGCTTGCGATTGGCCCGTTCAACGTGAACGATAGCCGCTAAGTAGAGCGGGGGACTCCCTCACAGGATGATGGACCCGCAGTCGCTGGAGGCTCGTTGGAGGGCAGATGAGCGCTGGGCGGGCATCGTCCGGCCATTCCGAGGCGAAGACGTCACCCGGCTTCGCGGATCCGTCCACATCGAGCACACCCTCGCACGGCTCGGTGCGGAGCGATTCTGGTCCCTGCTGCGCTCCGAACCTTTCGTCCCCGCCCTCGGCGCGCTCACCGGGAACCAGGCCGTCCAACAGGTCCAAGCCGGCCTGCCGGCGATCTACATGAGCGGGTGGCAGGTCGCGGCCGACGGCAATGACGCGGGCCAGACGTACCCGGACCAGAGCCTCTACCCGGCCGACAGTGTTCCAAATCTCGTCCGCCGAGTCAACAATGCGTTCAAGCGGGAGGACGAGAAGCACACGATGACGGGCGATGGGAGCACCTATTGGTTCGCACCGATTGTCGCCGACGCGGAGGCTGGCTTTGGCGGGCCGCTGAATGCCTTCGAACTGATGAAGGCGATGATCGAGGCGGGCGCCGCGGGCGTGCACTTCGAAGACCAGCTCGCGAGCGCGAAAAAGTGCGGCCACCTCGGCGGTAAGGTCCTCGTACCGACCGGCGTTTTCTTGCAGAAGCTTGTCGCGGCGCGGCTCGCCGCCGATCTTTGCGGCGTGCCCACCGTTTTAATCGCGCGAACGGACGCGAATTCCGCGCGGTTGATCACCTCGGATGTGGATTCTAGGGATCGGCCGTTCATCTTGGACGGGGAGCGGACGCCAGAGGGATTCCACCCATTCCGGGGTGGCCTCGAGGCCTCGATTGCGCGAGGCTGTGCCTACGCCCCCTATGCGGATCTGCTGTGGTGCGAGACGTCCGGACCGGACCTGGAAGAGGCACGTGCATTTGCGGACGCGATCCACGACCGGTTCCCCGGCAAGATGCTGGCGTACAACTGCTCCTCGTCGTTCAACTGGCGGAAGAAACTCGACGCGGGCACGATCGCGCGCTTCCAGCGGGAATTGGCGGACATGGGGTACAAGTTCCAGTTCGTGACGCTCGCGGGATTCCACAGTCTAAACCTGTCCATGTTCGAGCTCGCGACGAGCTACAAGGCGCGAGGGATGACCGCGTACACGGAACTCCAGCAGGAAGAATTCGCCGCGAAGGCGGAGGGCTACCGCGCGGCCGAGCACCAGACGTTTGTGGGCACGGCATACTTCGACGAGATCGTGCAGGTCGTCTCGGGCGGCGAAACGTCCACGGCCGCGATGGAGGGATCCACCGAGAGGGAACAGTTCTTGGAACGAGCGGCCGCCGCGGAGGGGGGTCGTGAGCAGCGTCCCGTCCGCCCGCCAGTCCCCGAAACCGGCTAGTCCCCCGGGTCAGAACGGCAGCTTGCTCAGGCCGATTGCAAGCGGGAGCAGCGCCTCATCTTTCCCGAGGAACTTCGCCGTCTGCAAGACGGCATTCAGACAGCTAATCGTGTGCTCCTTCTCGCCGACCGTCCACTGTCCGTAGAAATCCACGACCGCCGCGAGGATCTCGTCCAGAGGGACGCCGGCCTCGAGGGACCGACGGACCGTCTCCTCCGCCGGCGGCGACTTGTACCGCAAGCTCGACTCGAGCGCCGCGAGGACCGAACGATGGTCCGTCGACTCAGGCTCACCGAGCCGCAGGAATTCCGGGTATCCGAACTTCGTCGTGAGGGTTCGGTACAGCTTCCACAGGAGCCAAGCGTTCTCCGATGGCGTCAGGTAGCGACTTGCCGCGCGAGCCGCGTGGACCTCGCTCAACGTGTGGCCGAGGAAGCCGGGATCCGCACTCGCCGCGATCAACAGCGGACGATACGCCTGGTCCGCCACGCCTTCGAAGGCAAGGGCGCGGAGGATCGCCTCGACGCGATCGAAGTCCCAATCCTCGAGCAGCCTCCCGAGGAGCGCCACGTCGGCCTTCCCGTCTCCCGCATCCAGGAATTCGGGAATCTCCGCGGGTCGAACCCCCTGGAGACTCACAGCCTGCACGTGACCGAGGTTCGCAAGCGGGACGAGGCCGCGCGGCAGGCCCAAAGTCGCCGCTGCCTCCGCATAGCCCACGGCCATCGCGAGGTTATGCCCGAGTCGACCCAGGTCGTCGAGGGACGTCCGAATCGCGAGATGCGCGGAGGTCTCCACTCCATGGTCCAGTGCGATCCGGCCTAGCAAGGCCGCGGCTTTCGCCCCGGCTTTGTCGTGGACCACCCTCCGGTACGCGCGCTCCATCTCCTCCCGGGACGCGGCGGGAACCGCGCGGGCCTCCGCGACCGCGCCCGCAGACTTCACAGCACGTTTCTGAAGGCTGAAGTTGTACAGGACCAGGAAGCGCAAGAGGCCGAGGCCCCCCGGAGGACGCGTCAGCCGAAGCAGATCGCGTCCCGCCTGAATCGTCAAGAGTCCGTGGGGCGTGTGCAGCTGCGGGTCGTCGTGGTTCGAGACGACGAGGAGGAGTTCCTGGAGGATCGGGGCCGCGTTCGCAGGATCTTTCGCGAGCTGATCGAAGAGCTGAATCCCCTTCTGGTGGTCGAACGTTGGCAAGAGCGCGAACAGTCGATCGAGGTCCTTCGATGCCACGCGCCGAAGGAAAGGTCGCGGCCCCTTTTAGGTTGCGGGTCGTGGGCCAGGACAACTCTTATGGGGAACCGGGACTTTCAACGAAGGTCATGCCCCCATACGATGTCATCGTCCTGGGTTCCGGCCCCGCGGGCCTCACTGCCGCGATCTATGCGACGCGCGCGAACCTCAAGACGCTCGTGATTGCCGGTGCGGTCGCGGGAGGACAGCTGATGATCACGACAGACGTCGAGAACTATCCGGGCTTCCCGAAGGGCGTGCAAGGACCCGAACTCATGGAGCTGTGGCGCCAGCAGACGGCGCGATTCGGCGCAGACTTCGTGGACGACAACGTGACGAAGGTCGATTTCTCGAAGCCTCCGTTCAAGGTGTGGACCTCCGATGGGGCGCATCAAGGTCGATCAATCATCATTGCGACGGGCGCTAATGCGAAGTACCTCGGCCTCCCGAACGAAGAACGTCTCAAAGGCCGTGGTGTGAGCGCGTGTGCGGTCTGCGACGGATTTTTCTTCAAGGGCCTTGATGTCGTCGTGGTTGGCGGTGGCGACACGGCGATGGAGGACAGCCTCTTCCTGTCGAAGCTGTGCAAGACTGTGACGGTCGTCCATCGCCGGCGCGAGTTCCGCGCGAGCAAGATCATGCAGGACCGGCTGTTCAAGACGCCGAACATCAAGGTGATTTGGGACTCCGAGGTGATCGACGTGTTCGGGGACCAACGGGTCGAGGGCGTCCGGATCAAGAACGTGAAGACAGTGCAGACGACGGACCTGAAAGTCCGGGGGCTGTTCCTCGCGATCGGCCATGAGCCGGCGACGGATGTCCTGCGTGACCAACTGAGGCTGGAGAAAGGGTATATCGTCCTGCGGCCGCACGACGGGTTTTCGACCGCCACTTCCGTGGACGGCGTCTTCGCGGCCGGTGACGTCCACGACTTCCGCTATCGGCAGGCGGTGACCGCCGCGGGCTTCGGCTGCATGGCGGCCCTCGACGCCGAGAAGTGGCTTCAGGGCCACGAGTAGCCCCACAGGGCGATCCGATCCCGCTCGACTGCCAACCGCCTCTCAAGCTGACCCGTCGAAATTTTGAAGTAAGTCAGGCCCTTTGGAGCGGGGCCGGTACGAGATCCTATGGTCCGCATCTTCCGGGGTGGCGTGCTCGATGAGCGCTTCGAAGGTTCCGTCGTCGTGATCGGGCCCCGGCCGACGACGATGACCGGCTTGGTGCGAGGCGACTTGTTCGTTCGGGACAACAGCGTCTGCGACGTCACCGGAATGGTGTCCGGGAACCTCCTCGCGGAGCGCACGGGCAAGGCGGTGCTTCACGGCCTCGTCACGAAAGCCGCGAAGGCCGCGGGCGGCGACCTCGAAGTCTACGGGATGGTGCAAGGGGACGTCGTCAACGAAGGTGGGCGATTGTTCGTCGACAAGGGCGCGGTCGTCCGAGGCAAGGTCGTCGGCCAAAGCCACAGCGCGCCGCTGCCTCCTCCCGAGAAACCGGCGACACCGGCTCTGACGGCGACTCCATCGGCGGCGGCTCCCGCCGCCTCGCCCGCGAGCCCGAAACCCCCGACGGCGCCGGGTCCCTGAGATCACGTCTCGATCGTCGGTTCGACCGGGGTCGCTTTCAAGGGCATCTTTTCCGGCTTCTTCTCGCCGACGGCGAAGAGCTGGAGGTACGGGATCAGGTTGCCGACGATTCGGTTCTCCGCTT
>Ga0209158_1000864_pt1 | contig 21108 bp, 18 predicted proteins | sample GraSoiAngelo_140_FD_185897 | JGI IMG/M metagenome (GOLD analysis project Ga0209158, IMG submission 185897) | Grasslands soil microbial communities from the Angelo Coastal Reserve, California, USA - 14_0929_12_30cm (SPAdes) (version 2) | ecosystem: Environmental > Terrestrial > Soil > Grasslands ...
TTCTTCGGAAAGGCGACCGCCGGCGGCTCGTTGTACGCTCCCTTGACGACGCGGATCGCGGGCCCGAGCGCGACCAGGCGGTCGAGATCGGTGAAAGTGCGGTGGAGATAGGCCTGGAGGCAGACGCCGACGCGGGCGTGCTCGGAGCGCACTTCGCGGTACAGGTCCAGCGTCGCGTCCACGTAGCGCGACTCCTCCATGTCGATCCAGAGAAAGGACCCGGTCTGCTCGGCACGCGCCGCGAGCGCTTCCACGGCCGCGGCACAGGCCGCGGGATCCACGTCCAGCCCGAGATGCGTGAGCTTGACCGAGAGCTGGGCCGGCAGCCCCCGCCGGCGCACCTGGCCGAGGACGTCGAGGTAGTGATCCCGCACGGCCCGGGCCTCGGCGGGATTCCGCACCTGCTCGCCGAGCTGCGTGAGCAGCGTCCCCAGGCCGGCTCGAGCGAAATCGGCGGCGGCGTCGAGCGCCGCCGCGACGTCTTCACCCGGCAGGAAGCGCCGCGCGGCGCGGCGGAAGAAGGCGCGACGCCGCAGTTGGTCGGCGAGCCAGGCGCTGCGCGAGGCGCGGAGCAGGAGTCGCCGGGCGAGGGACATGAGACGGTAAGCTAGGTCTGGAACAGGAGCGGAGCGAGGTCCATCTTCTCGGGATGAAAGCGGCGGCCGTGGCGGTCGGGTTTCGCGTCAAGTCGGGGTGGGCCACCGGAGTGCTGGTGGCGGGCCCGGCGAGCGCGCCGCGCGCGCTCGACCGCCGCGTCGTCGAGCTGAGCGATCCCGCGGTGCCCACCTCCCGCCAGCCGTATCATGCCGTCATGAGCGCGACCGGGGCGGCGTCGCAGCGCGTGGAGCGACGGCTGCTGCGGCTCGTGACGGCCGCGGCCCAGCGATCGGTCCGCGAGCTGCTCGAGCGATACCGCCACGCCGGCCATGCGATTCGCGCCGCCGGCCTCGTGGTGGGGAGCGTCATCGATCCGGCGCGCATCGCGAACGACCACATCCGCGCTCACGCGCTCGAGGGAGCCCTGTTCCGGACGGCACTCGCCGCGGCGCTCGACTCGCAGGGCGTGCCGTGCTCCGTGGTGGTGGAGCGCGAGGCGTACGCTCGGGCTGCCGCGCTGCTGAAGCGCACCGAGGCGCAGCTGCGACGCGCCGTTACGGACTTGGGCCGCTCGCTCGAGGGGCCCTGGCGGGCCGACGAGAAAACCGCGGCCCTGGCAGCGTGGATGGCGCTGCGGCGTCGCTAAGACGCGCCGCCCTCGGCGGCGAGCGTGTAGCACCACGCTTCCCCTTCCAGCACCGTCTCGCCGTCCTCGCGCTTCACGACGACGCGCAGCTGGCACACCGGTTTGGTCGGGTGCACGCTTGCGACCTCGGCCTCCGCCGTGATCGTGTCGCCAAGATAGACCGGCGCCGTGAACTTCCAGTTCTGGCTGAGGAAGACCGTCCCGGGTCCGGGCAGGTCCATCGCCACGAGGGCGTGCAGCAGCCCCGTGGTGAGGCCGCCCTGGACGACGAGCCGCGCGAACTTGGTGCGCTGTGCGAACGCCGCGTCGAAGTGCAGGGGATTGTAGTCCCCGGTCAGGGCCGCGTACGTCTGCACGTGCTCGGCGGTGAGCGTGACGCTGCGGCGCGCCCTCTGTCCCACGACGAGGTTCATGGCGGATCCTGTGTTGAGGCCATAGTGTTGTTGCCCGACTCGACGCGCCCCCTCAGTCCCGAGGTCACGATGACCGTAGCTCGCTCCGTGGCGCTCGCCGCCGCGGCCGTGTTTGTCCTGCTGCCTGCGATCGCTCCCGCCCTCTCCGCCCAGGCTCCCAATACGCTGACGTCCGCCGAGCGCGCCGCGGGCTGGCGACTCCTGTTCGACGGCAAGACTACCGCCGGTTGGCGCGGCTTCAAGATGGACTCGCTGCCGTCCGGATGGCAGGTCGTGAACGGCGCGCTCACGCGCGTCGCGGCCGCCGGCGACATCGTCACGCGCGAGCAGTTCCGCGACTTCGAGCTGTCGCTCGAGTGGAACGTCGCGCCGGGGGGCAACAGCGGGATCTTCTACCGCGCGAGCGAGGACGGCGACGCCATCTACTGGACCGCCCCCGAGATGCAGGTGCTGGACGACGCGCGCCATGCCGACGGCAAGTCGCGCCTGACGGCGGCGGGCTCCACCTTCGGCCTCTACCCGGCGCCCGCCTTGGTCGTGAAACCTGCCGGTGAGTGGAATCAGGTCCGCCTCCTGGTCAAGGGGCACCACGTCGAGCACTGGCTGAACGGCGTGAAGGTGGTGGAGTACGAGCTCTTGAGCCCCGACTGGGAGGCGAGGGTCAAGGCGAGCAAGTTCGCCCCGCATCCGCGCTACGGGCGCAACGCCCAGGGCTACATCGGCCTGCAGGACCATGGTGACCGCGTGGCCTACCGCACCATCAAGATCCGTGTGCTGCCGTGAGCACGCGTGGCCGGCTCTCCGCCATGATGTTCCTCCAGTACTTCATCTGGGGGGCGTGGTTCGTGACCATGGGGACCTACCTCGGCAGCACGCGGCATTTCAGCGGTCCGCAGGTGGGCGCCGCGTACATGACGACCGCGATCGCCGCGATCGTGTCCCCGTTCTTCATGGGCGTGTTCGCGGACCGCTTCTTCGCCACCGAGAAGCTCCTTGCCGTCCTTCATCTAGTGGGCGGGACGATCCTGTGGTACGTGTCCACGGTGACGACGTTCGGGACCTTCTTTGCGGCCCTGATCCTGTACGCCCTGTGCTACATGCCGACGCTGTCGCTGACCAACTCGATCTCGTTCCACAACGTCGAAGATCCGGCGCGCGACTTTCCGTTCATCCGCGTGCTCGGCACGATCGGGTGGATCGTGGCGGGGATCCTCATCGGCAAGGTGCTGCACGCTGACGCCCAGGCGCTGCCGATGCGGGTTGCCGCGATCGCGTCGTTCATGCTGGGGCTCTACGCCTTCGCCCTGCCCCACACGCCGCCCCGGGCCGCGGGGATGCCGTTCAGCGTCCACAACGCCCTCGGGCTCGACGCCCTGCAGCTGCTCACGGACCGGACGTTCGTCGTGTTCGTGCTGGGCTCGTTCCTGCTGTGCATCCCGCTGCAGTTTTACTACGCGTTCACGAACCTCTTCCTGAACGAGATCCGCGCGCCTGAGCCCGCCTTCATCCAGACGTTCGGGCAGATGTCCGAGATCTTCTTCATGCTGCTCTTGCCGTTCGCGCTGCGGCGCTACGGCATCAAGACCATCATGCTGGTCGGAATGCTGGCCTGGACGCTCCGCTACCTCGCGTTCGGCAACGGCAACATCGGCGCCGGCATGTGGCTGCTCTACGCCGGGATCTTGCTGCACGGCGTGTGTTACGACTTCTTCTTCGTGGCCGGGCAAATTTACACGGACCAGCGGGCGGGCGAGAAGATCCGCGCGGCGGCGCAGGGCCTCATCAATGTGGTCACGAACGGTGTCGGCTACGCCATCGGCGCCTGGGTGTCGGGCCGCGTCGTGGGCGGCTTCGCCACCGCCGCGCCCGACGGGGCGGTGACGCACGACTGGCACCGCATCTGGATGTATCCCGCGACCATGGCCTTCGTCATTCTGGCGCTGTTCGCGGTGCTGTTCCGGCCCCGCCCCGCGTCGGGCGAGGCTCAGGGCGCGGTCGCTCTCGGCGATTGAAGCATGAGGCGGCCCGCTTAGGGCCGCGGTCCCGCGGGCAGGTGCTCGAGCAGGTAGCGCGTGAGCAGCGAATAGAGATGCAGCCTCGTGCCCTGCTCCTCGCAGATGCAATGGCTGCGGTTCGGATACTCCATGAAGTCCACCGGTTTGCCGAGGGCAATCAGCCGGTTGAGCAGGCGTTCCGTGCCCTGGTAGTGCACGTTGTCGTCTCCCGAGCCGTGCACCACGAGCAGCCGGCCGCGCAGCCCCTCGGCGTGAGTGATGGCCGAGGATTCCTGGTAGCCCGCCGCGTTCTCCTGCGGCAGGCCCATGTAACGCTCCTGGTAGATCGTGTCGTAGAGCCGCTCGTCGGGCTCGGGCGCCACGCTCATGCCCACCTGATAGACCTCGGGATAACGGAACAGGGCCTGGAGCGTGCTCGACCCTCCGCCGCTCCAGCCCCAGATCGCGACGCGCGTCGAGTCGAGGTAGTGGCGCGACCGGGTGAGCGCCCGCACCGCGTCCGCCTGCTCGCCGCTCGACAGCACGCCGATCGCGCCGTAGACCACCTTGCGCCACGCGCGCCCCTTCGGCGCCGGCGTGCCGCGGTTGTCCACGCTTGCGACTAGGTACCCCTGATCCGCAAGCGTCCGGAACCACACCCCGGGGCTTCCGAACCACTGGTCGAGCACCGTCTGTGCCCCGGTCTCGCCGTACACGTACATCAGCAGCGGATACGTCTTGGTGGAATCGAAGTCGCGCGGGCGGATCATCCAGCCATCGAGCGTCGCGCCGTCCGGCAGCATGACTCTGAAGAACTCCGTCTTGCGGCTGGTGAGCGGGGTGACTGCCGCCCGCAGGTTCGCGTTCTCGGCGAGGGGCCGCACGCTGGCGTGCGACGGCAGCCGCACCAGGTCCGTCACGTTTGGGGTGTCGAAGGTCGAGTAGGTGTGGAACGCCCAGCGCGCGTCCGGTGAGATGTCGTAGCCGTGGGTGCCCGGCCGGTCCGGCGGCGAGAGGCGCTCCGGCGTGGCGCGGCCGTCGAGGCGGGTCCGGTACAGGTATCGTTGGGTCGCGTTGTCGGGCGAAGCGATGAAGTAGAGCCAGCCGCCCGGCTCGTCCACGGCGGCGACGTCGGTGACGTCGAAGTGACCGGGCGTCACGACCTTCACGCGCTTGCCGTCGCGCGAGACGCGATAGATGTGCCGCCACCCGTCGCGCTCGCTCACCCACGTGAACTCGCTCCCGCTGCCGAGCCAGCGGAGGTCGTTCACGACGTCCACCCACGCGCTGTCCCGCTCCACCAGCACGGTTCGCACCGCGCCGCTCGCGGCGTCGGCGAGCATGACCCGATCGACGTTCTGGCGCCGGTTGATCCGCTGCAGCACGATCTCGCGCGGCCCGGCCCACTCCATCCGTGGCACGTAGTTGTCGCGGGGATCGTCCGGCACCTGCAGCCAGGTCGTGGGGCCGCCGTCCGCGCTCACGACGCCGATGGTGACGGCCGAGTTGGCGGTCCCCGCCTTGGGGTACTGGATGGGGATGACGAACGGATACAGCGAGTCGGTGTTGTTGATCAGCAGAAACGTGCGTACGCCGGTCATGTCGAAATGCCAGTAGGCGATGCGCGTCCCGTCGGAAGACCAGCGGAACCCGTCCCGCAGGTCGAACTCCTCCTCGTAGACCCAGTCGCTCATGCCGTTCACGTGCAGCGAGTCGGCGTCGTCGGTGAGGCGGGTGATGCGCCCGTCGCTGAGGCGCTCCACGTACAGATCGCCCTGACGCACGTAGCCGACGCGGTCGCCCGCGCGAGAGAACTTGGCGTACATCAGCGATGACGGCGGGGCATCGCGCCCGCCCAGCCGCCGCAGCGAGCCGCTGCGCCGGTCGAGCACCCAGTAGTCGCCTCGCGTGTTCTGGCGCCAGACGCGACGGGAGTTCGTGAACACGAGCAGTTGCGCGCCGTCCGCCGACCAGGTGTAGTCGTCGATGTCGAGGGGCGCGGCGTCTCCGGCGGGGACGAGCTGCCGCGCCGTGACGTACACGGTGCGCGCGCCGGTGGAGGTCTCGTATCGCACGATGTCCGAGCCGCCGCGCAGAGCGGCGGAGGGCTCGACCGTGGTGTAGGCCGCCCCGCCATCGATCCAACGGGCGGGGCCGAATCGCTCCGGCGCGAAGTCGCGCGAGGCGAACAGCCGCCGCAGCATGTCGCTCACGGGAGCGGGCACCTGGGCGGTGAGGCGCGGCGCCGCGAACACGCTCGCGAGCGTCAGGACGAGCGTCGCTCGACGCATCAATTGTGTCACGGCTTCCAGGCTCCCTTGGCGACGGCGGGGACGAACGCCTCCAGCCCCTTCGGGGGAAAGTCCAGCGTCTTTCTCTGCTCCGCGCTCATGTAGGCCGTCATCAGGAGCTTCACCACCTCGACGCCGTCGTCGAACGTCAGCTCGGGCGGCTCACCCTTCAGAAACACCCGCACGAAGTGGCGGTCCTCGGCCTCGTAGCCGTACACCGCCGGCTCGCCGGCGACGACCGGCATCAGCCCCATCTCGGCGTTCTGCTTCTCGACCAGGTCTTCGCCGGCCTTGCCCTTCACCGCGCGGCTGAAGAAGAGCTGCAGCCCGCTGTCGAGCGAGTTCCACGCCATCGAGTACTCGGGGCCGAGCAGCTCGGCCGAAAGCCTGAGCCCCGGGCCCACGAAGCTCCACGACGTCGTGGCCTCACCCAGCACCGTGGCGCCGTCCTCCGCCGCGAACTCGATCATCACGCTGGCGAAGTCCTCGGCGGGCGCCTTGGCGTAGTCCACGTCCTTCCCCATCATCTGCTGCAGGCGCTTCGCGTACTCGGGCCTGGTCCACTTCAGGCTAGCGATGTGGCCCGTCACCCGCGCCGGGCGGACGCTGGACGAGGGCGCGCCGGGCTTGGTGAGGAGGTGCCGCACCACCAGCGCCGAGTGGCACATCATGTCGTTCAGGACGCCGCCCCCCTGAAGCTCGCCGCGCCAGAACCACGGCATGTGCGGCCCGCTGTGCTCCTCGGCGGCGCGGGCGAGATAGGGGCGGCCCGTGAGCGACGCCCCGCGGGCCCAGGTGATCGCTCGCCCCTGGGCGATCGCCGGCGCGAACGCCTGGTTCTCGAGATAGCCGTGGGCGATGCCGGCCTGCTTTACGAGCTCGGCGACGCGTTTCGCCTCGGCGACGTTCCGGGCCAGGGGCTTCTCGCAGGCGATGCCCTTGAGCTCGCCCTTGCCGCGCGCGATCGTGTCCGCGATCTCCTCCACATTCTCGACGCGAGCGAAGTTCGGCCCGCACAGCCACACCGCGTCGATCGCGGGATCGGCCACCAGCTGGGCGATGGACGGGAACGCCTTCGTCCCACCCACGTCGAGCCTGCGGGCGAGCGCGACGGTCTCGTCGGCGTGCTTCGCGTTCGGACTCCACACGCCCAGTACCTCGGCGTCCCGCACGGCCTGGAAGGCCTGCAGGTGAAACCGCGCATTGAACCCGCTGCCGATGAACCCGACGCCGAGCCGCTGCTCAGGCATGGACCCTTCCCCCTTCCCCCTTCCCCGGCCTCATCACGGGTACCTCACGCCGAGTTTTTTCAGTTGTTCGTCCGGGCATCCTTGCCATTCGGGCACGACCACGTTGCCCATGTAGCGGAGGTCCTGCACGCCGATCTTGCTGGACCAGAACCCCGACGCCGTCAGGTCCCGGAACGCGTTGAAGAACGCGACGCCGGGGGCGAGCGCGGGCTTGGCCCTCTTGGGCCATGCGACGTCGTCGAGCACGGCGGCTCGCTCGGCGTCCGTGCAGGCCACGAAGGTCTTGCCGTAGCGATCGTCGCACTCGTGGTCCAGCCAGGCGAGCCCGCCGCGCATCGCGGTTTGGCGGCCCGGTTCGTCGGTGAGCACGAAGTCCATGAACTCGGGGACGCCGGCGTCGGTCGCGCTGCCGGAGCGGCCGTCGCGTGGGATGACGAGGTCGACGAGCACCCGCGTGGTCTCCCATTCGTGTGGCGTGAAGAACTTGGGCTCGTAGCCCCTCCCCCCCGAGCGGGCCTTGGCGGCGAACTCGGCCGCGCGACGCACTTCGACCGGGGTGAGCCAGAACCCGACCCCGGCTGCCAGGGCCTTGACCGTCTCGCGGCGGTTCATGCGCCTCCGCATTTCATCACAGCGTCCCCTTCTTCATCTGATCCGCGATGTACTCGCTCGTCCGCCACGCCAGCGCCAGGATCGTCCACGTCGGATTCTTGTCCGCCTGCGACACAAATGGCCCGCCGTCCGTGACGAACAGGTTCCTCACGTCGTGCGCCTGGCACCAGCGGTTCAGCACCGACGTCTTCGGATCGTCGCCCATGCGGGTCCCGCCGAGCTCGTGGATGATCCGGCCCCCGGCCGCGATCCCGTACTGCTCCTCGGCTCCGGGCTTGGCCCAGAGCGGCGTCCCGCCCATCGCTTGGATGACCGCCTGGAAGGTCTCGTGCATGTGCTTGACCTGCCGGACCTCGTGGTCCGACCACTTCCAATGGAAGCGCAGCACGGGGATGCCCCAGCGGTCCACGGTATTGGCGTCGATGTCGCAGTAGCAGTCGTCGTTCGGAATCTGCTCGCCGCGTCCGGAGAAGCCGACCACCGCGCCATAGGAGCGACGGTACGTGTCCTTGAGGTCCTTCCCGTAACCCCCGCCGCCCGGGTACCTCTCGATCCCGCCCATGAAGCCGGCGGATGGCTGATCGCGCCCGCCCCATAGCTCGATGTGGTAGCCGCGCGGGAAATCGAGCTTCGCGTTGTCGAGCCACCAGGGCATGTAGAGGTGCATCCCGCCCACGCCGTCCTCGTTGTGCGGCACGCCGTCGGCGAGGCGGGGAATGAACCCCGCCATGTCCGTGCCGGTCGTGTCGGTGAGGTACTTGCCGGCGACCCCGCTCGAGTTCGCGAGCCCGTTCGGGAACCGCGACGACTTCGAGTTCAGGAGCAGGCGCGCCGACTCGCATGCGCTGGCGGCGAGCACGACGACGCGCGCGCGTGCGTGCCGGTCGCTGCCGTCGGTCTTGTCCACGTACGCGACGCCCGTGACGCGGCCGCTCTTGTCGAGCGTCACCTCGCGCGCCATCGCGTTCGTGACGAGCGTGAGCTTTCCGGTCGCGCGCGCGGGCGCGATCAGGACGTTGGTGGACGTGAAGTTCGAGTTGCTGCGGCAGCCGCGGTTGCATTGGCCGCAATAGTGGCACGCGGCGCGGCCGTTCAGCGGGCGGGTGAGGATCGAGAGGCGGGAGGGGATGCACGTGATCGCGAGCCTGTCGCACGCCTGCTTCACGAGGAGCTCATAACAGCGGGGCCTGGGCGGCGGCAGGAAGATCCCGTCCGGCTCGTTTGGGAGGCCTTCCTTCGACCCGAAGATCCCCACCAACCGGTCCACCCGGTCGTAGTACGGCTTCACGTCGTCATAGCCGATCGGCCAGTCGTCCCCCAGGCCGTCGAGGCTCTTGTGCCGGAAGTCCCTGGGCCCGAAGCGCAGCGAGATCCGGCCCCAGTGGTTCGTGCGCCCGCCGACCATGCGGGCACGCCACCAGTCGAACGCCGTCCCCGGCGCCCGGGTGTACGGCTCGCCCTCGATGTTCCACCCACCGATGCAGGCGTCGAACTCGCCGAACGGTCGCCCCTGGGTGGACGCGCCGCGGCGCTGGGTGTCGTACGGCCAGACGAGCATCGCGGAGTCGTTGGTGTTGTCCCAGGGGACGCCCGCCTCGAGCACGATCACGTCCGCGCCCGCCTGGGTGAGCACGAAGGCGGCCATCCCGCCGCCCGCGCCCGAGCCGACGATGCACACGTCGTACGTCTTCTGCTGGCTGAACAACATCGGCTCCTCTCGGGTCAGAACTCGAGGCGCTTGAGGTAGTCGTAGCTCGCCTGGATGGAGGCGAACGGGTCGGCCGGCTGGTCGTGCTCGACGAACCAATGGGCGATGCCGGCTTGCGCGCGTCGCGCGAAGATCCTCTTGAAGTCGATGACACCACGGCCCACGTCGGCCATGCCGCGCTGGCGCGTTTTGTCCATGTCCTTCACGTGCACCATGGGGAAGCGGCCGGGGTACCTCGCGAAATACGCGAGCGGGTCGCCGCCGCCCTTCCTGATCCAGTAGAGGTCGAGCTCCAGCGCCACGAGCTTCGGGTCCGTCTCGGCGAGGAGCACGTCGTAGGGCACCCGGCCGCCGAGGCGTGCGAACTCGAAAGCTTGATTGTGATAGGCGAACTGCAGGTCCAGCTCCCGCGCCACCGCGCCCGCGCGGTTGAACAGGCGCGCCACGCGCTTGTACCCGTCGAGCGAGCGCCGCTCCGCTGGCGGAATCCAGGGAACGACCACATAGCGATGGCCGATCACGCGGGCGTCCTCGAGCGCGCCGCGCCAGTTGCCCTTGAGCGCTTCGAACGGCACGTGCGCAGAGGGGGCGGCGAGCCCGCGCTTCTCGAGCGCGGCCCACACGTCGTGCGGCGTCTTCCCGTAGTAGCCGGCGAACTCGACTTCGCGGTACCCGATGGCCGCCACCCGGTCGAGCGTCCCCTCGAAGTCGCGCTCCAGCGCGCCGCGCACCGTGTAGAGCTGGAGGCCGATGCGGTCGAGGGTCGCGGCCGGGCGCGGCGGCACGCCCATGCCCGCGCGGTCGAGGCCCGCTGCGAGGGCGGCGGCGCCGAGCGTCTGGAGGAAGGTGCGGCGGTCGGTCGGCGGCATGGCTCCAAAGCTAGGCGCGGCTCGCGGGGTCGGCGAGCGGGGTATCTTGCCGCATCATGGTCCGACGCTTCGCCCCGCGTTTCATCGTGTGGCTCACCCTGAGCGTCGCGCTCGCCTGCGGCCGGCGCGGCGCCCCCGTCAGGGCGAGCGAGGAGCTCATCGTGGCAGCGCCCGGAGACCCCGACAGCTCCAGCGTCGGCTCCGAGCTCGGGCTTCACCCCGTCAACGCCAACGTCTACGAGACGCTGGTGCGCTTGACGCCCGACTTCCGCGTCGCGCCGCAGCTCGCGACCCGCTGGCAGCCGCGGTCACGCAACACGTGGCGGTTCCATCTGCGCCCGGGCGTGAGGATGCACGACGGCACGACGCTGACGGCTGCGGCGGTGGTGTGGACGATGCGGCGTATCGCCCGCGGCGGTGGGGGCCCCATGGGGATCGGCGCGTCGTCCGTGCGTGTCCTCGACGATACCACGCTCGACATCACGCCGACGCGCCCGGGTCGCCGCCTCGTCGAGCAGCTCGCCAACCCCGACTGGAGCATCATGGCGCCCGGAAGCGATAGCGCCGCGCCCCCCGTCGGCACGGGACCGTTCCGATTCGTCGAATACGCCAGAGGGGACCATCTCACGGTCGAGCGCTTCGACGCGTACTGGGGTGACCGGGCGCGGCTGCGCCGCATCACGTTCCGGTTCCTCCCCGACCCGAACGCGCGCCTGCTCGCGCTGCGCGCCGGCGACGTGCAGGTGGCGAGCGACCTGCCCCGCGGAGCAGCGCGGGCGGCTCGCATGCTCCCGGACATCGCCGTGGCGACCTCGCCGGTCGGCGGTTATGAAGCCCTGTACGTGACCGAGCCGCGCCCCGCGATCCGGCGGGCCATCGTCTATGCCCTCGACCGGCCGCGCCTCGTCGAGGCCGCGTGGCGCGGCACTGCGGAGCCGGCGCAGCTGCTCGGGCCGGCGGAGCTGCTGGGCCGGAGTGCGGAGCTCGTCGCCGGTGCCCGCTCCGATCCGCGCCGGGCGCGGCGCCTGCTCGACGGCGCCGGCTGGCCGCCCCTCCCGGACGGGATCCGCGCCAAAGCGGGGCGGCGCCTCGCCCTGACGCTCGTGATCGGGCCGCCCGACTTCGACATCCATCGGGTGATGGCCACGGTCGTCCAGGATCAGCTGCGCGAGGCGGGGATCGATCTCCGGATCGTGCAGCTGCCCGACAGCGGCGCCTACCGGGCGCGGATCAAGTCAGGCGCGGGCGATCTCTGGACGGTGGCGGGCGACCTGAACGACGCCGATCCCTGCTTCGTCGCCGATCTCGCGGTGCGCGGCGGGGCGCGCCGCTACCTTGACGCCTGTCGGGCGGCGGTCGCCCTGGACGACGCGCAACGCAGCGCCGCGCGGGCGCTGCGCGTGCTGATCGACGAGGAAAGCGTGGTAGTCCCCTTGGCGGGGACGTATCGCGTGTGGGGGCTGCGCCGCGAGGTGCGGGGCTTCATGCCGCACCCGTCGAGCCCGAGCCAGCGCTGGGATCGAGTGTCGCTCGCGACGAATCGCGTTTCCCGGTAAGATCTCCCATGACCTCGACGACAATGCTGCAGCGACTGGGGGAGCGCCGCATCGCGGTCCTCGGCACCGGGAAGATCGGCGCGATCCTGCTTCAGGGACTGCTCAAGGCGGGCCTGTCGCCTAAGCGGGCGTGCGGCACCGTGCGGCACGCCGAGCGGGCGCGCCTGCTCTCCGACCAGCTCGCGATCCCCGTCGGCACGGACAACCGCGCCGCGGCCCGGCAGGCGGACGTGCTGCTCGTCTCGGTCAAACCGCAGAACGTGCGGGAGGTGCTGGAGGAGATCCGCGCCGAAGTGTCGCCCGACAAGCTGATCGTGTCCGTGGCCGCGTCCGTGCCCACGGCGTTCATCGAGAAGACGCTCGGCACGCCCGTGCCTGTCGTGCGCGCCATGCCGAACACCCCCTGCCTGGTCGGCACCGGGATGACCGGTTTGTGCAAGGGCGCGCACGCCGCCGCGGAGCACCTGGAGCTCGCCCGGGCCATGTTCGACACCGTAGGCCGGACGGTGGTGGTGGACGAGAAGCACATGGACGCCGTCACCGGCCTCTCGGCGAGCGGGCCCGCCTTCGTGTACATCATCCTGGAGTCGCTGGCGGAGGCGGGGGTGAAGGTCGGGCTGCCGCGCGACGTTGCCACGCTGCTCTCCGCCCAGACCCTGTTGGGCGCCGCCACCGTGGCGCTCGAGACCGGCGATCACCCCGCTCTGCTCAAGGACGCCGTCACCACCCCGGCGGGCTGCACCATCGACGGCATCCTCGAGCTCGAGGAAGGGAAGCTGCGGGTGACCCTCATCAAGGCGGTCGTCAAGGCGACCGCGCGCGCGAAGGAGCTGATGTTCGAAGGTCAGTGACGCAGCGGGCGAGGCGCTCGAGCCCGAGCGCGATGTGCTCCGGCGACGTCGCGAACGACAGTCGCAGATGACCTTCCCCTCCGGGGCCGAACGCCGTGCCCGCGAGCACGGCCGCCCCGTAGTCGGCGAGCAGCCGGTCGGCGAGCCCCTGGGCCTTCAGTCCCGCGCGCTCGAGGATGGACGCCACGTTCGGGAACGCGTAGAAAGCTCCGGCGGGGCAGGCGCACCGTATCCCGTCGATCTTGCCGAGCCCGTTCACGATCAGGTCGCGTTTCGTCTTGAGCGCCGCCACCATACGGTGCACCGGGTCCTGCGGCCCCCGCAGCGCCGCGATCCCGGCGTGCTGCACGAACGTGGTCGTGCAGGAGGCGGCGTTGATGAGCAAGGTCGTCACCCGGTCCACCATCCCCGTCGGCATCACCCCGTAGCCGAGTCGCCATCCGGTCATCGCGTAGGTCTTGGAGAACGCGTCCACGACTACCGTGCGCTCGGCCATCCCCGGCAGGGCGGCGATGCTCTCGGGCTTCCCCTCGTAGCGAATCTGGCCGTACACCTCGTCCGACAGCACCGCGAGATCGTGCCGCAGCACCAGCTCGGCGAGCCGCTCCTCGTCCCCCGGCGCGGCGACGCCGCCGGTCGGGTTGTGCGGGAGGTTCAAGACCAGCATGCCCGTGCGCGGCGTGATGCGCTCGGCGATCGCGTGCACGTCGGGGGCGAAGCCGCGGTCGCCGTCCAGCGGGTAGAGCACCGGGCGGCCGCCGGCGAGCCGCACCACGGACTCGTAGATCGGGAAGCCGGGATCGGGGCACAGCACCTCGTCGCCCGGCTCGATGAGCGCGAACATCGCGTAGAACAGCGCCGGCTTCGCGCCCGCCGTGACGACCACGTGCTCCGGCCCGACGGAGAGCCCGCGCTGCGCCAGCGACTCCGCGATCGCCACACGCAGCTCCGGGATGCCGGGCGCGACGGCGTAGCGCGTATGCCCGTCCCGCAGCGCCCGCACCCCCGCTTCGATGATGTGCGGCGGCGTGGGCGTATCCGGCTCGCCGATCTCGAGGTGCGCCACATGGCGCCCCGCGGCCTCGAGCCGTTGTGCCGCCTCGAGCACGAGGTAGGCTGCTTCGGTCCCCAGGTCGTCGGTGCGGCTCGCGAGCCGCAAGGCGGAGGTGACGGGGTGCAAGGAGCTCCTATGCGACGACGGGGTTCCGGAGGACCCCCACACCGGGGATCTCGACTTCGACGACGTCGCCCGGCTGGAGCGGGCCGACGCCCGCGGGCGTGCCGGTCGCGATGAGGTCGCCGGGCTCGAGCGTCATCGCCTGCGAGACGTAGGCGACGAGGGGGACGATGCCGAAGGTCATCTGGCTCGCCCGGGCCCGCTGGCGCTCCCGGCCGTTCACGCGGCACACCACCTCGAGCTCGGTGAGGCGGTCCGGCTCGACCGGGACGACCCGCGGACCCACGGGACAGAACGTGTCGAACCCCTTGGCGCGCGCCCACTGCTCCTCGCGCCGCTGGATGTCCCGGGCGGTGACGTCGTTGACGCAGGTGATCCCGGCGATCGCTGCGCGCGCCTGTGCCTCCGTCCCCCGGCGCAGCCGCGTACCGATCACCACGCCGATCTCCGCCTCGAAATCCACCTGCGCCGACTCGGGCGGCAGCACGATCGGGTCGCCGTCGCCGATCACGGCGGTCGGCGGCTTGAAGAACAGCAGCGGCCGCTCAGGGACCGCGTTCCCGAGCTCCGCCGCGTGCTCCACGTAGTTCCGTCCCACGCCGATGATTTTTCCAGGACGCACCAGCACCTCCGTCGCACGAGCGCCAAGCCTACACGAATATCGCGGGTTTAGGGACGGCCGTCGCCCATCCGAAGGGATTAGCCTAGACGGGTAGACGGGTAGCGGCGGTTAGCCAGTAGTCGTCAGTGGTGACCTGACACCTTATCCCTACAAACCGCTACCCGTCTCGCCGTCTACCCGTCTAGAGGTCAGGCCTTACTTCAGCAGCATGTCGTGCGGCCGACCCGCCCCGGTGGGGAAATGGTCGAAGTCGACGTCGAACTTCTCGTCCAGCGTCATCCCTCCGGGCCCGACGTTGAGCAGTCGCACCCGGAACGGGACTTTGCCGTCCAGGTTGGAGAGCAGCGAGTTGCTCACGTACAGCCGCCGGCTGTCCGGGGTGAGCTTCATCATGTTCGGCTCGTCGAGCTTCACTTCGCTGATGAACTTCGGGTGCAAGGGGTCCGACACGTCGTACTGCTGCACGGCGTTGCCGGCGAACAGCGAGACGTACAGCAGCCGGTTGTCGTAGGAGATCCGCACGTCGGCCGGGGTCGAGTTCGCCGGCAGCTGGATCACGCGGGAAAACCCGAGCTTGCCGCCCTTGTCCTCCCAGTACCAGATCGTGCTCGTGCCGGCGCAGTTGATGAACCCGCCGCGTGCGCTGGGGCCGTGCATCCAGCGGACCTCGAGCGGCATCTTCTCGAGGTGCTCGACCTGGAGCACCTTGCCGGCCTTCCAGTCCCACACCACCACCGCGTCGCCCACGTTCTCCGGCGCCACGGGGTTCCCGCGGAAGTGGTGCGGATGCGTCCAGCTCGAGGTGATCATCCGGTTCAGCTCGGGCTTCACCCCCACGTCATACATGTAGCCCGGGTCGTCGGGGCGGTTCGGGGCCGGCAGGGCCTCGAGGAACTTGCCGTCGTTGTCGAGCTTGACGAGGGCGCCGGGCCCGCCCCCGTCCTTGGCGCCGAGCATCGCGATCATCACGCCGCCCGGAACGGCGTAGTAGGTGTGCGGGCCCGAGTAGCCGGTGAGCGCGCCCAGATCGGGGATGGTCCTGATGAGCTTGGGATGTCGCGGGTCCGTCTTCACGTCGTAGATGAACAGCCGGTTCGAGACCAGGCCGCCCGCGAAGATCCGGTCGGTGTTCACCGTGTAGCCGAAGTGATGCGCCTCGTTGTCCACGGTGGAGCCGGTGGGCGCGGTGGCGATGACCTTGGCGTAGCTCGGCGACTTGGGATCGGCGTCGACGACGCTGAGAAAGTCCGGGTCCTTGGCATCGGCGTCGCTCGTCCAGACGTAGAGCAGGGACTCGTGCTGGCCGGCCCGCAGGCCGGTCACGAAGACCGATTCGTCCTCGGGGCCCGAGGAGCCCGCTCCCGCCCAGGCGAGGAGCGGGACGAGTGCGGAGAAGAGCAGCGTTCGCTTCATTGGTCCTCCTGTCGGTGTATCAGGCGGCTTCGCGCGCCCGCCGCGCGGCATCCCATTCGGCGACGAGTTCATCCACCGTGCGGAATTGGCGATCTGCGGCGGTCGCGTACCAGGCCTTGAAGTAGTCGAGCCCCTGGCGGTGCGCCTCTTCCGTGAACGCCTGCAGGGCGTCCGTCACCCACACCAGGTCGTACCCACGCTGGAATGCGTCTCCCGACGTGTGGCGGGCGCAACAATCCGTGTGGAGCCCGGTGATGTACAGGCGCTTGATCCCCCGCGCCGTGAGCAGGGAGTCTATCTCCGAGCCGACGAAGGGGCTATAGGTGCGCTTCTCCAGCACCACGTCGCCCGGCTGCGGGGCGAGATCGGGAACGACCTGCGCCCACCGGGTGCCCCGCATCGCGTGCGGCGGCCATTTCTGGAGCTCGCTGTCGCCCGGCTCATGGGCGTCCGTCGCGTAGACGACGGGGATGCCGGCCCGACGGGCCGCCTCGAGCAGCCGTCGCAATTGCGGGATAATGGCCTGGGCGCGCCGCTGGTACTCAGGTCCGCCCGCGTCGGCGATCACGCCGCCCGGGTAGACGAAGTCGTTGGCCAGGTCGATCACGACCACGGCGCTGTCTCGAAGGGTATCGAGCTCGGTGGTGGACATGGGACTGCCTCCCATTGGTGAAGGTCTCGCCCGACGAGGGGCCGTTTGGGTAACGCCTTGGCCCGTGGTGGATCACGGGCCGCTCTCGTCGGCGGGCGCCGCGCGGCGCCACTGAAACATAGACCGCCCGCCCGGCAGCCGGCAGGGTCTCCGCTTGACAGCCGGGTGGCGCTCCGGTAACGAGAACGGTCTATGGAACGCACCCCGAGCAACCACGCGGCGCCCACAGTGCTCAAGTTCGGCGGCACCTCGGTCGAGGATACCGCCGCCTGCGCGCGCGTGGCGGGGTTCGTGCGCGCGCACGGCGGCCCGCGGCCCGTGGTCGTGGTGTCGGCGCTCGCCGGCGTGACCGATGCCCTGCTCGGGTGCGCGGGCGAGGGCGCTCTTCGCGCCTTCGACCCGCACCTCGAGCGCCACCGCGAGATCGCACGGCGGCTGCTCGGTCCCGATGCGAGCGCGGCGTTCCTGGCTGAGCTCGAGCGCGCCCGCGGCGAGCTGGCCGCGCTGGTCGAGCGGATCGGCCGGGAGCCGGCGCTGCGCGCCCGGTTGCAGGACGAGATCGTGTCCTACGGGGAGCGCCTCTCGGCGCCGCTCGTCGCGGCGGTGTTGGCGGCGGCCGGCCTCCCCGCCCGCCACGTGGACGCGCGGCGCTGCATCGTCACCGACGAGACTCCGGGGCGCGCGACCCCCAATCCCGCCGCCACCGCGGCGCGCACTCGGGCCGAGCTCGTGCCGCTCCTCGACGCCGGGATGATCCCCGTGCTCGGCGGGTACATCGGCGCAGCGGCGGGCGGCATCACGACCACGCTGGGGCGCGGGGGCTCCGATTACACTGCGGCCCTGGTCGGTGCGGCGCTCGGAGCGGGAGAGATCCAGATCTGGACCGACGTGAGCGGCGTGCAGACCGCCGACCCCCGCGTAGTGACCGGCGCGCGCACCATCCCGAGCCTGTCGTACGCCGAGGCGGCGGAGCTCGCGTACTTCGGGGCGAAGGTGCTGCATCCCAAGACGACCCAGCCGGCGATGGACCAGGGGATCCCGGTGCGCATCTGCAACTCGCGCGCGCCCGACGATGCGGGGACGCTCGTCAGCGGCGCGGCCGATGTGTGGCCGGGCACGGTCAAGTCGATCGCCCACAAGTCGGGGATCACCGTCGTCCAGATCAGCTCCGCTCGCATGCTCGGCGCCTACGGGTTCTTGCGCGCCCTGTTCGAGGTGTTCGACCGCCACGAGTTGCCGGTGGACGTCGTGGCGACGTCGGAGGTGAGCGTCTCCCTGACCGTGGACGATGCCGCCCGCCTCCCCGCCGTCGTGGCCGAGCTCGAGGCGCTGGGCGACGTGCAGGTGCAGCCACGCCGTGCGATCATCTGCGTCGTGGGTGAGGGCCTGCGCACCACACCCGGAATCGCGGCGCGCGTGTTCGAGACGATCCGGGACATCAACGTGTCCCTCATCTCCCAGGGCGCCTCGCGGGTGAACCTCACGTTCATCGTGGACGAGGAGCACGTGGAGGAAGCCGTGAGGCGGCTGCACACGGCGCTGCTCGAGCGCGCCGAGCCGGGGCCGGGAGTGCTCGCGCGGGCGCCGATCCGGCGGGCCGCGGGCCGCCGGGACGGCACGGTGGACCCGGTGGAGCTGGCGCGGCGGCTCATCGACATCCCTTCCGTCTCCGGGGAGGAAGAGGCGGTGGCGCGGTTCCTCGCGTCCCACCTCGAGCGGCTGGGCTATCGCGTGGAGCTGCTGGAGGCGCCGCCGGGACGCCCCGGACTCGTGGCCACGACCGGCGCGCCGCCCCGGCTCGTGTTCTCGACCCACCTCGACACCGTGCCGCCGCACTTCGCCTCGGGCGAGGACGACGAGTACGTGTACGGTCGTGGGGCCTGCGACGCGAAGGGCATCCTCGCCGCGCAGCTCGCGGCGGCGGAGCGACTGCGCGCCGAGGGGCGGAACGACCTCGGCCTGCTCTTCGTGGTAGACGAAGAGCGGGGCAGTGTGGGCGCGCGAGTGGCGAACGCCCATCCCGTCGCCCGCGAGTGCCGCTGGCTCATCGACGGGGAGCCGACCGAGAACAAGCTCGCCGTGGGCTGCAAGGGCTCGCTGCGGGTCACGCTGCGGGCGGAAGGGACGGGCGGCCACTCGGCTTACCCCGAGCGCGGGCGCTCGGCGATCCACGTGCTGCTCGACGTGCTCGACGACGTGCGCGCCGTCGCCTGGCCCAGGGACGAGTACTTCGGCGACACGACGTGCAACATCGGCGTGATCGTGGGCGGTACCCAGGCGAACGTCATCGCCCCAGACGCCCGCGCCGATCTCCACATCCGGCTCGTGACCGACCAGGCGCCGGTGCGCGAGCTGCTCGAGCGGGCGGTAGGCTCCCAGGCGCGGATCGAATATCTGAGCTTCACGCCCCCGGTGCGCCTCACGGCGGTGCCGGACTTCGAGCAGTGCGTTGTCGGCTACACGACGGACGTCCCGCACCTCTCGAATTGGGGCACCCCGCTGCTGCTCGGTCCGGGCTCGATCCACGACGCCCACACGGCGCGCGAGCGGATCGCCAAGGCGGAGCTGGAGCGGGGAGTGGAGCTGTACCTGCGACTCGGCCGCACGCTGCTCGCCGAGGCGGCCCCGGCCCGGCGCGGCAAGACCGCCGGAGCGCGATCGTGAAGCTGGCGTTTTTCGGGAACGGGCAGATGGGGCGGGTGGCCGTGGCGCGGGCGCGCGAAGCCGGCCACGCGATCGGCGTCGTGCTGACGTCCACCGACGCGGGCTCGGGCCCGGGCGAGCTGGCGGCGGCGCTGCGCGGTCACGACGTGGCGATCGATTTTTCCGTCGCGGACGCGGTGCCGGCACACGTCGCGGCGTGTGCCCAAGCCGGCGTGCCGCTCGTCGAGGGCACGACCGGATGGCAGGCGCGGGAGGCGGAGGCGCGGCGTGTGGTGGAGGACGCGGGCGGGGCGATGGTGTACGGGCCGAACTTCTCGATCGGCGTGAACCTGTTCTATCGCGTGGTCGAGAATGCGGCGGGGTTGGTGCGGGGGCTGCCGGCATATGACGCCTTCATCGAGGAGGCGCACCACGTCCGCAAGCGCGACGCCCCCTCGGGGACCGCCCTCCAGCTGCGGAAGATCCTGGCCCGCGAGCTGGGGGGGGGGCGCGAAGTCACGATCGCGAGCACGCGCGCGGGGCACATCCCGGGCGTCCATCGGGTGGGCTTCGACTCGGCGGCGGATCAGATCACCCTCGTCCACACGGCGCGCTCGCGCGACGGCTTCGCGGCCGGCGCGCTCGCCGCCGCGCGCTGGCTCCCGGGCCGGCGCGGGGTGTTCGCCTTCGCGGACGTGCTGGACGAGATTCTGGAAGCGGAAAGGAAGACGACACCATGACACAGCGCGTGGAGTGGCTGCGCGGGTGCGCGACGGCACTCGTCACCCCGTTCACCGCCGACGGCACGGTGGACGAGGCCCGGATGCGCGCGTTGGTGGAGCGCCAGATCGCGGGCGGGGTGAAGCTGCTCGTCCCCTGCGGCACGACAGGCGAGGGCGCGACCCTCACGGCCGAGGAGCAGACGCGGGTCATCCGCATCACGGTGGAAGCCGGGCGCGGCCGCGCGCGCGTGATCGCCGGAGTGGGGACGAACTCCACCGCCGTGGCGATCGAGCGGGCGAAGGCCGCCCGCGCGACCGGGGCCGACGCGGTGCTCGTCGTCGCCCCCTACTACAACAAGCCTACCCAGGCCGGTCTCACCGCCCATTTCACGGCGGTGGCGGCGGCCGTGCCGGGAGTGCCGGTCGTCTTGTACAACGTCCCCGGGCGCACGGCGTCGAACATCCAGGCGCCGACCGTGCTCGGCCTCGCCGGCGACGTGGAGAACATCGTCGGCGTGAAGGAAGCCTCGGGCGACTTCGCGCAGATCATGGCGATCCTGCGCGACCGGCCCCAGGGGTTCCGCGTGCTCTCGGGCGACGACGCGGTGACGCTGCCGCTCGTCGCCCTCGGCGCCGACGGCATCGTGTCCGTCGTCTCGAACGAGGTGCCGGACCTGATGGCGCGGCTCAGCGACCTCGCCCTTCAAGGGAAATGGGACGAGGCCCGGGCGCTGCACTACCGCCTGCTGCCGCTCATGGAGGCGAACTTCATCGAGTCGAATCCCGGTCCCGTGAAGGCCGCCATGGCGCTGCAGGGCCTGCTCGAGGAGAGCTACCGGCTGCCGCTCGTGCCGGTGCAGGAGAAGACCCGGACGCGGCTGCGCGAGCTGCTCCAGGAGCTGGGGCTCCTTGGAAAGCCCCGCCATGTCGCTGCGTGAGCGTATCGAGGCGCTCGCGGGGGGCGGGGCGGCGGGGGCGGCCCGCCCGAGCTTCACGGACGCGGACCGCGCGACGTTCGCCGAGTTCCGCGCGGCGCTGACGCGCGGCGAGATCCGCGCCGCCGAGCGGAGCGCGACAGGCGAATGGCGCGCC
>Ga0209158_1000867_pt1 | contig 21080 bp, 20 predicted proteins | sample GraSoiAngelo_140_FD_185897 | JGI IMG/M metagenome (GOLD analysis project Ga0209158, IMG submission 185897) | Grasslands soil microbial communities from the Angelo Coastal Reserve, California, USA - 14_0929_12_30cm (SPAdes) (version 2) | ecosystem: Environmental > Terrestrial > Soil > Grasslands ...
TCCATGATGCGTACGCTGACCCGCGCCTGGTCCTGATGGCTCACGCCCCGTGCTCCAGGGTCTTCAGCCGGCCGATCATGGCCTCGACGCGCGTGCGCACCTGCTCGTTCTTGTGCATGAGCGCGGCGCGCTCCCCGGCGAGCGACTCGTGCCGGGCGCGCAGCGCGCGATTCTCTTCCTTCAGGCGCTCGAGGGTCGTGATCAGCTCTTCGATGCGTTTGGTCAGGCGGGTGAGCTCGAGATCGAGTTGTGTTTTTGTCGTGTCGCTCATAAAAGCACTATAGGGCCGCGCTCTTCTCACGGTCAATTATAATGAGCGTTGCGCGCATGCATCTTCCCGACTACATCCGCATCAAGGAACTCCTCGCCCGGGCGCGCTCGCTCGCCGACGCCGCCGAGGCGCACGGCACGCTCGCCGGTTGTCTGTGCGGCACGGCGGGCTACGGCTTCGAGGACTGGCTGCGCGAGATCCTGCCCGAGGGACGCGCGGAAGCGGGCGCGGTGGGCTCGCTCCGCGAGCTGTACACGGGCACCGTGCAGGCGCTGCTGGAGCCTGACATGGAGTTCGAGCTGCTGCTGCCCGGGGACGAGGAATCGATCGATGCGCGCACCGCGGCGCTCGCCGAATGGTGTCAGGGTTTTCTCTACGGACTGGGCGCCGGCGGCATCCCGGACGCCGCCGGGTTGCCGGGCGAGGCCGGCGAGATCGTGCGCGACTTCGCCGAGATCACGCGCGCCGGCGTCGACGCCGGCGAGGATCTGGAGTCCAACGAGAGCGCGTACGCAGAGCTGGTCGAGTTCGTGCGGGTGGGGGTGCAGCTCTTGTTCGAGGAGCTGGCGGCGGCCCGTCGCCTGGCGGCGCCGTCCGCAGCGCCGCTGCACTGAGGGGCGCTGGTGCGATGACGAGAGAGGAGTTCGCGCGCCGGCGCCGCCAGCTCATGCGCCTGATGGGACGCGACTCGATCGCCGTTCTGCCGGCGGCCCCGGTGCGGCAGCGGAACAACGACGTCGAGTATCCCTACCGCCAGGACAGCGACTTCCATTACCTCACCGGCTTCGGCGAGCCGCAAGCCGTGGCCGTGCTGGTGCCCGGGCGGCCGCAGGCCGAGTACATCCTGTTCGTGCGCGAGCGCGACCGGGTGCGCGAGACCTGGGACGGGCGCCGCGCCGGTCCTGCCGGCGCCGCGCGCGACTACGGCGCCGACGACGCCTTCCCGATCGGCGATATCGACGAGATCCTGCCGGGGCTGCTCGAGAACCGCACCAGCGTGTTCTACACCATGGGGGTCTACGCCGATTTCGATCAGCGCGTGGTGGGGTGGGTGAATGGACTGCGCGCCCAGGCGCGCAACGGCCGCCACCCGCCCCAGGAATTCGTCGCGCTCGATCACGTGTTGCACGACATGCGGCTCTACAAGTCGCGGGGCGAGCTCGAGCTGCTGCGCGCCTCGGCGCGCATCGCCGCCCAGGCGCACCAGCGGGCGATGCGCTTCTGCAGGCCCGGCGCCACCGAGTACCAGGTGATGGCGGAGCTGCTGCACGAGTTCCGCGGCCACAATGCCGATACCGCCTATCACCCGATCGTGGGCGGCGGACGCAACAGCTGCATCCTGCACTACCGGGACAACAACCAGCCGCTCGCCGACGGCGACCTGCTGCTGGTGGATGCCGGATGCGAGCTCGAGTGCTACGCCTCCGACATCACCCGCACCTTTCCGGTCAACGGGCGCTTCACGCCGGAGCAGCGCGCCGTCTATGAGGTGGTGCTGGAGGCGAACCGCGCCGCGATCGCCCGCGTGCGCCCCGGCAATCACTGGAACGATCCGCATGAGGCGGCAGTGCGGGTTATCACCCAGGGACTGGTCAAGCTCCGCCTCCTCCAGGGCCGCGTCGCCACGCTCATCAAGAGTGGCGCGTACCGGCGCTTCTTCATGCACCGCACCGGCCACTGGCTCGGCCTCGACGTGCACGACGTCGGCGACTACAAGGTGGGCGATGAGTGGCGGGTGCTCGAGCCCGGCATGGCGATGACCATCGAGCCGGGGATCTACCTGCCCGCCGGAGCCCGGGGCGTGCCCAGGCGCTTTCGCAACATCGGCATCCGCATCGAGGACGACGTCGTGGTGACGCGCGGCGGCGCAGAGGTGCTCACCGCGCGCGCGCCGAAGGATGCCGATGAGATCGAGGCCCTCATGGCGCGCGGCTGAGCGCGTGCCCAAGCGCATGACCCGTCCAGCTGCCGCACCGCCCCTCGATGTCGACGTCGCGATCATCGGCGGCGGGCTCGTGGGCGCGAGTCTCGCCGCCGCGCTCGCCGGTACGGGAGTGCGGCTGCTCCTGGTCGAGAGCGCACCCTTCGGACGCAGCGGCCAGCCGAGCTTCGATGAGCGCACCACCGCGCTCGGCAACGCGAGCCGCCGCATCTTCGAGAGCCTCGGCTGCTGGAGCGCGCTCGCTCCCGAGGCCGCCGCCATCCGGGTCATCCACGTCTCGGAGGCGGGGCGCTTCGGGTTCGCGCGGCTCGACGCCGCCGAGCAGGGGATCGATGCCTTCGGTTATGTCGTCGCCAACCGCGCAATCGGGGCGGCGCTCTGGGAGAGGCTGAGGGGCGCGCCGGATCTCACACTGCGCGTGCCGGCACGGGCGGAGGAGGTCGCGATCAACGCCGCCACTGCGGAGCTGACCGTGGCCGGGGAGGGCGGAGAGCGCCAGCGGGTCACCGCACGGCTCCTGGTCGGCGCCGACGGCGCGGACTCGCAGGTCCGCGCGCTCGCCCGGATCGGGGCGTGCGTCGAGGATTACGATCAGGTGGCCGTCGTCGGCAATGTCGCAACCGATCGCCCGCATCGGGACATCGCCTACGAGCGCTTCACGCGCGGCGGGCCGCTCGCGGTGCTGCCCCTGCACGACGGCGGCCTCGGGGTGATCTGGGCGCGCAGTCCCCGGGAGGCGCAGGAGCTGCTGGCGATGGATGACGCCGCGTACCTCTCGTGCCTGCAGCGCGAGTTCGGTTGGCGGGCCGGGCGATTCGTGGGCGCCGGCCGGCGCGGCTCCTATCCGCTGAAGCTGACTCGCGCCACGACCACGGTGGCGACGCGTGCGGTGCTGATCGGCAACGCCGCCCAGGCGCTGCACCCGGTCGCGGGCCAGGGATTCAATCTCGGCCTGCGCGACGCCGCGATGCTCGCGGAGGCGGTCACCGGGGCCCCGGGCGATGCGGGCTCGACGGAGCTGCTGCGCCGCTTCGAGCAGTGGCGCTCGCGCGATCGCAGTGCGCTGGTGCGCTTCACCGACGGCCTGGTGAGGCTGTTTGCCGACACACGGCCCGGCGCGGGCCTGCTGCGCAACCTCGGACTCCTCATGTTCGATCTGCTTCCGCCGGCAAAGAGCGCGCTGGCGCGCGTCAGCGCCGGCTTCGGCGGGCCGGCGCCACGGCTCGCCCGCGGTCTGCCGCTCAAGCATGTTTGACGTAGTCGTCGTCGGCGGGGGCCCGGTGGGAGCGTGCGCGGCGGCGTTGCTGGCGCGAGGCGCCGGCGGCGCCGCGTTGCGCGTGGCGCTGCTCGAGCCCGCCCCGCCCGCGCCGCTTCCCGCGGCGGCGCCGCTCAGGACCCGCGTGGTCGCCCTCTCGCGGGCCAGCGAGCGGATCCTCAAGACCGCCGGCGCGTGGTCGCGCATGCCGCCCGGGCGAGTATCGGCTTACGAGCGCATGCGGGTGTGGCACGAGAGCGTCGCGCCAGACAGCGATGCGGTGCTCGAGTTCGACGCGGCCGATGTCGGTGAGCCGAACCTGGGCTACATCGCCGAGAACCAGCTCCTGCAGTGGGCGCTGCTCGGGGCGTTCGCGGAGGCCGGCGGGCATCTCGAGCCCGCCTCCCTCGAATCGCTTGAGATCACCGACGCGGGGGTCGGCATCCTCACCGGCCGCGGCCGGCTCGCGGCGCGCCTGGTCGTCGGGGCCGATGGCGCCGAGTCGCGCGTGCGGGAGGCGGCGGGCATCGCCGCCGACATCGCCGGCTATCGCCAGACGGCGATCATCGCAACGGTCGCTACATTCCGGCCTCACGAGGCGACCGCGTGGCAGCGCTTCATGCGCGACGGCACGCTCGCCTTTCTGCCGCTCGCCGATGGCGCGAGCTCCATCGTCTGGTCGGCGGACGATGAGCTGGCGGCGCGGCTCGTGGCGGCGAGCGAGGGCGCCTTCACCGCGGAGCTCGACCGCGCCTCGGATCTCGCGCTCGGCGCCACGCGGCTGCTCGGTGCCCGCGCGTCATTCCCGCTGCGGCGGCTCGAGGCGCAGCACTACGTCGTGCAGCGCGTGGCGCTGGTCGGAGATGCCGCGCATGTGGTGCACCCGCTCGCCGGACAGGGCGTGAATCTCGGCCTGGCGGACGCCGCGGCGCTGGCGCAGCTGGTGCGGGCGGCAAGCGCCGCGCGCGAGGATCCCGGCGCCCGCGGAGTCCTGCGCGCCTACGAGCGCTGGCGACGCAGCGAGGTTGCGCTCATGAGCACGGCCATCGACGCCTTCGACCGCTGGCTGGCCCACGGCGCAGGTCCCGTGGCGCGCGTGGCGCAGCACGGGCTCGCCTGGGTCAATCGGAGTCAGGAGCTGCGGCGCTTCTTCATTCGCAGGGCGCTCGGCACGAGCGGGGAGCTGCCGGAGGCGGCGCGCTGAGGCTGCCGCGGCGCGCTCGGCCGGCTCGCCCGGTCAGTTCGCCCGGTCAGCTCAACGGGATCAGGTCCACCTTGGCCGCGCACACGAAGTCGTTCTCCGAGAGCCCGCGGATCGCGTGGGTGGTGAAAGTAACGCGGCAGTAGTTGTAGCCGACCTCGAGGTCCGGGTGGTGGTCCTCGATGTTGGCGATGTGCGCGAGCGCGTTCACGAAGCTCATGGTGCGGTAGAAGTCGCGGAAGGCGAACTCGCGGCGGATGGCGCGCGCGCCCTCGGTCAGCGCCCAGTCGCGCGAGACCTGCGCGAGGAGTCTCTCCGCCTCGGCGCGGGCGAGTGGGGCGACCCCGCCCTCACAGGGCTTGCACTTGCGCGCGGCGAGCTCGCTCATGCCTCACCCGAGGCGCGCATAACGGCGCGCCACGTAGCGTTCGACGAGCTCCTGGAACTCCTCGGCGATGCGCTCGCCCTTCAGGGTGACGGTCTTCTCGCCGTCCTCATACACCGGCGCCACGGCGCGCTCGCCGGTGCCGGGCAGGCTGATGCCGATGTTGGCTAAGCGGCTCTCCCCCGGCCCGTTCACCACGCATCCCATGACGGCGACGGTCATGTCCTCGACGCCGGCGTATTCACGCCGCCACTGCGGCATGCGCGTGCGGATGTGCGACTGGATGCTCTGCGCGAGCTCCTGGAAGTAGCTGCTGGTGGTGCGCCCGCAGCCGGGGCACGCCACCACCAGCGGCGTGAAGGCGCGCAGCCCCATGGTCTGCAGGATCTCCTGCGCCACGATGACTTCCTGGGTGCGGTCCCCGCCGGGCTCAGGAGTCAGCGAGACCCGGATGGTGTCGCCGATGCCCTCCTGCAGCAGCACGGCCATGCCGGCGGTGGACGCGACGACGCCCTTCGAGCCCATACCGGCCTCCGTGAGGCCGAGGTGCAGCGGATAATCGCAGCGCGCGGCCAGGTCGCGGTAGATGGCGATCAGGTCCTGCACGGCGCTCACCTTGGCGGAGAGGATGATGCGGTCGTGAGCCAAGCCCAGCTCCTCGGCGCGCTGCGCGCTGCCGAGCGCCGACAGCACCACGGCGCTGCGGGTCACCTCCTGCGCCGTGAGCGGCGTGGCGCTCGTTGAGTTCTCGTCCATCAGCCGCGTGAGCAGATCCGTGTCGAGACTTCCCCAGTTCACGCCGATCCGCACCGGCTTGTCATGACGGCACGCGACCTCGATCATCTCCGCGAACTGCGGGTCGCGCTTGCTGCCGCGGCCGACGTTACCCGGGTTGATGCGGTACTTGGCGAGCGCCGCGGCGCAATCCGGATGCTCGCGCAGGAGCTTATGGCCGTTGAAGTGGAAGTCGCCGATCAGCGGCACGCCGACACCGGCGCGATCGAGACGCTCGCGAATCGGCGCCACCGCCGCCGCAGCCTCGCTCGTGTTGACCGTGAGGCGCACGAGCTCCGACCCCGCGCGCGCGAGCGCCTGCACCTGCCGGACCGTGCCCTCGATGTCCGCGGTGTCGGTATTGGTCATCGACTGTACGACGATCGGCGCGCCGCCGCCGACGCGGACGGGGCCCACCGAGACCCGCGCCGAAGCGCGGCGGGCGATGTTTCCGGAGGTGCTCATGCTGCGCGGATTCTACCGTTGCCGCGCTTGGGCGGCACCGACGGGGACTGGTATCATGCCGGGGCCCGAATCGGTCTGTTCGGAGAGAGTCCGGCGCGAGCCGGAACGCCGAAGGCGCAATTCCGCCCGGAAACGCTCAGGCACACGAACGGCAGACGGCGGAGCGCTTGAGCTTCCGCGGGGCTTCTGGAGAGCGGTGGGCCCGCGCTCGGGTCCACCCACCGAAGGGGAGCGGCGCCAACCGCGCCTTATCTCTCAGGTCACAGGACAGAAGGGCGGCAGGCGCGGTGCCACACGGCCGGGGCGTCTGCCGCTCTTTGTTGTTTTTGGCCGGAGGCAAGCTGTGGGACGACGGACCGCGTTATTCAAGCTGCACCAGGAGCTCGGCGCCCGCATGGTCGACTTCGGCGGCTGGGACATGCCGGTGCAGTACAGCTCGCAGATCGGCGAGCACCACGCCGTGCGCCGCGCCGCGGGCGTGTTCGACGTCTCGCACATGTGCATCGTCGACTTGAAGGGCGCGAAGGTGCGGGCCCTCCTCGAGCAGCTGCTCGCCAACGACGTGACGAAGCTCAAAACGCCCGGCGGGGCGCTCTACAGCTGCATGCTGAACGAGCGCGGCGGCGTCATCGACGACCTCATCGTGTATTACCTCGCGGAGAGCTCCTTCCGCGCGGTGGTGAATGCCTCGACGCGCGACAAGGACCTGCTCTGGATCCGACGCCACGCGGCGCCACTCGGCGTCGAAGTGGCCGAGCGCACCGATCTCGCCATGCTCGCGATCCAGGGCCCGGAGGCGCGCGCCAAGGCGGCGCAGCTGCTCGAGGGGCCGGGTGCCGCCGCGGCGCTCGCGCTCGGCGCCTTCACCGCGCGCGGGCTCGACGGCTGGTTCGTGGCGCGGACCGGCTACACGGGCGAGGACGGGTTCGAGATGATGATGCCGGCGGCGGATGCGGTGCCCGCGTGGCGCAGGCTCAATTCCCTCGGGGTCGCCTCCTGTGGCCTCGGCGCCCGCGATACGCTGCGGCTCGAGGCCGGCATGAACCTCTACGGCAACGACATGGACGAGACGACGCACCCCTTCGAGTCGGGCCTCGCCTGGACGGTGGCGCTCGAGCCGCGCGAGCGCGCCTTTATCGGACGCGAGGCGCTCGGGGCCATCGTGCGCGCGGGCCTCGCGCGGCAGCTCGTCGGCCTCGTGCTCGAAGGCCGCGGCGTGCTGCGCAGCCACCAGCGGGTGCTCCTCCCCGGCGGCGGCGAGGGCGAGATCACGAGCGGCACGTTCTCTCCGACACTCGAGCGCTCGATTGCGCTCGCGCGCCTCCCCGCCGGCGGCGTCGATGCCGTGCAGGTCGACATCCGCGGCAAGCTCCTCGCCGCGCGCGTCGTCAAGCCGCCGTTCGTGCGCTTTGGCAAGTCACTGATCGGCTGAAACGTCGAGGCCCACCATGAGCAAGGTTCCCGCGGATCTCAAGTACACCAAGTCGCACGAATGGGTGCGCGCGCTCGCCGACGGTACGGTCGAGGTGGGCATCACCGATCACGCCCAGCACGCTCTCGGGGACCTGGTCTTCGTCGAGGTGCCCGAGGCGGGACGCGCCGTGAAGGCGGGCGAGCCCTGCGCGGTGGTCGAGTCCGTGAAGGCGGCGTCCGACGTCTACGCGCCGCTCGCGGGCGAGGTCACCGGCGGCAACGGCCGGCTCGGCGGCGAGCCGCAGGTGGTCAACTCCGACCCCTACGGCGAGGGGTGGCTGATGCGGCTGAAGCCCGCGGCGGGGGCGCTCTCGGGCGCGGCACTCCTCACGGCCGCGGAGTACCAGCGCGTGCTGGAAGCGGAGGGCGGCTGATGGCCTTCATTCCCCACACGCAAGCCGATGTCGCGGCGATGGTCGACGCGATCGGCGTCGCCCGCATCGAGGATCTCTTCGACGAGATCCCGCAAGGGCTGCGCATCAAGTCGCTCGCGGGCGTCCCCACGGCGCTCAACGAGATGGAGATCGGACGGCTGATGAGCGCGCGCGCGCGCGCCGACGGTGCGCCGCTCAGCTTCATCGGCGCCGGCGCCTATGAGCACCACATTCCCGCCGCCGTCTGGGGCATCACCACCCGCGGCGAGTTCTACAGCGCCTACACGCCCTATCAGGCCGAGGCCAGCCAGGGCACGCTGCAGATGATCTACGAGTTCCAGACCATGATTGCGCGGCTCACCGGGATGGAGGTCGCGAACGCCTCGATGTACGACGGCGCGAGCGCCACCGCCGAGGCCGCACTCATGGCCGTGCGCGCCAACCGCAAGTCGAAGGCGGCGCGCATTCTGGTGCCGGCGACGGTGCATCCGCACTATCGGCGGGTCGCGGTCACGACCGCGTCCAACCAGGGACTGAAGTTCGAGGAGCTCCCTTACTGTACCGCGGAGGGCATCACCCCAAGCGCGTCCCTCGCCCGCTACGAGGGGCAGGACATAACGGCGCTCATGGTGCAGCAGCCGAACTTCTTCGGCCGCCTCGAGGACGTCGATGCGCTTACCGACTGGGCGCGCGCGCGCGCCATCCTCGTGATCGCGATCGTCAACCCCACATCCCTCGCGCTCCTCAAGCCGCCCGGGGAGTGGGGTGCGCGCGGCGCGGACATTGCGGTCGGCGAGGGCCAGCCGCTCGGCGTGCCGCTGTCATCCGGAGGACCCTACCTCGGCTTCATGACGGCGCGCATGGAGCACGTGCGCCAGCTCCCCGGCCGCATCGTCGGCCGCACGCTAGATGTGGCCGGCCGCGAGGGCTTCACGCTCACGCTGCAGGCGCGCGAGCAGCACATCCGCCGCGCCAAGGCGACTTCCAACATCTGCACCAACCAGGGCTTGGCTGTGACCGCCGCCACCATCTACATGTCGCTGATGGGTCCACAGGGCCTCACCCGCACCGCGGCCGCCGCGCACGCGCGCACCCGCGAGCTCATCGCCGCGCTCACGCGGGTGCCCGGCGTGCGGCTGGCGTTCCCCGGTCCATACTTTCACGAGGCGGTGCTCACCCTCGACCGCCCGGTGGCGCCGGTGCTCAAGAGTCTGAGCAACCGCGGCATCCTCGGTGGGCTGGACCTCTCGGGATACTTCCCCGAGCTCGGCAACGCGCTGCTGGTGTGCGCGACCGAGACCAAGACCGCGGCCGACGTCGAGCGTTACCGTGCGCAGCTCACCGAGGCGATGCAAGCGGCGCGTGCCGCCTGAGGAACGCACACGAGCGAGACTCTAGCCCATGCCGCAACGCGAACAGTTGATCTTCGAGTACTCGCGTGCCGGGCGCGGCGCGAGCGACCAGTGGCCGCACGAGGCGGACCCGGCGGCGCTCGCGGACCTGCCGGCCGCGCTCCGGCGCGCCGCGCCGCCGCAGCTGCCGGAAGTCGGGGAGCTCGAGGCGGTGCGACACTTCACGCGGCTGTCGCAGCTCAACTTCTCCATCGACACGCACTTCTATCCGCTCGGCTCGTGCACGATGAAGTACAACCCCAAGGCCTGTAACCAGTACGCGATGCTGCCGGAGTTCCTGGCGCGGCATCCGCTCGCGCCCGAGTCCTCGGGCCAGGGCCTGCTCGCGTGCCTCTACGAGCTGCAGGAGATGCTGAAGGCGGTGTCCGGCATGGAGGGGGTGGCCTTGAGCCCGATGGCCGGCGCCCACGGCGAGTTCGCCGGTGTCGCGATGATCCGCGCCTATCATCGCGCGCGCGGCGACCTGAAGCGCAACGAGATCATCGTGCCCGAGGCGGCGCACGGCACTAACCCCGCGACCGCCACCATGTGCGGCTGCGTGGTGCGGGAGATTCCGATCGAGCCCGAAGGCGACGTCGACGTCGCGGCGCTCGAGGCGGCGGTCGGCCCCAACACCGCCGGCATCATGCTCACCAACCCCTCGACGCTCGGGGTGTTCGAGCGGCGCATCGAGGAGGTCGCGCGCATCGTGCACGAGGCGGGGGGGCTCCTCTATTACGACGGCGCGAACCTCAACGCCATCCTCGGCAAAGTCCGTCCCGGGGACATGGGTTTCGACGTCATCCACATGAACCTGCACAAGACCTTCTCCACCCCACACGGCGGCGGCGGTCCCGGTGCCGGCGCGGTCGGGGTGGGCGCGCGCCTCGTGCCGTTCCTGCCGGTTCCGCTGGTCGGCCGCGAGGGCGAGCGCTACCGCTGGCTGACGGAGGCGGACCTGCCGCAATCGATCGGGCGGCTGTCGGCCTTCATGGGGAACACCGGGGTGCTGCTGCGCGCCTATATCTACATGCGGCTCCTGGGAAGGGAAGGCATGCAGAGCGTGGGCGAGTACGCGACGCTCAATGCCAACTACCTCATGGCGCGCTTGAGGGCCGCGGGCTTCGACGTTCCGTATCCGCGCCGCCGCGCGGGACACGAGTTCATCGTGACGCTCAAGCGCCAGGCGCGCGAGCTCAACGTCACCGCCATGGACTTCGCCAAGCGGCTGCTCGACTACGGCTTCCATGCCCCCACCACCTATTTCCCGCTGCTCGTGCCCGAGTGCCTGCTCATCGAGCCGACCGAGACCGAGAGCAAGGACGTGCTGGACGCATTTGTGTCGGCCATGTCACAGATCCAGAAGGAGGCCGAGCAGGAACCCGCGCGCGTGACCACCGCTCCGCATACCATGCCGGTGCGCCGCCTCGATGATGTGCGGGCGGCGCGCCAACTGGACCTCACATGGAAGCCGACGCCGCCGTAGATCGTTACAAGCCGCGGGGACTCACCCGGGTGCTGCGCGCCGTGGGCGCGAGCCTGCGCGGGCTGGCCGGGGCCTACCGCGAGGAGGCGGCCTTCAGGCAGGAACTCGCGTTCGCGGGGGTCGTCATACCACTGGGTCTGTGGCTCGGACACACGGGGAGTGAGCGCGCGCTTCTCATCGGGCCCGTGCTCCTGATCCTCATCGTGGAGCTGGTCAACAGCGCGATCGAGGCGACGGTTGACCGCATCGGATTCGAGCGGCACGCGCTCGCCGGGCTGGCCAAGGACATCGGCTCCGCCGCCGTGCTCATGTCGTTCGTGCTGCTCGGCGCCGTGTGGCTGCTGGTGCTGCTCGGGCGATAGGTAATGAAGCTGATGCGACTGCCGCGCCTCTCGCTGGCTCTCTGGCTGATCGGTGTGCCGCTGTGCGCCGCGGGTGGACCGCGCGGCGCCACCGCGGCGCCCGCGTCGCCGGCAGCGGCCGCGCCCTCGACCCCGACGGCGCCGCAACCGGCTCTTCCCGGGGAGCCGGAGCCTCCGCAACGGTCCCCCGAACAGCCGCCCGGGCAGCCACTGCCCGCGCAGCAGGCCGCGGCCGTCGAGGGCAATCCCGACTGGGCCGACACGCTCGAGCGCATCGCCGGCAGCGTCGTCTCGATCGACGTCGATTCGACCCGCGCCTTCGACACCGAGTGGAACTCGAGCGCCCAGGCGACCGGCTTCGTGGTCGACGCCGAGCGCGGCCTGATCCTCACCAACCGCCACGTCGTGACCCCGGGTCCCGTGACCGCGGAGGCGACCTTCCTCAATCGCGAGGAAGTTCAGCTCTATCCCGTGTACCGCGATCCGGTGCACGACTTCGGCATCTACCGCTACAACCCTCAGAAACTTCGCTTCATCAAGCCCAAGGCGCTGCAGCTCTATCCCGAAGGGGCGCAGATCGGGCGCGAGATCCGCGTCGTCGGCAACAACGCCGGCGAGCAACTGTCGATTCTGGCCGGAACGCTGGCGCGGCTCGACCGCGACGCGCCCGCGTACGGGGTCGCCAAATACAACGACTTCAACACCTTTTACCTGCAGGCTGCGTCCGGGACCTCGGGCGGCTCCTCCGGCTCGCCGGTCATCGACATCCGCGGCCGGGTCGTGGGTCTCAATGCGGGCGGCGCGAATGGCGCCGCCTCGAGCTTCTACCTGCCCCTCGGGCGCGTGCGCCGCGCGCTCGAGCTGATCCAGCAGGGCAAGCCCGTGCCGCGCGGCACGCTCTATACGGTCTTCAACTACATGCCCTACGACGAGCTCGAGCGGCTCGGGCTCGATGCCAGCACCGAGGCCGCGGTGCGCAAGAGCTTCCCGCGCTACACCGGGATGCTCGTGGTCACGGAAGTGCTGCCCGGCTCCCCGAGCGCCAGCGTGCTGCAGCCCGGGGACATCCTCATGCGCCTCAACGGGCGCTACGTCACGCAATTCGAGCCGCTCGAGGACGTGATCGACGGCTCGGTCGGCAAGGAGGTGGAGCTCGAGCTCGAGCGCGGTGGCAAGGTGCTGTCCGCGAAGCTGCCGGTGGGCGACCTGCACGCCATCACCCCGAGCGCCTATGCCGAGTTCGGCGATGCGGTCGTCAACACCATGTCCTACCAGCAGGCGCGGCACTTCAACGTTCCGACGCGCGGGGTCTACATCGCCAACCCCGGCTACGTCTTCGGCGCGGCGGGGATCCCCCGCGGTGCGCTGATCCTCGAGCTCGAGGGCAAGAAAACCGACACGCTGAAGGATTTCGAGGCCGGGATCGCGCAGCTTGCCAACGGCGAGCACGCCACCGTGCGCTACATCACCATCGACGATCCGAACAACACCGACCTGCGCGCGGTCCGCATGGATCGGCTCTGGTTCCCCGTGCGGCACTGCGATCGGGACGATGCCAAAGGGCTCTGGGACTGCCAGCAGCTTCCGGCCGGCTCGCAGCCTAAGCCCGAGCCGGTGAGCTCGACGGCCTTCCCGCACTTCAAGGATCCGCGGCTGAACGCCCTCGCCCCCTCGCTCGCGCTCGTGACCTTCGACATGCCCTACTCGGTGTCGGGGATCACCGAGCGCAACTATCACGGCACGGGCCTCGTGGTGGACGCGCAGCGCGGCCTCGTGGTGGTCGATCGCAACACCGTGCCGGTCGCGATCGGCGATGTGACCATCACCTTCGGCGGCACCGTGCAGGTTCCGGGGCGCGTCGTGTACATCCACCCGCAGCACAACCTCGCGGTCGTCGCCTACGATCCCGCGCTCATCGGCGCCACGCCGGTGAAATCCGCCCACCTGACGCCGCGCGAGCTCACCGCCGGGGAGCCGGTGTGGGTGGTGGGGCTGGGCGCCGACAGCCAGATGCACGCGCGCAAGACCGAGATTGCCGGCATCGATCCGCTCGAGCTGCCGCTGTCGCGCACCATGCGCTTCCGCGACAGCAACCTCGAGACCGTGCAGCTCGTCAACCCGCCGCTCGAATTCGACGGCGTGCTCGCCGACAAGGCCGGCAACGTGCTCGCCACCTGGTCGAGCTTCGCGTACGAGAGCGGCCGTGAGCTCTCGCAGGACACCCGCGGGGTGCCCATCGACGTGGTGGCCGACATGCTCGATCGGGTGCGCACCGATCGGCCGCTGCACTCGCTCGAGGTCGAGCTCGGCGTGCTGCCGCTCGCGGGTGCGCGCGACATCGGCCTCGCGCAACCCTGGGCGCAGCGCCTCGCGCAGCACACCCCGACCCGGCGTCAGGCGCTCACGGTGGTGCGCATCGTGGGTGGGTCGCCGGCCACGCAACGCCTCAAGCAGGGCGATCTGCTGCTCGCGATCGACGGCCACGTCGTGACGCGCTTCCGCGAGGTCGAGAAAGCCGCCGCCGACAAGGAGAGCGTGCAGGTCACCGTGTGGCGCGGCCAGGGCGAGCAGACGCTCGAGGTCCCCACGGCGGAGCTTCCCGGCACGGATATCGATCGGCTCGTCGAGTGGGCCGGCGCGACGCTGCAGGCGCCTCATCGCGCCATGAGCGTGCAGCGGGGCATCGCGCCCGTGGGGGTGTACGTCGCCTACTTCTCATACGGATCGCCGGCGACGCGTTACGGTCTCTACCCCGGCCGGCGCATCATGGAGGTGGACGGCGAGCCGACGCCGGATCTCGACTCTTTCCTCAAGGCCGTCACCGGGCGGCCCGACCGCTCCTCGGTGCGCCTGAAGACCATCACCTGGAACAACGCCCCGGAAGTGATCACATTGAAGCTCGACCAGCACTACTGGCCCGCGTATGAGCTGACGCGCACACCGGGCGGCTGGGTACGCCGCTCGCTCGAGTGAGGGCGCGTCGGCGCGCCGCAACACATTCCGCGTTACCGTTTGACAGTTTTTTATCGCGCGAGCCGCTCCTGTGACGCGCGTGATGCTTTTGAACGACGCCCGGTTGCGCCGCCTGCGGCTTGCTAGAATTCGTCTCGCTTATGGTTCGTATCGTCCGAGCTACCCAGGTCGAGATCGAGTCCGCCGTGCAGGCCCTGCGCGACGGCGAGCTCGTGGCCTTTGCGACCGAGACGGTCTATGGCCTCGGCGCCAATGCCCAGAACCCGGCCGCGGTGGCGAAGATCTTCAAGGCCAAGGGACGCCCGCCGAATCATCCGGTGATCGTGCATCTCGACAGTCCGCGCTTCCTGCACCGCTGGGTGCGCGAGGTTCCCGAGGTCGCCATGCGGCTCGCTGAGCGCTTCTGGCCGGGACCGTTCACCATGGTGATGCCGCGGGCCGCCAACGTGCACGACGTCATCACCGGCGGGCAGGACACGATCGCGATCCGAGTGCCGGCGCACCCCATGGCGCAGCAGCTGCTGACCGCTTTCGGCGGCGGCATCGCCGCGCCCTCCGCCAACCGCTACGGACGGCTGTCGCCGACCCGCGCCGAGCACGTGCGCGAGGAGCTCGGCGATGCGGTGCGCGTTATCCTCGACGGCGGGGAGTGCCAGATCGGGCTCGAGTCGACCATCGTGTCGTTCGAGGGAGACGGGGTGAGGCTGCTGCGGCCGGGGAGCGTCACGGCGACGCAGATCAGCGCGGTCGTGGGGGAGCTCTTCAGCGACGACGGCCGGCCGGTGCCGCGTGTGCCCGGGAGCCCGCCGACCCACTATGCGCCCACGACGCACATGACCATCGTGCCGGCCGGTGAAATCGACGCGCAGGCGGACGCCGCCTCCTCCGGCGGACGGCGGGTCGCGGTCCTCGCCCAGCGCCTGCCGCTGCGCGCGCACAAGTACGCCACCTGGATCAATGCCGGACGCCGGCCCGAAAACTACGGCCGCGACCTCTACGCCAACCTGCGCACGCTCGACAAGGCCGGGTGCCGGCGCATTCTCGTGCAGGCGGTGCCGGACGGGGAGCGCTGGGATGCCATCCGCGATCGCCTGGTGCATGCCGCGACGAGCGTCGCCGAGAGCGACGACGGGAGCGGTGCCATGGCGGTGCTGCCTTAGAACCGCTCGGTGCGCCGCCCGCGATTCATCGATCCGTTCCAGCCCGCGGAAGTGCGCCGCCTCGTCGGGGAGTTCGGCTCGCCGCTGGTGATCCTCGATTGCGAGCGGGTGCGCGTGCAGTTCCGCAAGCTCCGCAAGGCGCTGCCGGGCGTCGATCTGCACTACGCGCTGAAGCCGATGCCGCATCCGGCCGTGGTGCAGACCGTGATCGAGCAGGGCGGCTATCTCGATCTCGCCACCAGCGGCGAGGTGCACCTGGCGCAGCGGCTCGGCGTGGCGCCCGATCGCTGCATCCACACCCACCCGATCAAGCGCGAGCAGGACATCGCCAACGCGCTCGCATTCGGCGTGCGGCTCTTCGTCGCCGACAATCCTGACGAGGTCCGCAAGTTCGCGCGCCTGAGCGGCGAGGCGGAGCTGCTGCTGCGGGTGTCGTTCCGCGCGCCGGGCGCGGTGTGCGATCTGTCGCGCAAGTTCGGCTGCGACCCGGAGGATGTGCTGCCGCTCGCGCGGCTCGCGGCCGGTCTCGGTATCGGGGTGCGGGGACTCACCTTCCACGTGGGCTCCCAGACTGCCGATGCCACCAAGCACGTCGAGGCGCTCACCGCCAGTGCGAAGCTGATCGCCGCGGCGCGTCGCGAGCGCCTCGGCGTCCTCGACACGCTCGACATCGGCGGCGGCTTCCCGATCGACTATGCGCAGCCGGTGCAGGACATCGGCCGCTTCTGTGCACCGCTGCGCGTGGCGGTGGCGAAGCTCCCGACACGCGTGCGCGTGATCGCCGAGCCGGGGCGCTACATCGTGGGCCCGTCTGCGATCGGCGTGGCGTCGGTGATGGGACGCGCGCGGCGCGAGGGGCACTGGTGGTACTACCTCGATGACGGGCTGTACGGCTCCTACAGCGGCCAGCTGTTCGATCACGCGCGATATCCGGTCGAGCCGCTGCGCGACGGCGAAGAGCGGCTGCCCTCGGTGCTCGCGGGCCCGACCTGCGACAGCATTGACGTGATCGCGGAGAACCTGATGCTGCCGCCGTTGAAGCCCGGCGATCTCATCGTCGGCCGCGCCATGGGCGCCTACACCTGGGCGAGCGCTTCCGAGTTCAACTTCTTCCCCAAAGCGACCGTCGTGGCCGTCAATCTGCGCCCCGGCGACACCGGCAGCATCGCGCCGTGGCCACCGTAGCCGCCCGCGGCGCGCCGCCGCCGCGCCCGATCCGCCATATCGTGTTCGACATCGGCTGGGTGTTCGTCCGGCTCAACTACGGTCCGATCGTCGAGTTCCTGCGCGCGCGCGGCGCCGAGGTGAGCGATCGGGGTTCGATGCTGGCGCGCGTCGCGCTCGACGATCACGAGACCGGCCGGCTGCACGGTCGCGGCCTCCTCGAGCAGCTCGCAGCGCTCGCGCGGGAGCCGGTGTCGCTCGAGGAGATGCACGCCTGGTGGGTAAGCGTGTTCGAGCTCGAGCCCGCCATGGTCGATCTCGCACATCGTCTCAGCGAGCGCTACCGGGTGTTCCTGCTCTCCAACATCGGCGACCTGCACTGGGTGCACCTGTCGCGCGAGCACCGCCTGCAGACAATCGGCGAAGGGGCGCTGCCATCCTACCTCGCCGGGGTCATGAAGCCGCACGCCGGCATCTACGCCGAGGCCGAGCGGCGTTTTGCGCTCGAGCCCGCGGCGACGCTGTTCATCGACGATCGGGCGGACAACATCGAGGGCGCCCGGGCGCGCGGCTGGCAGGGCATCGTGCACCAGGGCTACCCGAGCACGGTGAGCGCCCTCAAGGCCCTCGAGATCGTGCGCTGAGAGCTAAAGTATGAGTCCGGTCCTGTCCGCCACGCTGCTGCTGGTAGGCTCTAACGTCTTCATGACGTTCGCCTGGTATGCGCACCTCAAGAACCTTGCCGACCGCCCCTGGTACCTGGCGGCGGTGGCAAGCTGGGGGATCGCGTTCTTCGAGTATCTGCTGCAGGTCCCGGGCAACCGCATCGGCTACACGCAGCTGTCGCTCCCGCAGCTGAAGATCCTGCAGGAGGTGATCACGCTCGGCGTGTTCGTGCCCTTCGCCGTGTTGTACATGGGGAAGCCCCTCAGGCTCGATTACCTCTGGGCGGCTCTGTGTATCCTCGGTGCGGTATATTTCCTATTCCGTTCGCCGGGCGTGCCATGAAGAACGAAGCCGCAGCGGAACCCTTGACCGCCATCCATGCGCAGGTGATCGCCGCCCGCGAGGGGCGCGACCCGCGCGTGATCGCGCGGCTGTTCTCCGGCTGGGCGGTTTTCGGCGAGCGCCAGTTCGTGCGCGGCTACTCGGTGCTCCTGCCCGACCCCGTCGTGCCCAACCTGAATGCGCTCGGCGCCCAGGAGCGCATGGCCTTTCTCTCCGACATGTCGCGCCTCGGCGATGCGCTGCTGAAGGTGGCGGGCGCCGTGCGCATCAACTACGCGATCTTCGGCAACCAGGAGGCGGCGCTGCACGCTCACGTGATCCCCCGCTACGTCGACGAGCCGGAGGAGATGCGCGGCGCGCAGCCCTGGGCCTACAACTGGTCCGCCGCCCCGAGCTTCGACCGCGTCTCCTGCCAGCAGCTCGCCGAGGGACTGCTCCGCGAGCTCACGCGCATGGGCGTAACCAAGCCGATGCGCTACACACCGGGCGCGAACGCCGAGGGCTGAAGAAGGCGCGGGCGGTCATCGGCCCGCGCCCCGCATCGAGGGCTGTGGCCTCACTTCGGGGGCTGCGAGGGAGTTGCCGGTTGCGCCGGAGCGGGAGACGCGGACGAGGTGGGCGGCGCCGGCGTGGCGGCCCCCTTCACGCTCAGCAGCTCGACCTCGAAGATCAGCAGCGAGCCCGGCGGAATCGGCGGCCGGGACTGCATGTCATAGGCCAGCTGCGGCGGCACGAACAGCTCCCACTTGGCTCCCGGCTTCATGAGGCCGAGCGCCTCGGTCCAGCCGGGAATGACGCCGCTCACCGGGAACGTCGCCGGCTGACCGCGCCGGTAGCTGCTGTCGAATTCGGTGCCGTTGAGCAGCGACCCGCGGTAGTTCACCGTGACCTCGTCGGTCTTCTTGGGCGACTCCCCGTTGCCGGCATTCAGCACTTTGTACTGCAGGCCGCTCGCGGTCGTGACCACGTTGGGCTTCTTGCCGTTCTCGGCCAGGAACTTGACGGCTGCGGCATGATTGGACTCGCCGACCGCGTTCACCAGGTTGCGGATGTTCTCGCGATCCTTGTCGGTGAGCGAAGCCTTGCCGCCAACCGCGTCGCGCACGCCCTGCGCGAGCTCCTGCGGGTTGATCAGCGCAGGCGTCACGCCGCTGCCGCGCAGCTGCTCGCCCATCGACACGCCGACGCTGTAACTGGCGGAGCCCGCCTTCGCGGATGCCTCCTTGGCGGCGCCGGTCTTCGCCGGAGCCTTTTTCGCGGGAGCGGCGGGCGCCGCAGCCGTGGTGGCCCCCGCGGCGGGCTCCTCCGCAGCCGCGAGCGTCGCGCCGCCAATGAGCACGGCGATGGCAGCGGTGTTGACGATGAGGTGGGTGCGGCCGCGGCGCGGCGCTGGCAGTGTCATGGGTTACCCTTCGAGCGCATGCGGGCCGTGCACGGCACGGCTTGGGAGCCGCAGCGGGTGGGGAGTTTGGCCCATTAACGACCCGCGCGCTCACTTTTTTGCCGTGAAACCCCGGATTTGCGAGCCGTTTCCGAATTTTAGCCAGCCATGCTGAGCGTTCGACAGCTTTCCCGCAGCTTCAGCGAAGGCGGACGGGTGCACCGCGTGCTCGAGCGCGCCGACCTCGAGGTGCGCCGCGGCGAGACGGTCGCGGTCACGGGGCGCAGCGGCTCCGGCAAGTCAACGCTCCTCAATCTCATCAGCGGCATCGACCACGCCGACGGCGGAACCGTGCAGATCGACGGCCGTGAGGTGACGGCGATGGGCGAGCCCGCCCGTACGCTCTTCCGCCGCGCTCACATCGGCTTCGTCTACCAGTTCTTCAACCTCATCCCGACCCTCGATGTCGAGGAGAACGTGCGCCTGGTGCTCGAGCTCAACGGCGTACGGGGCGCGCAGGCACGCGCGCGCAGCCTCGCGGTGCTCTCCGACGTGGGTCTCGCCGCGCGCGCGGACAGCGCGGTGGACCGGCTCTCCGGGGGCGAGCAGCAACGCGTCGCGATCGCCCGGGCGCTGGTCCATGAGCCGCCGCTTCTCCTGGCCGACGAGCCCACCGGCAACCTCGACGAGCAGACCGCCGGCGAGGTGTTGCCCGCGCTGTTGTCTCTCGCCCGCGCGCGCAACACCACCGTCGTGATCGTGACCCACGATCTCGCGCTGTCGCGCGCCGCGGACCGCGTGCTGGAGCTGCGCGAGGGACGGCTGCACGAGCGGCGCGAGCCGGCGGTCTCCGCGCCTCGATGAACGCGCTGCACCAGGCGGGCGTGCGGCATCTGCTGCGCCACCCGGCGCAGCTGGCGCTCGCGCTGGTCGGGCTCGCGCTCGGGGTGGGCACGATCGTGGCGGTGGAGGTGGCGACGGAGAGCTCGCGGCGCGCATTCGAGCTCTCGCTCGAGGCCGTGAATGGCCCCGCTACGCATCAGATCACTGGCGGTCCGCGCGGTATCGATGAGCGGCTGTACGTGCGGCTGCGCGCGCAGTCATTCGGACGCTCGCCGCCGCTTTTCGCGCCGGTGCTCGCGGGCTATGTCGCCATCGGCGAGCGAACGATGCAGCTGGTCGGTGTCGATCCTTTTGCGGCCCTCGAGCTCGCAGGCGAAGGGCGCGCACCCGGTGTGCCGGATCCGGCGACCGACGGCCTCGACACGCTGCGGGACTGGCTGACCGAGCCGGGCGCCGTGGTCATGAGCGCGACCGCCGCTTCCGAACTCGGGCTCGCGACGGGCCGCCGCCTCGAGCTTCTCGTGGGCGGCGTGCCGCGACCCGCCACGCTCATCGCCCAAGCGGCCGGGGCCGGCCCGGGCCTCGACGGGGTGCTGCTGACCGACATCGCTCAGGCGCAGGAGTGGCTGGGCGCCACCGGAAGGCTCTCGCGGATCGATGTGCGGCTGCCCGCGGGCGCGCCGGGCGAAGAGCTCCTCGCGCGACTCCGCATGCAGCTGCTTCCCAGTCTCGAGCTGCGCGCCACGCGCGCGCAGCTTCGCGAGACGCTCGCCATGACGGACGCGTTCACGACCAATCTCAAGGCCATGAGCCTGCTGGCGCTCCTGGTGGGCGCGTTTCTGATCTACGGCGCGGTGAGCTTCGCCGTGCTGCAGCGCCGCCCGATCATGGCCGTGCTGCGCGCACTCGGGGCCACCCGTGGCCAGGTGCTCGGACTCGTGCTCGCGGAGGCCGCGGCGCTCGGCATCGTCGGCGCGGTCTGCGGCGTGCTGCTCGGACTCGTGATGGGGCGAGGGCTCGTCGGCCTCGTGTCGCAGACCATCAACGATCTCTATTTCGTCGTGGCGGTGAGGGAGATGAGCGTTCCGGCTGTCTCGCTGGTCGCTGCCGCGGGCGGCGGGGTGCTGACTGCGCTCGCCGCGGCACTGCTCCCGGCGCTCGAGGTCGCGGCG
>Ga0209158_1000875_pt1 | contig 20946 bp, 18 predicted proteins | sample GraSoiAngelo_140_FD_185897 | JGI IMG/M metagenome (GOLD analysis project Ga0209158, IMG submission 185897) | Grasslands soil microbial communities from the Angelo Coastal Reserve, California, USA - 14_0929_12_30cm (SPAdes) (version 2) | ecosystem: Environmental > Terrestrial > Soil > Grasslands ...
CCGGGCGGTGCCCACGCCGATGATCCCCGAGTGGGAAGAGGTGACGACCCGGATCATGGACCAGACGGAAGCCGCGGTGCGCGGCGGGGCGTCCCCGGCCACGGCGCTCGCGGCCCTCGACCGCGACGTGAACCACCTGCTCGAGCGGCGGCGCTACCTCCTCGCCCGTCGCGCCGCCGGCCCCCCCGGCCCGTCCGTGCCCCGGTGATGCTCCAGCACGAACGCGCCGAGTCGCGCGCGGGGTGGATGTTCATCACGCCCGCGCTCGTCTTGATCGGCGTGTTCTTCGTGATCCCGGTGCTGGGCGCGCTGGTGTTGTCGTTCACCGATTTCGACATCTACTCGATCGGCAATCCCGCCGACACTCGCTTCATCGGCCTCGGCAACTACCGCTCGCTGTTCGCGGACCCGCTGTTCTGGAAGGCGCTGCGTAACACGGCGTATTACGTGGTGGTGGGCGGCCCCCTGTCGGTGGTCGTGTCGCTCGCGGCCGCGCTGCTCGTCAACGCCCGGCTCATCCGCTGGAAGCCGTTGTTCCGCAGCGCATTCTTCGCCCCCTGGGTGACGACGCTCGTCGCCGTCGCGCTGGTGTGGCGCTACCTCTACCATCCGCAGTACGGCCTGCTCAACGCGTTCCTGGGACTCGTGGGGGTGGGGCCGATCGATTGGCTCGGCAACCCGCGCTGGGCCATGCCCGCGATCATCTTGATGTCCGTGTGGAAGAACTTCGGCTACAACATGCTGATCTTCCTCGCTGGGCTCCAGACGATCCCGCCGCAGCTGTACGAGGCCGCCGAGCTCGACGGCGCGGGGCAGTGGCAGCGCTTCCGCCAGGTGACGGTACCGATGCTCGGGCCCACTTTCGTGTTCGTGGGCGTCGTGACGATGATCGCCGCCTTCCAGATCTTCAGCGAGCCGTACGTAATGACGCAGGGCGGACCGCTCAAGAGCACGCTGACGCTGGTGCTGTTCATGTACGAGCAGGGCTTTCGCTGGTGGCGGCTCGGCTTTGCGGCCGCCGTCGCCGTGGTGCTGGGCCTCCTGACCCTCGCCGGCACGGCGGTGCAGCTGCGGCTGCGCCGGGGGGGGGAGCGCGTGGTGTGAGACGAAAGCTGGAGGCGGTGGCGCTGCACGCGCTCGTCATCATCGCAGCAGTGCTGACCGCGGCCCCGCTGCTGTGGATGGTGTCGGCCTCCTTCATGCGGGCCGGCGCGGCGACGTCCTCTCCCCCGCCGCTCTTGCCGGCGCCGCACACGGCGACCCTCGAACACTACCGCGCCCTGTTCACGAGCCAGAGCCTCGGCCGCTACCTGCTGAACAGCCTGGTCATCGCGGGCGGCGGGACCCTGCTCGGCGTCGCGATCACCGCCATGGCGGGCTACGGCTTCGCCAAGCTGCGGTTCCGCGGACGGGATCCCCTGTTCAGGAATCTGGTCCTGCTGATGGTGGTCCCGGGGCAGGTGGCGATGCTCCCGATGTTCCTGGAGCTCCGGGAGCTGGGCCTCATCAACACGCTGTTCGGCGCGATGATCCCCGTACTCGCCCCGATCTACGGCGTGTTCCTGGTGCGGCAGTACGCCCTGTCGATCCCCGGCGACCTGCTGGACGCGGCGCGCATCGACGGCGCGAGCGAGTTTCGCATCTTCCGGTCGATCGTGCTCCCCACGATCGCCCCCGTGCTGGTCACGCTCGGCGTATTCACGTTCCTCTCCGCCTGGAACGACTTCATGTGGCCCCTCATCGTGCTGAGCGACGACGCGCGCTACACCCTCCCCGTCGCCCTCGCGAATCTGGCCGGCGAGCATGTCCAGGACACCGAGCTGATGATGAGCGGAGCGGTGGTGACAGTGCTGCCGGTGTTTCTCGCTTTCCTCTTTCTGCAGCGCTACTACATCCAGGGCATCATGGCGGGGAGCACCAAAGGATGAGGCTCGAACAGCGCCGCGCCGCGCGTGCGGACGACGTCGGCGTAGAAGTGCGCGCTCGCTTTGGGGGTGCGGCGCTGGGTCGCGTAGTCCACGTGCACCAGGCCGAAACGCTTGGCGTAGCCCAGGCTCCACTCGAGGTTGTCGAGCAGCGACCAGGCGAAGTACCCCCGGAGGTTCACGCCGCGGCGCAGCGCCTCGAGCGCGGCGCGCAGGTGGGCGCGGTAGTAGGCGACGCGCAGCGGATCATCCATGCGCCCGTTCGCCGCCGTGGGCGGATCGGGGAACGCCGCGCCGTTCTCGGTGACGTACAGCGGCAGCTCGCCCGCGCGCTCGCGCACCCACAGCAGCGTTTCGGTGAGTCCGGGCGGATAGACTTCCCAGCCGGTGTCCGTGTACACCGCGCCCGGCGGCAGCACGGCGGTCGCCTTGAGCGGCGGCGCGTCGTCGTGGCGCGTGACGCCGCGCTTGTAGTAGTTGACGCCCAGGTAGTCGATCGGCTGAGCGATGAGCCGCAGGTCCGCGTCGGACACAGCGGGCCACGCTGCGCCGAACAGCTCGGGCAGCTCCGCCGGGTAGGGGCGGCCCAGCACCGGTTCGAGAAACAGGCGGTTCATGTACGCGTCGGCGCGGCGCGCCGCATCGCCGTCTTGGGGCGTGTCGCTCGCCGGATGCTTGGGCTCCAGGTTCAGCACGATGCCGATGTGCCGTTTGCCCTCGGCGCGGTAGGCCTGGACGGCCGCGCCGTGGGCGCGGAGCAGGTTGTGCGCGACGCGCGGCCCGGCGGCCACGTCGCGGTGTCCCGGCGCGAGGGTGCCGTGCACGTAGCCGCCGTCCATGATGACCCACGGCTCGTTGATCGTCGCCCACAGCGGCACGCGGTCTCCGAGCGCGCGGAACACCACGCGGGCATAATCGGCGAACCAGTCGGCCACGTCACGGTTGAGCCAGCCGCCGTCGTCGTCGAGGGCGGCGGGGAGGTCCCAGTGATAGAGGGTGACGGCGGGCTGGATGCCGCGGGCGAGCAGCGCGTCGACGAGGCGGTCGTAGAACGCGACGCCGCGCGGGTTCACCGCGCCGCGGCCCGCGGGGAGGATGCGGCTCCACGAGATGCTGAAGCGGTAGGCGTTGAGCCCGAGGTCGGCGAGCAGCGCCACGTCCTCGGGGAAGCGGTGATAGTGGTCGCACGCGACGTCGCCGGTGTCGCCGTTGGCGATGTGACCGCCCCCCGGCGCATGCGCGAAGCGGTGCCAGATGCTCGGCCCGGCGCCGTCGGCGAGCGGCGAGCCTTCGATCTGGTAGGCGGACGTGGCGGCGCCCCAGAGAAAGTCTCCGGGGAAGCGATTCACCTCACTCATCGTTCCTCATGGCGAGCGTAACACTCAGCGGCATCCGCAAAATATACCAGGACGCGGGCCGCACCCGCGTCGCCGTCGCGGATTTGGACCTGGCGGTGAAAGACGGCGAGTTCGTCGTTCTCGTCGGGCCCTCCGGCTGCGGCAAGAGCACGACCCTGCGCATGGTGGCGGGGCTCGAAGCGATCTCGGCCGGGGAACTGCGCATCGGCGACCGCGTGGTCAACGACGTCCCCGCCCGCGACCGCAACGTCGCCATGGTGTTCCAGAACTACGCGCTGTACCCGCACATGACCGTCTTCGAGAACATGGCGTTCAGTCTCAAGCTGCGGCGCGTCCCCAGCCCCGAGATCGCCGCGCGCGTCGGGGAAGCCGCCCGGATCCTGCGCATCGAGCCGCTGCTCGAGCATCGGCCGCGGCAGCTCTCGGGCGGCGAGCAGCAGCGCGTCGCCCTCGGCCGGGCGATCGTCCGCCAGCCGGCGGTGTTCCTCTTCGACGAGCCGCTCTCCAACCTCGATGCCAAGCTGCGCGTGCAGATGCGGCGCGAGATCGCCCGGCTGCACCACGCGCTCGGCGCCACCATGTTGTACGTGACGCACGACCAGGCCGAAGCCATGACGCTGGGTGACCGGGTCGTGGTGATGCGGGACGGTCGCGTGCAGCAGGTCGACGCGCCGCTCGCCGTCTACCGCGTGCCCCGCAATACGTTCGTCGCCGGGTTCATCGGCAGCCCGCCGATGAACCTGCTGGCGGGCCAGGTCGTCGACGACGGCGGCCTGCGCTTCGTCGCGAAGGGCGGCGCGCTCGCCGTGCCGCTCCCCGGCGCGTGGCGGGCGGCGCTCGGCGGCCCGCGGCCCGTCATCCTCGGCGTGCGTCCCGAAGACGTGCGTCCCCTCGCTGCGCTCGGGGCAGGCTCGGACCCGGCGCCCGGGGCGGCGATCGCCGCCCGCGTCGACCTCGTCGAGCCGCTGGGCCAGGAGCTGCTCATCTACGCGAGCGCCGGCGGGCAGGAGCTCACCGCGCGCGTCGCGCCGGGGGTGCGCGCCGAAGTCGGCTTGGACGTGCTGCTGGGGTTCGACCCGGAGCAGCTGCACGCCTTCGACCCCGACTCCGGCGAGCGCCTCCCCACCCCCCGCTCCCCACTCCCCACTCCCCCCCGGCGTTAGATTTCCCCCGGCATGACGATTCAGATCACGAAGACCCACGAGCAGCCCGGGGAAGCGTCCCTCGCCGTCACGGTGCCCACCGACAGCGTGCGCGAGGCGGAGGAGCGCGCCACGAAGACGTGGCAGGCCCGGGTGCGGCTGCCCGGCTTCCGCAAGGGCAAGGCGCCGGTGGCGGTGGTGCGCAAGCGTTTCGCCGAGGACATCCGCCAGGCCGCGTTCGAAGAGCTGGTGCGCGAGAGCTGGCGCACGGCGCTCGCGCAGGAGCAGCTCAAGCCGATCGCCGACCCGCACATCCACAACCTCAAGTGGCAGGAGGGCGCGCCCGTCACCTTCGAGTTCCACGTCGAGCTGCGGCCGGAGATCGCGCTGCAGCGGCTCGGCGGGTTCACGGTGCCGCGCACCGTGACGCCGGTGACTGCCGAGCAGGTCGAGGCCCAGCTGGCCGAGGTGCGCGGGGAGCGCGCGCCGTGGGTGCCGGTGGAGGGCGAGCGGCCGCGCCCCAAGGACCTGGTGAACGTGACGCTCGCGCAGCGCGAGGGCGCCGCGATCAAGGACGCGCAGCCCTACCAGCTGGTGCTCGGCGAAGGCCGGGCGATCCCCGAGGTGGAGGAGCGCATCATGTCGCTGCTCCCGGGCGAGACGGTCGACGCCATCGTGCGCTTCCCCGAGGATTTTGCCGAAGAAGCCAAGCGCGGCCAGACGCGCGACGTGCGCATCACGCTGCACGAGGTGAAGCGCCAGCACCTGGCGGAGCTGACCGACGACTTCGCGCGCGAGGTCGGGGACTTCGAGGACCTGGACGCGCTGCGCCGGGCGATTCGCGAGGATCTCGAGAAGGACGCGGCGCGCGAGGCGGACGCGCGCGTACGGGCGGCGCTGCTCGAGCAGGTCGTGCAGGCCAACCGCGTCGAGGCGCCGCGGCCACTGGTCGAGCGCGCGCTGGCGGCGTACGCGCAGGCGTACGGCATCCCCGAAGACCGCTGGCCGCAATTCGCCAAGGAGTTCCAGCCGATCGCCGAGGCGCAGGTGCGGCGCGACCTGGTGCTGGACTGGATCGTCGAGCACCAGGGCCTGCACGCGACTGCGGCCGAGGTGCAGGCGAAGATCCAGGAGCTCGCGGCGCGGCGCGGCATGCCGGCCGACCAGCTGCGGGCATCGCTCGAGAAGGCGAAGCGCCTGCGCGACCTCGAGCGCGGCCTCACCGAGGAGAAGGTGTTCGCATTCCTCATGTCCCAGTCCACCGTGGAGCAGCCGTGAGCGTCAACCAGATCTATCCGCCATACATCATCGAGCGCTCCAGCCGGGGCGAGCGCACCTACGACATCTTCAGCCGGCTCCTGATGGACCGCATCGTGTTCCTCGGGACGCCGATCAACGACGAGGTCGCCAACATCATCATCGCGCAGCTGCTGTTCCTCGACGCGGACAATCCGGAGAAGGATATCTACCTGTACATCAATTCTCCGGGCGGCATCATCTCGAGCGGCATGGCGATCTACGACACCATGCAGTTCCTGCGCGCGCCGGTGAACACGATCTGCATGGGGATGGCCGCCTCGATGGGGTCGTTCCTGCTCGCCGCCGGCCGGCCGGGCAAGCGCCAGGCGCTCCCGCACGCCCGCATCATGATGCACCAGCCGTCGGGGGGGACGCAGGGCACGGCCTCGGACATCGAGATCCAGGCGCGCGAGATTTTGTACCTACGGAGCAAGCTCAACGAGCTGTACGCCAAGCACACGGGCAAGCCGTTCACCGACATCGAGAAAGACATGGACCGGGACCGTTTCATGTCGGCCGACGAAGCCAAAGGCTACGGCCTCATCGACCACGTCATCGCCCACCAGGCGGAGCTTGACGGCAGCGGGAAGAAGGGGTCCTGACTTGCGCCGGCCGGGCTCCTTTCCCATGTTAGGGCGCCATGTCGCACGATAAACACCTGCGCTGCTCGTTCTGCGGGAAGTCCAAGGACTCGGTCCGGAAGTTCATCTCCGGCCCGAGCGTGTATATCTGCAACGAGTGCATCGCGCTGTGCAACGAGATCCTGGCGGAGGACGAGGAGCGCGAGGTCGCCGATGCGATCACGCAGGTTCCCACGCCCGCCGAGATCAAGGACGTGCTCGACCAGTACGTGATCGGCCAGGAGAAGGCGAAGAAGACGCTGGCGGTCGCGGTGTACAATCACTACAAGCGCATCAACTCGCATTCGGGACGCGAGACCGAGGTCGAGCTCGACAAGAGCAACATCCTGCTCATCGGCCCGACCGGCGTGGGCAAGACGCTGCTCGCCCAGACCCTCGCCCGCATCCTCGACGTCCCCTTCACGATCGCCGACGCGACGACGCTCACCGAAGCGGGCTACGTCGGCGAGGACGTGGAGAACATCCTGGTCCGCCTGCTCCAGGCCGCCGACTTCAACGTCTCCGAGTGCGAGCGCGGCATCGTCTACATCGACGAGATCGACAAGATCGCGCGGAAGTCCGAGAACCCCAGCATCACGCGCGACGTCTCGGGCGAGGGCGTGCAGCAGGCCCTGCTCAAGATCCTCGAGGGCACGGTGGCGTCGGTGCCGCCGCAGGGCGGCCGCAAGCACCCGCAGCAGGAGTACATCCAGGTCAACACCAAGGACATCCTGTTCATCTGCGGCGGCGCCTTCGACGGCCTCGAGAAGATCATCGAGGCCCGCACCGGGCGCCGGCAGATCGGCTTCACCAAGGAAGAGGTGGCGCGCGGCGTGGCGCAGCGGCTCAAGGCGAATCCGTACTCCGACGTCGAGCCGGACGATCTGCTGCGCTTCGGGCTCATCCCCGAGCTGGTGGGGCGCCTGCCGGTCGCCGTGCCGCTCGACGCGCTCGATGAGGACGCCTTGGTGCGCATCCTGGTCGAGCCGAAGAACGCCGTCGTCAAGCAGTACCAGAAGCTGTTCGAGCTCGAAGAGGTGCGGCTGACGGTCGAGAAGGAGGCCCTGCGCGTCGTCGCCCAGAAGGCGATCAAGCGCGGCACTGGCGCCCGCGGCCTCCGCGCCATTCTCGAGGAGATGATGACGGAGATCATGTTCGAGCTGCCGAGCCGGGATGACGTGCGCGAGGTGTGCATCACCGCCGAGACCGTGCGCGAAGGCCGGAGCCCGCTGCTCGTGACCGAGCGCGTGCGACAGAAGAAAGAAGCCTGATCGATCCTCGTTTCGTCGGCGCCTTCCCGCGCGCCGACGCCCCGCTCGACCCCCCGCTTCCCGAAATCGCCTTCCTCGGACGCTCCAACGTCGGCAAGTCGACGCTCCTGAACGCGCTCGTCGGACGCCGCATCGCGAAAGTCTCCGCGACACCGGGGAAGACGACGGCGCTGACCGTCTTCGAAGTGCGTGGAGGGTGGGGCGTGGGGACGGGGGGAAGTGGGCGCGACAGTGCAGACCGCAGCTCCGGCTCGCACCGCAGCGCCCACGTCCCCGCCTCCCACGCCCCCAGTTTTTACTTTTTGGATTTACCGGGGTACGGATATGCGCGGGCGAGCCGCGGCCGGCGGACGGGGTTCCGGCGGCTCGTCGCCCGCGCGCTGGATCGCGAGCGGCTCGCCGGCGCCGTGTGGCTGCTCGACCTGCGCCACGACCCGTCGGCCGACGACCGCACGATGCAGGACGCCCTCGCCGCCGCCGGCACGCGCGTCCTTGCGGCGCTGACCAAGAGCGACAAGCTTCCGCGAGGGCAGCAGCGGCGCCGGGCGGAGGCCGTCCGGGCCCTGTTGAGCCTCGACGAGGATCAGGTGATCGTGACCAGCGCGCGGACGGGGGAGGGCGTGCCGGAGCTGCGGGAAGCGATTGTGGGGTTGATCGGAGGAAGTGGAGGATGAGCTCAGCGGCGGTCGGGCGGTCGGGCGGTCGGACGGTCGCCCTCATTGCGGTCTTGGCTACCGCCGTACCGCCGTACCGCCTTACCGCTCAAGACACCCTCCCCATCGGCTTCGGCACGCTCAAACGCGACGACATCGTCGTGCGGCTCGCGACCGATCAGGTCGAGATCCAGGTGCTGCCGCTCGACGAGCAGGTGATCCGCCTGCTGTTGCCGGATACGTACCGCTCGCTGAGCGACCTGATCACCTCCAAGCGGGCGCCGCTCGACGACGCCGCGCAGCGCGCCGGGGTCCGGCACCCCACCCTCGTGATGGTCACCTTCTACGGGCTGGTGCCGCAGGCGCGCTTCGCGCCCGAGGACATCAACCTCACGAGTCGCGGCCGGCTGTTCCGGCCCGTGGGGATCGTGCCGCTCTCCCCGACGTGGAACGGGCAGCAGCTCGAGGCGCGCCAGCAGGCGGTGGCGCTGTATCTGTTCGACGAGGGGATCACGTTCCGCGAGCCCCTGACGGTCAGCTATGCGGGGCTCTCGAACGACGGATGGAGCCGCGGTGCCATGCGCGCGCTGGAGCGCGAGCGCGCCCGGGTGCTGGCCCGGGCGCAAGCCCGCCAGGGGCCATAGCCGCGACGCCCGCGCCGCGTTCGCTCCTCGACCTGTTGCTCGGCGTCGCGCTCGCCGGCGTCCTGGGCCTGCTCTGGTACCTGGGGGCGCGGCTGCTGCGCAGCGAGCGCGAGCGCCGCCGCGCGACCGACGAGCTGAACCGCCGCCTCTCCGAGCTGTTCGCCCTGCAGGAGCTGTCCTACGTCCTGTCCGATTCCCTCGAGCTGGAGCGCATCGCCGACCAGGTCGTGCGCTTCGCGCTGCGCTTCCTCGAGGCCCGCGGCGCGCTGCTCGCCCTGGCCGGGTCGACCACGATGGCCGGCGACGTCTCGCCGCTGCGCGTGGCCGCGGCGATGGGTACGCTCGCCGACCTGAAGGACCGCGCTGTCGCCCGGGACGACCCCGGCCTCCTCGCCCGATCCCTGACCGGCGAGAAGCTCGAGCTGGTCCGCAACTCCGGCGGCGGCCCGACCCGCCTGCTGCGGGATGTCGAGGCCGACTCGGCCGCCGCCGTGCCGCTGCACACCCACGGGGTCACGGTCGGGACGCTGCTCGTCGCCGACCCGCGCGCCGGCAGCTTCGCGCCCGAGGACGTCCGGCTGCTCTCCACGCTCGCCACGCACGCGGCCGTCGTGCTCGCCAACGCCCGGTTCTTCGAGCTCGTGCGCCAGGCGAAGGAAGAGTGGGAAACGGCGTTCGACGCGCTGAGCGAGGGCATGGCGGTCGTCGACGAAGACGGGCGCGTGCGGCGGGCCAACCGCGCGCTCGCGGCCCTGCTGGGCCGGTTCGTCGAGGTGGTGGTGGGCGAGCACCTGAGCCACGCCCTGTTCGGGGAGAGCCACGCCCTGACGGAGCTGCTCGACGCCGCTCGCCGCGGCGCGCGGCCCCCGCCGCTCGTGGCCCGCTCGACGCCGCTCGGACGCATCCTGCGCGTGGCCGCTGCCCGCATGCCGGACCCCGGCCCCGCCCGCAGCCTCGTGGTGCTCGTGGAGGACGTCACCGAGCAGCAGACGCTCGAGGCGCAGCTCATCCAGAGTGAGAAGCTCGCCGCGGTCGGCCAGCTGGTGTCCGGCGTCGCGCACGAGCTCAACAATCCGCTCACCTCGATCGCCGGGTTGTCGGAGTTCCTGCTCGAGCAGAAGGAGCTGGGCCCCAAGGATCGCAGCCATCTCAAGGTCATCCACGAGCAGGCGGACCGCGCCGGCCGCATCGTGCGGAATCTGCTGACGTTCGCCCGCAAGTCGCCGGACGAGCGCGCGCGCGTAGACGTGAACGACGTGGTGCAGCGCACGCTGCTGCTCATGAGCTACGACATGAAGCTCCAGGACGTCGATACGGACGTGGACCTCGCCGCCCTGCTCCCCGACGTCCTGGGCGACCGCCACGCCCTCCAGCAGGTCGTCCTCAACCTGCTCACCAACGCCGCCCACGCCGTCGCCGGCAACGCCGCGAGCCGGCCGCGCCGCATCGCCGTGCGCACGTGGTTCGACGGCCAGGTGCATCTGCGCCTCGCCGACACGGGGCCGGGGATTCCCGACGAAATCGCTCCGCAGGTGTTTACGCCGTTCTTCACCACCAAGGAGCCGGGCCAGGGCACGGGCCTGGGGCTGTCGATCAGTTACTCGATCGTCGAGGCGCACGGCGGGCGGCTCGTGCTCGAGCGCCCGGCGAGCGCGGACGGCGGCGCGGCGTTCGTCATCACCCTGCCCCCGGCTCCCGCGGACACGCCCGCCCGCGCGGCCGCGCCGGTCGCCGCAGTCACCGCGGTCACCGCGGCCCCCGCGGCCACCGCCCCTGCCGAGCCCGCGACCGCGCCGCGCACGATCCTGCTCGTGGACGACGACCCGGCCGTGCGACGCGTGGTGCAGGCGCTGTTCGCGCGCGAGGGGCATCGGGTGGAAGTCGCTAAGAGCGCGCAGCACGCCCTGGAGCTGACCGGGACGCGGGCGTACGATCTGATTCTGGTCGATGCGCGCGCGGCGGCGCGCGGCCGCCTGCTGGTCGAGGAGATGCTCGCGCGCAAGAGCGCGTTGAAAGAGCGGATTCTGGTGGCGACCGGGGACGTGCGCCCCACCACGGACGAAACGCTGCGCCGCCTCGGCTTGCGCTACGTGCGCAAGCCTTTCAACCTCCGCGATCTGCGAGACGAAGCGGCGCGCGTCTGGGCGGCCATCGCGCTGTCGTAGGCTTCCGCCGGCCATCCGTAGCGACTGAGGTTCACGGCCCCGGCGCTGCCCGGCGCGAAGCGCACGCCTTCGCGCAGCAGCAGCGCGCGCTGGAACACCGCGCTGTGATCGTTCGGGGCGAGCGAGATGCGACCCGCGGCGTTGATCACGCGCCACCACGGCACGTCGCTATCCTCGGGCAGCGCGGACAGCGCCCACCCCACCGTGCGCGCGGCGCCGGGTCGGCCCGCCAGCCGCGCGACGAGTCCGTACGTCGCGACGCGGCCACGCGGGATGTGGCGGACGATGCGGTAGATGCGATGGTAGAACGGGTTCACGATCGCTTGGGTTAGCATATCCGCAATACGTCGTCCAGCAAGCCCCCGTCACCTTGACAAAATAGCGCGAGCACGTCCTCGAGAGCGCGCCGCTCCCGGGGCCACGCGAAGCGCCGCAGCGCCTCGGGGGGCGCGAGCCACTCGGCGCGATCGTGTTCGGCCGACACGCGCGCGTCGGCGTCGCCCGCCACGAACGCGGCGAACACCGGAATGAGCGCCACGTCGCCGGTGCGATGCTGGTAAAACGCCTCCACGCGGCTGGCGTTGTACAGGCGCAGCGGCGCGAGTCCCGTCTCCTCGCGCAGCTCGCGGAGCGCCGCCTGCTCGGGACGCTCGCCGGGCTCCACGGAGCCGTGGACGGTCTCCCACGCGCCGGCGTTGCGGCCGCCGGGCCCGCGGCGCAGCACCAGCACCTCGGGGCGCCGCGGATCGCCGCGCAGCACGTACGCGTCGATGAAGCGAACGCGCGCGTCGATGGGCGGAGGACCGCTAATGCCGGCGGCGGCCGAGCACCGCCTCGAGCCGCGCCGACAGGGCGCGCGCGCGGAACGGCTTGGTGAGAAAGTCGTCGGCGCCGAGCTCGAACACGCGGACTTCGTTGTCCTCGTCGCCCTTCGCCGTGAGGACGATGACGGGGATCCCCGCGGTCGCCGGCCGGGAGCGCAGATGGGAGAGCACGCCGTAGCCGTCGAGGCCGGGGAGGTTCAGGTCGAGGACGATGATGTCGGGCCCCATGCGGTCCACTTGATCGAGCGCCTGGACGCCGTCGCGCGCCTCGGCGACCTCGTACCCCTCGCGCTCCAGCAGCTCCTTCATCACTTTGCGCAAGCTGTCCTCATCGTCCACGAGGAGGACCTTCTTCGCCGGCTCGCCGTAGGCGCCGGAACGGCGCGCGGGCAGCGCCACCTCTTCGAGCAGATCGAAGTGCGTCGCGACCGGTTGCGGGCCGACCCGCGCCGGAGCGGCGGGGGCGCCGTGCGCGCCCGGGGCGGCCGCAGAGGCGTGTGCGGCGAGCTCCGCGATCGCGGCCGCGTCCGGCGGCACGTCCACCACGCGCATCAGCTCGTCGATCGTGGACTCGCCGCGCAGCACGTGGGCGAGCCCGCTGTCCCACAGCCCCTTCATCCCGCCGCGCCGCGCTGCCTCCGCGATCCGGTCCGCGGGCTCGCCGGCGGCGATGCGCCGCTCCAGCTCGGCGTTCATCGTGAGGACTTCGAGAATCGAGAACCGGCTGCGATACCCGGTCATCGCGCAGTCGGGGCAGCCGGCCGCCCGGTACAGCGGCGTGCCCGTGGGGATCCAGCGCTTCAGACGCTCCGGCGGCGTCTCCATCCACACTTCCTTGCACGTCGGGCACAGCTTGCGCATCAGGCGCTGGGCCACGACCCCGCGCAACGCTGCCGCGATCTTGTACGGCTCCACCCCAATGTCCACCAGGCGCGTCACCGCGTTGGCGGCGTCGTTGGTGTGCAGCGTCGACAGCACGAGGTGGCCGGTGAGCGAGGCCTGGACGGCGATCATGGCGGTCTCGCGGTCGCGGATCTCGCCGACCAGCACGACGTTGGGGTCCTGGCGCAGGATCGAGCGCAGCGCCGCGGCGAAGGTGAGGCCCGCCTTCTCCTGCACCTGCACCTGCACGATGCCCGCCATGCGGTACTCGACCGGGTCCTCCACCGTCACGATGTTCACGCCCTCGCTCTTGATCTGGTTGATCGCCGAGTAGAGCGTGGTCGTCTTGCCGGAGCCCGTGGGTCCGGTCACGAGGAGGATGCCCTCGTGGTTCTCGAGCAGGCGCTTGATCGCCTCCCCCTCGCCGGGGTTCAGACCCAGCGAATCGAGGGACTTGACCGTGGCGCGCGAGTCGAGGATGCGGATCACGACCTTCTCGCCGAGCTGGGCGGGGAGCGTCGAAACGCGCAGGTCGATCGGCTGGCCGTTCACCGCCACCCGGGCGCGGCCGTCCTGGGGCCGCAGCCGGTCGGCGATGTCGAGCTGGGACATGATCTTGATGCGGGAGATCAACGGCAGCCCTGCGGCGCGGGGGATCTTCATCACCTGCCGCAGCACGCCGTCGATGCGATAACGGACCGCGACGCCGCCCTCCTCCGGCTCGATATGGATGTCGCTCGCGCGCGAGAGGATGCCCTCGGAGATGATGAGGTCCACTAGCCGCACGACGGGGCGCTGGCTCGCTTCCTCTTCGGTGACCTTGATCTCCTCGACCGGCGCCTGCTCGGTCAGCTGCACGAGGTCACCCGAGGATTCCATTCCCGACAGCAGCTTGTTGATCGCCTTGTCCGGCCGGTACAGCTCGTCGAGCCGCAGGTTGATCTGCGACGGCGCCAGCAGCAGCAGCCGCACCTCGCGGGCCGTGGCGAACGCGAGATCCTTCTCGGCATGCATGTCGAACGGATTGGCGGTCCCGACTTCGAGGTAGGAGTCCGTCATGCGCAGCGGCAGGATCCGATACCGCCGGGCCAGCGTTTCGGGGACGGCTTCGCGGACCTTGGGATCGATCTGGGCGGCGTCCGCCACCTTCATGCGGAAGCGGGCGGCGAGCTTCCCGAGGATCTGCTCGTCGGTGCAAGTCTTTGCGGCGACGAGCGTCTCCCACAGCGTCTTGGCCGGGTCGGCCTTACCCCGCAGCTCCGCCAGACGCTCCGCGTCAACCAGGCCCTCCAGGGACTGGACCAGCCACTCGTCGGAGAAAGTCGCTTCAGGCATTGGGGCTAACCCGAAACCTAGTGCCGTTCCAACTGTTCGCGCCATACCATTTTAGCGCAAGACACGCCGTTGGCCTCAGAGCAGGCCCCAGAAATCGCGCGTGACGTCGAACGCGAAGCGGACGCGCCCGCTCTGCGCGCCGACCCCGACGTCGAGGCGGAAGACGCCCAGCCATTCCAGCCCCGCGCCATACGTCACCCGGGCTTCCGGCGTCGCGCGCCACGGCGTGCCCGGCACGGAGCGCCCCGTCCAGCCCGTCGCGACGTACGGCGCGAGCACGGCGGCGGCGGGCGTCCGCGCCCACGGCCCCAGCTTCAGGGACAGGAACGGCACCGGCAGACGCCACTCCGCGTGGACGAGCGCCGCACGCGCGCCGCCCCAGCGACGGAAATCGTCGCCGAGCAGCGAGCCGTGGCCGCCGAGGACGAACGCGCGGTGCGGCGGCACGTCGCGCGTCGCGGCGCCCCCCTCCGCGCGCACCAGCACGCGCGTGCCGCCGAGCGGGACGAGCAAGTGCCCTGCCCCCGCGAGCCGCGCATACGTCGCTCCGCCGTCGCGACGGCCCAGCTCGAGCGCCGCGTCGACGTGGACGTCGCGCCGGACCGCGAAGCCCTCGCTCCGGCGCCGCACGCCCAGCGTCACGAGGTCGGCCCCGCCGTCACCGAGCGGGACGTTCGGCCGGAACGTCCCCGACGCCGGCACCGCGCGCACCGGCAGCGCCGAGATCCATTCCCGGCCGGCCGCCACGCTCCACTCCCCGCGCGTCCCGACGCCGTGACGCCACGTCGCGCGCGCGCCGTCGGCGAGATAGTAGTCGCCGTCGTCGACGCCGAACTCCTGCGCGACGAGGGAATTGAGGAGCGGCGCGATGACGGGGACGTCCCCCACGTCTCGCACTTCGCGGAACCCCTCGACCTCCAGCGTGGCCCGGCCCGAGCCGTAGTGCGCCGCAACCCGCCCCTTCGCGCGCCGGTCGGCCAGCCCGTACGCGGCGTGCCCGTGCAGCTCGATCCGGTCCCCGCCGGACCGCCACACGAACCCCATCCCCGGCGTGACGCCCTCGACCCGGTTCACGTGCACCAGGTCGCTCAAGCGGCCCGCCCCGGGGCGGGCACGGCGCAGCCCGGAGAGCGCGCGGTCGCCCGCGATGCGCTCCACCTGGGCGCGCACGCCTTCCAGATCGTTCTGCCGCACCGGCTCGGCGACGTCCTGGAGCGCGGCCGCGAGCGGCTGTGTCCACGGGAACGAGTCCAGCTCGGCACGCGGCAGGCTCACGATCTCCTCGCCGGCGAACCACGCCTCGACCAATCCCAGGTTCAACCGGTAATCGTCGATCTCCCAGCGGCCGCGGATGATCCCCCGCGCGGGCAGGTCGAGCCAGCTGGAGCGGCGGCGGATTTCAATCTCCTGGCGGTAGGGGAGCCACCAGCGGCCTTCGAACAGCGCGTTCTCGAGCACGATGCTGACGTCCTCCAGCTCGGGCTCGCGGTACGTGGGCGGGGTGAAATTGAACGCCATGCGCACCAGGTCGGCGGAGGCCGCGTCCAGGTAGAGCGTCCCGACGATCCGCGGCGCGGCGAAGTCTCTGGGCCGAACCCGCACGCTGATGACGCGGACGGTGCGGCCCGGCAGCCCGATCGCCAGCGTGTCGTTGATGGCGTAGTCGTAGAGCAGCGGCGCCCCGGTGCTGAGCGGGTGCGGGACGTCGCGCACTTCATCGCCCTCGCCCAGCCGGATCAGGGGACCGAAGTTGTTCTGCACGATGCCGAGGTGGTCCCGGTGGTAGTTGATGTCCGTGGGCAGCTCGGCCCGGTCCCGCCACCCGACGATGCGCTGCTTGCTGGCCCCCGGCGCCTTCCAGTACACTTCCAGCTCCAGCTGGTCGGCCTTGATCAGGCGCGGCGGCTCGCTCAACCCCTCACCGAACTGCCCGAGGAAGAAGACGAACCCATGCGCTTGAGCCTTGTAATCGTGCAGCGAGGTATCCGCCGCCGCCCGGGAGCGGCGGGCGATGGCGCGCGCGACCAGGGCGAGGGCCGAATCGCTGTTCCAGGTCTGGGCGGCGAGCGCCCCGGCGCCGGGGGCGGCCAGCAGGGTGAGGATCAGGGACAGCCGACGCATCGTCGCGGAATCTCGCGGGCGGGCGCGGCGGCGGCAATCGCGGCCGCGATCGTCGGCTCGGCGTGCGGCGGCGGCACCGGGCCCGCCGAGCGCGGCGTGCCGCTCAGCGCCCTGCTCGTGCTGCCGCGCGTCGACTCGATTTACGCGCCGAGTCCCGGGCAAATCGACTATCAGAACAATCGACTCAACATGTTCTCCATCCGCCATCCCGATGGCTCGAATACCCTGTTCGCGACGTATTCGTTCACTTCGCACAGCATCGTCTCGGTGAACAACGTCATCCTGGCCGACACGTCCACGGTGCGCGTCACCGTCACGCTGACCGCTGGCGTATACGGCTTCACCGTGTCACCCGCCGGGATGGTCTTCAACAGCGCCGGCGAGCCGACGGTGACGGTCGCCTACGGCACGTACGGAGACTTTTCCGTGTACAGCCAAAGCCCGAAATACGCGACCGCGACGGACTACGAGCAGGCCCTGGCGCTGTGGCGGGAGAACACCGCGGACCACTGGGTCCCGGGCCGCAACAGCGCCCACGTCGGCACCAACACCGTGACGAGCGCGCTGGAGACGCCCGGCCGCTACGTGATCGCGGCGCCCAGATGACCGCGGGGACCGACGCCCGGGGCGACTTCCTCGCGCGCGCGGCGCGTGGCGGCATCGTGCCGCTCGTCCGTGAGGTGGTGCTCGATACCGATGCGCCGGTGGCGGTGCTCGCGAAAGTGGCGCGGCCGCCGTTCTCCTTCCTGCTCGAGTCGCTGGTCGGCGGCGAGCGCTGGGCCCGCTACACGTTCCTCGGCACCGAGCCGCGCGAGGTGTGGCGCTACCGCGGGCGCGCCGTGGAGCGTTGGACGCGCGGCGACGGCTGGCGCCCCGCCGGCGAGACCGATGATCCCATCGGCCACCTCGCCCAGCGGCTGCGCGCGTTGCCCGCGGTCCCGGTGCCGGGCCTCCCGCGCTTCACCGGCGGGGCCGTCGGCTATCTGGGCTACGACCTGGTCCGCACCATCGAGCGCTTGCCGGCGCCGCCGCCGGACACCTTGGGGCTACCCGACGCGGTGCTGATGATCGCCGACAGCCTCGTCATCCTCGACAACCTCTACGGACGCGCCATCCTGGTCGCCAACGCGGAGGTGCCGCCCGGCGCGCCGGGCCAGGAGCGGGTGCGGGCGTTCGAGCGCGCCGAGGCCCGGATCGAGGAGCTGTCGCAGCGGCTCGGCGCGCCGCACGGCCTCGCGCCACTCGCCTTGCGGGACGGCGACGGCGGGCCCGCCGTGCCGACGACGACGCGCTACCCGCGCGAGTCGTTCGAACGCGACGTGCGGCGCATCCTCGAGTACATCAAGGCCGGGGACACGTTCCAGACCGTGCTATCGCGCCGCCAGGAGGCCGCGGGCGCCGTGGACCCACTCCTGTTGTACCGCTACCTGCGCGCGCTCAACCCCGCCCCTTACCTCTATTATCTGGGGCTGGACGACTTCGCCCTCGTGGGCAGCTCGCCCGAGGTGCTGGTGCGGGTCGAGGGTCAGGACGTGACGCTCCGGCCGATCGCCGGGACGCGCCCCCGCGGGGCCGACGCCGAGGAGGACCAGGCGTTGTCCGCGGCCCTGCTCGCCGACGAGAAGGAGCGGGCCGAGCACATGATGCTCGTGGACCTGGGGCGTAACGACGTCGGCCGCGTGTCGGCGTACGGCACGGTGCGCGTGACCGACCTGCTCGTCATCGAACGCTACTCCCACGTGCAGCACCTGGTGAGCGAGGTGCGGGGCCGGCTGCGCGACGGCTTCGACGCCCTCGATGTCTTCAAGGCGTGCTTCCCCGCGGGCACGGTGACCGGCGCGCCGAAAGTCCGGGCGATGCAGATCATCGACGAGCTCGAGCCCGAGCGCCGCGGCCCCTACGCCGGGGCGGTGGGCTACGTGGGCTGGGGCGCGGTGAACCTCGACACGGCGATCTGCCTGCGCTCCGCGCTGGCGCTCAAGGACCGCGTGATCGTGCAGGCGGGCGCGGGCATCGTGGCCGACTCCGACCCGGCGCGCGAGTTCGCCGAGTCGCAGCAGAAGGCGCAAGCGGTGCTGCGGGCGCTGGCGCTGGCTCGCGCCGGGGACTGAGGTATATTCTCGCCCGATGTTCAAGCTGCTCTCCACCTCCGGCGAACAGTCGATTGACCTGCAGCAGGGCCGCACCCTGGTCGTCGGCCGGGCGGTCACGAGCGACATCCCCATCTACGACCCCACGATCTCGCGGCGCCACGCCGAGGTGGCGTTGACCGACAACGGGGTCAGCATCAAGGATCTCGGCTCCTCCAACGGCACGTTTCTGAACGGCGCCCGGATCACCGACGCCGAAGCGGCGCCCAACGACGTCGTCACCTTCGGGAAGGTCGCGTTCCGGGTCGTCGCGGTGACGCCCCCGGTGGCGCGCCCACAGGTGGTGCCGCCGTCGGACTTTGCCCCCGGCAGGCCGCCGCCGGGCGGCACCATCGTCCGCCAGCTGCCGGTGAGCGTCTCGGGCGGCGTGCCCGCGATCATCGACGCCCACCCGCAGGGCGCCTCGCACTTGAAAGTTCAGGCGCAGACCCAGGAAGAGCGCACGACGAAGAAGCTGTCGCTGCTGCTGGAGATCTCGAAGGAGCTCAACAAGCAGCAGGAGCTGGACCGTCTGCTCGACAAGGTGGTGGACTTCACGTTCCAGATCATGAACGTGGACCGGGTCTCGATCCTGCTGCTCGACCAGAAGTCGAACGAGCTGGTGCCGCGTGTCTCCAAGAGCCGCACCGGCGACGCCTCCGCCGCGCGCCACGTCCCGCAGTCCATCGCCCGCAAGGCCGTGGACGACCGGGTCGCGATCCTCTCCGACAACGCCGCCGCCGACGACCGCTTCAAGGGGAAGTCGATCCTCATCCAGAGCGTGCGCAGCGCGATGTGCACGCCGCTCATGGGCTCGGACCAGGGCGTGCTCGGCATCCTGTACGTCGACAACCAGACCGCGATCCACTCGTTCGCGGACGAGGACCTGGAGTTCCTGATCGGGTTCGGCGGGCTCGCGGCCGCGGCGATCGAGAACTCGCGCCTCTCCGAGCGCAGCCGCCGCGAGGCGCTGGTGCTCTCGAACTTCCAGCGCTACTTCGCGCCCAACCTCGCCGCGCAGATCGCCCAGCAAGAGGGCGCCGTGCAGCTGGGGGGGCAGAAGCGGCCGGTCGTCATCTTCTTCTCGGACATCCGCGGCTTCACGCCGATGTCGGAAGACATGAGCCCGGACGACATCGCCACGCTGCTCACCGAGTACTTCACCGAGATGGTGGAGATCGTGTTCGAGAACAGCGGCACGCTCGACAAGTTCATGGGCGACGCCATCATGGCGCTGTGGGGCGCGCCGATCGCCCACGCCGACGACGCCGACCGCGCCATGACCTGCGCGCTGGAGCAGCTGGGCGCGCTGGAAAAGATGAACGCCAAGTGGAAAGCGCAGGGCCGCCAGCCCGTGGCGATCGGGATCGGCATCAATTTCGGGGAAGTGTTCGCCGGCAACATCGGCTCCGACCGCCGCCTCGAGTACACGGTCATCGGCGACGCCGTGAACACCGCCAGCCGGCTGTGCTCCTCGGCGGGTCTCAACGAGATCCTCATCTCGGAGCCGTTCTACAAGGCGCTGAAGAAGCCCCCCAAGGTCGAGGCGCTCGAGCCCGTCCAGGTGAAGGGCAAGGCCAAGAAAATCCCCGTCTACCGCGTGAAGCGGTAAGGCCGGCCGAAGCGCGCCAGCAGGTCGAGCGCCAGCCGCAACGGCAGGCCCATCACCCCGAAAAAGTCCCCCTCCACCCGCTCGATGAGCGGCGCGCCAAGGCCCTGGATCGCGTAGGCGCCGGCCTTGTCGAGCGGCTCCCCCGTGGCGACGTACGCCTCGAGGGTGGGCCGGTCCGCCGGCCGGAACGTCACCCGCGACACGTCGAGCGCCTGGGCGAGATCGCCGTCCCGCGCCACCGCCACCGCCGTCATCACCTCGTGGGTTTGCCCCTGCAGGCGCGACAGCATCTCCACCGCGTGCGCGGGCGACGTGGGCTTCTCGAAGATCGCCCCGTCCAGCACCACCGTCGTGTCCGCCGCGAGGATCAGCTCCCCCGGCGCCCGGGCGACGACCGCCTCGGCCTTGGCCCGCGACAGCCGCGTGACGTAGCGGTCGGGCGCCTCGCCGGGGAGGACGTGCTCGTCCACGTCGGGCCGCATCACGCGGAACGGGATCTGCAGCATCTCGAGCAGCTGGCGCCGGCGGGGGGAGCCGGAGGCGAGGACGATCGGACGGTCGGGAGGACGGGAGCTCACGGAGGGAAAGCAACGCGTGCGCCGGGCGGTCTAGCGACCGCCCGGCCGATATCAGGCATCCCGCTCACGTGCCGTTGGGCTCACCCGTCATCGCAGTGGCCGCCTGTACGCGGTCGATGTACCATACGCCCAGCTCGTCCACGAGGACCGACAGCTCGACCACCGTCGAGCTCGACGTCAACGTGCAGTCGCCGGCCGGGAAGGAGTAGCAGAAGTCCGGCGTCGCCGCGCTCGCGGACATGCTGGTCCAACCGGTCGCCGACGTCCCGCTCATGTGCGCGGCGCAGCCGTAGAACGCGACCCCGTCTGCCAGGCCGTCGCCGTCCGAGTCGTACAACAGGTTGAACCGCGGCGAGCCGGCACCGCAGCTCCCGCTCACCGAGAAGCC
>Ga0209158_1000877_pt1 | contig 20937 bp, 20 predicted proteins | sample GraSoiAngelo_140_FD_185897 | JGI IMG/M metagenome (GOLD analysis project Ga0209158, IMG submission 185897) | Grasslands soil microbial communities from the Angelo Coastal Reserve, California, USA - 14_0929_12_30cm (SPAdes) (version 2) | ecosystem: Environmental > Terrestrial > Soil > Grasslands ...
GCACGACCCGGAGCTCGGCTCCCGAAAGCTCGCTCAGCTCGCCAACCGCGGACGCGAGTGGCAGGGGCGTGGTGAGCGGCGGGGTCCGTACGTTGAGCGCCACGACTCCCGCGCCCACGACGATCACGAGCAGCGCCGCGATCCGCAGCCACGCCGGCCGGATCCGTCCCAGCACGCGGAGCTCGGCGCGCGGCTCGGTCCGCAGGCGTGCCACCACCGCCTGCGCCGTACGCTCGACGTCGAGCCGCTCCGCCGCGCGAGCCCCGAGCCGCTGCGCGACCTCTTGCAACCTGGCGTCTGACAACTCGTGACTGTTCAAGACATGTGCTCCTTCAATCGCTTGACGGCATGGTGATAGTGCACGCGCGCTGCGCCGGGGGTCGTCCCGAGTGCGGCCGCGATGTCCTGGTACTCGAGTCCTTGCTGTGCCCGCAACAGGAACACTTCGCGCTGCATGCGGGTCAGGCGCTCGAGCCCCGCCGCCAGCCGCTGCTCGGCCTCGCCGGCCACCGCGCGCTCATGCGGGTCGCCCTCCGTGTCCCGCAGGTCCTCGCCCAGCGGCACGACGCGCGCGTGCCGGGAGCGCCGGTGCGCGTCCTTCAATACGTTGCCGCCGATCGTCATCAGCCAGGTGCGAAACTGACACTGGCCGCGGAACCGCCCGAGCGCGCGAAACGCCCGGATGAACGTTTCCTGCACCAGGTCGTCCACATCTGCCGCGAGCGCTCCCGCACCGGCGAGGAAGCGGGCGAGCGCGCGCGCGTGACGGCGCACCAGTTCGGCCGCCGCCGGCTCGTCGCCACTGTGCCAGGCGGCGATCAGCGCGGCATCGGTCGGAACCGCGGCGACGGGCTCGGCGGGAGGCATGCTCGGTACGGTGGACGTTGGAGTTCCGAACAAATTAAGGGCGGCAGGGGCGGCAATGGGCGGCAACAGGCGGCAGCGGAGCACCCGTGCCGCCCTTGCCGCCTGCTGCCGCCCTGTGCCGTCTTGCCGCCCTTGAAATCCCGTTCGCCCGCCGATAGCTTCGATATTCGAACAACCGTTCGAACCCATGCGCCCCTACGACGAGCGGCTCGATCATTTTCTTTCCCGGGCGGCGAAGCTGTTCGCCGACCAGGGGTACCATTCCACCACGATGCGCGATCTGGCCGCGGCGACCGACATGTCGCTCGCCGGCATGTACTACTACGTGCGCGGCAAGGAGGAGCTGCTGTTCCGGATCCAGGAGCGCTGCTTCATGCGGGTCCTGGCGGGCGCGCAGCGCGCGCTCGTCGCGCTGGGTGACGCCGACCCGGGGGAACGGCTGCAGGCGTTCATCCAGCACCACGTGACGTTCTTCGCCGCCCATATGGCGGAGATGAAGGTGCTGTCGCATGAAGCCACTTCCCTCACCGGCGAGCGGCAGCGAAAGGTCAACGCGATCAAGCGGCGCTACGTGGACTTGCTCGAGGGGCTGCTCAAGGACGCGGCACCGGAAGAGCCGGCGGTGGAGCGCAGCGCCGCCAGCTACATGCTGTTCGGCATGATGAACTGGATCTATAACTGGTACGACCCCGCGGGCGCGATCGATCCCGACCGCCTGGCGGAGCTCATCGCGCGCACCTTCATCGGCGGCTTTGCCGAGGCGCGTTCCACGGTTCACGGAGGCTGATGGCTCATGGCTACGATGACGGCACCCAAGGCCGAGCAGAAGACGCTCGTGCACTACATGGTCGAAAGCGGCGTCGCGATCCTCGAGCTCGACGATCCCCCGGCCAACACGTACACCCACGAAATGATGCGCCAGCTTGACGAGGCGATCCTCAAGGCGCGCTTCGACGACACGGCGCACGTGCTGGTCCTGCGCGGCCACGGCGACAAATTCTTCTCGGCCGGCGCGAACATCAGCATGCTGAACAGCGTGACCCCGCGCTTCAAATATTTCTTCTGCCTGCACGCGAACGAGACGCTCAACCGGCTCGAGCACACCCCCAAGCTCACGATCGCCGCCCTCAACGGACATACGGTGGGCGGCGGGCTCGAGATCGCCATGGCGTGCGACATCCGGCTCGCCAAAGAGAACGCCGGCAAGATCGGCCTCCCCGAGGTGAACCTCGGCGTGCTGCCCGGCACCGGCGGCACGCAACGGCTGGCGCGCATCGTCGGCAAGCCGCGGGCCATCGAGATGATGGTCAAGGGTGAGACCTTCTCCTTCGACAAGGCGAAGGAGCTCGGACTCGTGAACGAGGTGTTCGCGGCCGACGATTTCTGGGAGCAGGCCATGTTGTACGCCAAACAGTTCACACCCCCCCACAAGGCGTCCAAGGCCGTGGGGCTGATCAAACGGTCCGTCCAATCGGGCGCCGAGGTGCCGTTCGAGTCGGGGCTGACGCTCGAGCGCGAGCTGCAGCAGCAGCTGTTCCAGTCCGAGGACGCGAAGGAGGGGATCGCGGCGTACGTCGAGAAACGTGTGGCGGAGTTCAAGGGCCGGTGAAGACCGACCTGCTGATCGGGAACGAGTGGCGCAGCGCCGCCAAGCGCTACTGTCTCACCAATCCGGCCACCGAGGAGCCGCTCGCCGAGGTGGCCGAGGCGGGTGAGGAGGAAATCAACGCGGCGGTAGAGGCCGCGCGCGCCTGCTTCGACTCCAAGGAGTGGCGCGAGCTGCCGGCGCGCAAGCGCGGCCAGCTGCTGTATCGCATCGCCGAGCTGCTGGAGCAGCGCTCCCCCGAAATCGCCGAAGTCGAGACCAAGAACAACGGTAAGCCGCTGTTCGAGTCCAAGATCGACGTCGCGATGGCCGTCGAAACGTTCCGCTACTACGCCGGCTGGGCCGACAAGATCACGGGCGATACGCTGCCCGTGAGCGGCAATTTCTTCACCTACACGCTGCGCGAGCCGGTGGGTGTGGTGGCGGCGATCGTGCCGTGGAACTTCCCGCTGAACCTCGCCTCGTGGAAAGTGGCTCCGGCGCTCGCGGCCGGGTGCACGGTGGTGTTGAAGCCCGCGCACGAGACGCCGCTCACGGCCCTGCTGCTCGGCGAGATCGCGGTCGCCGCCGGGCTGCCGTCCGGCGCGCTCAACGTGGTGCCGGGCCCCGGCGCGACCGCGGGCGCCGCGTTGGTGCGTCACCCGCTCGTCGACAAGATCGCCTTCACCGGGTCGACGGAAGTCGGCCAGTGGATCATGCGCGAGGCCGCGGGGACCGTGAAGCGGGTCACGCTCGAGCTGGGCGGCAAGAGTCCCAACATCATCTTTGCCGATGCCGATCTCGCGGCCGCCGTGCGCGGCGCCCAGAACGGGATCTTTTATGGAAAGGGTGAGGTCTGCGCGGCTGGGTCGCGGTTGCTCGTGGAGCGCGCGGTGCACGATCAGGTCGTCGAGCAGCTCGCCGAGCGCGCCAAGAAGCTCGCCCCCGGCGATCCGTTCGACAAGAACACCCGGCTGGGGGCGATCGTGTCGAAGCGGCAGCAGGAGACGGTCCTGTCCTACATCGCCGCGGGAGAGAAAGCGGGCGCCCGGCTGGTGGCCGGTGGCAAAGCGGCGAAAGTGAATGGGAAGGGCTACTACGTCGAGGCGACCGTGTTCGACGGCGCGAAGCCGGGCATGAAGATCGTGGATGAGGAGATCTTCGGCCCCGTGCTCTCGGTGCTGACCTTCGAGAACGAGGCCGAGGGCATCCAGCTCGCCAACCGCTCGATGTACGGACTGGCGGCCGGGATCTGGACCAAGGACGTCCAGAAGGCGCATCGGGTGGCGCGCGCCATCAAGGCGGGCACCGTTTGGATCAATACGTACAACTTCTACGACCCTGCCGCGCCCTTCGGGGGCTACAAGTTCTCGGGGTTCGGCAGGGATCTCGGGAAAGAAGCGCTGCAGAACTACACCGAGACGAAGACGGTCTGGGTAGGTCTATGAGTGCGGAGTGCGGAATGCGGAGTGCGGAATGGTAGGGCGAGCGTCGATGACGGATGCGTACATCTGCGCGGCACTACGGACTCCCGTCGGAAAACACGGAGGCTCACTCGCGAGCATGCGGGCGGATGACCTCGCGGCGATTCCCATCAGGGCGATCGTCGAGCGCAGCGGGATTGATCCGCACCTGATCGACGACGTGATCCTGGGGTGCACCAATCAGGCCGGCGAAGACAACCGCAACGTGGCGCGCATGGCCCTCCTACTCGCGGGCCTGCCCGTGGAGGTACCGGGCCAGACGGTGAACCGGTTGTGCGGCTCGGGCCTCCAGGCGGTGGCGAGCGCCGCTCAGGCGATCAAAGCGGACGAGGGAGCGGTGTTCATCGCGGGCGGCGTCGAGAACATGACACGCGCGCCCTACGTGACGCTCAAAGCAGGCGAGGCGTGGAGCCGCCGGGTTCCCGAGACCGCGGATACGACCGTCGGCTGGCGTTTCACGAATCCCCGGATGAAGAAACAATGGACGATCGCGCTGGGCGAAACGGCGGAGCTCGTGGCCGAGCGCTACAAGATCACGCGCGCCGAGCAAGATGCCTTCGCCGTGGAGAGCCAGCGCCGGGCCGAGGCAGCGCTCAAGGCGTGCGTGTTCACGGACGAGCTCGTGCCGGTCGCCCTGCTCGACGGCACCACGTTCGCACGGGATGAGTATCCGCGGGCCGGGACCACGCTCGAGAGCGTGGGGAACCTGAAGCCGGCCTTCAAGCACGGTGGCACGGTGACCGCGGCGAGCTCGAGCGGGATCAACGATGGGGCCGCCGCCCTGCTCGTCACGGGCGGCACAGGCGGCAAGGGCGGCATAGAGCCGCTGGCGCGGGTGGTCGCGACCGCGGTGGCGGGCGTGGATCCGAGCTGCATGGGCTTGGGGCCGATCCCGGCCACGCAGAAAGTGCTAAAGCGGACCGGGCTCTCGATCGAGCAGATCGACCTGATCGAGCTGAACGAGGCGTTCGCGGCGCAGGCGATCGCCTGCATCCGCGAGCTGCGGCTCGACCCGGCCAAGGTGAACATCTACGGCGGGGCGATCGCGCTGGGTCACCCTCTGGGCGCCACGGGTGCGAGGCTTTTGACGACTCTGGTACACGCCTTACACCGTACGAAGTCCCGTTACGGGTTATGTGCCATGTGCATCGGTGTGGGCCAGGGGATCGCAATGATCGTGGAGCGGGCGTAATGGCGGCGTACGAGCGCGTGCTGGTGGAAATCGCGGGGGGCATCGGCACGGTGACACTCAACCGGCCGGAGAAGCTCAACGCGCTGGACCGCGCCCTGTGCGACGAGCTGCGCGAAGCCCTCGCTCTGCTCACCCAAAGCGACGCCGTGCGCGTGATCGTGATCACCGGCGCCGGCCGCGCCTTCTGCGCCGGCGCCGACCTGGGCGTGCTGGACAGGGACGGCTCGGCGCTCGTCGCGGCGGGCAAAGATGTGGCGCTCGCCCTGCGGGCGGCGCCGCAGCCGGTGCTCGCGGCCGTGAATGGTCCCGCCGCCGGCGGCGGGGCGAATCTGGCGCTCGCCTGCGACTATCGGATCGCGTCGGACCAGGCCTCGATCGGCCAGGTATTCCACAAACTCGGCCTGGTGCCAGACTGGGGCGGTAGCTTCTTCCTGCCGCGGCTGGTCGGCACGTCGCGGGCGCTCGAGTTGGTGTGGAGCGCGCGCATGGTGCCGGCCGGCGAGGCGCTGGCCATAGGGCTGTTTGATGACGTCGTCCCGCACGCCGACCTGCCGGCTGCCGCCCGTTCCCTCGCCGAGCAATGGGCTGGCCAGCCGCCCGGCGCGGTCCGCCGGGCCAAGGAAGCGTTGTATCGCAGCGAGGCGAGCTCGCTCGCCTCCATGCTCGATCTCGAGATCACTCAGCAGAACGAGCTGTTCGCCAGTCCCGAGGCGCGCCAGCGCATCGCGGGGGCTTTACCCGCCAAGAGGAGCCACTGATGGTCCGCAAGCTGAACAACTTCGACGAATGGATCGACTATTTCCGCTCCTGGCAGGATTCGATCGGCCTGCCCCAGGGCGAGATCCGCAAATTCAAGTTCGAGGCGAAGTTCGGGGAGCAGGAAGTGCCTCATATCGAATTCGGCCATTACAAAGGCCAGCGCAAATGGCCGACCGTGATGCACATCCCCGACCAGCGGATTCGCGACGCCCTCTTGAACCTGATCGTGTACCAGGGCGACACGGAGTTCGCCTCGGTGGAGCAGCAGCGCAACCTGCTCACGCACGCCCCGTCGGACTACGATCTGCTCGCGCTGATGCGGGTGATGACCGAGGAAATGCGCCACGGCTGGCAGATGTCGTATCTCCTCTGCAGCCATTTCGGCGACGAGGGCAAGCGCGAGGCGGCGAAGCTGCTCGAGCGCCGGGCCGACGAGGGGGAGCGGTTGCTCGGGTCGTTCAACGAGCTGGTGGACAACTGGCTCGACTTCTTCACCTACACGCAGTTCATCGATCGGGACGGCAAGTTCCAGCTCACCATGTTATCGGTGTCGGCGTTCGATCCGCTGTCGCGCTCGATGAACCCGATGCTCAAGGAGGAGTCCTTCCACCTTGGCACCGGCAACAACGGGCTCCTGCGGATCGTGAAAGCCGGCAAGATGCCGCCCGAGGTGATCCAGCGATTCTTCTACAAGTGGATCCCCACCGCGTTCGATCTGTTCGGCACGGACAACTCGTCGTCGGCGCACTGGGCTTACGTGTGGGGCCTGAAGGGCCGCTACGACGAGCGGGACCACCAGACCGAGCCCGACAAGGCGAAACTCAACGAGCTCAGCCGCGACCTGTACCGCCAGGAGATCACCAAGCTGGTGGAGCGGCTGAACATGTTCATTCCGGACCGAGACCGCTGGCTCCGGATGCCGGACACGAAGTTCAACCGCAAGATCGGCGTGCACGCGCATCACCGCTACACCGTGGACGGCCAGCCGATCGACGATGCGGAGAAGTACGCGGCGTACCTGAAGACGGTTCTCCCTCAGCCCGAGCACTACCAGACGGTGCACGACATCGAAAAGGAGCCGGGCTGGATCGAGGCGAAGAAGGCGGATAGCCTGCTCAAGTGAGCCCCCCCCTCCCCGGGCCGCTCGTCGTCGCGCACCGGGGCGCATCGGCCCGCGAGCTCGAGAACTCGCTCGCCGCGTTCCGCGCCGCGGTGCAGCTCGGTGCCGACGCCGTGGAGCTGGACGTGCATGCCACGACGGACGGCACCCTCGTCGTGCACCACGACGAGGCCATCGCGGGCCGACGCATCCCGCACCTCACCGCGCAACAGGTCGCCGAGCTGCGGCTCTCGAACGGCGAGCCGATCCCCACCCTCGCCCAGACGCTCGAGGCGATCGGGCCGCGCCTGCAGGTGTTCGTCGAAGTGAAGTCGCTCCCCCCGAGGTTCGACGATCGCCTGCTCGACGCGCTGCGCCTGGGTCCGAACCCCGACGCCTACGCCGTTCATGCCTTCGATCATCGCATCGTGCAGCGGCTCGGGGTCCAGTCCCCCGCCCTGCGCCGGGGCGTGCTGAGCGCTTCCTACCCGGTGAGACCGCTCGTCGCGCTCGAGGACGCCGGCGCCACGATCCTGTGGCAGGAACGGACGCTCGTGGACCGGGCCCTGGTCGGCGCGCTGCACGACGCCGACATGCAGGTCATCGTGTGGACCGTGGACGACCCGGCCGACATGGAGCGGGTGCTGGCGCTCGGCGTGGATGCGATCTGCACGAACCGGCCCGAGATCGGACGCCGGGCCGTGGACGCGCTGCAGGGGGCGGCGTGAGCGGCGGCCGGATGACCGTGGTGGGCGCGGGGACGATGGGTCACGGGATCGCGTACGTGGCGGCGCTGGCGGGATTCGAGGTCTGTCTGACCGATAGCCGGGCCGAGGTGCTTCCGCTTGCCCTCGGTCGACTCAACGATCTGCTCGCCGTGGCCGCGAAGCGCGGAAAGCTCGCCGAGCCTGACCGCATTGCCGCCGCGGCCCGGTTGCACGCGGAGCACCAGTTCGCGCCCGCCGTGGCTGGCGCCGACGTCGTCATCGAGGCGGTGCACGAGCACCTGGGCGTGAAGCAGCAGCTTTTCGCCGAGCTCGAGCGGGCCGCGCCCGGAGACGCGCTGCTCGCGACCAACACCTCGTCGCTCTCGGTCGCCGACATCGCCGCTGCCGTGCAGGAGCCCGGTCGTGTGGTGGGCATGCACTTCTTCAATCCGGTGCACGCGATGAAGCTCGTTGAGGTGGTGACGCACGCGCGCGCCGCGCCGGCGGCAGTGGAGCGGGCCGTCGCGATCGCGCGGGCCTTGGGCAAGGAGCCGATCGTGGTGCAGGATTCGCCGGGGTTCGCGTCCAGCCGCCTGGGTCTGGCCCTCGGCCTCGAAGCGATGCGCATGCTCGAGCGGGGGGTGGCGTCCGCGGAAGACATCGACAAGGCGATGGAGTTGGGCTACAACCATCCGATGGGCCCGCTGAAGCTCACGGATCTGGTGGGCCTCGACGTCCGGCTCGCGATCGCGGAGTACCTGCACCTGCGACTCCAGGAGCCGCAGTTCGAGCCCCCGCAGATCCTGCGCGACAAAGTGGCGAAGGGGGAGCTGGGAAAGAAGACGGGGAAGGGGTTCTACAACTGGAGCGCCTGAGGGGCCTCGTCATCCCTCAGGCGCTCGTAATCCGCTGCCGGCTCAGGGACCCGCGCAGATCTTGGGACCGGCCGTCTGCGTGGCGATGGCGGTGTGGTCAGCGGACCCGGTGTTCCCGGGCTGGTCGTCGCTGTAGACGATGGACGCCAGGCCGGTCGTGGGGCTGACGGCGACGCCGAAGTCGTCGTACAGGTCCCGGTTGCCGGTGCAACCCACGCCGCTCTCGCACACGCCACCGTAGTGGATGATCGGGGTGGCCGCGGCCTGCGTGAACGTGCTCCCGGCCACGGCGGCGTTGAGGTTCTGGGCGAAGAACACGTACCACGCCGCAGACGCGGGATAGTTGTCCGGCGCCGTCGTCCCGTTGTAGAACGACGTCCCGTACCACACGATGTTCAGCTGGCCGGGGTCGCAGGCCACGCTCCACGGCATGATCGCCGTAGCGGACGGGGCCTGGTTCACCTGGATCGGCCCGGTCCAGGTCTGCCCGCCGTCGGTCGAGAAGCTGTAGAAGAGGTTGTGGTTGTCGCTGTAAACGACGTAAACCGTCCCGGCTCGGTCCACGCTCACGTTGACGAACTGGTGCCCGTACGCGACCGCGGTGTTCGGATTAACATAGACGGCATGATCGGTGAACGTCCGACCGCCGTCGCTCGAGACCGCGATCCAGACGGCATGGAACGAGCTCGGGAGCACGGCCTCGGTAAGGCTGGCGATGCCGCTGAAGACCTGGTAGATGACATGGTTCCGCGGGTCGATCGTCAGGTTGCCGATCTCGTTATCGTCGATCAAAAAGGCGTGTGCCAGGTCGATCGCCGAACCCAGCTGGGTGAACGTGGCGCCCGCGTCGAAGCTGCAGTTCACGTCGATGTTGAAGGTCACGATGTCGTGGTACGAGATGCACACCTTGGTCGCTTGGTCGGCGGCGATCCACTCGCGGTCATCGCCGGGAATGGTGGCGCTGATGACGGTCTTGGTCCACGTCGTTCCGCCGTCCTGACTCGTGCTGACCGTGACATTCGCCAGGCTGAGGCTCGCTACGTACAGGTTGTGGATGCCGCTGGCGTTCGCGTCCGGCGCGGTGCTCAGGTCCGTGTCGCCGCCTCCCGGCGCCACTCCCCCGAACGCCTGGGAGATTTGGTTCGGCGATTCCAGCGCCGTTTAGTGCAGGCCGCCGTCGGTAGACTTCCAGGCGAGCGTGCCGGCAGAGAGGCCGAGCTCCGAGGAGACGTAGAACGTTCCCGTGGCGTCCGCGCGAATCGCGGGCTCCGCGGCGCCGTTCGTGCAGCCCGACGGGCCCGGACAGACCGTCCCCGGCGCGGCGCCAAGCTCGAAGTTCTCGAACGTGAACGGTCCCCCGCTCACCGCCTGCGCGTCCACGCCACTCGCCGGAGCGGGTGACGGAAGTGGACGCTCGTTGCACGACGCGAGAAACAGCACGCATCCCAGTACGGTCAAGCTGCTGGCCCGCCGGATCCGCCGGGTTCCGCCGTCCGCAAGGTCGCTGCTCATCGGTTAGCCTCCGGGTCTTGTCGAGGGTTCTCGGTTTCTGCGGCGTTGGCGCAAGTTCCGCACCTCCTTGCTGGACCCACGCCACGGGGGGGCCGCGACACGGATCTGCACGAGCTTGTCGCGGCCGCGCAACCCCCGGGTGTTGCGTCGGCTCAGCGCGGCGAAGTGGTTGTCCACGTGTGGTTGAATGCACACTCGTCATACGGTAGCTTCCGCGCCCCATGGGTCGCCCTCCGTCGTCAACGGATCTCTCACTGACGCGCATCACCGACGTGCATATCCATGTGCAGCCGTGGCGCGAGCTCAAGCCCAACGTGCTCGACATGATGTGGCGTGGCCAGAACGCGCATCGGGATCTCATGATCCAGGTGATGGACGACCCCCGCGCGCTGCTCGAGGTCATGGATCGCTCGGGCGTGTGGCGGGCGGGCCTGGTGAACTATCCATCCCCCGACGTGATGGGGTTCACGGATGCGAGCAACGCGTTCGCCGCCAAGTATGCGCAGGCCGATCCGGAACGACTCGTGCCGTACGGCGGCGTGCACCCCCGCTTCACGAAGGACCCGGCGGGCGACGTTGACCGCCTGGCCGAGCTGGGCACCCGGCTCGTCAAGGTGCATCCGCCGCATCAGGGGATGCCGGCGAACGCCTACACGAACGGCCTCGATGCCCTGGGGAGGATCTACCGGCGGTGCGAGGAGCGCGGGCTGCCGGTGATGATCCACACCGGCACCAGCATTTTCCCCGGGGCCCGCTCCAAGTACGGCAACCCGATGGAGCTCGACGACGTCGCGATCGATTTTCCCGATCTCCGCATCGTCATGGCCCACGGCGGCCGACCGCTGTACATGGAGGAGGCGTTTTTCGTTCTGCGACGCCACCGTCGGATGTGGCTCGACATCTCCGGGATACCGCCCGCTCGCTTGTTGGAGTACTTTCCGCGTCTCTCGGAGCTGGCCGATCGAGTCCTGTGGGGAACGGACTGGCCGAGCCCGGGCGTGAAGGACATGCGGATCAACATCGACCAGTTCCTGGCGCTGCCGCTCAGCGACCCGCACAAGAAGGCGATTCTCGAGACCAATGCGCTGGCTCTGTTTCCTGCTGCTCGCTAGCCCTTCCCTCACGCCGGCTGCGATCGCCCAGACCTCCGGTACCAGCCCCAAGTCGCTCCAGTTCGACGTCGCCCAAGTCCCCGCGACGCGCGACTCGTTCGTGTTTCGGCTGCGCGGAGAAGAACGGGGTTGGGCTGTGTGGCAATACGAGATCCGCGCGCTCGAGATGACCCAGCAGCTCGTGTATACGGCGACCTCGGAATTCCGGCCGGTGGAGGACGAGCGGCTGCGGGTCGTGGTAAACCGCGTCACGGGCCAGCCGATTTCGACGTTCCACCATATCGATCTGTTCTCACCGCGCAGCGACACCGTGATGGTGGAGCACGATCTGGAAGTGAAGCGGGGAGAGATCTCGGGGCGTCGGCGGGTGGGGACCAGGAGCGGCGGCGTGAAGATCGTACCGGTAAGCCGTCCCTTCGCCCCGGGCACGGTGCTCTCGGACTACGTGTTCCTCGCGGGGGCCGTATCGAACGCCGCGCCGGGGGATTCGCTCGCCGTTCCGGCGTACAAGGAATTCGACGACTCGCTCGTGACCCTGAGCTTCACCGCCGAGTCGCCCACCACCATCGAGGTCCCCGCCGGCCGGTTCGACGTGCTGCCGTTGCGGAGCGGCGGCTTCCGGATCTATGCGACCCGCACCGGGCCCCGGCGCGTGGTGAAGGGCGAGACCCTGGACGGGGCCTTCGCGTTCGAGCTGGTGCGGTCAGGGCCCGTGGTCCCGACCCCCGAGTGAGCGGTCGCATGCGCGTGCGGTCCATCATCGGAGCAGTGCTGCTCGGCGCTTCGCTCGCTCCCGCGCTGCCCGGCCAGGGCGGGCAGATCCCGTATGAGGCGTTCACGCTCCCCAACGGCCTGCGCGTGATCTACTCCGAAGATCACTCGACGCCCATCGTGTCGGTGGACGTGTGGTACAACACCGGCTCGCGGAACGAGCGGCCGGGCCGCTCCGGCTTCGCACACCTGTTCGAGCACATGATGTTCGAAGGCTCGGCCCACGTGAAGAAGGGCGAGCACTTCCAGCTGATCTCGCGGGCCGGCGGCTCGGAAAACGGCAGCACGGCGGAAGACCGGACGAACTACTACGAGACGGTACCCTCGAATCGCCTGAACCTGGCGCTCTGGCTCGAGGCCGACCGCATGCGGTCGCTCGCCATCACGGATGAGAACTTCCATAACCAGCGGGAGACGGTGAAGGAAGAGCGCCGCCTGCGCGTCGACAACCAGCCGTACTCCCCCGCGTTCATCGACGGCATGACCTGGCCGTTCGACAGCGCCGGATGTTTCGCCTATGCGCACACGGTCATCGGGTCGATGGACGACCTCAACGCCGCTCGGCTCTCCGACGTCCGTGCCTTCTTCGACACCTTCTACGCCCCCAACAACGCCACGCTGGTCGTGGTGGGCGACTTCAAGCCCCTCGAGCTGCGGCGGTACGTGAATCAGTACTTCAGCGAGATTCCGCGCCACCCCGAGCCACCCCCAGTGAGGTGCACCGCCCGCCTTGCACCCGGGATCCAGCGCCGCGAGGTCACCGACGTGCACGCCAATCTGCCGGCGGTGCTCCGGATCTATCGCGCGCCGCCCCATGGAGATCCGGACACGCGCGCGCTCGAGCTCCTGAACGTCATCCTCGGCCAGGGCGAGAGCTCGCGCCTGAACGTGGCGGTCGTGCGGCGGGAGAAAGCCGCCCTCGGCACTCAGGTGATCGTGAACCCCTACGATTCGCGGCGCGGGCCCGGTGTGCTGCTCGTCCTTGCCATCGCCAACCAGGGCGTGGACCCGCTGAAGCTCGACACGATCGTCACGGCCCAGCTGGACAGCATTCGAGCGGCCGGCGTCACGGAGGAGGAGCTGACCAAGGCGAAGAACACCTTCCGCTCGAGCTTCATCCACACCCGCGAGACCACGCTCGGGAAGGCGGAAGAGCTGCATCATTACGACATGTTCCATCCGTCGCTTGCCGAGATCAACAGCGACTTGGAGCGCTTCCTGGCGGTGACGGCGGCCGATATCCGCCGGGTCGCGGCCAAGTATCTCGATCCCGCGAACGCGGTCGTGATCGTGGTGAAGCCCGCAGCGGGCGGCGGGGCGCAGTGAGGGCGGGATGGCGGTACCGCGGGAGCGCGGTCAGTATGGCTGCGGCGGCGGTGCTTACCGCCGTTCGGCCCGACCGCATGTCCGCCCAAAGCTTCCCCACGACGCCGCCCAAGCCGACGCCCCTTACGCCGGTTCGGTTCCCGCCGTTCAAGGAGGCGACGCTCGCCAACGGCGTGCAGCTCGTGGTGATCGAGCACCATGAGCAGCCGGTGGTCTCGGTGACCCTTTCCTTCCGCGCCGGCGGCATTTACGACCCACCGGGCAAGGAGGGGCTGTCCAGCCTGGTCGCGGAACTGCTCTCCAAGGGAACGGACAACCGCAACGCGGAGCAGATCGCCGGCACGATCGAAGGCGTGGGCGGCACGCTCTCGGCGTCCTCGGCAGACGATTTCCTCACGATCTCCGCCGATGCGCTGAGCGACCAGGCAGGGCTCGTGCTCGATCTGCTGGGGGACGTGACGCTGCATCCGACGTTCCCGGAGAGCGAGCTCGAGTTGGCGCGCACGCGGGCGCTATCCACGCTCGCGTTGGAGCTGTCCCAACCGAGCGCCGTGGCGCAACGGTTCTTCGGCAAGGAGATCTACGGCCGCAACCCTTACGGGCGGAGCGCGACGCGCGAGAGCTATCGCGCCGTCACCCGCGACGACGTCACGCAGTTCGCCCGCCAACGCCTGCGGCCCGCCGGGGCGCTGCTCGTGGTCGCGGGGGACGTGACGGACGCGCAGGTGCAGGAGTTTGTGGCGAAGGCGTTCGAGGGCTGGCGCGGCGCGCCGCCGCCGAGCGCTGCCCTTCCCGTCCCCGCCACCCGAGTCGCGACGGACATTCTGCTCGTGCACCGGCCGGGCTCGGCGCAAGCGAACATCGCGCTCGGGAACACGACCATCCTGCCGACCGACCCCATCTACTATCCCGGCCGCGTCGCGACGCAGGTCTTGGGCGGTGGGGCGGACTCGCGACTGTTCCTCGTCCTGCGCGAGCAGAAGAGCTGGACCTACGGCGCGTACGCCTCGCTCCATCGCTACCGCGGGCTGGGATACTGGCAGGCGACGGCCGAGGTTCGCACCGAGGTCGCCGACAGCGCGCTCCGCGAGCTGCTCCATCAGATCGAGCGGATCAGGACCGAAGTGATTCCGGATTCCGAGCTGGCGGCCACGAAAGGATTCCTCGTCGGCACGTTCCCGCTCACCATTGAGACGCCGAGTCAGATCGCGAGCCAGGTGGCGAACGTGAAGCTGCTCGGTCTCGGCGACGAGTACCTGCGGCTCTATCGCGACCGGCTCGGTGCCGTGACCGCGCTGCAGGCGCGGGCGGCCGCCGCGCGGCTGTACCGGCGCGGCGCGCTCAGTATCGTCGTCGTGGGCGACGGGGCGAAGCTGTACGACCGGCTTCAGGGAATCGCTCCCCTTCGCATGGTCGATGTGGACGGCAAGCCGCTCACGCCCACCGATCTCGCTGCGCCGACGGGACCCGTGGCGCTCGATCCCGCGCAATTCGCCGACCACACCGACAGCTCGCGCGTGGTGATCCAGGGGAATGCGGTGGGGTTCACCGTCTCGGAGATTCGGCGGCGGGCCCCGGATTCGGTTGTGTACGCCGAGCGGTCGAGTCTGGCGAACGGCGCGTTCCAACAGCAGACCACGCTCGTGCTGGAGCCCGCCAGTGGCTTGGTGCGGCAGGTCGATCAGGTGACCACCCAGCAGGGCCAGAAGGCCGAGACCCACCTGACGTACGCCGCAGGGCGCGTGAAGGGCGCGAGCGCGGCGCCGCAGCCGGACGGCTCGGTGAAGCGCTTCGAGATCGATACGGCGCTGCCGCCCGGAGCGGTGGACGAAAACGCCGTCCCGATCATCGTGCCAGCGTTATCGCTCGCCCCCGGCAAGACGTTCGCGGTGACTTTCTTCACGCCGAGCGAGAACGCCATCAAGGTGCTCACGTTCAAGGTGGGCGCGCCGGAGGCGGTCACCGTTCCGGCCGGCACGTTCCAGGGATTCCGTATCGACGTGACCGGCTCCCGGGTGCCGTTTACGATGTACGTGAGCACAGATGCGCCCAGACGCCTGCTCAAGACGGAATTCGTGGGGCAGCCATTCGTCGTCGAGCTCGTCAAGTAACCCGGGACTCGGAGGACCCCAGCATGCGATCATCGTGGTCTCTGCTGCTCGCGCTCACGGGCGCGTGCGCGTCGGCCGGGGGGGGGACCCACCCCGCGCAGGGGCCGGCGCCCGCAGCGCCGGCCGCGGCGCCCGAGAGCACCAGCGTCGCGCGACCGCAGTATCCGTCCACGTATGCGCGGCACCCCAATCCGCCGGTCGTGATCCGCAACGCCACGATCATGACCGCAACGGGTCAGGAGATTCCCAACGGCTCGATCCTGCTCAAGGATGGACGGATTGTCGCCGTGGGCGCGAAGGTCGACGCTCCTCCTGACGCCGTCGCGGTGGACGGCACGGGCAAGTACGTGACGCCCGGGCTGATCGACGACCACTCGCACCTCGGCGTGTACGCCGCCCCGGGGACCGATGCCGAGTCGGACGGCAACGAGGCGACCAACCCGGTGACGGCCGAGGTATGGGCGGAGCACTCCTTCTGGCCCCAGGACCCGCAGATCCCGCTCGCGATCGCCGGCGGCATCACCACCATCCAGGCGCTGCCGGGCTCGGCGAACCTGATCGGCGGGCGGAGCGCCATCCTGAAGCTCATCCCGGCGCGCACGGTGCAGGAAATGAAGTTCCCCGGTGCGCGCTACGGCCTGAAAATGGCATGCGGCGAGAATCCCAAGCGCGTGTATCGCACGCGGGGCGGGCCGTCCACCCGCATGGGCAACATGGCGGGGTACCGCGCCGCGTTCATCCTGGCGGAGTCGTATCGACGCAAATGGGACGCCTGGAACAAGGACCACAAGGGTGAGCCGCCGGAGCGGAACCTCCGGCTCGAGTCGTTGGCCGAAGTGTTGCGAGGCAACATGTACGTCCAGAACCATTGCTACCGCGCCGACGAGATGGCACAGATGCTCGATCTGGCGCACGAGTTCGGCTTCAAGATCCGATCGTTCCACCACGCGGTGGAGTCGTACAAGATCGCCGACCTGCTCGCCAAGGAGGGGACGTCGGTCTCGGTGTGGGCGGACTGGTGGGGGTTCAAGGAAGAGGCGATGGACGGGATCCAGGAAAACGCGGCGCTGAACCAGCAGGCGGGCGGCCGGCCGATCATGCATTCGGACGATCCGGGCGGCATCCAGCGGCTCAACCAGGAAGCCGCCAAGGCGATGTACGCCGGACAGCGAGCCGGCATCCCGATCACGCGCGACCAGGCGCTGCGGTGGATCACGGTCAACCCCGCTTGGGCTCTCGGGCTGGACTCGATTGTCGGAACGCTCGAGCCGGGCAAGATGGCTGACGTGGTGGTGTGGTCGGGCGATCCGTTCTCGGTCTACTCGAAGGCCGTGCAGGTCTACAACGACGGTTGGCTCGCCTTCGACCGCACGGATCCCGCGCGCCAGCCGCGCACCGACTTCGAGCTGGGCGAGATGCCCGCGCCCGGGAGTGATCGATGATCGCGTTCTTGCTCGCCCAGACTATCGCCATTACGGGTGGAACGGTGTATCCCGTCTCCGGCCCGAAGCTCGCCAACGCCAGCGTGTTGATCCGCGACGGTCGGATCGTCGCCGTCGGAGCGAACGTCCCGATTCCTCCGGATGCGACGCGCATCAACGCCGCCGGGAAGTGGATCACCCCGGGGCTGATCGACGGGACGGGCCAGCTCGGTCTGGTGGAGATCAGCGCCGTGCCGGGGACGCGCGAGGCCTCCGTCTTGGGCGACACCATCGCCGCGGCTTTCAACGTGGCGGAGGGGATCAATCCGGCCTCGACGCTGATCCCCGTCACGCGGATCGAAGGGATTACGACTGCCCTCGCGGTGCCTACGGGCAACCTGGTGAGCGGCCAGGCGGTGCTCATCGACCTCGACGGCGCTACGATCGAGCAGATGCTCGTGAAATCCCCGGTGGGGATCGTGGCCGACCTCTCGGAGAGCGCCAAAGACGATGCCGGCGGCTCGCGGGCGGCCGTGGCGGATCGGTTGCGCCGCGTGTTCCGCGATGCGCTCGAGTACGAACGCCGCAAGGTCGATTTCAGCCGCGCGCAAATGCGTGCGCTGTCGGCGTCGTCCCGGGATCTGGAGGCGCTCCTACCGGTGCTCCACGGCCAGGTATCCCTCATCGCCTACGCCAATCGGCGGAGCGATATCGAGACCGCGTTACGACTCGCGAAGGAGTTCAAGCTCAGGCTGATACTCGCCGGCGCGGCCGAGGGCTGGGAGAGTGCGGCGGCGATCGCGGCGGCCGGCGTCCCCGTCATGGTAGAGCCCCTCAACAACATCCCGAGCTACGACGCGCTCGGCATCCGCTACGACAACGCAGCGGTCCTCGCCAAGGCCGGCGTCAAGGTCGCGCTGCTCGAGCCCGACACCCACAAGTCGCGCAACCTGCGCCAGCAAGCCGGGAACGCGGTGTCCTACGGCATGACGTGGGACCAGGCGTTGCGGGCGGTGACCCTGTCGCCGGCGGAGATCTTCGGAGTCGCGGATCGCTACGGCTCGCTCGAGCCGGGCAAGGTGGCCAACGTGGTCGTCTGGTCGGGAGACCCGTTCGAGTTCTCGACGGGCGTGGAGCACGTGCTGATCCGGGGCAAGGAGATCCCGCTCAAGAGCCGGCAGACGGAGCTGTTGGAGCGGTACAAGAAGCTGCCGCCGAGCTACTAGGCGGCAAGGGCGGCAGAGGGCGGCAAGAAGGCGGCAACGGGCGGCAGGTCTACTGGTCGCGACGTCCGTCGCGAATTGCTCGATATAACCGCCAGGTCAGCACCCCGGCGTGATTGCGCAGGCGCTCGACTTCTGCCCACCTCTCGCGAGTGACGTACCCACGGTCGCGAGCGAGCCGGAGGGCTACCTCAAGTTCGGTGAGTGAGCCGAGGGCGATGTCCAGGTAGCGCGCGAACTCTCGTCCTCCCCTTTTCGCGGATCCCTCGGCGATGTTCGCCACGACCGAGAACCCAGCGCGGCGAGTCTGCGATGTGAGTCCATACAGCTCGTTCTTACGGAATTCATCGGTGGCGTCGTAGAGGGCCAAAACGAGTTCGTATGATCGTTTCCAGGCTGCGAATCGTTCGTAGGACGGCACGACACAAACATCTAGTCGGAGGAGGAGAGCCTGGTTAACCAATCCCCCGCCTGACACAACGAAAAAAGGCGGCAAGCCGATGCCTGCCGCCCATTGCCGCCTGTTGCCGCCTGTTGCCGCCCTTTTTCTTTGCCGCCCTAGTTCTTCCCCGCCGCCGCCGGATACACACTCACCCGGAAGCGCTTCTTGTTCTTGTGTTCGAACTTGACCTGGCCGTCCACCACGGTGAACAGCGTGTCGTCGGACGCCCGGCGGACGTTGGTCCCCGGATGGAATTTCGTGCCCCGCTGCCGGACGATGATGGTTCCCGCGGTGACGAACTCCCCGGCGAAGCGCTTCACGCCCAGGTACTTGGGCCCGGAGTCGCGGCCGTTGCGGGAGGAGCCGACACCCTTCTTGTGAGCCATGCTAGCGTCACTCAGTCCTTGAGCTTGACGTCGGCGATCTTCACTTCAGTGAACGGCTGCCGGTGCCCGGCGTGACGCCGGTACCCGGTACGACGCGCGAACCGGTAGATCTTGATCTTCTCGCCTTTGCCGTGGCGCACGACCTCGGCCGTGACCTTGGCGCCTTTCACCACCGGCTTCCCCGCGTGCACCTGTTTGCCGTCGCTCGCGAGCAGCACGCGGTCGAAGGTCACCTTGCTGCCCGGCTCCGCTTCGAGCAGCGGGATCTTGATCGTGACTCCCGGCTCGGCGCGAAACTGGGCGCCACCGGTTGAGAAAATGGCGTAGGTCATGAGGGGGCGGAAACTAAAGGGACGTATATGGATAGTCAAGGTTGGGGAGGTTAGAGGAGGTTTGGGAGGTCGAGACGCTGATGATCAACCTCCCCCAACCTTCCCAAACCTCCAGAACCTACGCGACAGCGTATTGCTCCGTCACGTCTCTCCCCGCCGGCTTCGCCATCATGCGGAACTCATCGAGCCGCATCATCGGGTCGTCGCGCACCTCGAGCTCGAGTCCCGTCTGCTTCTCGAGCTGTCGCAGGAAGTTAGGCTCCTGCTCCACGAGGTACAGGGCCACATCGGGGTGCAGCCGCACGGCCAACTGTCGCTCCTTATGCTCGGCACCGGCTCGCTTGAGCGAACGCTCCATGCGGCGCACCACCACCTCGGGCCGGAACACGCGTCCCGTGCCGTGGCACGTCGGGCACTCCGCGGTCATCGATTGCCACAGCGACGGGCGCACCCGCTGTCGCGTCATCTCGATCAGTCCCAGCTCGGACACGGCGAACGCTTTGGTGCGCGCCCGGTCGCGTCCCAGGTGGGCGCGCAGCTCCTGGAGCACCTTGTCCCGGTTGCCCCGGGACTCCATGTCGATGAAGTCCACGACGATGATGCCGCCGATGTCGCGCAGCCGCAGCTGGCGGGCCACCTCGCGCGCAGCCTCGACGTTGGTCTTCAGGATCGTGCTCTCGGGGTCCTTCTTGCCCGTGTAGCGGCCCGTGTTCACGTCGATCGACGTTAGGGCCTCGGTCGGCTGAATGATCAGGTAGCCGCCGGTCGGCAGCTCCACCCGCGGCTTGAAGAGACTCCGGATCTCCGCCTCGATGTCGTACTCGTCGAACAGCGAGGTCTCGGCCTGGTACAGCTTCACCCGGTCGAGCAAATCGGGGTCGATCTGCTTCAAGTACTGGACGACCTCGCTATGTAGCACGTTCGAATCGACCAGCAGCGAGTCGACCTTGTCCGAGAACAGGTCGCGGATGATGCCGCGCGTGAGCGACGTCTCCCGTTGCAGCAGGGCGGGCGCCCGCACCGAGCCCGACTTGCGCTTGATCTTCTTCCACAGGCCGTACAGGTGGTCGATTTCGCGCTTGCAGCTCTGCTCCGTCAGGTCTTCGGCCACCGTGCGGATGATCCACCCGCCCGCCCCCGGGTCCTTGGGGACGAGCTTCGACACCATCTCGCGCAGCTTGGCGCGCTGGTCGCGATTCTCGATCTTGCGGGAGACGCCGACTTTGGAGGCGAACGGCATGTAGACCAGAAACCTGCCGGCCAGAGAGATCTGCGCGGTGACGCGCGGTCCCTTGGTGCCGATCGGCTCCTTGATGACCTGAACGATTCTGGCTTCGCCGCGCTTCAACTCGTCGGCGACGTTGGGCAGGCGGCGCCGGGAAGAGCGCGTGCCCCCATTGGCGCCGCCGCCCCCGTTGCCGTTTTCTTCGTCGTGATCGGAGGGCTCCTCGTCCTCCTCCGCCTCGATCAGGTCGGAGGCGTGAAGAAAGGCGCTCTTTTCCGCCCCGATGTTGACGAACGCGGCTTGTATCCCCGGAAGCACGGCCTCGACCGTGCCGAGGTAGATGTCGCCCACCATGCGGCGGGCGTCCGGACGATCCACCAGGAGCTCAACAAGGCGGTCGTCCTCCAGGATCGCGACGCGAGTCTCGCGTGCGGTCCCGCTGATGAGAATTTCCCGTTTCAAAGCAAGTGCCCTCGACCCCGGTCGGCCAACAGCCGGTCGGGATCCT
>Ga0209158_1000883_pt1 | contig 20894 bp, 23 predicted proteins | sample GraSoiAngelo_140_FD_185897 | JGI IMG/M metagenome (GOLD analysis project Ga0209158, IMG submission 185897) | Grasslands soil microbial communities from the Angelo Coastal Reserve, California, USA - 14_0929_12_30cm (SPAdes) (version 2) | ecosystem: Environmental > Terrestrial > Soil > Grasslands ...
GCGCCACCGCCGTTGTCACGGCCGACCACGCCCGAGTTGGTCGTCGACCCCTGCGACCAGTAGATATGGTCGTCCTTGAAGGTGATCTGCTCTGCCGGATGGTCTCCGGTCGGCAGGCCGGTGATGAACGGGGTAACCCGCCCGGTTTCGGGATTGACGGTCACGATGCGCGAGCTGTTGTTGTTGCCGCTCGTGCGCAGGCTCTGATTGGAGTCGGACGCGAACAGCCGCCCGCCCTGGAAGCCTCTTTCGAACGCGATGTCGATCGCGGGACCGTGTGGCTGGAAGACACCGGTGCCACCCGTCACCGTCGTCGCGTCGGTCGGCTTGCCGAGGGGACCAGCGATCTTCGTCCCGCTCTGGTCGAACACCAGAATGTCGGGCGTGAAGGGATTGGGGGCCGACGGGTGTGCCGTCTGGAACGCTACTTCGTCATTGCAGATACTGGGCAGGCCGTGCCCGGACTCGAGCACGAAGACTTCAAACTTCTTCGCGTTGCCGCGAAAGGCGACAGCGGTTGGAGCGTTCAGCCCCTTGACGAAGACCGACACCTTGAAGCCGGGGGGCACGACGATGTCTTCGCCGTTGCCCGGATTGAAGGTCACGTCTTCACCGGAACAGAGCGGGTTGACGACAGTTGCGGCTGTGACGAGGTGAGGCAGGCTAAGGAGTAGCGCAAAGGCGACAGTCAAGACCAACCAACGAACTCGATCGACTCTGCTGCGCATTTCAACTCCTTCTCGGCGTTATGCAACGTTCTTTGCACCGAAGCGTCTCGCACGCGGCGTCGCCCGGCGTGCCGCGTCGCTCGGGGCACCGAGGCGGGGGTCCACGCGCGCGGACGTGACGGCAGGGGGTGACCATCGGGGCGCTCCTCACGAATTTCTCGCGCGTTTGGAGATTCCGGAAGCCCGGGATACATTTCCGGAACCCGGAGACGAAGTCTGCGGACGGATGTTTCCGGAAACCGAGGATGATGTCAAGGCCGAAAATACCTGAGACGACGGCTCAGCTCACTCATTGTTCGTTCGCCCACGTTGGTCGTTCGGTGGAAACTACTGACGGTCGACGACTATGCGAAGAGGCCGAGCGGAGGTTCGGACGCCTTCCAGCCCGGGAAGAGCGGCGCCGGCGGGACGCCGAGGTGGAATGCGAGCCCGCCGCAACCTGTCAGCGCGCCCGGCGTGAGCAGGCGACGATGAGCCTCCTCATCGCGGGCGCTCTTGGCCCTGGGGCGGCCGCGGGCCGCGGTACTGTTCCCTGAGGCGCTCGCGCTCCTCCGGCGTCGCCCGACGCCACTGCTCACGGAGCCGCTCGCGCTCCTCCGGCGGCAGCTGGCGGAAGCGCTCGCGCGTCTGGGCGCGCTCCTCCGGGGTCATGTTTCTCCAGCGCTCATAGTTCTTCATGACGCGCTCCCGCTCGGCGGGCGACATCGTCTCCCACTGGCGGTAGCGCTGGAGGATGTGCTCGCGCCGCTCCGGGGGGAGCTGCTGGAAGCGCTCGTACGCCTTCTGCAACTCCTGCCGCCGCGCCTCCGGCAGCTCGTTCCAGCGCTGGAAGTCTCGGATGATCCGCGCCTTCTCGTCGGGCGGGAGCGCCCGGTAGCGCTTGAAGCTTTCCTTCGCGGCCTTCCGCTCCTCGGGCGACATGGACTTCCAGTGACGGTAGTTCTCGAGCACGCGTGCGCGCTCCTCCGGCGAGAGGCTTTGCCACCGCTCGAGATTGCGTTCGGCGATCGCGCGCTCCTCGGGGGAGAGCTTCTCGAGCCCCTCGATCTGCGGCGCCTGGCCCCACGCGACGTCGCGCATCCCGGCCAGCGAGAGCACGAGCAGAATGAGAACTCCCGGCACCCAACGGCCGCTCATGGTCACCTGACCTCCCTGGGAGGCGCCTCGGTCTGTGGTTGCCCATCGAGGACGGGCAGCGTCTCCAGCATCCTGAGCCGCTCGACGAGCCGCATGCGTGTGAGGAGGGTACGGTCCCGCGCGAGGTCGGCATCCTTCAGGAGATCGAGGTCGAGCAGCATCTGGGCGTCCGGCGTGGGATCCGCCGCCTGTTGCCTGCCCGCCGGGGGGGCCGCGAGCGCCGAGCCCACGCCGAGGAGCATGACCGCGAGCCCCGCCACCCGTGGGGTCACAGCTAGCCCGTCCGCTCGACGGTGAGCCGATCCAGATCACGGATCACGTCGAACTCCTCCAGGAGGTCGAGTTGCTCGACGACCCGGTACTGCTCGAGCAGCTCCAGGCGGTCTCCGATGGCTGCCTCTTCGACTGCGGCGAGGTCGGCGCCGGTCCCGCTCTGACGTCCGCTCTGGACGACGACGAGTGCCCCGACCACGAGCGCGCCCGCGAGGCTCGCCGAGAGGGCAAGCGGCACCGGACGCCGCCACCACGTGCGCCGCCGCTCGAGCCGCGCCTCGAGCTTCGCGCGAAGCTCGGCGCGGTAGCGGCTCCAGTGAATGTCCGGCGGTCGCTCGACCGCGTGCGCGAGGTCGTCGAGGAGGTCGCGGAACTGCTCGAGCTCCGGGTCCGGCAGTGTCCCCATGTCAGGTCGTCCCCATCGTCTTCCTGAGCGTTGTGAGCGCGCGGTGGAGGTGCACCCGCACCGTTGCCTCCGAGCACTTCAGCACCGCCGCGATCTCCGGCGTCGGCAGCTCCTCCTGTACCTGAAGGATCACGGCCGCGCGCTGCTGCGGCGCGAGCCGGCCCACGGCCTCCCAGAGCCGCTTCAACGTCCGCTCCCGTCCGATCGTGTCCACGGGGTCGTGGGAGGGTGCGGGCTGGCGGTCGAGGAGTGGCTCGTGCGATTCGGGATCGCCCTCGTCACGCACCCAGAGCTTCCAGCCCCGATGCTTGCGCCGCTGATCGAGGCACAGGTTGACGACGATGCGGTAGAACCAGGTCGAGAACTTCGAGCGGCCGTCGAAGCGCCCCGCCGACTGGAAGACCCGGATGAAGGCCTCCTGCGACAGGTCGCGCGCGTCCTCGGCGTTTCGCACGATGGACCATGCGAGCCGGTACGCGCGCCCCTGGTAGCGCGCGACGAGGGCGTCAAACGCCGCCTCGTCGCGCTCGGCCGTGCGCCGGCACAGCACCTCGTCCGAGAGCTCCACGCCGCGATCGTCCTCTCGTCCCCACGATCCCACTCCCGCCTCATACACTGCAAGGGCGGGGCGCCCGGCGCCTCGCCCGCCTCGACCCCGCCGGCCTTACTTCCGGTACGCCTCGCGCGTCTGGTTGACGTCACGCCGCAGGTCGCGACGATCGCGACGGAGGTCGCGGGTATCCTGGCGGCGATCCTTCTGGTCCGCCTTGAGATCCTTGCGCTCCTCTTTGACGTCCTTGAGATCCGCCTTCACTGCGTCCTTGTCGCCGGCCTTGCGGTCCTGGTAGAGCTGCCGCCGGTCCTGCCCGAGGTCGCGCCGGTCCTGGCGGATGTCCTGCGTGTCCTTTCGGATGTCCTGGCGATCTCCACGAATGTCTCGCCTGTCCTCCGCCACGTCCCGGTCCGTTCTGAGCTCACGGCGGTCCTGGCGGAGATCGCGCCGGTCCTGCTGGACATCCCTCACGTCCTTGCGCAGGTCCCGGCGGTCCTGACGGATGTCCTGGAGGTCCTTCGCGACAGCGTCCTTGTCACCGGCCTTGCGATCCTGGTAGAGCTCCCGGCGATCCTGGCGCAGATCGCGCCGGTCTTCCCGGATGTCCCTGGCGTCCTTTCGAATGTCCTGCCGGTCCTCGCGGATGTCCTGGACGTCCCGCTTGACATCCTGCGCGCTCGCGGCGCCAACGTTCAGCGCCAGCACCATCCCACCGGCCACCATGCCGGCCGTCACCAGCGTCTTCAGCGTGCTCATCTCGGGTCCCCTCCTGGTCGAGTGTTTGACCGCTTGGCTGATAAGACGCCGGGGTGTATCGGATCGTTTACAGTGAGGGACCAGAAACGTTCGAGTTTCCGGAGGCCTGGGCGTCAGTCCAGGACGATCATCCCGCGTGCCGAGCGGTTCAGAATCCGCGCATCCTTCGCCGTCGCCAGCACGGTGTCCGCGACGCTGAGCCCGCCCCAGCCGTGCTCGAAGTAAGCGGCCTCGACCCTCAGCACCATGCCGGTCTCGAGCAGCGCGGGGCCGCCCGGCACGAGCCACGGAGGCTCGGCGGCGGCGAGGCCGATCCCGTGGCCGACGTGAGGGCGTTCGTGGCCGGGGAGGTCGACCTCGCTCACAGCGCGGATCGCAGAGTCGAACACCGCTCCCACGGTGACGCCGTGCCTGATCGCGTCGACCGCCGCTTGCTCGACCGCTTGAATCGCCGCGTGGCGCGCTTCCTGGAGCGCGGTCGGCTCACCCATCACCGCGGTGCGGGCGACGGCCGAATAGTAACCCTTGAACACGCAGCCGACCTCGAGCCGCACGAGATCCCCGGGCCGGAGGGCGCGCGCCGACGGTGTAGTGAGGAGCGCCGACCGCTCCCCCATCGCGATGCGCGTTGCTGACGGCTCCGCGCCGCGCTTGACGACCTCGGCCTCGTAGAGCGTCGCCGCGTCGCGCTCCTCGACGCCCGGCTCGAGCATCTGGAGCACCTCGTTCACCGCCTCCTCGGCGATGAGGAGCGCGCGCGCCAGACACTCGAGCTCCCACGGACCCTTCACCGCGCGCGCCCGGGCGAGGGCGGCGGTCCCGTCCACCAGCGAGAGCGACGGGAGGCGCTCGGCCAGCCGGCGACGCGTCGCTTCGCTCGCTCCCTCTGCGTCGAGCCCGACCCGGCCTCGGCCGACGCCGAGCACGTCGAGCGCTCGGGCGAGCCCCTCGGCCGGATCGGCCACCGGTTCCCGGAGCCGGGCGGTGGCACGCGACGCGCTCTCGTCCCGACGCTCGCCGACCCCGTCGGCGAACGCGCCGTAACAGACGACGTGGTCCGCCGCGGCGAGCTCGACGGCGACCGCCGGGGCGGCGATCGCGGGCACGACGAGCGCGGTCCCGTGGGGCGCGAAGACGGCGAAGAGCTCGGTCGTCCGATCGACCGCCGGCGCGGGGCTCCGGTAGCCGGAGACGTAGAAGAGGTTCGCGGGCGTCGTGGCGACGAGCGCCGCGAGGTCGTCGTGCTCGAGCGCGGTCGTGAGCCGCTCGGTCTGGTGGGGGTACACGGCTAGAGCGCCTCCAGCATGATTCGGCTCCTCGGCCAGCGCGCCCCCGTGCCCGGCACTAGATGGCGAGCAGCGTGCCGGTCATGTAGGCCGACTCTTCGCGCGCAAGCAGCGCGATCGCGTCGGCCACCGCCTCCACGGGCACCCAGCCGCGACGGTCGCTGTCGGGCATCGCCGCCCGGTTTGCCGGCGTGTCCATCGTGCTCGGTAGCACCGCGTTGACCGTGACGCCGTGCCCGCGCATCTCGTGGGCGAGCGCCTGGACGAGGGTGATGACGCCCGCCTTCGACACCGTGTAGGCGATGAAGCCGCCCGCCGGCGGCACCACCGCGCGCGAGGCGACGAGGACGACGCGCCCGTAGCGGGCGCGGACCATGTGCGGTGCCACGGCCTTCGTCGCGGCGAAGGCGCTCGTGAGATTAAGCTCGAGCATCCGCCGCCAGGTGGCCGCGTCGGTCTCGAGGAGCGACCCGCCGGCGAAGCCGCCGACGGCCCCGACCAGGACGTCCACGCGCCCGCGGGCCACGATGGTGCGCTCCACGAATGCGGTCATCGCCGCGAGATCCGTGACGTCCACGGGCTCGGTCACGAGGCGGTCGCGCTGGGCCGGGGCGACGCGCGCGCGTAGCTCCGCGCGCTCCGTCTCGACCGCGTACGGCACGGCGACGATCGCGCCGTCGGCCAGGAACCGCAGCGTCACCGCCTGGCCGAGCGCGCCGGTGCCCCCCGTCACGATGGCGACGCGATTCTGTAGCGGGGGCCGCGGGGCCGGCGCGTTCGGTGGGTGGCCTGAGACGAGGGGCGCCCCGGCGTCGTCCGGCATGTTGCTATTCATTCCACCGAGGCTGGCGGGGCCGGCGCGTTCGGTGGGTGGCCTGAGACGAGGGGCGCCCCGGCGTCGTCCGGCATGTCGCGATTCGCTTTACCGGGGGCCGCGGGGCCGGTGCGTTCGGTGGGTGGCCTGAGACGAGGGGCGACGCGGCGTCGTCCGGCATGTCGCGATTCGTTCCAACATGCTCACTCGCCCGAGGGGATCGCCATGATCGCCGAGCGCTGGATCTCGTCGTAACGGACCCTGGAGACGTCGAACGCCTCGAGGTTCGCGCGGAGCTTCTTGAAGGTCTGCTCGAAGGGCGGCAGCGTTTTGCGCGCCCGGGTGAGCGGCGTGGTGCGGGCCAGCACGTAGTTCTTCACGTACGGGTGGTTGATGCCCCGCTTCTTGATCTTCGCGACGACCTCACCCAGGGCCGCGTCCGCCTCGCGGACGAGCGCGGCGCGCTCCCGGCGCTCCTCGAGGCCCTTCGACAGCGTGAGCTTCAGGAACTTGTCCACCCGCCGCAGGATCGGCGCGAACGCCCCGCCCGCGAATCGCTTGTTCTCTTCGTAGAGGAGGCCGAGCGTGATGAAGTGGGCGGACTCGAACTGAGGCTGCCAGCGCTCCTCGGTGCTCGCGGGCTCGTCCTTCGCGAGCGCCCGGTACATCCGGATGACCTCGAGCGATTTCTCCTTCAGGTTGTGCGCCTTCTCGACGTTGAGGGGGAGGACCTCGAAGACCATCTCGGGCTCGACGACGAGGATCGCGGGCACCCACTCGACCCGGAGCTTGTCGAGCACCGCGCGACGGTGGTTCCCGTTGGGCGTCCAGTACACGCCCGGCTTGGGCGAGATCACGACGATCGGGTCCACGAAGCGATCGAGCCGCTTGATGGTCTCGGTCAGGCGCTTGACGTGGGTCGGCGAGAGGTCGCGCTGGTAGGGGCTCGCCTCCACGCGCTCGCGCGGCAGCAGGCAGAAGATCTGCCAGTGGTCCCCGAGCGGCTCCTGGTAGAGCGCGAGCGTCGTGCCGCCGTCGCGCTCGACCTGCGCCGCAAGCGCCTGGGCCTTGGCGGACGGTTCCCCGCGCATCTATCTCAGGCCACTCGCGAGTCGAGCCGGTCTCGCGAGCCCCGCTACAACATCCCGCAGCGAGCCGTAGATGCCCGCGGGGAGGAAGATGATGAACAGGATCAGGAGCAGCCCGTAGATCGTCTCGGCCATGCCGATCAGCCTGAGCCCGAAGACCACGCGGAGGTACTCGCCGAGCGCGATCGTGAGCGCCGTCCCCACGGTGGGACCGAGGAGCGAGTACATCCCGCCGAGGACGACGGCGAACACGATGCGGAGCGAGACACCGATGCCGGCGAGGGTGTCCGGGTTCACATACGTGATGTACTGGGCGTACGCCACGCCACCGACCGCCGTGAGGCTCGCCGAGAGCATCGTGATCCCCATCTTGAACCGGGTCACGTGGATGCCGACGGACGCCGCGGCGGTTTCGTCCTCACCGATCGCCTCCATCGCCGCCCGCGCCATCGACCGGTCCACACGGTACCAGATCCAGAGCCCGGCGAGCCAGAGGACCAGGGAGGCGTAGTAGAAGACGCGCTTGTCGGCGAACTGCATGGCGAGGACGCTATCGTGTGGCGAGGCCCTGAGGGAGAGGCCGAGGGAGCCGCCCGTCCAGTTCCGCTCGGCGATGATCAGCAGGCGCACGACTTCACCCACGGCGAGGGTGACGAGGGCGAAGTAGTGGCCGACGACCTGGAACCGCGAGCAGGGATAGGCGACGACCAGCGCCAGGACGCTCGTGAGCGCGGCCGCGACCACGCCGCCGAGCCACGGCGTGAGGCCGTACGCGTTCCAGAGGAGCGTCACCGTGTAGGCCCCGAGGCCGAGGAAGGCCCCGTGGCCCAGCGAGACCAGGCCGAAGCGGCCCATGAGCGACCACGCTCCGCCGATGAAGGACCAGACGAAGATCTGGATCAGGACGTGGAGGACGTACTGGCGCATGCCGCCCATCGGCAGGACCGGCCCCAGGGCCAGCACCGCGAGGAGCGCCGCGCCGACGACCCGCCCGGGCCTCATCCGCGCCGCACCAGCAGGCCGCCCGGACGGACGAACATCATCACGATGAACACGACGAACGCGATCACGTACCCCATCTCGGTCGAGATCACGACGCCGCCGATCGAGATGATCTCGCTCATGACGACCGAGGCGACGAAGGCGCCGACCATGTTCCCGAGGCCACCGAGCACGCAGATCATGAAGGTGAGGGGCCCGAACGCGGCGCCGAAGAACGGGTGCACCGAATACTGGATGATGAGCAGCGCCCCGGCGACCCCCGCCATCGCGCCGCCGACGGCCGAGGTGACCAGATAGACGCGCTGCGGGTCGGCGCCCATCAGCGCCATCGCCTCGCGGTCCTGGGAGACGGCGCGGATCGCGGTGCCGATGTAGGTCCGACGCAGGAAGACCCAGAGGCCGATCATCGCGAGGAGCGAGATGGCGAAGGCGATCAGCCGGACGAACGAGAGGAACATGCCGCCGACCTCGAGGATCGGGAGCGCCAGGCGGACGGTCCTGTGGTCGGTGGTCCAGAGGAACGTCGCGAACGACTGGAGGAAGAAGAGGAGCCCGCCCGTCGCGAGGAGCTGGTTGACGGGCGCGCTTCCGAGGATCGGCGTGATGATCAGGAGGTGCACGCCCAGTCCCAGCAGCGCCCCGAGCGCCACCGACGCGAGGCCGGCGAGCCAGAGGGGCCAGCCGTAGATCATCACCAGGAAGTAGACGAGGTACATGCAGACCATGACGAGGTCGACGTAGGCGATCCAGACGATGTCGACGACGCCGAAGATGAGGTTCAGGCCGAGCGCCAGGAGCGCCAGGACGCCGCTCAGGAGGATGCCGTTCACGGCCGCTTCGAGGAGGAAGATCGGGTCGATCACAGCCCCACGTACGCCTTCCGCACGAAGTCCTGCTCGCTGAGCGCGGCGGCGCGCCCCTCCATCCTGATCCGCCCCACCTCGAGCAGGTACGCACGGTCCACGAGCTTCAGCACCTGGCGGACGTTCTGCTCGACCACGAGGATCGTGTAGCCCTCCTCGCGCACGCGGCGGATGAGCTCGAAGAGCCGGAGCACCAGCACGGGCGCCAGCCCCATCGAGGGCTCGTCGAGCAGGATCAGCTTGGGCCGCGACATCAGCGCGCGGCCGAGCGCGAGCATTTGCTGCTCGCCGCCCGAGAGGCTGCCGGCGGGCTGCCGCTCGCGCTCCCGGAGCACCGGGAACAGGTCGTACACCCGCGCGCGGGACTCGGCGAACGCCTGGCGTGCGCGCGGCTGGAACGCCCCCATCCTGAGGTTGTCGCCCACGCTGAGGCGCGGGAAGATGCGGCGGCCCTCGGGGACGTGGGCGATGCCGTGGCGGACGACCTCGTGCGCCTTCCGTCCAGCCAGCGAGTTGCCCTCGAACACGAGCTCGCCTGTGCGTGCGGCGACGAGCCCCGAGATCACGCGCATGAGCGTGGTCTTGCCGCTTCCGTTCGGTCCCACCACGGCGACGGCCTCGCCCGCCTCGACCCGGAGGGTGACGTCCCAGAGCGCGGTGAAGTGGCCGTAGCCGGCGGTCACCCCCCGGAGCTCGAGCATGCTCACGCGAGCACGAGCTTCTCGCCGAGGTACGCCTCGACCACGCGCGGATCCTCCGCGACGTCGAGCGGCGTCCCCTCGGCGATCTTCTCGCCGTGATCGAGCACCACGACCCGGTCCACGACTCGCATGAGCGTCGCCATGATGTGCTCGACCCAGACGATCGTGACGCCGAGCTCGCCCCGGATCCGCCTGAGCAACTCGACGGCTGTGGTCATCTCTGTCGGGTCGAGACCGCCGAGGCTCTCGTCGGCCAGCAAGAGCTTCGGGCCCGTGGCGAGCGCCCGCGCCAGCTCGAGCTTTTTGAGCCCGGCCGCGCCCAGCAGCGCCGTGGAGGCGAGGCCGTCGGCGGGCAGGCCGACGAGGGCCAGGATCTCGCGCGCTCGCCGGCGCGCGGCCGCCTCGTCGTCGCGGCGTGCCGAGCCGAAGTGGGCCGCGACGGCGACGTTCTCGAGGATCGTGAGCTTGCGGAACGGCCGCGGGATCTGGAACGTCCTCGCGATCCCCCGATGGCAGATCGCGTCGGGCGTGAGGCCGGCGATCTCCTCGCCGCGGAACCGGATGGAGCCCGCCGTGCGCGGGAGCGCCCCCGAGATGCAGTTGAAGGCCGTGGTCTTTCCCGAGCCGTTCGGCCCGATGAGCCCGAGGATCTCGCCGTCCCTGACCCCGAAGGCGACCGCGCTCAGCGCCGTGAAGCCGCCGAAGCGCTTCGTCAGCCCGCTAACCGAGAGAATTATCGGGCCGCAAACGGGGAGGACGCCGGGAGCGGCAGGACCGGCGGGGCGGTCGCCACGGCCTTCGGATAGACCAGCTCGAACTTCCCCTCGATGATCTGGAAGACGGCGGGGAACGCGCGCGCGTTCTGGCCGGCGAACCGGTGTCCGGGGGGGTAGAACTTCACGCCGTACCCCTGCATCGTGCCGCCGTCGGGGATGTCGGTCTCGCGCGCCGCCGCGGCCAGCGCGTCGGGGCCGAAGCCGCCGTGCTTCTGGATCGCGCGCGGCAGCACGTCGTTGAACAGGACCCAGAGGTTGTTGAAGCCCATCGAGACGTGCGGCGCGATCGCGGCCGTCGGGGCGTTGGCGTCGTACTGCGCCTTGTACCGCTTCACCATCTCGGCGGTGAGCTCGCCGACGCCGGGCCTGAGCTTCTTCGGGTCCAGGAGTTGGGAGGCGATCGGATCGAGCGTGTGGAAGAACTCGACGTCCTTGCCGAAGGCTTCCTTCAGCTTGTCGAGTTGGCTGTGGCCGGCGCCGTGGCCGATGTAGGCCCTGAGGCGGAGCCCTTGTTCCTTGGCCTGGCGGAGAAAGAGCGAGATGTCGGGGTTGTACCCGGTGTGGTAGAGGACGTCGGGCCGGGCCGCGCGGAGCTTCGTGACGAGCGACGACAGATCGGGCGCGTTGATCGAGTACCCTTCCTTCAGGACGACGTTGAGCCCGAGATCCTTCGCCTTCAGCTCGTTGCCGAGCGCGACGTCGGTGCCGTACGCGCCGTCCTCGTAGATGATCGCCAGCCGGAGGTCCTTGGGCGCCTTCTTGAGCCTCTCCTGGGCGTAGTCGGCGATGTACTGCACCGAGAGCTCGCCGAACTGCGTGCCGGTCGGCTGCGGACGGAACGTGTACTGGAGGTTGCGGCCGTCGAAGACCTTCGACGAGATCGCGGTCGTGATCCACAGGAACTTCTTCTGCTTGTCGACCTTCTCGGCGAGCGGCACCGCGTGGGCGCTCGAGTAGACGCCCGCGAGGATGTCGACCTGCTCGACGTTGAGCAGCCGCTCGGCCTCGTTGATCGCGACCTCGGCCTTCGACTGGCTGTCGCCGTCGATCGGCACGATCTTGTACTTGCCGAGCACGCCGCCGCGCTCGTTGACGTAGTCGATCATCATCTTGGCGCCGCGCCAGCAGTTGAGGGACCCCGCGGCCGAGAACGGGCCCGTGTGATCGTAGAGGACGCCGATCTTGATCGTCTGCTCCTGGGCGTCGACGCGGGACGCCGGCCCTACGATGAGCGCCGCGGCGCCGGCGAGCCCCAGCAGCATCCTCATCCGGAGCGTTCGCATGTCGTGCTCCCTCCTGGGGGCGAAAAGTGGCCGTAACGTTAACACGTCAACCCGTCTTGCGGAAGAGCACCATCCATTCCTGGCCCTGGCGCCTCTCGACCGAGCGCAATGGCACCTCGGTGCGCTCGATCCTGAACGGCCCCGCGAAGAGGCGCCGCACCTCGCTCCGGGCCACCGGAAAGGGCGGGCCGCCACCGGGCCGCCGAATCGGATAGAAGCACGCGAGGAGCCAGCCCCCGGGTCGCAAGATCGCGGCCATCGTGCGGACGTACTGGGCGCGGCGCGCGGGGTCGATCGCACAGAAGCACGTGTACTCCCACACACCGTCGAACGCGTTGGCGTAGTCGCGGTCGAGGGTGAAGATGTCGCGCTGCTCGAACTCCGCCGCGACGCGCTCCGCCTTCGCCCGGGCCTTGGCCTCGGTGATCGCCGCCGGGGCGAAGTCGAAGCCGACGGCCATGTAGCCGCGCCGGACCAGGTGGCGCACGTCGTGGCCGCGCCCGCAGCCGGGGACCGCGACGCGGCCGGGCGGAAGGTGCGTGGACTCCAGGAACGCCGCGAGCGTCGGCGCGGGCCGGCCGAGCTCCCAGCCGTCGCCGCCGCGGGTGTAGAGATCGGTCCAGAACTCGGGGGTGCTTACGCCGGCCACTCGAGCCCCTCGAAGTCGTCGATGACGGAGGCGGCACCGGCCCCGCGCAGCTCGTCCGCGGTGTGGGCCGTGGCGACGCCGATCACGCGCATGCCCGCGCGCCGCGCCGCCTGGACGCCGACGACGGAGTCCTCGAACACGAGGCACTCCCGGGGCGGCACGCCGATCCCCCGCGCGGCGAGCAGGTACACCTCCGGGTCGGGCTTGCCGAGGCGCACGTCTTCGGCGGTGACGACCGCGTCGAAGCGCTCCCGGAGCCCGAGCCGACCGAGGAGTCGGTCGACGTCGAAACGCGAGGCGGAGGTGGCCACCGCGCACGGGATGCCCGCCGCGACGACCTCGTCGAGGAACGCCGTGACGCCGCGGACGGTGGGCAGCCCGTGGCGCGCGAGCCGCACGTAGTGGTCGCGCTTGCGGTCGGCGAGTCGCATGGCCTCGGCCCACGAGAGCGGATGCCCGAGGAGGAGCGGCACGGCCTCGTTCCCGGGGCGGCCGATCGTGAGTCGCCAGTAATCGGGCTGCGCCGGGGCGACGCCGAGCTCGTCGAGCAGCGCGCGCCACGCCTCGCGGTGGTGCGCGCCCGAGTCGATCAGCACGCCGTCCATGTCGAAGATCACCCCGCGCGGCGCGTCCACCGCTAGCGCAGGCGGTAGAGCGGTACCAGGGCCCGGAAGGTCTCGAGCGCGCCGGCACGGTACTCCGCCTCGCTCCACCGCGCCGCCTGCTCGGCCGGCACGGCGCGCCCGATGACGAGCTGCCCGTCGCGCGTGCGCAGCAGCTCGTCGGCGAGCTCGCTGATCGCCTCCGGTGTGAGGTCGGCGAGCCGCGCGGCCAGCTCCTCGTCGTGCTCGTTCTTGAACCACGCGAGGCTCTTCACGCGACGCAGGACCGGGGCGAGCTTCGGCGCGTTTTTCTTCCACGCGGCCGCCCAGCGCTTCTTGTCGGCGTGCTCGGGACCGACCTCGAAGAGGAACCGGACGCAGTGGCGCGAGACCGCGACCTTGAAGTGGCAGTGCTTCTTGTATCCGCGCGCGTCCGGGCTGAACGCGACCCACGTGTCGTCGGGAGGGTTCACGGTGCGGCGCGCGTGCTTGGCGACGTGCGCGAACACCTCGCCCCCGAGCGAGCGGCTCACCGACGGCGCCAGGCTCTTGCCGAGCACCTCGAGCTTGGGGCGGACGCGGCTCCGGAGCTCGGCCATGCGGGGCCGGAAGCCCTCCACGTCGAAGACCTTGAAATCTCCCGTGACGAAGGCTAAGGACGGCATCGGCGTTCTCCTCGGTCAAGTCGGCTAGACATCGTCGAGCGGGAAGATCGGCCGGCGCACGTGCTTGAAGGTGAAGCGCGCGAGGTTCGACGACGAGAGGCCCGGCGCGTCCACCTCGATGATGGCGTGGGCGAGCGGCTCGAAGGCGGCGCGGTAGTGAACCGACGACTTCACGACCAGGATCCTCTCGGCGGCCGGGTCGACGCCCACGACGCGGAGCATCTCCGGGTCGAGCGTCTGCCACCGGAGCGAGATCAGGATGATCTTGAGGTCGTTGACGTCGAGCACCGCGGTCGGGCCCAGGCGCCCCTCGAGCCCGCGGAGCATCGGGCCCTTGTGGACGAAGCGGCCGTCGCCGAGCGTGCGCACGCGGCCCGTCACGCGCACGGGCGCGCCGTGGCTCGGGTCGACCTTGCCGCCCACGTCCACCGTGACCGTGGCCCCGACGCCCGCCCGCGCGCACGCCTGGACCGCGTCCGCGTCCCAGACGCAGGCGACCGTGGCCGGGCGCGCGCCGACGCGCAGGAGCTCGCGCAGGATCTCGGTCGTGTCGCCGGCGGCCCCGCCGCCCGTGTTGTCGGCGATGTCGGCGAGGACGACCGGTCGCCCGTCCGCGGCGAGGGCGTGCGCGACCGCCTCGCGGACGGGCAGGGCGGTGTGGAGGAACTCGCGGCGGTGCGCCCAGGCGATGGCGGTGAGCTCGTCGGCGAGCCGGTCGGCGAGGCCCGGGTCGCCGTCGGTCGCGACGTAGACCGACAGGCCCGCGTCGCGGATGTCGGCGAGCGGGAAGCCGGCGAAGATCGAGATCGTCACGACCCGCGGGTCGCGCTCCATCTCGGCCGCGCGGTCGTAGAGCCGCCGCATCGGGCCCCGCGCGGTCAGCTGGCCGGCGATGGGCGGAAGGAGGGGAGGCTGCCGCCACGCGACCGTCGGGCGGCGCCGCTTGGCGACGACGTCGCGCAGCCGCTCGGTCGCCTCGCGGCCGCGCGCGTCCATGTCCACGTGGGGGTAGGTCTTGTAGCCGTGGAGGAGCGTGGTGTGGCGCACCATTTCGGCGGTGACATTCGCGTGGAAGTCGAGCGTGGCGGCCACGGGCACCGCCGACCCCACCGTCGCCCGGACGGCGCGCAGGAGGTCGCCCTCGCCGTCCTCGAGCCCCTCGGGCACCATCGCGCCGTGCAGGTCGAGCAGCACGCCGTCGAGGCGCCCGGCGCCGCGGAGGTCGTCGAGGAGCCGGCGCGTGGTCGCCTCGTAGAAGTCGGCCGTCACGCGACCCGCGGGCGAGGCGGCGGCCGCGAGGGAGGGCACGAGGGTGACGCCGCGCGCCCCCGCGGCCTCGATCATGCCGCCGAGGCAGGTGCCCGTCCCGCGGTACGCCTCGAGGAGCTCGCCCCCGTAGCGGAGGTCGCGCGCTTCGAACTGGCGCCGGTCGGTCGGGATCGTGCTGAAGGTGTTCGTCTCGTGCGAAAACATCGCGACGAAGAACCGCACGGGGCCTCCTTGCGAGCGGGAGTTACTATAAGGGTTCAGGTCGCGGCTGTAAACGGACACGAAAGGAGATCGTATGTTCCACAACCTCCGCGAGGGCGGCATCGTCCGGCAGCTCGCTCCCGGCATCTCGGCGCGGATCTTCCCCGGTGTCAACGCGATGCTGTCGGTCGTGACGCTCGAGCCGCGCTCGGTGTCGCCGGTGCACTCGCATCCGAACGAGCAGTGGGGCGTGTGCCTCGAGGGCGAATGGATCCGGATCCAGGACGGCGTCGAGCACCACGTGAAGGCCGGCGACTTCTGGCAGACGCCGCCCCACGTTCCCCACGGCGGCCGGACGCTCGACCGGCGCTGTGTCGTCCTCGACATCTTCGCCCCGCCGCGCGAGGAGTATCGCCAGCCGGGTCACGGGCTCGGCGCAATTTCTCGGGCCGGCGCTTGATCCGTGTCCTCGAGCTCACCACCACGACGGCGCCCGGCGGCGGCCCACGTCAGGTGTACGACCTGGCGCGTCGCCTGCCGCGGAGCGAGTTCGAGGTCACCGTGGCGGGGCCGCGCGACGGTCCCTTCTTCGAGCGCTTTCGCGCCCTCGGCCTCACGGCCGTGGAGGTCCCGACCGGTGGACCCGGACCCAGCGCGCTGCTCGCGACCGTCCGCCTGATACGGAAGCTCGGGATCGAGGTCGTCCACACCCACGGCAAAGGCGCGGGGCTCCACGGGCGCCTCGCCGCCCGCTGGACCGGCGTGGCCGCCGTCCACACGTTCCACGGCATCCACTACGAGAGCTACCGACGCCCGCTCCAGCCGCTCTATCTCGGCCTCGAGCGGCGCCTCGCGCGCTGGACCCACACGGTGATCCACGTGTCCCCGACGCAGGCGGCGGAGGCGCGGCGGCTCGGACTCGCCGGATCAGACCCGAGCGTGACCGTGATCAACGGCGTCGATCTCGACGAGCAGGACCGTCGCGTTGCGGCGTCGCCGCTCTCGCGCGCGGGCCTGGGCCTCGGCGCCGACTGGGCCGTGCTGGGCACGGTCGCACGGTTCGATCCCGTCAAGCGTCTCGACGCGCTCGTGGACGCCCTCCAGTTCTTAAATCGCCGAGACGTCGCGCTCCTCCTCGTCGGCGACGGGCCCGAGGCGACGCGCCTCCGCCGGCGCGTCGCAGCGACGGGGCTCGGCGCGCGCGTGGTCTTCGCCGGCTGGCTCGACGATCCGGCTCGCGTCTCCCCGGCCCTCGACCTCTACGTCGCCGCGTCCCTCAAGGAGGGGCTCCCGCTGGCAGTCCTCGAAGCAATGGGCGCGGGGCTCGCCGTCGTCGCGACCGACGTCCCGGGCCACCGCGACGTCGTCGCGGTCGGCGAGACGGGCCTCCTCGTGCCGCCCGGCGACGCGCGCGCGCTCGCCAGGGGGATCGGCGCGCTGCTCGACGATCCGGAGCGGCGCGCCCGCATGGGACGGGCCGGGCGCGCGCGGGTCGCGCGGGAGTTCGCGCTCCAGCCGATGGTCGCGAAGACGGCGGAGATCTACCGGGCCGCGGCGACGGCCTCGGCCCGCTCATCCCGCTAGGCGGAACCGTGAAACATGTTACGCTTGCGACATGAAGACCATCACCGTGCGGGATCTGCGCCAGCGCTGGCCGAGAGCCGAGGCCCTCTTGGAGCACGAGAAGGAGATCATCGTGACACGTGATGGGAAGCCGGTCGCCAAGCTCGTGCGCGTCCGCGAGGTCGAGGCCGCCCGAAAGCGCTTCGACCCTCGACACCATGCCCGCTGGCAGGCCAAGGTGAGTGGGCGGCGAACCGTCCGCTGGGTGGAGGAGTTCCTCATCGCCGACCGGCAGGCCCGCGAGGTCGGCGCTTCGCGTGCTCTACATCGACAGTAGCGCACTGCTCAAGCTCCTCTGGCAAGAGCCGGAGAGCGAAGCGGTGCGTGACCACGTGGCGAGCGAGGACATCGTCATCGTCTCCTCGCTGACAGAACTGGAGACGTACTCCAGCTCACCTCGGCCCGGCTCGCGGGCCGATATGCGAAGGCCCGGTGGGAACGCTTTCGCGCCAAGCTCGCAGAGTTCCGGGCCACCGATCCGTTTCGATTTCGCCCGCTCCCCGGCAGCGTGTTCGAGACGGCCTTGCGACAACATCTCGGCGCCGGCCGGATTCTCGCTCGCACGCTGGACCGGCTCCACTTGGCCGCCATGACGGAACTCGACGTCGCCCGCCTGATGACCCACGATCTCGCTCAAGCCCGAGCGGCGCGGGCTCTGGGGTTCGAGGTGGTGATTCCGGGGCAGCGAGCCACCTAACGTAACTAATGGAGGCCCGCTCCGCTTTTATGGGAGCCCACCGCCCTTCACGCCCGGCGCCGGCGTCGGCCTGGACGCCTGGGTCGCGGCGGGCGTCTGGCGAGTTCTGTCGCGATCCAGCGGACCAGCCGCACGACGTCTTCCCCTGATTCGGCGCGCCGCTGCAACTCGATCATCATCGCTGCGAGACGCTCGTCCGAGATCGCGGGACGTCTGCCGTTCGCGCGGAGGAACGTTAGCATCGTGGCGGCTCCGGTGCGCTTGTTTCCGTCGGCGAAGACGTGTCCCTGGACGATATACACCGCGTAGGCCGCCGCCAGTTCTTCGAGAGTCTCGTAGTAGGAGTTCTTGACGGCCTGCGCCGCAGCGTCCACGCCCTCGTAGGCGGCCCCGCGAGGTCCGCCGCCGCCTCGGCCGCCGGTGGCGCCGAGGAGCGTGTCATGGATGACGATGATCTGCTCGGGAGAGAGGAAGCGTAGCGCTCGCGTCACCGACGGCGCGGCGCCCAGTCACCCCGGTCGTATGCCGCCAACAGCCGGAAGGCTCGTCCGTGACGGCGGAGCACGGCGGCGAGAGCCCGCCGGACCGCGCCGTCGTCCAGCGTGTCGTCGACGGGCTCGACGACGACCTGACGCCCCACCACGGTGAGGCGAACCTCGGACCCCTCCTTGACGTCCATCGCCTCCGCGATGTCGCGAGGAAGCAGGACCCCGAGGCTCCCACCGATCCGTCTGACCCGCCGCCGCACCGGCATACCGTGAGTATTACGTGCATATAATCTGCCGTCAAGGCCCCTCGGCGTCGGCGGGGGCCGTCGGGGTCCCCTCCGAGGGAGCTAAAGCTTCATGTGCGGGTCGAGCCAGTCGCGGAGCGCGTTGCCCATCAGGTTGATCGCGAGCGTCGTCAGAAAGATCGCGAGCCCCGGGAACGCCGCGATCCACCAGGAGTTCAGCATGTACACGCGGCCCTCGCCGAGCATGTTGCCCCACGCCGGCGTCGGCGGCTGCACGCCGAGCCCGAGGAAAGACAGGAACGACTCGAGGACGATCACCTGGGCCACCTGGAGGGTCGCGATGACGACGATGGGGGACACGAGGTTCGGCAGGATCTGGCGGACGATGATCCGCGCGTGGCTCATCCCGAGCGCCCGGCCCGCCAGGATGAACTCGCGCTCGCGGATGGCCATCGTCTCCGCCCGGACCACGCGGGCGTAGATCGGCCAGCCGGCCACGCCGAGCACGACGATCATGTTGCCGAGGCTCGCGCCGAGGACGGCGATCACGGCGAGCGCCAGGAGCACGAACGGGAAGGTGAGCAGCACGTTCACCGCCGTCATGATCGTCCAGTCGGGGCACCCGCCGAAGTAGCCGCCGGCGAGCCCGAGGAGCACGCCGATGGTGGTGGAGATCAGCACGGCGGCGACGCCGATGACGAGCGAGATGCGTCCGCCGTAGATCACGCGCGCGAGGAGATCGCGCCCGACCTGGTCGGTGCCCAGCACGTGCCGAGACGTCCCGCCCTCCATCCAGACCGGCGGGGCCAGCCGGTGGCTGATGTTCACGGCGAGCGGATCGTGGGGCGCGATCGCGGGGGCGAAGATCGCGCTCGCCACGATCGCGAGCAGGGTAACGCTCGCGGCGAGTCCCCACTTGAGGCGCCCGAGGCGGCGGAGCGATCCCTGGAGTGCCGTGGGCTCGTCGGCGGTCGTGACTGTCGTCGCTTCGAGCGTCGCCATCCGAGTTATCGTCCTCCGTTCGAGCGCCGGCTTTGCCGGCGCAACTCTTTCTGGGGGGAGGTTTCGGAAGGGGGGCGAAGCCCCCCTCCGAGAATCATGAGCTCACCCGGATGCGCGGATCGATGAACCCGACGACGAGGTCCACGATGACGTTGGCCGCCACGATGATCAGCGCGAGCAGGACGACCGCGCACTGGACCACCGGGAAATCCTGGTTGCGGATCGACTCGACGGTGAGCGTCGCCACGCCCGGCCAGGCGAAGACCGTCTCCGTGATGATGGCGCCGCCGAGGAGCTGACCGAACTGGAGCCCCAGGACCGTGATGATCGGGATGCACGCGTTGCGGAAGGCGTGCTTGACGACGACCGTGCGCTCGCCCACCCCTTTGGCGCGGGCGGTCTTGATGTACTCCATGTTCATGACCTCGATGACGCCGGACCGGACCAGGCGCATGGTGATCGGGGCGAGGGCGGCACCGAGGCAGAAGGCCGGCATGACGAAGTGCTGCCACGTGCCGTAGCCCGAGGCTGGGAGCGCCCGGAGCCTCACGGCGAAGATGATGATGAGCATGATACCGAGCCAGAAGATCGGCAGCGCCTGCCCGCCGACCGCGAGCGCCGTACAGAGGGTGTCGACGAACGTATGGCGCTTGAGCGCGGCCAGGATGCCGAGCGGCAGCGCGATGCCGAGCGCCACGACGAGGCCGGCCAGCGTCAGGTAGATCGTCGGGGGCATGCGCTCGAGGACCAGGCCGAACGCCGGCGTGTCGGCGTACCACGATTTGCCGAAGTCTCCCTGGATGGCGTGGCTCCCGAACTTCCAGTACTGGAGCCAGATCGGCTGGTCGAGCCCCAGGAGCTTCCGGTAGCGCTCGAACTCCTCGTGGCCGGCGTTCTGCGGCAGGAGGAGGAGGACGGGGTCGCCGAGGACGTGCAGGATCACGAAGGCGAGGATCGAGATGCCGATGATGACGACGACCAGCTGGACGAGCTGACGGGCGATGTAGCGTCTCATGACGCTCGCAGGGACGGCGGGGGTGCGGGGGGCGCTTCAAGCGAAGTGGGGTATTCTGAGCGCGAAGCCCCCCCTTTATCCCCCGCCGCGGTGCGCCTACTTCGGGCGCGGCGTCACGAGGAACATGCGGTCGATCTCGTCCCGCGGCGCCTGGTACTCGACGCGGTTCGAGATGCCCCAGACGCCGTGGAGACCCCACTTGAAGAGGTAGGCGGCGTCGTCGAAGACGAGCCGCTGGATTTTGGCGTAGATCTCGGTGCGCTTCTTTTGGTCCAGTGTGGAGCGCCCCTGGATGATCAGGTCGTCCAGGGCCTTGTTGCAGTAGTAGCTGTAGGCCTCGCCACATTTCATCAAGTCGTAGAGGATGGCGTCGGCGTCGAAGACGGAGTAGTAGCCCCACGACCACTCGAACATGGGCTCCGCCTTGCCGTCGCGCACCAGGTTGACGTAGGGGCCGATCTCCCCGACGTAGCGCCGCCGCGTGCGGATCTCGACCTTGGCGAGGTCGGAGACGATGGCCTCGGACGTCTGCGGCAGCGCCGGCTCCACGATGGGCGGCCCCTGGAGGAAGCCCACCTCGAAGCCGTTCGGATACCCGGCGTCCGCGAGGAGCTTCTTGGCGGCGGCGACGTCCTGACGGTAAGGCTTGAGGGTTGGGTCATAGCCGAAGGCCATCGGATTGATGGTCGTCGCCGTCCGGTCGCCCAGGCCGTTCAGCACGTGCTTGATGATCCCGTCCACGTCGACCGCGAGGTTCGCCGCCTGCCGCACC
>Ga0209158_1000885_pt1 | contig 20862 bp, 17 predicted proteins | sample GraSoiAngelo_140_FD_185897 | JGI IMG/M metagenome (GOLD analysis project Ga0209158, IMG submission 185897) | Grasslands soil microbial communities from the Angelo Coastal Reserve, California, USA - 14_0929_12_30cm (SPAdes) (version 2) | ecosystem: Environmental > Terrestrial > Soil > Grasslands ...
GAAGAAGAACGCCGGCGCATTCTCGCCGTTGCCCGGGGACGGTGCCCGAAGTGCGCCGGCGAGCTGGTGCCCGTCCCCTATCGGGGCGTCGAGCTGGACAAGTGCTCGCGCTGCCAGGGGGTGTGGCTGGACTTCGGCGAGCTCGATCAGGTGGTGGCCGAGGACACTGGCTTTCTCGGCAGCGTCCGGAGGATCTTCGCTTGACGGCAAGGTGCGCGACTTGTGGGGCAGAGCTTCAAGACGTCTCGCAGCGGTTTTGCGGCGGCGACAGCGGTGACAGGTGTCGCCGTGTTCTCATGAAACACCCTAAACAAGGCACTCCGGGGCCGCGGCTCGCGTCACAACGTGCCTCGACGAGAGCGCCCAGACGGACATTTCGAAGGGGCGGCTAAAAGCCCAGGCGGAGAGAGGCCCGGTCGAGGCCCGTGAGGAGGTGGGGGGGATGACGTGGCTCTTGGAGTTCTATAACGAGCGACGCGGGCTCTTGGCGCGTTACGACGCGATATGGGTGCCTCGACTTGTTCCCTTTTTTCGGATGCTCTTGAAAGGAGTACGACATGGCCCTGCAGTACAGACTGATGGTGACGCTCGCCCTGACCCTCCTCGTCTCGCTCGCCGCCACGCGGACGGCCGACGGCGAGGTCCCTACCGTCGCCGACTTCGCCGCTTGCAATGACGAAGCGCCCGAAGCGATCAAGGCAGGAACTGCCTCGCCGATCATGGGCGACCACGCCCGAGCCGATAGCGCACGCGCCGGCAGCATAACGATGAACTCCATCGACTTCACGGGCAGAGTCATCGAGTCGTCCGATCCACAGATCCACGGTATGAAGGCAGCAGGAGCAAAGGACGCCACGTACCAGGCCGCCTATCGCAGCTGCATGAGACGGAAGGGCTTCTAAGCGTCCGGCGCCTGGCACCGATTCGAGTCGCCCGGTTTAAAGGTTGCCCTCCTCCGAAAGGACGGGGTGCAGGGTGTCGAGGAGACTAGGAGGGTGGAAATGGACAGAGGGGCGGCGATGCTGGCGGTCGTTCTGGAGGTGTACGAAGGCGGTAAGGACTTGATCCCGGGCTGGAAGCTGAAGGAGCAGGCGGAAAGCGCGTTTGGGACAGGTGGCGTCGAAGGGCTCAGGCGGTACTACGAGGCGTGCCTGACTGGTCCGGGCCACCACGTGACGACAACCCTCGAACGTGACAGACGAAAGACTTTGCAATCGGAGCGCGAGCACTTCATGTCGATTTACCTGGGGGCTGCCCGGTGAGTAGGATGCCCCCAAGGCTGGTGGCTTCCACGATCCGATCCTTTTTCCGGCCGGCTTCGCGGCGGCGCCGCGCGAGACGTCGGAGTCGTTGAACCGCGCGATTGGTTTTCGAGTGTGAGCCCATACACACGGCCTCCTGGAGAGTTGGGACGCGGACGCTGATGCACAGTATCATCGCCCTGCTCCGGTCCGTGCGCAGAATCGGTGTGAACGCGTCGGGTCTGGCGGTGTGTCCCGTTGACAGGCGTCGTCGAGGTTAGAGCAGGTAACGCCGGAGCTGGTGGGCGGGAGTGAGGTAGCGGCCGGCGGCCAGGCGAACGAAGAGCAGCGAGCCCAGCGCCGTGGCCGCCGCCAGCATGAACACGACGACCATCTGATAGCGGATCGCCACGAGCGGCGAGGAGCCGGCCAGGATCTGGCCCGTCATCATGCCTGGCAGCTGCACCAGGCCGACGGTCATCATCCCGTTCACCGTGGGGATCATGGCGGCCCGCAGCGCGGCGCGCACCATCGGCTGCACGGCCTCGCGGCCGGAGAAGCCGAGGGCCAGCCGCGCCTCAACCTCGTCCGCGCGAGCCCGCAGATCGCCCTGCAGGCGGTCGCCGGCGAGCGCGGCGCTGGTCATCGAGTTGCCGAGGATCATGCCCGCGATCGGGATGATGTACTGAGGCTCCCACCAGGGACGCACCTGGACGACGACGCCGATCACGTACGCGAGCGTCGCCGCCGTCGAGACGGTCAGGGCGGTCCCGGCGATCCAGCCTCCGCCGGGCAGCGGCTTCCCGAGCCGCGACACCGCCGCCTGCGTGGCCACGGCCGCCATCGCCATGAGGATGAGCACGACCCAGTACCAGCGGGCGGCCGCGAACACCGCGGCGAGGACGAGGCCGACCGCGTAGAGCTGGACGATGGTCCGAACGGAGCCGATGACCAGGTCGCGCTCGAGGCCGAGGGACTGACGAATCGACACGACGACGACCGCGGCCACCAGGACGAGCGCGACGGCGAGCTGCCAGACGGACAGATCGATGACGCCTGCCGTCGCGCTCACGCGTCACTCGCGGCGCTGGGGATCCGCTCGCCGGCCAGGAACGCCTGAAGGCGCGCGTCCGCCACGGCGCCGGCGCCCGGACCGTCGATCGACTCGAAGGCCTCGACGCGCCCCTTCACCAGATACAGCAGGCCGCCGCCCAGACGGCGGACGAGGTCGGGCTGATGCGTCACCGCGACGATGCTGAGGCCGCGCGTCGTCCGAAGCCGGGAGACCGTCTCGACCACCAGGAGCGCGTTGGGTGGATCGAGCGCCGAGGTGGGCTCGTCGAGGAGGAGCGCTTGGGGATCGCGCAGCAACGCCCGGGCCATCGTCACCCGCTGCTTCTCGCCACCGGAGAGCGTGGCCGCGTCCCGGTCGAGCAGATCCGGCTCGAGGCCGACCTCGGCCAGCATCGCGCTCAGCCGGTCCTCAGAGAAATCGCCGGGAACATCTGCCGGACGGACGCGGAGGTTCTCGCGCACCGTCCCCTCGAACAGCACCGGCGTCTGCATGACGAGCGCGACCCGGCGCCGGAGCGCCCGGGGGTCGAACGATCGGATGTCGCGGCCGTCGAATCGCACCGTCCCCGACGTCGGCTCGACGAGACGGTTGAGGCACCTGAGGAGACTCGACTTCCCGGACCCCGACGGGCCCACGAGCGTTAGCGCGCGACCGCGCTCCACGGTGAAGGAGACGTCATCCAGGATCGACGGCGCGGGCCCCCCACGACTTCCCGGATACGCCAGCGAAAGATGATCGACCTCGAAGATCGAATCACTCATATTTCTTGCCGGGGTTGAGGCATTATGTCCCGGCCGGTTCGCCTCTCAAATCGAAAACGTGGGCGTCGACGTTGACCGGTCAGCCTCCTGCGCGCGGCGAGGCCGCGGCGCCGAGCTGGCGCGAGACGAGGCGCGCATACAGCCCGCCCTGGGCGACCAGCGTCTCGTGGGAGCCCGTCTCCACCACGCGCCCGGCGTCGAGGACGATGATCTGATCGGCGTCGCGCACGGTGGACAGCCGGTGGGCGATGACGAGGGTGGTGCGGTCGCGCGCGAGCAGGGCGAGGGCGTCCTGCACCGCCTGCTCGTTGACGGCGTCCAGGTGCGAGGTGGCCTCGTCGAGGATGAGCACGGGCGCATTCTTGAGAAAGGCGCGCGCGATGGCGACGCGCTGGCGCTGACCTCCGGAGAGCTGGGCCCCGCGCTCGCCCACGGGCGTGTCGAGCCCGTCGGGGAGTGCCTGCACGAAGTCATCGAGAGAGGCCTTGGCGACGGCCTCCGCCACCTCCGCCTCGCTCGCGGTGGGGCGGGCGATCAAGATGTTGTTCCTGAGCGTGTCATTGAAGAGGTAGGTGTCCTGCGCCACCAGGGCGATCTGCCCGCGGAGCTCGTCGAGCCGGTAGTCTTTCAAGTCACGCCCGGAGAGTCTCACGGCGCCCGCGCCCGGATCCCAGAAACGCAGGAAGAGGCTGGCGATGGTCGTCTTGCCGGCGCCGGACGATCCCACCAGCGCCGTCGTGCGGCCCGCGGGCACGGCGAGCGAGACGTCGTCGAGGATGGGCCGCGCGCGGCCGGGATACTCGAAGCGCACGCGGACCATCTCCAGCGCCGTCGCTGTCGGGGTCGTCATCACCCCGGGACCGTCGGTGACGGGAACAGGCTCGGCGTGGACGGCGTAGACCCGTCGCGTGGCACCCAGGGTGTCAGCGAGCTGGCGTCCGACCTGGGCGATCTCCCACACGGGGACGAACGCCGACATGGCGAGCAGCGTCAGCAGTGGGAGCACGCCGGCGTCGAGGTGGCCGGCGGCGACGAGCGTGGCCCCCGCGGTCACCACCGCCAGGCCACCCAGGCCGGTGGCCATCTCCTGAAGCACGGTCTGGCGCGTCAGATCCTCCAGGAAGGGCAGGCGCGCCTCCACGTACGCGCGCGCGCGCGCCGCGAAGGCGAGGCCGCGGGCGCCTTCCTGCTGGAAGGCGACGATCTCCGCCAGCCCCTGAACGGTATCGACGGCGTGCGCGTTCATCTCGCCCGACGCCTCGCGCGCCCGTGAGCCGAGCCGGTCGATGCGGGCCCGCGCGAGCACGGGGCTCAGGGCGGTGTAGGCGAGAAAGGGCAACACGGCGAGCGCCAGCGGCCAGCCGAAGGCGAACAGCGTGGCGAGCACGCCCGCGGGGACGAGGACCGCCACGCAGGCCGGGGCGATCGTGTGGGCGAAGAAATATTCGATGAGCTCCACGTCGTGGGTCGCCACTCCCACCAGGTCGCCCGACCGTCGCCGTGTGAGATAGGCGGGCGCGAGGGCGTCCAGCTTTCGAAAGAGATCGAGCCGCATGTGCGTCAGCAACCGGAACGCCATGTCGTGGGCGAGCCACGATTCGAGCCAGTGCAGGAGGCCGGCCAGCAGCGCCACCACGCCCAGGGTGACGAGCAGCCAGCCGAAGGGCGCTCCGCGCTTGAGGGCGAGCACGATCAGCGCGCTGACGACGCCGACACCGATCAGCGACACCACGCGCGCGACGCCGAGGAGGAAGGTGACGACGAGCCGTCCGCGGTGCGGGGCGACGATGCCCAGGAGAATCTCGATCACCTGGCGCCAGCCCAGGCCCTCGGCCCTCACGATTCCGTCGACGGCGGCCGCTTCCTCCGGGCGGCGTTCGACTCCGGGGCCCGGAGCGGTGTCCCCGTTCGGATCGAGAGCCGCCGCCTCGACGGCGTCGATGAAGTCGGCCGCGGCCAGACCGTCGCGGGCTTGACCGGCCATCAGCCGGTAGTACGCGCCGCGGCGGGCCATCAGCTCGGTGTGTCGCCCGCTCTCTGCGACCCGCCCGTCCTCGAGGGCGACGATGCGGTCCGCGCCGACCACGCTCGAGAGGCGGTGGGCGAAGATCAGGGTGGTGCGGTCCCGCATCAGCCGATCGAGCGCCTCCTGGATGACCGCCTCGCTCTCGGCGTCGACCGACGACAGGGCTTCGTCGAGGATGAGGATCGGCGTGTCCCGCAGGAGCGCGCGGGCGATGGCGATGCGCTGGCGCTGGCCGCCGGACAGACGCACGCCGCGCTCGCCCACGACGGTGTGGTAGCCCTGGGGCAGCCGCTCGATGAACTCGTGGGCGTTGGCGGCCCGCGCCGCGGCCCCGAGCTCCGCCGGTGTCGCGGCAGGCTTACCCATGCGAAGGTTATCCTCGACGGTGCCGTGGAAGAGATAGGTATCCTGGCTCACCACGGCGATCGCGCCCCGTAGCTCGGCCAGCGGGAGCGTGGACACATCGTGGCCGCCCACGAGCACGCGACCGCCCTGCGGGTCGTAGAAGCGCAGGAGCAGTCGGGCGATGGTCGACTTGCCCGAGCCGCTGGGCCCCACGATGCCCACGCGCTCGCCCGCGCCGACCGTGAAGCTCAGGCCCTCGTGCGCAGGATGACGGCCCCCCGGATACGCGAAGGTGACGCGGTCGAACTCCACGGTCGGCACGAGCCGTCGGCGCCCGACGGGCGGCGCCGCGCCGTCGCGCACGGCGGGCTGCGCGTCGAGGATGGAGAAGATTCCCTGCGCCGCCGAGAGGCCCAGCATGCCCTGGTGAAGCAGGACGCGGAGCTCGCGCAAGGGGCGAAACACCTCCACGCCCAGCATCAAGATGACGAGGAGCACGGACAGGTCCATCTCGCCGGCCCGCACGCGATAGGCGCCCCAGCCGAGCGCGACCGCCGCCCCCACGGCGATGCCGGTGTCCGTGATGCCGCGGGCGAGCGTGTTGGTTCCGAGGACCCACATGGTGCTCCGGAAGAGCGCCCACCCGCGGGTCTCGAGCATCGTGAGCCGTGCCGCGCTCTGACCGAAGGCCTTCAGGGTCGCCAGACCCTGGATCGAGTCCAGGAACTCCGCGGCGAAGGCGCTGTAGGCTTTCGACCGCGCGAGGCTCGCCTGGCTGTCCGTGCGGTGCCAGAGGGCGGGCGCGAGCAGCGTGACGATCGTCGCTCCGAGGAGCACGAGGGCGATCGGAAGATCGAGGGCGGCGACGAAGGCGAAGATCAGGACGGGCGTCAGCGCGGCCACCGCGAGCTGCGGGAGGTACTGGCCGAAGTACACCTCGAGCTGCTGCACGCCCTCGACCATCGAGACGAGGACGTCGCCGGTGCGGGCCCGGGTGAAATGTGCGGGCCCGAGGGCGACGACCCGGTCGTAGATGGTCTGGCGCAGGCGCGCCTGCACGATGGCCGTCGTCCGGTGGGCGATCATCGCACGCGCGTACTCGAGGCCGCCGCGCACGACGATCACCGCCGCTGTCATTAGGATGGGGACGGCGAGCGATTCGAGGGAGGCGCCCCGGAAGACGCGGGCGAGCAGCCAGCCGAGGAGCGCCAGGCGGCCGATGCCCGCCATGACCTGAAGGAGGCCGAGCGCCACGGTGCCAGCGATACGAAGACGCACGCCCCTGGTGAAGCTCCAGAGCCGCCAATCGAGATACATCAGGCCTCGGGTCTCGCCTCGCCTCGGTCAGCCGGCCAGCGACTCGATCGCCCGCACCTCGTCGGCGGAGAGCGCCAGGTCGCGGCTGGCCAGGTCCTGCTTCATGTGCTCGGCGTTGGAGGTGCCTGTCAGCGGCAGCATTCCGACCGCCCGCGCGAAGCGGAACACAACCTGGGCCGGCGTGGCCGTGAGCCGCGCGGCAAGGCGGGTGACCAGCGGGTGGCGCAGCACCTCCGGGTTGGCGGTGAGCAGCGAGAAGCCCTGGTAGGCGATCTTTCGAGCCATGCAGAACGATCGAACATCGCGGTCCCAGCCGAGGCGGGCGAAGCAGCGGTTCTGGACGAACGCCGGGGCCTCGGCGCTGGCGGCCGCCATCTGCTCGAGGTGCCGCAGCGAGACGTTGCTCACGCCGAGGAACCGCGTGCGGCCGGCATCGCGCTCCTTCGCCATCGCCGCCCAGACCTCGGCGTCGTCGTCCGTCCAGCCGTAGCCGGAGGTGGGCCCGTGCAGCACATAGCTGTCGACGTAGTCGGCCCCGAGGTGCTCGAGCGAGCTGGCCAGCGACTGGGCGACCTGCGTGGAAAGGTCGGCCGCGGGGTCGTAGGGTAGCCGGTGATCCTGGCCGTGCTGGGAGGTGAATTTCGTCTGTAAGAAAAGATCCGCGCGCGTGACCACCCCCGCGCGGTAGGCGGCGGCGAGCCCCTGACCGACTCCGCTCTCGAAGTAGTGCCGCCGCTGGTTGGCGGTGTCGATGGCCCGGAAGCCCATCCGGAGCGCGAGCTCGGTGAGAGCCTGGGTGCGATCCTCCTTCCAGGCGGTGCCGTAGAGGAAATCGGGCATCGCGTCATTCTGCCATGGACTTCCAGTAAATGGTGACCAGGGCCCAGCCATCCAGGGTGGTGCGTAAGCGAGCAGAAGGCCCTGCCCGCCTGGTGGGCCGCGCCAGGAGAAGCCTTTCAGCGCAACTGGTTCCGGCCCGTTTCCGGTTTTGGTATTCCCTTTGCGTGGAACCCTCTCGTGGGGGTTTCAGAACGATGATAAGCGCCGCGGTCCGCTCCCTCTCGCGGGTCCCGATCCCGCTCCGAGGCCTCGCCGTCTGCGTGGCGTGCGAGGAGTGCTTCGAGCTGGGCGAGGCGACGTGCCCGTCGTGCGGCAGCGACGAGCATGTGCCGCTCGTGTACCTGCTCGAGGGGCGGATCCTGAACGTGACGGGCCGCAACTGATGCGACTGGGGCCGACGGCGGCGCCGGTCGTCGAGCTCGACGACCGTGCTCCGATCGGCCGGCGTGTCCAGGGCCGCTACCGCATCATCGGCAAGCTCGGGGTCGGCGCCTTCGGGGCCGTGTGTGCCGCCGAGGACACGGCAACGGGCCACCGGGTCGCGATCCGGCTGCTGCCCCGCGGGCTCGCTCGCGCGCCCCAGGTCGCTCGGACGATCGTGCGCCTGGGCCAATCGATCGTCGAGGCATCGACATCCCATCCGGGGCTGGTCCGCGTGCTGGCGTTCGGTCAGACCGAGCACGGCCGGCCCTTCGTGGCGATGGAGCGCGTCAAGGGTCGCCGACTCAGCGAGATCCTGTCGGAGGGCAAACCGCTCGCCGTCGGCGCCGTGCTCCGCCTGGCGCTCGACCTCGGGGGATCCGTGGAGACGCTTCACAGCATGGGCCTCGTCCACGGCGCGCTCCGCCCCTGCAACGTGATGGTGCTCGAGGACGGAGGCGTCAAGCTGATGGACGTGGAGCTGGCCTGCTTGCGCGACTCGGAATCGATGAAGGCCGTCGTCGCCGCGGAGCCGCCGGCGGAGTACCTCGCGCCCGAGCAGATCCGTCAGGCGCCGGTGACCGACAAGGCGGACGTCTATGCATTCGCCGCCATCCTCTACGAGATGCTGTGCGGCGTGCCGCCCTTCCACGCGGCGACGCGTCGCCGCCATCCTCTATGAGATGCTGTGCGGCGTGCCGCCGTTCCACGCGGCGACGCGTGAGGCCATCCTCCAGAAGCATCTGACGGAGGCGCCCGTGCCGATGCGCCGGCGGCGTGCCGTTCCCGTCTCAGTGGAGTCCGCTGTCGCGCTCGCGCTCGACAAGCAGCCAGAGGTGCGGCCTTTCATGCCGGACTTGCTCAACCACCTGTGGTCTGAGGCGCATCGGCCAGCGCCTCGGTGGAAGCGAACGGCCGTGATCGTGTGCGGCGCCGCCCTCGCAGTGTCGGTTGCGCTGCTCATGATCTCGGGCCCGCTCGTGCTGCGTTCACGGACGTCGCGCCCACTCGAGCAAGCGACGCAACCACCAGCCATCAAGGAAACGCCGGCGAGCGAACCCTCGCTAGCGCGCGAGACGAATGGGTCAGCCTCTGCGCGGCCGTCGCGGGACCCCGCCTTCACGGTCCAGGTGGGCGCGTTCAGTGCTCGAGAGAGAGCCGTAGCGCTCCAGCGTGAACTTGCTCGTACTGGTGCTGAAGCGGGCGTCCTCCAGGCGAAGGTCGGCGGACGCACAATTCACCGTGTGCGCGTCGGGCGTTTCGCCAGTCACGCGGCGGCCGCCGACGCTGCGCGGCGACTCGCCACGAGCGGCTACGCGACGCTCGTCGTGCGCGAATAATTCACCGGCGATCATGGGCCGGGCCCACGTCACCGTCACGCCCCGGCGCCGGCCTCCGGCTCGGGTTCCTCCTGGCTGCGGCGCTCGGAGCTCAGTAACCCCTGCGGCCGGAACACCATCAGCACCATCAGCATGAGCCCGAAGGCGAGCAGCCGATAGCGCTGCAGGTCCCCACCCCCGGCGCCCCCCTCTGGCTCGACTCCGCCGGTCCCTCCGCCGCCACCGCCCGGGTGAGGGATTCGAGGCCTACGGCGGACCTTAGGCTGAGCTCGCCTCGGCGCCGGCCTCCGGCTCGGGTTCCTCCTGGCTGCGGCGCTCGGAGCTCAGTAACCCCTGCGGCCGGAACACCATCAGCACCATCAGCATGAGCCCGAAGGCGAGCAGCCGATAGCGCTGCAGGTCGCGGAACACCTCGGGGATCGACACCAACAGCGCGGCTCCGGCCACGACCCCGAGCAGGTTGCCCATCCCGCCCAGGATCACCATGGCCAGGATATTGATCGACTCGGTGAAGAGGAAGTTCTCGGGGAACACCGAGCGCTGCCAGGAGGCGAGAAAGCTGCCGCCGATCCCCGCGAAGGAGGCCCCGATGGCGAACGCCTGGAGCTTCGCCACGGTGGTGTTGATGCCCATCGCCCGCGCGGCCAGCTCGTCCTCGCGGATCGCCTGCCAGGCCCACCCGATCCGCGAGTGCCGGAGCCGCGCCGAGGCCAGCAGGGTCAGGGCCAGGGCGGCGAGGAACAGATAGTAGTAGTGGATGTTGCGGGAGAGGGCGAAGCCGGCGACGGCGGGCGGATCGATCCCCACGATCCCGCTCGGGCCCCCGGTGATATTGACGGGCCGGTCGAGGTTGATGAGGAGGAGGTAGGTGATCTCACCGAACCCGAGGGTGACGATCGCGAGATAATCCCCCGCGAGGCGGAGGGTCGGCGCCCCGATCAGGATCCCTGAGCAGGCGGTGAGGACGATCACGATCGGCAGGGTTACCAGAAATGGCAGGTGCAGGCCAAAGTGCGCGGAGGCCAGGAACGTGTAGAGGTAGGAGCCGATGCCGAAGAACGCCACGTAACCCAGGTCCAGGAGGCCGGCGAAGCCGACCACGATATTGAGCCCGAGGGCGAGCGTGGCGTAGAGGCAGATCCGGGCCATCACGCCGATCCAGTAGTCGTTGGGCGCCACCAGAGGCGCCACCAGGACCACCAGCCCGAGGACCGCCGCCGCCCACCGCGGGAAGCCGGGCTCGGCCATGTCAGACTTTCGCTCGCGCGGCCACGGTCTCGCCCAGGAGGCCCGTCGGCCGAACCACGAGGACCACGATCAGGAGCACGAACGCGACGACGTCCTTGTAGGCCGGGTTCATGAAGGTGACGGCAAGGCTCTCCACCAGCCCGAGGATCAGGCCACCCAGCATCGCGCCCCGGATGTTGCCGATCCCGCCGAGCACCGCCGCGGTGAAGGCCTTGAGGCCGGCCGAGTACCCCATGAAGAAATCGATCTGGGTGTAGTAGAGCCCGACCAGCACCCCGCCGGCCCCGCCGAGCGCCGAGCCCATGAAAAAGGTGACGGCGATGACCCGCCGGACGTTGACCCCCATGATGGCGGCCATCTCGCGATCCTCGGCCACCGCGCGGATCGACCGACCGAGCGTCGTTCGCTGCACGAGGAGATGCAGGCCCCACATCATCAGCCCGGCCACGACGACCATGACGATCACGAGCGCCGAGATGCTGGCCCCGGCGATCTGGATCCGCCAGCTGCGGGGGAACAGAAGGCTCGTCATGTAGACCTTCATCCGGGCGCCCTGGGTCAGCATGACGGCGTTCTGGAGGAAGATGGAGGCGCCGATGGCGCTGATGAGGGGTCCGAGACGGGTGGCCCCGCGTAGGTAGAGCGGCCGGTAGGCGAAGCGCTCGAGCCCCACGCCAAGCGCACCGGCGAAGAGCATCGCAGGGAGCAGCATGAGTGGCAGCACCCATGCCGGGTGAAGCCCGCCCACCTGGGCCCGGAGCAGCAGGGCCAGTACCCACCAGCCCACGTAGGCGCCGATCATGAAGATCTCGCCGTGGGCGAAGTTGATCATGAAGAGAATGCCGTAGACCATCGTGTAGCCGAGGGCGACAAGCCCGTAGACGGTCCCGAGGGCGAGGCCGAAGACGAGCTGCTGGGGCAGGATCGCGAGGACGTCCGCCACGGCGTCAGTCTTCGCCCAGGTAGGCACGCCGGATAGAGTCGGTGGCCAGGAGGGTTCGGGCCGTGTCGTGGATGACGATCCGGCCGTTCTGCAGCACGTAACCCCGGCTGGCGATCGAGAGCGCCACGGGCGCGTTCTGCTCGACCACCAGGATCGTGGTCCCCGATCGGTTGATGGCCTGGATGATGTCGAAGACCTGGTCCACCAGCACGGGCGCGAGTCCCATCGAGGGCTCGTCCATCAAGAGCAGGCGGGGGCGGGCCATGAGGGCGCGTCCGATGGCCAGCATTTGCTGCTCGCCACCCGAGAGCGTGCCGCCGAGCTGGTGCTGGCGCTCCAGAAGCCTTGGGAAGAGCGCCCACACGCGCTCGAAGTCCTCGGCCACCTCGCCGGCCGGCGCCTTCTGGCGGGTGAAGGCCCCCATGGCAAGGTTCTCCCACACGGTCATGCGGGCGAAGATCCGGCGAGCCTCGGGGACCAGTGAGATCCCGCGACGGACGATGACCTCGGTCGGCAGGCCGTCGATCCGGTCGCCTTCGAACTCGACGCGTCCGGCCGTGGGCCGGACCACGCCGAGGACCGTCTTCATCGTGGTCGACTTCCCCGATGCGTTCCCGCCGAGCAGGCACACGATCTCCCCGGCCCGCACCTCGAGGTTGACCGACTTGAGGACTCGGAGGGGCCCGTAGTGGGTGACGACGTCGGTGAGCTTAAGCACGACCCGCCTGCCGCCCGAGATAGGCCTCCAGGACGGCCGGGCTCTGCCGCACCTCCTCGAAGCTCCCCTCGGCGATCTTGGTCCCGTGGTCGAGGAGGGGCCCGTAGTGGGTGACGACGTCGGTGAGCTTAAGCACGACCCGCCTGCCGCCCGAGATAGGCCTCCAGGACGGCCGGGCTCTGCCGCACCTCTTCGAAGCTCCCCTCGGCGATCTTGGTCCCGTGGTCGAGCGCCGCGACGCGGTCGCAGATCCCGCGGACCACCCCCATGTCGTGCTCGATCAGGAGGATCGTGACGCCGGCCTCGCGGATTCGTCGAATGTCGCGCATCAGCTCACGCGTCTCGGTGGGGTTCATGCCGGCTGCGGGCTCGTCGAGGAGCAGGAGCCGCGGCTCGGCGGCCAGGCCGCGGGCGATCTCCAGGCGTCGGCGGTTGGCATAGGAGAGCGTCCAGGCGGGCCGGGCCGCCCGGGGGAGCAGCCGATCACCAAAGAGCCCGAGCAGCTCGGCCGCCCGCGCCTTGGCGCGACGGTGCTCCTTTCGGGACCAAGGCAGGCCAAGCAGGATGCTCGCGATGCCGGACCGGGTCCGGCAGTGCATGCCCACCAGCACATTTTCCAGAACCGTCATGTGATCGAAGAGGCGCTGGTTCTGGAACGTGCGGGCGATGCCGAGCGCCGTGATGCGGTGGGGGGCGAGACCGACGAGCTCCCGCCGTCCGTGGTCGAACCGGATCCGCCCGTCCGTCGCCTGGTAGAGACCCGTGATCAGGTTGAAGCAGGTCGTCTTCCCGGAGCCGTTGGGCCCGATGAGGCCGACGATCTCGCCCTCCTCGACCCGGAGCGCAAGATCGTGCACGGCCCGGAGGCCGCCGAAGTCCTTCGTCAGGCCTTCGGTCTCGAGGAGCGACATCCTTCAGGGCCGCTCCCGCGCCCCCGCCCTACTTCACCGTGATCTGCTTCACCTGCTCGAAGCCGGCCCCCTTCACTCGGTAGAAGTAGATCACGCCGCCGGCCACATCGCCCTTGTCGTCTAACGAGATGGGCACACCGAGGATGCCCTTGTAGTTCTTTGTGGCACGGACGGCGTCGCGAACCGCGGCCCGGTCGGCTTTGCCGACCTTCTTGATCGATTCCAGAATGATATTGGCGGCCTCGTAGGCGAGGGGGCCGTAGGAGCTGACGGGTCCGTACTTGGCTTCGAAGGCCTTCACGAAGGCGGTGGCGGCCGGGATCTTCTTGAGGTCGGGCACGAGGAAGCTCACGTAGTTCCCCTCGGCAGCGCCGCCCGAGGCCTGGATGTAGTCCACCGGCTCGAACTGTCCGTCGGGCCCGATCATCCGAACGTTCAGGCCGACGTCGGAGAGTTGCTTGGCGATGAGCGCGGCGTCGGGCGCCCACAGGCTCGCGTAGATCACGCTGACATCTTTGGGCACGGTGGCCAGGATCGCGCGGAAGTCCTTGTCGCCCGAGCGGATGACGTAGCGGATCGGCTGGGCGCCGAGCTGCTTGGCCTTCTTCTCCACCTCATCGGCCACGCCTTTCGGGCCCGTGGTGCCGTCGTCGAAGACGGCGATCTTCTTCGCCTTGAGGTCCTGGACGGCAAAGATCGCGCCGGCCGGGCCCTGGGCGTCGTCCCGCGCGCAGACGCGATTCGTGTTCTTGAGCCCTCGATCGGTCACCTTCGGGTTGGTGCAGCCGGGGCTGATCAGGACCAGATTGACCCGGTCGAGCACCTCCGAGACCGGAATGCACGTCACGCTGGTGATCCCCCAGACGGCGCCGAGAACGGCCGCGTCCGCCGCCACCTTCTCGGCGGCGGCGACGCCGACCTGTGGGTTGCCCTGGTCGTCGGCTTCCAGGACCTCGATCTTCCGGCCGAGGACCCCGCCTTTCTTGTTCCACTCCTCGGCTGCGAGCTTGACGGCATCGGCCACCTCTTGACCCTGCTTGGCGAGCGGACCGGTGAGCGGTACGCCTGCCGCGAGTTTCACGACCTGCTGCGCCTCGACAGCGGGCGCGACGACGCAGAGCCCGAGCGCGACCGCCACCGCCCACACACGCCTCTCGATGGATGTCCGGCAAGCCATACGCTCCTCCTCGGGTCCGAATTGGCGCAACTATGGTGGAGCGCCCTCGCCCAGTCAAGGGGCCGAAGCAAGTCACTCCAACCGAGGAGGAACGATCGTCGTCGATGGCGCGAGCTCCTTTCTGAAGCCGTACTCGCGGCTCCGGTCAGCGTCCTCCACGGTGCGCTCGCCGAACCGCCCGAACCCCATGCGCTCGTAAACGCCGTGGGCCGTCGTGAGTCGCGCGTCGGACCATGCGACGATGTGCCGATAGCCCGACGCCGCCGCCCAGCCGAGCGGCTGCTCCATGAGCGCACGCCCGAGGCCGCGGCCACGGTACCCGGGGAGCAGATAGAGCCGCTTGATCTCGCAGGCGACCCGCCCGGTTGGGACGACCGCGACGGTGCCCACCACGCGGTCGTCGTCCACGAGAACCCAGAACCGGCCTCCCCGCTCCAGGTAGGAGCGACGGATGTCGGTGAGGTCCGCGTCGAATCCCGACGGTTCGAACGTCATCGCGTACTCGCGGAAGACGGCGCCGATGACGTCGAGCACGGCCGTCGCGTGCGACGCCTCGAACGGCACGATCGCGGGGCCTCGTCGCGCCCCGCCTAATCCAGCCAATCCTTCTCTTTGAGCTTGCGGGGAAGATACTTCTTGGTGAGGTACTGGAAGTCCTTGTTGGCGAGGGCGTCCAATTCGTATTTGAGCCCGCTCGAGAGCATCCGCTTGATTTCCGCCTGCCAGCTCTTCTTCTGGAACCACGTATAGCCGAGGAGCTCGCGGGCGCGGGCGATGTCTTTGTCGTTGAGCTTGATGCCCACGTTGCGCGGGAGCCCGTACGATTCGGCGTCCCCGCTCGAGAGCCCGATGAACTTGGCCTTCGGAATCGCCATGCGCTGGCTCTCGAAGGCGAGATTGATCGAGCCCTGCTTGACGACCGAGTAGATGTAGTAGCCCCACGGGTCGTTGTCGACGAGGACATAGACGGGGAGCCGCCTCTCCTCGTGCAGCCGCCGCGCCAGACGCCTGACGCCGCGGGGCGGCTGCCCGTTTCCCGTGAGGAGAATGCAGTTGTACTTCCGCCAGAACTTGTCCTCGGAGAGCCGGTTCCACTGGGTGCCCTTCTCGACCAGGAGGACGAAATCGGCCGTGCATTTCTTGATCTGGAGATATTCCGGCTCGACGATGGAGGGCACGGAATAGCCGCCCTTCCCGAGCCGCGCGCAGTCCACCCGGTCGCCGTCGTCCACCAGCACCAGGGGCCCGACGACGGAGCCCGCGTTCTCGGCCCGCACGTGCAGCTCCTCGCGGAGAGCCGCCAGGGTCACCTCCAGGTCCTCGATGAGCGGATCGGACTCGTCCTGGGTGTCGAGGGTGTTCTCGTGCGAGTTCTTGATCGTGTGCTTGCTTCGGTAGTAGATCTCCCTGAGCGAGGTCGTGAGGTTGGCCCGCTGGAGCTCGCAGAGGGCATCCGCCACGAGGACCGTCTGCATGAACTTCTTGGCCATCCCGACGTTGAAGAACGACCGGGCCTGCTTCCGCTTGCCCATCTCGATCAGGCCCTTGCGCTCGCTGAAGGTGACGTTCGAAAGGGAGCGGACCGGGATCGCAATGGTGGGGTCCCGGTGCCGTTGGGCCGCGGTGATCACCACGTCCGCCACCCCCACGAGCTTCTTCTCGACCGCGCTCGTCCGTCGCTGCCTCTGGGCCATGGGGCGTCTCAGGCCTTCCGGCGCGTCGCGGTCGCGCGTTTGCGCGTCGCCCGACCCGTGGTCTTCCCTCGTGGCCGCGACGGCTTCCCGGCTTTCGCTTCGTCTTCGGGAGCTCCGTTCGGGGACATGGCCCCTCCTGGCGCTTCGCGGATCAGGACCGGCACCTCGCCTTCAACGCCCTCCGGCGTGACGATGATCGAATGCGGGAGACCTTCCGGGCCACCTCCGTTCTTCCCCAGGAGCTCGTCGGTCTTTTCGCCTCCGGTCCGCCTCATGGCGATCCTCTGGAGCTGCGCCTTGAGCTTCGCCGTGGGCAATCGGCCACCCTTGAGGCGGTTACACGACTCGACGACCTCCTCGATGTAGAGCTCGAAGATGTTGCGTCGACGGAACTCGCTGTGGGCCCGGTCGCGTCGCCTGAGAAAGGCTCCCAGCCGTCGGCCGCATTCGCGCAGCGCCAGGGTGATCTCTTTGCGGATCTCGTCGTAATCGGCGATCGCTTCCTTGGATTCGCTGGTAAACGGAACCCAGACCGAGGCCATATGGGCGAAGACCACCATCGGGCCAGACGGGAGTGCGCCCTTGGACTGAGACACTCCGTAGTTGCGCCAGGTGGTGTCGAGCACCGACTTGTAGATCACGCAGGCGGACTGCTGATAGAGGAGCGGCACGCGGTTGGCGTAGCGGATGAGGCGGGCGAGCTCATGGTCGTTCTCCTGCGTCTCTCCTTCCGCCAGCGCGATCGGCTTCGACTCCTGGCTCTCGTCCCCATGCTCTGGCCCGCGTCCGTAGGCCAGGCCCGCCTCGATCACAAACGGGTTGCCGCGGTACACGGCTGGCGGCCGGCTCACCGCCGTGTAGAACTCCCCTTTGATTTGCTGATACAGGCCGGAGAGGATCGCCTTTTCTCCGACCGGGGAGAGGCAGTTGGTCGGTGGCGCCATGATCTTGGTCGACTGGATGGCCTTATAGAGGGTCTCGGAGGCCTGCCCGTGGATGTCCCGGGGACGCGCGCGGGCCGAGAGGCCCGCGGCCTTGCAGATGTCCTCGGCAAGGCGAGGCGACACCCGACTGAAATCACTGGCCAGGAACCCTGACAGGGAATGGCTCTTGGTGTCCTGGAGCATCTTGAGCAACATCCCGAGCTCGATTCCGTAGGGATGCGGCTTGATCTCGCGTGGCGCCGGAGGGAGCTCGTGGTACGTCCTGGGATACTCCTTCGTGTCTCCCTCCGGCGTGAGGTACGTCAGCTTGACGTGCGGATTGGCAATAATGGTTTGCTCGACGTACTCGTCGACCGAGGCCCGCCCCTTCTGGTAACGGCCCTCGACTTCCATGGTCACCTGGGTTCCACGCTGGGACTCCCAGGCGATCTGCTTCTTCTCCAGAATCTGCGGCTCGTTCTTCTTGGTATCGATCTGGACCTCGAAGTAATGGGCGGGCGCTCGCGCACTGGTGCGGGAGATGATCTGGACGGGCTTGCCGGTCGTGAGCTGTCCATACATGCCGGCCGCCGAGATGCCGATGCCCTGCTGTCCTCGGCTCATGCGCAGCCGATGGAACTTGGACCCGTACAGGAGCTTCGCGAAGATCGGCGGAATCTGCTGGCGGATGATGCCGGGCCCGTTGTCGGTGACCGTAATCCGGAAGCGGCTCGCCTGGCTCGCCGGGGGCGGAGCCTCCCCATTGGCGACGGCCTCCACCTTGACGATCACGTCGGGGAGGATCCCGGCTTCCTCGCAGGCGTCAAGCGCGTTATCGACGGCCTCCTTCACACAGGTGAGCAGCGCCTTTCGCGGATTGTCGAACCCCAACAGATGCCGGTTCTTGGTGAAGAACTCGGAGACGGAGATCTCCCGCTGGCGCGCCCCCATCTCGACGGCGGACACCGCCGGCTTCGGCTGCGTGGCGACCGGACTGGTCTTCGACGGATGGAGCTTCCGGCCGCGCGTTGGCACGGGCTCTGTTCCACGATTCCGCATATACCATTCATACAAGCAGAGTCCGCTACAGGGACTCAAGTTTTCCCTCTGACCGCCTGGTAGGGCTCAAGTACACTGGGACGAGAAGGCCCTGGGGCGATGTCCAATCAGCAGGCGCTCGTCGTGTTCCTGCGCGCGCTCGTGGCAGCCAAGAAATCGCTGGCGCTCTACCCGCCGGGCAGTGAGACAGCGATGGCATGGATCGAGCGGCTACGGCGCTCGTTGGACGACGCCTTCCGCCAGGGCCTGATCTTCCCGATCCGCGTGGCCCGGGACAGCTTCGCCTGGGCGGGCGGCGAGCTCCCCACCACGGACCGGGCGCTGAAGGGTCTCCGGTTCGAGATGCAGTCCCGGGGGATCGGCGAGCTCAGCATCGAGCCGTCGGTCGAGAACTGGGAGCTCCAGGCAATGCTGGAGCTGCTCAACAAGCCGATCGAGCAGCTCGCCTCCATCACCGCCGCGCACAGCTACCTCCGTGACCGAGCCGTCGTCCGCGTGAGTGTCGGCGGGGCAGGTCTCGGGGGCCTCCCGGCTTCCTCGGCTCTGGACACCGGCTGGGGCACTGGCATAGAGGAGTCGGGCTCGGGCGCGAGCCTCGCTTGGACGGACGGGGACGCCCTGGATCTGCTCGTCGAGTCGATCCTGGAATTGGTCGACAAGCGATTCGAGAGCCTGGCCTATGACCGTACCGGGTTGCTCGAGTGGTTCCAGACGGTCTCGCGCGGCGGGCGCGTCGATCGCCTCTACGCGGCGGTGAACATGCTCGGCGCGATGGCGCAAGGCAGTGGCGACCGCGAGGTTCGCGCACGGACGACGCTCGAGGCCCTCATGCTCCTCCCCGACGCCACGCTGGCGCCCTTCTTCACCGACTGCCTCCTGCCCGGCGCGGCGAGCGATCTCACCGCGTTCAACCTGCTCACGCAGGTCACCGAGGACGAGCTGCGGGGGATCGCCCGCCACGTCCCACGGGAGCGGCTCGTCGCGCTGACGACGGAGCTGCTCGAGTACCCCTGGGAGGAAGGCAAGCGCTTGCGCTTGCTGGAGGCGATCACGTTGACGCTCGAGCGTGGCGCTGAGCCCGGGGCGTCTCCGGCAGGACCCGCCCTGCTCTCGCACCAAGATCCGCTCTTACTCGAGCTGCGGCAGGAGATCATCGACGCCTGCCGCCCCGACGTGCTCCTCGCGCGAAGCGCGGACGTGCTCCTGGCGCTGGTCTCTAGCGTCCATCCGGGCGAATATCCGGGGTTCGCAGCCGATGCGCTGGCGGAGATCGCCCGCGAGGCGCTGGCGGGCGGCCAGCCCGATCTGGTCCTCCGGGTCTTGCGCGGCGTGGCGACCGACGCCGCGCCCGAGGTATCCCGAGAGCCCCCGACCCCGACCATGCTGATCCGCCGCAAGCTCGCCGGGCCGAGCCACGTCTCGCTCGTCGTGGATCTCCTCCGTCGGGACCCGCCGATGGGCCCCATGGACGTCGCGACCGAATATCTGCGTTTCGCCGGCCCGGAGGGAGTCGAGGTGTTCACGGCGCTCCTCGCGGAGGAGCCACACCGACGGGTCCGGATACGGATGTGCGAAGTGCTGGCCCGGGTGGGAGTGCCGGCGATCCCCCCGTTGCTGTCGCGGCTCGCTGACAAGCGCTGGTTCGTGGTGAGGAACGCCCTCTACACGCTCCGCAAGATCGGGCACGCGTCCGCGTTCCCGGCCATCGTCGCCGCGCTGGAGCACCCCGACCCGCGGGTCCGGCTGGAGGCCGTGCGGGTCGCCGTCCAGGTCGGCGGGGCAGCCGCAAAAGCGCCGGTTCTCCGCCGCGTGCATGATCCAGACGCATCGGTGCGACGGGCGGCGATCAGCGCGGTCGGTGCCCCGGGGAACGACGGCGCGGTCCCGGAGTTGCGAAAGGTGCTCCTGGGCCCGGGCGCCCGAAGCGAGGACGACGCGGAGGTCCAGCTCGGGACGATCCGCGCGCTCGCCTCGATCGGCACCTCGGCGGCGCTGAGCGTTCTCGAGGCTGCCGTCAGCCGACGCGCCTGGTTCTGGAGGCGCGCCGAGCGCCGCGTCCGTGATCTGGCCGCCCAGACGCTGAGCGCCCGGAAGCCACGGGCGCGGGTCTCCCCCAAGGCCGTCGATGACCGGTAGCCCGACCGAGCAGACGTCGCACGTCTTCGGGTGCTTGCACGGCATGGTCCGGACGGCCGCGCTCTATCCACCGATGCACGCCCAGACCGTCAAAGCCAAGCAGACGCTGCACGACGCGTTGACCGCCTACCTGAGCTCGCACGGGAGGCTCGTGTACCGCTTCCTGGGCGACGTTCTCGTCGCCGACGATCGGATCCTCCCCCGGGAGAGCCTCCTCTACCGTCAGTTCCTCGCGGTCTGCCAAAACGAGCGGCAGATCGGGAGCATCTCGTTCATGGTGGGGGTGGAGCCACGCGAAGTGGACGCGCTCCTCGAGGCCGTGACCGAGGGCGTGGGCGGCGAGCCGTCGTCGTGGACGTCTCGCAAGGGGTTGACCCACGTGCGGCTGGGTCCGCCGGTGCAGCCCGAGCAACAGAGCGGAGAAGCGACGGCCCGACGAGCCTACTACGGCTCCATCGACGCACTCCGCGACATCCAGGCGACCGTCCGCGCTCGCTCCCCCCTCGCCGTGGAGCAAATCGGAACGCTGCGCGTCTTCACCTCGACGCTCTTGGAGCAGATCCTCCAGAGCCCGGCGCTGGTGCTCCGCCTCGCGAGCATCAAGTCCTACGACGAGTACACCCTCTACCACTCGGTGAACGTGGCCGTCATCTCGATCGGCCTCGGGCTCGTGATCGGCCTGCCGGAG
>Ga0209158_1000887_pt1 | contig 20815 bp, 15 predicted proteins | sample GraSoiAngelo_140_FD_185897 | JGI IMG/M metagenome (GOLD analysis project Ga0209158, IMG submission 185897) | Grasslands soil microbial communities from the Angelo Coastal Reserve, California, USA - 14_0929_12_30cm (SPAdes) (version 2) | ecosystem: Environmental > Terrestrial > Soil > Grasslands ...
GTCGGGAAGTTCGTGCGCAACGCCGAGCTCGAGACGGCGTATGAAACCCTCGGCGAGGTCTACCGCGCCGTCGCTCGCACTCCGTCCATTTTCTCGGTGGCCGCTCCCAGGGGGATCGACCGGAACTCGAGCGTCTTCTTCCAGGAGGCACGGTCGGCCGAACCGCTGACCGTTCGCCTCGAGACGGACCGATCGAGCGATGTGCTCCGTTCCGTCGGAGCTATCCATCGGGATGTTCACACCCTCGACGTCAGGCATGTGCCAACCTGGGACATTCGCGCCTTCGTGGACAGCCTCAATGCGCGGGTCCAGTGGATTGCGTTCTTCTGTCCTGCACAGGCGGCGTTCCTCGAAGACGTCCGCGAATTGCTGATCACGCATGTGCCACGGGTCGATCCCGACGCGTATGCCTTCTGCCACGGCGATTTCCGCTGCTCGCACGTGCTCCAAGACGATGGGAGCGCGGTGGTCATCGATTTCGATGCGGCGATGCGCGCCGACCCCTATCTGGAAGTGGCGAAGCTGATGGCGCTCTTGAAACATGACGTCCCGTTCTTTCGCCAGCGCTTCGTCAACGTGGAAGAGGACGCGACCGACCTCCTGACGGCGGCCTGTCAGGCGTACGTGGAGGGCTACCAGGAAAGGGCGCACCAGACGTTGAATCCGAAGCGGCTCCTCTGGTACCGGATCGGCTGCGAGATTCACTATCTCGCCCGGATGATCGCGCAGGATCTCCTGGATCCGATCTCCTTCGATCGAGTGATCAGGCTCCTTCACGATCTGAGCAAGCAGTTCCGGGGAGACGGAGCCCGCTCGTCGTGAGCTTCCCACCACCGGCGGCGTCGCCGTGAAGATCGCCTATCTCTGTCCTGATCTCGGCGTCCCGGTGCTCGGCCGGAAGGGCGCGTCGGCGCATGTCCGGGGGCTCGTGGCGGCCCTCAGGCGTGGCGGGCACCCCGTGGTCGTGGTGACCCCGATCCTCAACGGGTCTCCTTGGGAAGAACCGGCCGCCATTGAAGTCCAGCTGTTGCATGTGCCCCCCGGCGCGGATGCCGAGAACGTGTTCGTCGCACTGAAGACCCTCAATGTCACGCTGGGCGTGCAGAGCTCACTGCCGGGCGAGCTTCGCCGTGTCCTCTATAACCAGGATCTGGCGAAGCAGCTCATGCGTCGGTTCGAACATTCTCCGCCGGACTTCATTTACGAGCGGGCGTCGCTCTACGCGACCGCCGGCGTCACGGTCGCCCGTGAATTGAACGTGCCGGCGCTCGTCGAGCTGAACGCGCCGCTCCCCCTGGAGCAGTCCGTCTACCGGGGCACCGGGCTCGGAGAACTCGCCGCGCAAGCGGAGCGCTGGACGCTCACGCACGCGGACGCGGTGCTTGCGGTCTCTTCCCCGCTCCAGGATTACGCGGTGTCCCTTGGCGTCGAGCCGAGTCGGGTGCACGTCGTTCCCAATGGCGTGGATCCGACGCTCTTCCGGCCGGGGCCGCCAAATCCCCGACTCCGAACACGCTGGGGGCTGGGCGTCGGGCCGGTCCTGGGGTTCGTCGGCGGGCTCCGACCATGGCATGGGGTCGATGCGTTGCCCGATCTGCTCTCTCGACTGATCGACCGTCACCCGACCCTACGTCTCCTGGTCGCAGGCGACGGTCCCCAGCGTGCCGAGCTCGAACGGGATCTACGAGAACGAGGGCTCGGGCGGAGCGCCGTGCTCACGGGGTCACTTCCCCAGGACGACGTTGCAGAACTGATCCGCCTGTTCGATGTGGCCATTGCTCCCTACGCCCGACTCGAGCACGCATTCTATTTCTCCCCCCTGAAAATGTTCGAATACATGGCCTGCGGCGTCGCGGTCGTGGCCGCCGCGGTGGGCCAGATCGCCGAGGTGATTCGAGACGGCGAGACCGGTTTGCTGTACCCGGCCGGTGACTCGAGCGCCTTGCTCGCCGCCTGCGAGCGGTTGCTATCGGATCCGACGTTGCGGAGCCGTCTCGGCGATGCGGCTGCCAAAGAGATCCACGGCCGGTATAGCTGGGACCAGAACGCGGAACGCGTCGTTGATCTGGCACGCTCGCTTGCGCCCGCGCGGAGAGCGGACGCATGACGCCCCTTCGGGTGGCCTACGTGCTCCGCGTATTTCCAAAAATCTCGGAGACGTTTGTCGCGAATGAGCTGGCCGAGATGCGCCGGCGCGGGGTGGAGGTGCGCATCCTGTCTCTGCGGCGGCCGGCGGAGGATCTGCGCCATGAGCTCGTCGCTCGGGCCGGCCTGGATGAACAGACGGTGTACGACCTGCGCGAGTTTCCAGTCACCCTGCGCGAGTTCCGGCCTCAGTTGCTCCACGCCCACTTCGCCACGGCGGCGACCGCGAAGGCCCGGGAACTGGCAGCCGAGATCGGGGTCCCGTTCACGTTCACCGCCCATCGGTACGATCTCTACGACAAAGCGCCATCGGACTTCGCTGATCGCGCGGCCGCCGCCGGCGCGGTTGTCACCGTCTCACAGGCAAATCTCCAGCACATCGTCAAGGCCTTCGGCGTGCCCGCGGCCCACATTCACGTCATCCCATGCGGCGTGGACACGGAGCGCTTCCGGCCGGACGGGGATCGGGCCAAGCCGCCTCTGATCGTGTGTGTCGCCCGGCTCGTTCCCTTCAAGCGGATCGGGCTTCTTCTGGAGGCGTGCGCGATTCTCCGCGCATGGGGCGTCGAGTTCCGGTGCGCGATCGTCGGTGACGGGCCGTGTCGCGACGAACTCGAGACGGCGCGCGCCCGGCTCGGCCTTGCCCAAGCCGTGGAGCTGGTGGGAGCTGCGGAGCAGGCCGAGGTTCTCGCATGGTGGCGCAAGGCCGCGGCGGCGGTGCTTCCGAGCGACAGCGAAGGAATGCCGGTCAGCCTGATGGAGGCGGCCGCGTGTGGCGTGCCAGCGGTAGCGACGGCCGTCGGCGGCGTTCCGGAGCTGATCGACGATGGCGTGACCGGCTTCCTGACGCCGCCCGGCGACGCCGGCAAGCTCGCCGCGGCGCTCGAGCGACTCCTTGGCGATCCCGACTTGGGCGCACGGCTCGGCGTGGCAGCCCGACAACGAGCACAAGAGCATTTCTCGCTCGCGCGCCAGGTCGACTGCTTGGTCGCGCTCTGGAGGACGCTGGTGGACGAGGGCGGGCGATGAGCATCTCGGTGAGTGATCCGTTCGTGGCCACGCGTGATCGGGCGATGCCGTCGCTCGTATTTGCGCTGGACCCAGGCGTTGCTCAGCAGCACCTCGAACGGCAGTTACCACGTCTGGCCGGTGAAGATGGGCGCGTCCATCTGCAGGCGATCCGCGTCACCCGGCACAAGCCCGGACGCCGCTGCGTGATCGAATACGACGTCGACGTGAAGCGACCGGACGCTTGCCTGGAGACGGTCGTGCTGGTCGGCAAGGTCAGGGCGGGACGGTCGGGTAAGAACGGCTATCGGCTCCTCGACGCGTTCTGGAAGGCCGGGTTTCAAGCAGACAGTCCCGATGGGATCTCGGTCCCCGAGCCAGTCGGCACCGTCCCCGAATTCCAGATATGGCTCCAGCGCAAAGTGCCAGGCCGGTGTGCAGCGGACCTGTTGGCGGCACCGGGCGGCGTGGCACTGGCCCGGAAGATCGCGGAGGCGGCCTGCAAGGTCCACCGTACGGGGGTCCCGGCCCGACGGCGTCATACGATCTCGGACGAACTCAACATCTTGAAGACGCGCCTTCTCACCGTCTCGCCGCCGGGGTCGCCCTGGGCGGGACGCATTGCACGACTCCTCGACGCCGCCGACCGGCTGGGGGCAGCGACGCGGGAGCCGAAGACGTGCGGCATCCACCGGGACTTCTACGCCGACCAGGTGATCGTGGACGGCGAGCGTCTCTTCCTGCTCGACTTCGACCTCTACTGTGAGGGTGATCCGGCCCTCGATATCGGTAACTTCATGGGGCACATCACCGAGCAGAGTCTTCGAACCCTCGGAGACGCCGGGGCGCTCGTGGACCGGGAGCAGGCACTGGAGGAACGATTCGTGGAGCTGTCCGGGGTGGCGCCGGCCGCGGTCCGAGCGTACGCGACACTGACTCTGGTCCGGCACATCTACCTGAGCACGCAGTTCCTCGAACGGCGTCCTTTTACCCAGTCATTGGTTGAACTGTGCGAGGAACGGCTCGGGGTCACTCGACACCTCCGATCCGCCGAGTCGAACCCGACAGCGTTCAAGAAGGTGTCCTTGCCGGACGGGTTGAACGGGGACGCCCGCCGTCGGCCCAGGATCGCCCTCTACTCGCACGACACGCAGGGCCTGGGCCATATCAGGCGTAACCTTCTCATCGCGCGAGCGCTCTGCGCGGGGGGGAGTCGCCTGTCATCCTGCTGCTTTCGGGCGTTCGCGAAGCGGCGGCGTTCCCCATGCCGCCGGGCGTTGACTGCGTGACGCTGCCGTCGATGGGCAAGGGCGTTGACGGGCGTTACTTCCCCCGGTCGCTGGACGTCCCGATGGATGACCTGATCAAGGTCCGCAGCAGCGGGATCACGGCCGCGCTGCGTTCGTTCGACCCGGACGTCCTGATCGTCGATAAGGTTCCGCGGGGAATCTTCGACGAGCTCCTGCCTGGTCTGGGAGTGCTCCACGCGCGCGGACGCGCCCGCACCGTGCTGGGGTTCCGCGAGGTCCTCGACGATGCGGAGGCGGTGCGCCGCGAGTGGGACGAGGGCGATTACGAGTCGGCCATCCGCGCCTACTACGACCGCATCTGGGTGTACGGCGACCGCAGCGTCTACGACACGGTCACGGAGTACGGCTTCCCGGAAGACATCGCTCAGCGGGTACGCTTCACCGGATACCTGAACCCGCTGGACGTGGCCGACCCCGACAGCAAGGCCGAACGCTGGGACTTTGATGCGCTGCTGCCGGAGGGCGGCTCAAGACCGCTTGACCTGTGTCTGGTCGGGGGCGGAAGGGACGGATTGCGGCTTGCCGAAGCGTTCGTGCACGCAATGAAACCGGGGATCGGCGTCGTGGTCACGGGCCCGCTCATGCCCGCGGAGTCGAGGGCGAGACTCAGGGCGCTTGCCTCGCAGCATCCGCGCACCCACATCCTCGAGTTCGTGACCAATCCCTGCCTGCTTCTCGAGCGCGCTGACCGTGTGGTGGCGATGGCCGGATACAACACGATCTGTGAGATCCTGGCGTACCGCAAGCCGGCGCTGCTCATTCCCAGGACCGAGCCACGAACCGAACAGCTCATCCGTGCTGCGCGCTTTGCGGCGCTCGGGCTGACGGACATGCTTCACCCCTCCGACCTGACCCCCGAGGCGATCTCCGCGTGGCTCACGGCGAAGGCCGCGCGTCGCTCGGCCCCCGAGGAGGTCATGGACTTCAGCGGCGTGCGGAGGCTGCGTGGGCTCCTGGAGGAGGTACTTGCCGCTCCAGACCGGGGCGGGGAAACGCCCCATGCGGTCCGTGAGGGCCCGCGCGTCGGGTCCATCCTCGGTTCGCTCGAACCCTTGGTCTGAAAACCGCGATGCGAGGACCGAAACGGAGCCGATTCAAGCAGGTTGTCATCGATCATCTGCTTCAGGTGAAGGCGAGACTTCTTCTCGCCGTCCTCTGCGTGTTTGGTTTCATCCTGACCGGACTCTTGGCGCCCTGGCCGTTAAAAATTATCTTCGATCACGTCTTGCTGGACAACCCGCTCCCTCCCGCTCTTTCGTTTTTGGGAGGAATGCTTCAGAGCGGAAGGGTCCGTTCCCTCGTGGTGATTTCGCTGGCCATTCTCGTGATCGCCCTCCTCCGAGGATTCTTCTCGTACGCGCAGCTTTCCATCATGTCGCGCACCGGGTACCAGATGGTCTACTCCCTGCGGCGGGAGCTCTTCGTTCATCTCCAGCGGCTGTCCCTGTCTTTTCATAACCGGGCCCGATGCGGCGAACTCCTGACGAAGGTCACCGGCGATACGAACACCCTGAAGGATGCGTTTGCCGACTCGGCCCTGGCGGGCACCGCCGACCTCCTTACCGTAATCGGGATGTTCGGGATAATGTTCGCCCTGAACTGGAAACTGAGCTTCATGGTCATGGCTCCGTTTCCGGTCCTCCTCTACGCGCTTTCCTACCGGTATCGAAAAGTCAAGGCCTCGGCCAAAAGACAGAGAAAAACGGAGGGGAAAATCACCTCCCAGATCACCGAGGCCCTGACGGCGGTTGCCCTGGTGCAGGCCTTCGGTCGGGAACGATACGAAGAGGAACGCTTCGACACCGAGAGTGCCCAGACTCTTGAGGACAGCATCCACACCGCCCGCACGGAGGCCGCCGCCGCGCGGACTGTGGAGATTATCAGCGCCACCGGCATCTGGATCGTGATCCTCTTCGGGTCGTTGCAGGTGCTCTGGGGCCAGATGACACCCGGCGATGTGCTGATCTTCGCCTCCTACGCGACCAGCATGTACAAACCGATCCGGAATCTCGCCAAGCTTTCAACCAGGTTCTCAAAGGCAACGGTCAGCGTGGAGCGGATTGGCGAGATCTTGGAAATCGAACCGGAAATCCAGGACGCCCCCGATGCCGTCGAAGCGTCGAACCTGAAGGGGGAAATCATCTTCGACAATGTCTCTTTCGATTACGGCGACGGCAAGGAGGTATTGAAGGAAGTCTCGTTCACCATCTCTCCAGGTCAACGGATGGCCCTGGTGGGGGCGTCGGGCGCCGGCAAATCAACCATCGTGAGCCTGCTCCTCCGCCTCTACGACCCCCAGGAAGGTTGCATCGCGATTGACGAGTTGAACATCAAAAACTATCGACGCGAGTCGCTCCGCCGCGAGATCGCGGTGGTCCTCCAGAATTCGGTTCTTTTCGGCACGACCATCAGGGAAAACATCGCCTACGGGAAGCCGGATGCCACCCAGGAGGAGATCGTTGCCGCCGCCAAAGCCGCTAACGCCCACGACTTCATCCTGGACCTTGAAAGCGGATACGACACGACCATCGGCGAGCGGGGAGTGACCCTTTCCGGCGGCCAGCAGCAGCGAATCTCCATTGCACGGGCCATCATCCGAAACGCCCCCATCCTGATCCTGGACGAGCCGATGACGGGCCTCGATGCCGAGAGCGAATCGAGGGTCCGAGAAGCCCTGAACCGACTCATGGCTGGGGGAACCTGCCTTGTGGTCACTCATGACCTCTTGGCGGTCGCCGAGGCAGACCTCGTCCTGGTTCTGGAGGAGGGCCGGATCGTTGACCGCGGACGGCATAGCGATCTGATGGCCAGGAGCCGCCAGTACCGTCAACTCTATGAGCTTAAGGTCGGGCGGGACAAGGTTCGGACCGGTTCGGAGATATCGTCGGAAGTGTTCAACTCTTCGTCACGGGTGGCGGCACATGATGTTCTGCACGGCGGCCAATCAATTTCTTAACGATGTCTATCAACGTCACGGCACGCTCGATAGGTGAGAGCCAAACGCCAGGAATGAAGCTCAGCGCCGTCATCCCCTGTCGCAACGCGGCCGATCGGCTCCCCCGGCAGCTCGAGGCGCTAACCCGCGAGAAGTGGCAAGGGGGGTGGGAGGTCGTCATCGCCGATAACGGGTCAACCGACGGAACGCGGGAGGTGGCCGAGGGGTTTAGAGATCGCCTACCGCACCTGCTCGTTGTCGACGCCTCAGCGCGGCGAGGGGCATCGTACGCTCGCAACGTCGGGGCGCGTTTGGCCTCAGGCGACGCGTTCCTGTTCCTCGATGCTGACGATGAGATTGCGCCGGGCTACTTACCTGCGATGGCCGATGCACTGGGGCATCACGACTTCGTCGCTGCCCACCGCGACAGTGAGTCGCTCAACCCGAAGTGGATCCGGTCGAGTCGGCACACACACCCGTACGAGGGGTTCAGAAACTTTTACGACTTCTTGCCCCACGCGGGCGGGACCAGGATCGGCGTCAGGCGTCCGATCTTCGAGTCCGCGGGGGGCTTCGATGAAAACCTGCTTGGGGGCGAGGATGTCGACTTCTGTTGGCGGGTGCAACTCGCCGGGATACCGTTGAACCTGGTGCCCGAAGGGACTGTGCGAGTCCAGTACCCCGAAAGTCTCCGCCGCATATACCGACAGGCGCGCCTCTCAGGCAGGACCGACAGTTTGCTGTACCGCCGATACCGAGGGGCCGGTATGCCGGGGCGCTCGATCGGCGTCGGACTGAGGGATTGGCTGCGGCTGATGCGGCGCTTCCCCTGCGTTCGGACCATGTCGGACTTGGCGCGCTGGGTGAGAAGGCTCGGTCAGTGCGTGGGACGGCTGGAGGGGAGTCTGCGCTACCGGGTCATCTACCTGTGAGCTTGTCGGCCTGCCACGCGAGGCCAACCAGGTGCTAGAGCAGGGAGTCCTCCTCGCTACATTGGATATTCGAGTGGATGAGGCCGGCCAGAATGAGCCTTGAGGCGTTCCCGGCTGATCCCGCCCTTCCCCAGCTTCAGATCTCCAGCGATCCTGAGCTAATGCGAGAGGTGTTCCGAGGATCTCTCTGTCCGCTCCCTGGCAGGGTCTATCACATCGATGATTGCCTTCTCTCCTGGGTACGTTATCTTCGCGGCGTCCGCTGCACGCTCCAATACACGCTGCGCCTCGTGGAGCCTGAAACAGGTCGCGAGCGGAATCAGTGGGTGAGCGGCGTGATCTGTGCCGAGGATCGGGCCGAACGGATCTGGCGAAAGCTTCGAGCCGCGGATCCACGGCAGGAGATCCCTCAGGCTTTCCCAACGTTCGAACCGGTTTCCTTCATCCCTGACCTCGGGATGCTGGTGCAGGTGTTCCCCTACGACCGAAGGCTAGCGGCTCTTCCCCTCCTGATGGCGGGGCCATCACGCGATCTCGAGTCTCTCTTCTTCACCCGCTCTGGGCGAGGCGGCTGGCACGCCGGCGAGTGGAACATCGAGCCGATCCGGTACCGGACCGGAGCGAGAGCGGTCCTACGGTACGAGGTGGAGATCCGGGATGCCACGACAGGCCGAACGGAAACTCGGCGCTTCTACGTGAAGGTCTACCGCGACGAGGAAGGGGAGCAGACCTATCCGGTGCTTCACGCGCTGTGGGGAAAAGCCGATGCCGGGGCAGAAGGCTTCACTGTCGGACGACCGATCGCCTATTTGAGCAGCCTTCACGCCCTCCTCCAAGAGGAGGCCTCCGGGACGACGCTCGGGGACGTCCTTCTTCAAGGCCGCGAAACAGCCTCGGCTGCTCGTCGCGTCGCCCGGGCCCTGGCGATCTTCAATCAAGGCGACGTGGCCACAACGCGGCGCCACTCGCAAGAGGACGAGATCTCCGATCTGAAGTGGGTGGTGAACACTCTTCAGTGGGCCTGCCCTCATCTTACGGCGGAGGTTGAGGCGATTATTGGCGCCATCGCCGCCGGCCTCGAGGAGGTCCCGCCCGGGCCGACCCACCGGGATCTCATGCCTGATCATGTCCTGCTGGACGGCGACCGCCTCGCCCTCCTCGATCTCGATTTCTTCGCCGAGGCCGACCCGGTCCTAGATCCCGCCACTCTCCTGGCCCAGCTCGTAGGAATGTCCTTACGCTCCCCTCTCCCCCACGACCGGGTGCGGACGGCCGCCCAGGCGTTTACCGAGGAATACTTCGCCCACGTTCCGAGGACTTGGCGCTGCAGGCTCCCCCTCCACTACGCCGGCGCTGCCCTGAAGGTGGCGGTTGGCTTCTTCCGACGCCAGGAGCCACGCTGGCCCGAGACGATCGCCGCCCTGGTGAAGGAGGCCGGGGACTCCCTAGCAGGTAGAGTCTGGTGATGGAACACCCCGTGGGCGCATCCAGTTTTCTGAAACGCAGAACGCGGCAACCACTCTACCGCTCGAACGACTTGTCGATGAACACAGGGTGGAACGGTGTTCTTTGCAAGGAGCGTCTCGACCCCAGCGCCGCTGGCAGGAGAAGATTTCGAACTCGGAAAGAGTCACGGGAGGCTGCACCGACGACGATGGGCGAGACGCCCGGCGCGCCGAGAGAACACACCAGCACGACACCCGGCGGGGGACGCACGTGAGGATATTCCTTTTGTGGCGTCGCTTCGGCGCATCGGAGCCGCCCTTCGACCCCCAGGGCGTCGGCTCCGATCTGCAGAAGCTGTTTTCACCTCTGTTTCGCACCCCCTTCAGGACGAAGACCATGCAGAACTCCTCGGCGTCTCTGGTCTTACTCGAGCTCCCGGTTGTCGGATGGAAGCCGGCGTTCTACCGAGAGGACGACGAGACGTGGGCACTGGCTCCGGACTATCCGATCAATGCTCGGAGCGCCCTGGCGATGAAGGGAACGAGCGTCGACGACGACGGCGTTCTGCCGGCGCTTGGCCGCGAGTTGCAAGCGGCTCCCGCCGCGCTGCTACAAGAGCTCGCCCCGCCGTTCTCACTGGTCTGGTCTTCGAAGCGGACGGGCCAGACGTTCGTCCAGACCGACGGGCTTGGGCAATCCCAGCTCTTCGAGTTTCAGGACGGACGGCTGTGGGCTCTGAGCAACAAAATCCTCGCGTTCAGGGCGCTGGGAGTGGCTCTGGAGCCGGAGAGCGAACAGTGGGCGGTGCGCGCGACCTTGGGCTGGTTTCCTCTGGAGATGACCGGCTACAAGAGGATCCGGTTCTTAGAGCCTGGGACGCAGCTGCACCTGGATTCGAATGGCCTGACCAGGACAAGGCACGACGTGCTGTCGACGTGGGTGCGCTCCAGCGCACTGTCGTCGAGTGATTGCCTCGAGCTGGCCCGGTCCTCGCTGCTCCGTCACATCAATGCGGCGATGCCGTTGTGCGAGAGGAATTCGGTCGGGCTTTCGGGCGGTTGGGACAGCCGGGCGGTGGTGTCGACATTGCGAGCCGCCGGTGCGGAGTTCGCTGCCCGGGTCAGGGGACTACCGGGCCGGCCCGACGTCGTCATCGCCCGGGAACTGGCGAGGATCGGCGGCTTCGACTTGAAGGTTCACAGCTCCAGCGGGGTGCCTCCCACGGACGTCGAGATGTGTAAGCGCTCTATCTCCCTCGCCTTGCGCTGGCAAGCAGGATACATGGTGACCCACAAGCATAAAACGTTTCTCGCTGATCAGCGGCTCCTGGATGGCGGCAGCGTGAACATCATGGGGCAGCACGGCGAGATCGGTCGCGGCTACTATGCCAAGAAGATCCGCGCCGGGGAGGTGAGCGAGGCCGAGTATGAGGGTTGGCTCATCGGGAAGCTCATGGCGAAGATGCCACCATTCACGCGGAAGGGTTTCCACGAGATTGTCCGATATGTGATCCGGCAGGCCTTCCGTCAGGCCGACCGCTATGACCTGCAAGGCTCTGCGCAACTTGATTTCTTCTACCTGTACGAGCGCACGCGTCGGTGGGCCTCCGGCAGCCTCGGGTCTCAAACCGGGGTTGTGCTGGCCCCGTTTCTCAATCCGGACTATATCCGCGCCGTTTTCAGTTACACCGGCGATCTAACGATCAACCCTTTCCATCGCTACATCATCGCGACCCACTCGCCTGACTGGACGGCGGTCCAGTACGCCAAGGAGCTGGACGTGAGGCACCAGGCCAGTGAAACAGCAACCGCCTCATTCAGAGAGCCGGACATCCTCACGCCAGACTGGAGACCACCCACAGGCAAGGAGAATTATGATTCGCTCGGCTACTGGGAGGCCGTCGCAAGACCCATCATCCAGGAAGCGCTCGCCGAATGTGGGTTCTGGACGGAGATCTTCGACCCCGACGTGGCGGAGAGGCAATGGCCGGCGGCGCCAGACGAGTTGGCCATGCTGTATCTGCTTCCCGATGCGTTGCAGAGCCGCGCACCAGGAATCAATTCGTGAGCGCGACCAGAATCCGACGCAGGCTGGATTGCGCTCTCGACGACAGAATCCCTCACTGGATGGCATCTCCTTACTCGAGGCTCAAGCGCGCGTTGTTCGATCCGGAGATCTTCGAGGCGAAGGTGAACCAGGCACGCGCCGACGATTCGGCGAAGGCAAGGGTGCCCAACCAGCAAGCCCAGGTGGACCGGGCGCGAGCGGACGTTAAGAATGCGCCAGCCGCCCACGCTGAGGGCAAGACGCAGACGGCACGAGTGCGCGTGATGGTTGCTGACGCCAAGCGTGACCTCGACCGCAAGACGGAACCCATCCGCCGCGAACTCATAGCGAAGCGCTTGCGACTCGGGATCGCCTCGCCTCCGAGCTTCTCCGCCTTTGGCACACCATCCCCGCGTTCGGTTGCGCTCGATGATGGCGGTCGTCGACGAAGCTCCGACGGCAGCGGTAGCCGGAGCCCACGACGTCGGCTCCGGTCGTTATACCGGTCGGGGAGCGGCAAAGGAGTCTGAACCATGATGATACGGCGTGCACGCTGGGCGCTCCTCGTCGGCCTCGTCGTCGGTGTCGGCATCTGGGGGTACTTTCAGGCCCAGGGACGCGGTAGCGTCCCGAAGTACCGTACGGCCGTGGTAGAGCGAGGCCCGCTGACCGTCGCCGTCTCGGCCACCGGGACGGTGAACGCCGTCATCACAGTGCAAGTGGGCAGTCAGGTGTCCGGCCAGATCAAGGAGTTGCTGGCCGACTTCAACACGCGGGTGGAGCGAGGCCAGGTGATCGCCCGCCTCGACCCTGAGCTCTTCCAGGCGCGCGTGGACCAGGCCCAGGCCGATCTGGAGTCGAGTCGGGCGACGGTGATCAACCAGGTGGCGCAGCTGGAGCGAGCGCGGGCAGACGTCGACAACGCGGAGGCCGCGCTCGCCGAAGGCAAGGCCAACACGCTCAAGGCCCGGGTCACCGCGCTCGACAGCAAGCGCGACCTGGATCGAAAGAGCCAGCTGGCGAGTCGTGAGCTGATCGCCAGGAGCGACCTCGACACCGCCCAGGCCACCTACGACGCGGCGGGCGCGTTCCTGGACGCGTCACGCGCCAAAGAACAGTCGTTGACGGCAGCGATCCGGTCGGCCGAGGCGCAACGCCGTGTCGCGGAGGCGATGCTCCAGACCGCCCGCGCCCAGGTGAAGCAGAAAGAGGCGGCCCTTCAGCAAGCCCGGGTCGACCTCAAGAACGCCACGATTCGTGCGCCCATCGACGGCGTCGTCGTGGCGCGCTCGGTCGACATGGGCCAGACGGTGGCGGCGAGCCTCCAGGCCCCGACCCTCTTCACCATCGCGCAGGATCTTTCTCGGATGCAGGTGGAGACCAGCGTCCCCGAAGCCGATATCGGACGGATCAAGGTCGGCGACGCGGTGACCTTCACGGTCGACGCGTTCGCGAACGCCTCGTTCACCGGACGGGTCACGCAGATCCGGCAGGCCGCCCAGAACGTTCAGAACGTCATCACCTACACGGTCGTGGTGGACGTCGCCAATCCTGGCGGCAAGCTCTTGCCCGGTATGACGGCCAACGTGAAGGTGATCGTGGCCGAGAAGTCCAATGTCCTGAAGGTCCAGAACGTGGCGCTTCGATTTCGGCCCGGCGAAGCCGGCGCCGGCACCGGAGCCCCGGCCGGAGCCGCGCTGCCCAGGGAGCTCGTTGCCGGCGACGCACGGGCAGACGGCGGCCAGCTCGCTTCCTCAGCGGAGAGCACCAGCGAGCGACTCACTCGGGAGCTCGGGTTGAGCGATGAACAACGGGCGCGCATCGATTCGATCCTCAAGACGAGCCGAGAGCAGCGCCGCGCCTTGCGTGAAGGCAGCCTGTCCGGGACCGAGCGCAAGGCGCGCTCCCGGGAGCTACGCGAAGGAGCGCGGGCGCGGATTCGTGAAGTCCTCACGGCAGAGCAGCGCGCCCGTTACGACGAGATCGTTGCAGAGTCTGGCTCCGAAACGGACTCCGGCACTCCCGGACGCGTCTGGGTCCTGGGTGCCGACGGCAAGCCGAAGCCGGTTGCCATCACGCTCGGACTCACCGACGGAAGTGCGACCGAGGTCTTGCAGGGCGACTTGAAGGAAGGTCAGTCGGTGCTCGTCGGCACTGGCAGCGCGGCGGGGCCCAACCGTCCAGCGGGTGGCGGCCGCGAGCCACGCTTGAGGCTCTGAGGCCATGGCGCCGCTGGTCGTCACTGAAGAGCTGGCGACGGACGATCGCCTCGACGGCCGCCTACGCCAGGACGAGCCGAACCACTCACGCCGCGACGCCCTGACCGCCTCTGTCGCGCGGACCGAGGAGCTTCCGGCATGACGGCATGGCAAGGCGTGCGCATCGCCATTCGCGCCCTACGGGTGAATATGCTGCGGAGCATCCTCACGATGCTCGGCATCATCATCGGCGTCGGCGCTGTCATCGCGATGGTGGCCGTCGGCTCCGGCGCCCAAGCCCGAGTGATTGAGCAGATCCAGAGTCTTGGCTCGAACCTGATCATCGTGCGGCAAGGCAGCATCAACGCGGCCGGGACGCGGCTCGGGCACGGAAGCCGCCGCACCGTGACGGAGGACGACGCGGTAGCGCTCGCGCGGGAGGTCCCCGCTGTGCAGGTGGCCGCCCCGTCGGTTCGGGGCTCCGAGCAAGTCCTGTCGCCGACCTTGAACTGGGGGACGGTCATTCAGGGCGTCACGCCCGAGTATCTCGACGCGCGCGACTGGTCCCTCGTGGCTGGACGGACGATCTCGCCGGAGGACGTCGATGGCGCCTCGAAGGTCGCGCTGATCGGGCAGACGGCGCTGATGAATCTCTTCGGCGACACCGATCCGGTCGGTCGGACGATCAGGATCCGCGGTGTGCCGTTCGCGATCGTCGGCGTGCTCGATCGGAAAGGACAGACGACGGGTGGAACAGATCAGGACGACGTGATTCTCCTTCCGCTCTCGACCGCGAAGAAGAAGATCCTCGGTGTGAGCAAGTCGAGTCCCCGCGCCGTTGATGCCATCGCTGTCAAGATCCGGGCTGGCGAAGACATGGATGAGGCCGAGACTCAAATTCGCACCCTCCTGAGACAACGCCATCGGCTCAAGCCCGACCAGGACGATGACTTCTGGCTGCGAAACCTCGCGGACGTGCTCCAGACCCAGGAGGAATCATCGCGGGTGATGACTTACCTCCTGGCCGCCATCGCGTTGGTCTCGCTGATGGTGGGCGGCATCGGCATCATGAACATCATGCTGGTGTCCGTAACGGAGCGGACGCGCGAGATCGGCCTCCGGATGGCGGTCGGGGCCAGGGGGTCCGACATACTCGCACAGTTCCTGGTCGAGGCCGTCACGCTGTCGCTGATCGGTGGGCTCATCGGCGTGGGCCTGGGCATCGCGGGCTCGCACGCGATCAGCTACTTCGCCGAGTGGCGAACGGTGATCGCCCCCGATGCCATCGTGCTCGCCTTCGGCTTTGCCGGCGCAGTGGGAGTCTTCTTCGGGTTCTACCCGGCACGCAAGGCGGCGCGCCTCGATCCCATCGAGGCACTCCGCTACGAGTAGCGCCCTCGCCAGGTCCGTCCTTTAGACAATCCGGCGCGCAGCCCTACTTACCGTTTAGCGCCGGCCGCGAGTGCGATCGAGACGGTAGAGGGCGATGCGGTAGTCGGAGAGGGCACCTGAGTGAGGCAAGCTGGGCGTCGGTCATCTCGAGGAGCGCCAGTCGGTCGCCACGACGCCCGGCACGACGCAGGTCATTACCACGACGCCCAGCCCCACGATGCCCCCGCAGCCTGTGCGGCTCCAGGGCGGATCGAGAGAGCACGCATCGACCAGGCAGGCCCCGTCGCGACTTCCTCCGACAAGGAAGAAGGCCGGCAGGGTTGGTCGCCCTGCCGGCCTTTCGCTATTCGTAGCGCAGGGCTTCGATCGGATCGAGCCGGGCGGCTTTGCGGGCGGGATAGAACCCGAAGAAGATGCCGATGAGGGCGGCGAAGCCGAAGGCGAGCACGATGGCCTCCATCGAGACGAGCGTGCGCCACTCGGCGAGATAGCTGATGGCTCGTGAGCCGCCCAGGCCGAAGACGATGCCGATGATGCCGCCGATCAGCGACAGCGTGATGGCCTCGACGAGGAACTGGAGCAGGATGTCGCGCCCGCGCGCGCCCACCGCCATGCGCAGCCCGATCTCGCGCGTCCGCTCGGTCACCGACACCAGCATGATGTTCATGATGCCGATCCCGCCCACCAGGAGCGAGACCGAAGCGATCGCCGCCAGCAGATATGTCATGACCTTGGACGACTCTTCCTGCGTCTGGAGGACCTCGGACAGGTTCCGGAGCCAGAAGTCGTCGTCCTGGTACGGCTGCAGGCGATGACGCTGGCGGAGGACCCCGCGGATCTGCTGCTCGGCGTCGGCCATGTCCTCACCGGCGCGCACCTTGATCGAGATCGCCTGGACCGACCGCGGGTTGGCCTGGCTGACTCCGAGCACCTTCTTCTTGGCCGTCGAGAGCGGGATCATGATCAGGTCGTCCTGATCCTGGCCCCACGAGCTCTGGCCCTTCCGTGACAGCAGGCCGATCACGGTGAAGGGGACCTTCTTGATCCGGATGACCTGGCCGAGCGGATCGGCATCACCGAACAGGTTGAACGCGGTCGTCTGTCCGAGCAGGGCGACCTTCGACGCCCCGTCGTTGTCCTCGGGGTTGAACGATCGCCCCGTCGTCACCGGCCAGTCCCGCGCCTCCAGGTAGTCGCCCGTCACGCCCTGGATCACGGTCGACCAGTTCAGGTTGCCGTAGACGACTTGCGTCGTGCCGCGGGTGGACGGTGCGGCCACCTGCACCGCCGGGACCTCGCGGGCGATGGAGCTCGCGTCGTCCTCGGTGATCGTGAGCTGACTGCCCTGGCCGAGCCGGATGCCGCTCGAGGTGATGCTGCCCGACATCACGATGATGAGGTTCGAGCCGAGGCTCTGGATCTGCTCGGCGACGCGGGCCTGGGCGCCGGCGCCCACGCTGACCATGGCGATCACCGCGCCCACGCCGATGATGATGCCGAGCATGGTGAGCGCGCTCCGCAGCTTGTTCACGCGCAGCGCCCGGAGCGCGATGCGGGCCGACTGGACGATCGTCACGTCACGACCTCCTCCTCGGCGGGCAGCGTCGTCAGCGCCTCGGCGGCATCGCGCGGCTCGGCCACCCGCTCGTCGCGCAGCAGCCGGCCGTCGCGGAAGGTCATCACGCGCTTGGCGTAGCCGGCGATGTCGGGCTCGTGCGTGACGAGCACCACCGTGATGCCCTCGCGGTTCAGGCGTTGCAGGAGCGCGAGGATCTCGACGCTGGTCCGCGTGTCGAGGTTGCCGGTGGGCTCGTCGGCGAGGACCACGGCGGGGTCGTTGACGAGGGCGCGCGCGATCGCCACCCGTTGCTGCTGGCCGCCGGAGAGCTGGCTCGGATGATGGGAGGCGCGATCGGCGAGCCCGACCGCGGCCAGCCGGTCCAGCGCGCGCTCACGACGCGCCCGCGCGGGAAGACCACCGTAGAGCAGGGGCAGCTCGACGTTCTCGAGCGCCGTCGTCCGGGGTAGCAGGTTGAACTGCTGGAACACGAACCCGACCTTCGTGTTGCGGATTCCCGCCAGCTCGTCCTTCGAGAGCCCGCTGACGTCGACGCCGTCGAGCAGGTAGTTCCCCGCCGTCGGCGTGTCGAGGCAGCCGAGGAGATTCATGAACGTCGATTTGCCCGATCCCGACGGTCCCATGACGGCGACGAACTCGCCGGCGCCGACGGACAGCGACACACCTCGTAGCGCGTGAACGGTGTAGCGCCCGAGGTGGTAGTCCTTGACCAGGTCCTCGGTGAGGATGAGGCTCACGTCAGAGCCTGAGGCGCGGGGCTCCGCCGCCACCGGGCGCCGAAGGCCGGTTGGGCTGATTCGCGCCTCCGAGCGCGCCGGCGATGATCTCCTGGCCTTCGTGGAGATCGCCGCTCACGACTTCCGTGGACGTGCCGTCCGTGATGCCGAGCCGCACGGCCACCGCCTTGGGCTTGCCGTCGGGGCCGATGACCCACACGCGACCGGCCGTCGCGCCGCGACCGCCGCCCTGACCGCCTCCCTGGCTTTCGCCGCCACCGCCCTGACCTCCACCACCGCGGCTCGTCGGCGCCACCTCGGCGGACTCACCGGGGGGACGGAACCGCAGCGACGCATTGGCGACCTTCAATACGTTGGGCTTCTCGGCGACGACCAATTTCACGTTGGCGGTCATTCCCGGAAGGAGCTTGCCCTCGGGGTTGGAGACGGCGACGACGACCGTATAGGTGACGACGTTCTGAACGATCTGTGCAGCCTTGCGGATCTGCGTCACCTGGCCGCGGAACGTCTCGTTCGGGAAGGCGTCGACGGAGAACGTGGCCGGGTTGTCGAGACGGACGCGGCCGATGTCGGCCTCGTCCACGCTGGTCTCAACCTGCATGCGCGTGAGGTCCTGAGCGATGGTGAAGAGCACCGGCGCCTGGAGGCTGGCGGCGACCGTCTGCCCCACGTCCACCTGGCGCGAGACGACGATCCCGTTCACGGGTGCGGTGATCCGGGTGTGGTCGAGATCGACCTGGGCTTGCGCCAGCGCCGCCTGCTTCTGCTCCACCGTGGCCTGGCTTGCCACCAGCTGCGCCTGGGCGACGCGGAACTGTGCTTCGGCCGAACCGATCCCGGCGGCGAGCGAGTCCTCCTTGGCCCTGGCGGCGTCCAGCGCGGCGACCGCGGAGTCGTAGCCGGCCTGGGAGCTATCGAGATCGCTGTTGGCGATCAGCTCGCGCTTGAAGAGCGCCGACTTGCGGTCGAAGTCGCGCTTGGTGTCCACGACGGCCACCTGGGCCTTGGCCGTCTGGGCCTTTCCCTCGGCCAGTGCCGCCCTGGCGTTCTGAACGTCGGCGCGAGAGCGTTCGACCTGCGCCTGTTGGTTGAGGACCATCGCCACGGCGGAGTTGACTTCGGCCTTGGCCTGGTTGACCTTGGCCTCGAACGTCTCGGGATCGATGCGAGCGATGAGCTGGTCCTTCGTGACCGGCGAGTTGAAGTCGACGAAGATCTCCTTGATCTGGCCCGACACCTGGCTGCCGACCTGCACGGTGATCACCGCGTTCAGATTGCCCGTGGCGGAGACGGCGGCCGTCAGCGGCCCGCGCTCGACGCGGGCCAGACGATAGCCCTGACCCTGGCCCCGGCTCTGGACGTAGAAGTAGCCCCAGACACCGACGGCGACGAGGAGGATGACGGCCGACAGACCGAGAATGCGCTTCATCGCCGATTAGACGTATAGACAGCGATTTTTGTTTACCGCGATGACAACTTACCGCCGGCCGCGTGCGCGATCGAGACGGTAGAGGGCGATGCGGTAGTCGGACAGCGCCTGGGTTTCGGTGTTCTGCGCCTGGGTGAGGGCCAGCTGCGCGTCAGTCAGCTCGAGGATCGTTCCCACGCCGGCATCGAACCGGCCCTGGGCGAGTCGAAAGTTTTCCTGGGCGGATGCGACGGCGGCCTGGGCGGCCTGGATCCGCTCGGCCGCATCGGTGACCGCTATTTGAGCCTGCTCGACGTTCTGGATGATGTTGAGCTCGGTCGCCTTGATGTTGGCCAGCGCGCTCTCGTAATTGGCGCGCGCCTCGCGGTAGCGGCCGATGCGGCCTCCACCATCGTAGATCGTCCAGGAGAGCGACAGCGTCACCGCCCACAACTCTTGCAGGTCTTTACGGGCGCCGCCGTAGATTCCGCTCCCCGTGATGTCGGGGAAGAAGTTGCGGAAGGCCTGGCGCTGCAGGGCCTCGGCGGATTGGGCGCTGAGCTTGGCCTGAAGATACTCCGGACGCTGGCGCAGCGCCTCGGCGCGAATGGCCTGGCGATCGAGCGTGACCGGCTCATACACGAGATTGTCCTGGATCGTCGTCGGCGTATCGACGTCGATCGCCATCGCGGTGTTCAGCGCCACGAGGGCCAGCCGCTCGGCATTCCGGGCCTGGATCACGGCGAGCTTGGCGTTGGCAACGTCGACCTCGGCGCGAGCCACATCGGACTTCGGCCGGGTGCCGACTTCGTAGAATCCGCGCGCAGACTTGAGGTTCAGGTCGGCCCGTTGCAACGCCTGTTCGTTCACGCGGATCAGGCGCTGGGCGAAGAGGATGTTGGTGTACGCTTCCTTGACCGAGAGCGAGATGAGCTGGCGCTGGAGTTCGACGTTTTCGAGCGCGATGTCCTGGAGCTTGCGCGCGGCCTCGGTGGCCGCCAGGTTCTTTCCGAAGTCGAAGAGAAGCTGGCTGAGCGCGACCTGGGCCAGGACGGTCTGATCGAAGTTCCGAAAGACCGTCGACGCGACACCTAAGGTACTGAGACTCGGGTTCTCGCTCTTCGTGGTCGACACCGAGCCCGTGAGCTGAGGCAGGAGCGGCGCCAACGCCTGGTCGACCCGGTAGCGGGCAGCCGCGTAGGCGAAGAGCAGCACGGTGATCTGCGGCTGCTGTTCGAGCGCGATGGCGACGGCCTCGTCGAGCGTGAGCACGCGCCCGGCGATGGGCTGCCGCGCGGGAGCCTCCGGCGTCTGGGCGTTCACGGTGAGGGGAGAACCGACCGAGAGCAAGATGGCCACCGCACTGGCGATCAGACGTGTCGTCATCGGTGAGGTTACGGTCCTCCTTCGTTGCCGCCCGGCCCGAGAATACCATGAGCGCCTGACGAGTCCGGCGTTCGCGCCCGCTTGGACGCGGTGGGCGACGTGTGGATTCACGGTGGACGATCAGTGGACACCTTTTTACTTGACGACCCCTAGATTCTGCGTGCTAGATTTCCGCCTACCACAAGATATAGTTGTCTGACGGGCTGCCGCCTCGGGGAAACAGGTTCGCCCGCCCACGGCGAAGCTGCCTCGAAAAGCCCGCGAGAGGAAGGAGTCGGGATGCTGCCTGAAAC